>Ga0315282_10017159_pt1 | contig 10481 bp, 10 predicted proteins | sample YL17G07_20_MG_FD_203693 | JGI IMG/M metagenome (GOLD analysis project Ga0315282, IMG submission 203693) | Sediment microbial communities from Yellowstone Lake, YNP, Wyoming, USA - YL17G07_20 | ecosystem: Environmental > Aquatic > Freshwater > Lake > Sediment | place: USA: Wyoming | collected... | reverse complement strand
GCGCCTCCCTGACACTGAGCTCTCTTATCATGGTTGATGGCTGTTTTATAAACATGTTCTCCTACCTTCGAAGAACCCACAAACGTAACCCCAACCGTACCCGGGTGAGTGATCAAGGCGTCCCCGACACCGCTACCAGAACCGTGCAGAAGATTGATCACCCCCTTTGGAAAACTGCATTCCTCTGCAATCTCGATGATCCGGGTAATGGTCATCGGACAGAGACGACTCGATTTGACGATGGCCGTGTTCCCCGCGGCAGTGGCCCATACAAAATAAAGGGCAATCATGGCAGGAAAATTAAAGGGAGGAAGGAAGACAAAAGGTCCGAGAGGCTCCCGGATGTACATGGTGTCTACACCCGTTCCAACATCTTCGGCATGGCTTCCCTTCATCAGCTCCGGCCCTGCGCAGGCATGCTCCAGGTATTCCATGGCCCTTGTGATTTCACCAACGGCATCCGGCAGGGTTTTACCATTCTCGTTTACGATGAGTTCAGCAATCTCAGGGTGGTGCTTCTGAAGTTTCTCATGGAAATCAAAGAGTAGTTTTGCCCGCCGGGGGGGAGGCGTGACTCTCCAATTCCAGAAGGCCTCCTGGGCTGCCCTCACGGTCTGGTCAATTTCCTCTTTGGTTGTTTCAGGGCAGAGAGCGATCCCTTCATCCTTTGCCGGGTTTCGCACTTCCAGCCATTGATTCGTCTTCGATTCTACCCACTGCCCGTTGATGTAATTCTTCAGTTTTTTTAACGTCATCGCAGATCCTTTCCACCGCTCAACCTAGCCCTCTTCCCAAGGGCAGAGGGCTAGGTGAGACAGAATAATGTTTTGAACTACCTTCCCATCATGGAGGGCAGGAAGAGACAGATTTGTGGGAAAAATGTGATGATGATGACGACTGCTACCATAGCTAACAGAAAAGGTACGGCCCCGCGGAATATCGTTTGCATGGGGACATCTTTGACCACTCCCGCAAGGGTGTAGACATTTAGTCCAACCGGGGGCGTAATGAGCCCTGCCTCCATCATGATCACACAGATGACCCCAAACCAGATCGGATCGAAGCCCAGTGCCTTAATCACGGGAAAAATGACGGGCATAGTCAGTACCATCATGGATATGGCATCTAAGAAACAGCCGAGGATCAAATAAATAATGATAATGATGGAAAGGATGACATATCGGGAGACCTGAAGCCCTGCCATCCACGAAGATACTGCGGTAGGGATGGTCGAAAGGGCAAGAAAATAGCTGAAGACATTTGCCCCTGCCACAAGAAAGAGAACCAATACAGAAATCCGAACCGCTTCCAAGAGAGACGCGGAAAGATTACGAAATGTCAATTTCCTCTTCAATATAGCGATAACGAAAAGGGCCGTGGCACCGATCGCACCTGCCTCCGTCGGATTGATAAAACCGAGATAAATTCCACCCATCACGATAAGAAACACAAGCAGCGTTTCCCATACTCCCGAAAAAGCCAAGAGCTTCTCTTTAAAACTCACCTCACCAGGAGTCGCCGGTGCCAAACTCGGGTTCATCTTTACTTCAACCACGATGATCACCATAAAAGCCAACGATAGAAGAATTCCAGGGAAAATTCCGGAAATCAGCAGTTTCCCAATCGATTGCTCGGTAAGCATTCCATAAACTACGAAACCGAGAGAAGGTGGAATGAGAAAGCTGAGCGTCCCCCCTGCAGCCACAACCCCAACTGCCAATTTCGGGGCATAATTGAATCGTCTCATCTCAGGGATGGCTACGGTTCCCATGGCCGCTGCCGCGGCGACAGAGGAACCGCTCAAAGCAGCAAAGAACGCACAGGCGGCAATCGTTGCAATTCCCAGTCCCCCAGGCAGCTTCCTGAACCATTTATCAAATGTATTGTAGAGGTCTCGGGTGATTCCAGCATTCCCTGCGAATCCTCCCATCAGGATGAAGAGAGGAATGATCGTATAGGGATAATGGGCTGCGGTCTCATACAGCGTTTTCGCTACAACAGGTAATGCCGCATTCATGGAGGCCAAATAGCTGATTCCCAGAAACCCCACAAACATCATAACAAAGGCGATGGGCATGCCAAGGAAGAGCAAGAATACGAGCAGGGCACTCCCCAATATTCCGGCAGTGATCGGGTTCAACCTTCCCTCCTCTTAAGCTTACCCATCGAAATGAAGAGATCGATCAGAAGTTCCAGCCAAAGAAGGAAGCCTCCTACTGCTACCAGAACTCTGAACGGATATTGGGGAATTCTTAGCTGGTCTGAAACGGCGCGTTCTATGATTCCTTCTGCCCAACCCTGCCATACGACGATGCCGATGATGAACATGCTGAGCAATGTCGTGATCATCTCGCAGACAATTCGGGTCCGAGGAGATAGCCGGGAGGTGAGAAAGTCGACCCCTACATGCCCCTTCACCTGCTGGGTATAGGCCGCACCCAGCAGGATGAAGGTGGCTAAGATATATTCTGATATTTCAAATGTCCCGGGGATCGTTTTGGAAAAGAATTTTCGACCGATGATGTCGCCCGTGGTGAGCAACATCAGCGGAAGGATAAAGGACATCCCTACGACGGCAACGTAAAAGTTTAATCGGTGTATCACCTTTTGAGTTTTAGTCCACCACATCGGCAACCCTACTTCCACTCCGGCGGAAACGCCGCAACCTTAACGCCTCGCTTCTCACATTCTTCATTATACATCCGCACAACCTCTTTGGCCTTGACTCCTTTCCCTTCCAGATCCGCCACCCATTTTCTTGTCACATCCCTGAACCTCTCATTCCATTTCTCGGCCTCCTTGGAAGGCAGGTTGTAGAGCTCCACCTTCTTGTCGGTGACCTCTTTCATCATCTTCTTATAAACATCCCGGGTCAGTCCGCCCGTCGTGTGGAAAGGATTGTGACACACATCGTCGATAACCGGCTTAAGGTCGTCAGGAGTTTTCTTCCAGCTGTCCTGATTCATGATGACGCCTTCGGAGACACAACCGAATGTTGTGACCACTGCATGTTTTGCCACCTCATGAAGTTTGAACGAAAGAATCAAAGGCGGACAGGTGACGATTCCATCGATCGTTCCCGTCTCCATTGCCATGTAGACATCGCCGAGGGGCATGAAGATGGGTTCGGCTCCGAGGGATTTGATATAATTGGTCTGATGACCTCCTGGAGTCCTTATTTTAAGTCCCTTTACATCTTCAAGGGTTCTGACAGGTTTCTTTGTCCACATGAATGCCTGGATGCATCCATTCAATTCCACCATTTTTACACCCGGAAATTCCTGCTTGAGGACCCGGTTGTACATCGCATTCCCGATTTCGGTTGCAACATCCTTCCCATCGACCCAGGCCGCCAGCGAGAGAACGTCGGTCAAAGGGAAGCGGCCGGGTGTCCAGGTCGCTGTGAAATAACCCATATCCGAAAGACCTTTCGAGACAATGTCAAAATGCTCCGGCCCCTTTCCAAGGGCACCGCCGGCATACATGGTGGATGTAATTTTCCCTTTACTCTTCTTCTTCAGCTCCTCAAGCATGGGCTCCCAAACCGTTTTCACCTCATACCCTACCGGAACATGCCATGTGCTGAATCTAAGATTTGTCTGTGCATGAGCCAGATGAGAATGGCCCAACCCCGTTCCCAACAGAATACCGCTGGCCAGTGAACCCTTCATAAAATCTCTTCTGGTGAATTTTTTACTCATTTCTACTCCTCCTTTCTTTTTTTGCCGATTCATATCTTGCTAATTCTAACCCGTACCTCCTCCCTTCTCTACCCCTCTCGTCTCCTAGATCAAAACGTGGGGGGACTCACCACCCATATGACAACCGTCTTCCTCTTACCCGGATTCGACCAGCTGTGAGGTTCCTGAGAGGAGAAATAGAAGCTTTCGTTCTTTTTTATTCGATGGGGTTTTCCCCTCAGATTGACCTCCAGCTCTCCCTGCAGGACAATCCCAAATTCTTCCCCAATGTGAGAGTAAGACCCTTTTGATCCGCCCCCGGCATCGATCGTGGTATAGAAAGGTTGCATCCGTTTATTCTGAATATTCCGGACCAGCATCTGGATCTTCGCATCACCCTGTTTGAAACGGATTTTCACCCTTTCTTCCTCTTTACAAACCACCTCGTTCTGCAGGGTCTCGGATTCGAGGAAGAAATCCACGACTTTTATCTGAAGGGCGGAGGCAATCTTTTTCAGGATCGTGATGGAAGGGTTTGCCCGTCCCCTCTCCAACTGGGAGAGGTAGGCATCGGTGCAACCGGCCTTGCCGGCCAGTTGCTTGAGGGTCATTCGGTTGGCAGAGCGAAAAGCCTTGAGCTTTTCGGCGATCTCTTTCATGCGAGAAAATTAAATATAATTAAGTTTCTTAAAAAATACTTAATTTATTCATAAAAAATTGTCAAGCAAAAAAGGGGGATAAAGAGTTCGCAACCCGAGCAGCATGATCGTGTTTCCAGGGGATGAAAGCTCATGGGATCGTTTAGATTGGACGGGAGGCCTGAAGGGACATCCAGATTCCCTTTCATTAAACCTCTACACCGAGGTACCGGATGAACATTTCTTTCTTTCCCTCAAGCTCCTCCCTGCTGGCATGGTATTCGATCTTTCCCTTCACCATAAAATAGACCTGATCAGCTACGGATAGCGCAAAAGGGATCTTCTCCTCGACCAGTAGGATCGTCATTCCATTTTCAGTGAGCTTCTTGATCACCTCTTTTAACTTGGAGACAAAGATCGGCATGAGTCCGGTAGTGGGCTCGTCCAATAGGATAATGTCAGGTTTCTTAATCAGCGCCCTCGAAATGGCGAGGGCTTGTTGCTCTCCCCCGCTCAAGGTTCCTGCCAACTGGTTTAATCTTTCCTGGAGGACTGGAAACAGGCTGAAAACGCTTTCCAGCTGTCGTCTTTCCGATTGATCGCGCATGCCTGTTTTGAGGTTTTCCAGTACTGACATTTTAGGAAATAGTTGCCTTCCTTGCGGTACGTAACCAATCCCTTTCCTCGCCACCTTGAAGGCTGGAAGTCTTGTGATCTCTCCGCCCTTAAAAAGTACCCTCCCGGCCCTGGGCTTGACGAGACCCATGATCGTTTTCAGCGTCGTCGTCTTACCTGCCCCATTTCGCCCTAACAACGCGACGACCTCCCCCTTTTCTACGTCCAGGGACGTACCCTGTAAGATATAACTTCTTCCATAATAGGTATGGATGTCCTCTACTCTCAACAGACTCAACTCATCTCTCCAAGATAGACTCTCTGAACTTCTTCATTTTTGCCGATCTCTTTCGGAGAGCCTTCGGCCACCACCCGGCCTTCGTTCAGAACAGTGATACTGCTGCAAAGACGTAACACGACGTCCATGCTGTGCTCGATCAAAATGATGGTCATCTTTTTCGATAATTTCTCAATGACTTCTGTAATATTATCTGTCTCTTGAGGGCTGACCCCTTGTGTGGGCTCATCCAAAAGGAGAATAGAGGGTTGGGTGCTGAGGGCCATGGCTATTTCTAAAATTTTTTGATCCCCATAAGAAAGATTGGAGGCTAACTCATTCATCTTTTCCTCCAATCCCACAAGATGACAGATCTCCTGTGTCCTTTGAGAAAGGTCGGCGGCCTGATGAGCAAGGATAAAAGGGTTCCACGGTCGCCTTGCCCTTGAGTTCACTCCCACCCAGATGCTGTCGTAGACGGTCATCTCTGGAAAAATAAAGGTTAATTGAAACGTCCGACTCAAACCTTCTTGACAAATGGCATGGGGAGGGAGAGAGGTAATATCCCTGCCTCTTAGAAATATCTTCCCCGATGTGGGCTTCAGCTCGCCGGTGATGACATTGAAAAGCGTGGTCTTCCCTGCACCATTGGGCCCGATGATTCCCCTGACCTCCCCTTCTTGAATGGAGTAAGCGACGCCGTCAAGGGCTATTAAACCCCCAAAACGCATCGTCACCGAAACCGTTTCCAGAATTTTGTTCCCAGCGGTCATGCCTCTTAGGTAAACCTCCTGCTGATCAGATATCCGAGAATCCCCTTACGGGATATCCTCAAAATCAATAAGATGATGATACCAAAAAGGATCAAATAGTAGGTCCACCAGGCGCTGACGTAATACTGGAACAGGGACATGATGACGACCCCTATCCATGGACCTGCGAGCGTCCCAAGACCTCCGATGAGGCACCACACGATGGGCATGATCGACCAATGAAAACTGAAGAAATCAGCCGATCCGTAACGGAGGGTCAGGGCATAGAGACCGCCGCTCAGGGCGGAAAAGAGCCCTGACACAATAAAGGCGATCAATTTATAACGAAAAACATCATATCCCAAGAACTGCAACCTTTTCTCATTTTCTCGGATCGACACAAAGATTTTCCCCATCGGGGATCTGGCCATTCGATTCAGAATCAGGTAACTGATGCCGAGGAAGATCAAGACAAAATAGTAATTGACCATCGGATGATACAGAGAAAGGGTTACAGATCCAAGAGAAATGGATGGAAGTTTAAGAGAAAGACCATCGTCTCCCCCTGTGAGCCACGTCAGGTCCATGGCGAATAGGTGAAAGACAGCGAAGAAAATGGCGGTGATGATGACAAAGTAAGCCTCTGAGAGACGGACGCAGATCAAACCCATGATCACCGCCAGGATGAAACCTGCTCCAAGGCTGAAGAAAATAGATGGCAGAATGCCCACCTTCAAGTGCAATATGGAAAGCACAACCCCGTACGCTCCGCCACCGAAAAAGACAGCGTGGCCTAAGCTGCATTGGTTCGTCAAACCAAAGCAGACATCATATCCCATGGCCAGGATGCAAAAAATCATCATATGCGTTACCAACGATCTCGCACCTTTTGGCAAAACCATGCCCATTACGAGCAACAGGAGCAGAAAGATAAGGACAAGATACGTGGGAATTTCTCCTCTCCCCATCGGTTTTTCAGATCGTCTATTCATTTCCGGTTCCAACCGATCACTTTATTCGGTGAACAAACCCCTGGGACGACGTATCAGAATTATGATCATAACGATAAAAATAGCTGCCCTCGCCTGGACGGGGGATAACACAGAAGCCAGGACTCCTTCCAAGGAACAGAGGGATAAGGCGGCGATCAGGGTCCCTTTGAGGCTCCCCAACCCACCGATAATCACAACGATGAAAGAGAGGAGAATCACATCATTGCCCATTAGATAAAAAACTTGGTTGATGGGCGCCGCCAGAACTCCCCCCAATGCACCAAGGACGCTGCCGATAACGAAAGTGGTGATCAGCACCTTGTTGACGTCGATACCCATGGCGCCCGCCATTTCTCTATCTTGCATGGATGCCCTCACCAAAATCCCATAAGAGGTTTTGTACAAGAAAAGCCAGAGTCCGGCGAGAATAAGAATAGAAATACAGGCGACCAAAAAGCGATAACCCGGGTAGTCCACGCCAAGGAAATTGAAGCTTACCGGCCAAGGATTGGTTATTTTTTTAGGGATCCCTCCGTAGGTCCCCAAGACAATTTGTTGAATGATGAAGGAGATGCCCACCGTGGCAATCATGGTGGAGGAGTGGTGGCCTTCGTAGGGCCTCAATACAAAACGCTCCATCGGTGCCGACACCAGAAGGACGACGGCCGGAACCAATATCAAACTTAGCCAAAAGTTGCCAAGGATTCCTGTCACATAAAAAGAGAGCACGGCCCCTGCCATGTAAATATCACCGTGGGCCATGTTGACGATCCCCATGACACCGAAGATCAGAGAGAGGCCAATGGCGATCAAGGCGACGATAAGGCCCCAGATCAAACCATTTACAAGAAGGAAGAGGATGGTGGTTAAGATCTCCGGCAAAGATAAACACCTATGACATCGGGGCTGTTTTAGTCTAACACGCCTATGGGTGTGAGCCGTTGAAGAGTTTCTCTTTAAAATTTAGAAAGGTTCTTTTGTATAATCCACCGTCGGCGGATACATCGCTTCCTTTGCAGGGATCGTTGCGACCACCCTCAACTCGCCTTTTTGAATCTGCTCGATGTAGAGTCCTGTGATCGCAAGGTGGTCTTGGGCACGGATAGACATATTCCCCTGAGGAAACTCTAAACCTTCTTTGAAGGCCAACCCCTCTAATGTCTTGATGACCTTGGGTGTATCGGCCTTTCCCTTCCATCCACTCTTCTCAATCGCTGCTTTTAGCGAGAAGAACGGCTGCCAGACCGCCCAGTCATAAGCCAGGACAAAATATTTGCCGGTGCCGATCTCTTTCCCATCCGGATCTACCCCGATCAGATTACGGAAATCCTTATTGTACTTCGTGTTCAACCCCTCCAAACGGGTAGGATAGGAAGTGATACAATAAAGACCTTCCCCTTCGATACCAAGTTTCTTCGGGTCTTGTGCTGAAATGGCATAGACTGCACCAAGCCTCTTGATGTCTGGACGGACAGCGTGCAAATCCCTGCTGAAAGAAAGAAAATCCGAGCCAAAGTTTGCAAAATAGACTGCTTCTGCTTCCGCGGGGATGTTTCCCTTCAAATAAGGGAGCCAATCCCCTGTTCCCAACGGGACCCTGATCGATTTAAGTACCTTTCCCCCTTTTTCAGTGATATATTTTGTAAACTCGATCTCATTCGACCACCCCCAGGCATAATTCACCACAACCGTCACCCATTTTTTTCCAAGGTATTTAAGGGCAAAATCTGCCCCTCCTTTACATTCCTGGGTCACATTCGTACAGCTCTGGAATACATATCGATTACCCTTTTCTCCAGAAATCTCAGAAGCCGAAGAACATGGAAAGTAGGGCGTCTTCAGTTCCTTAGCAATTGGGTTGCACGCAATCGCAATGCCGGAGCTGTTCGAATTAAACACAAAGTCAACACCATTGGTCTCCACCAACTTCCTAAACTTCAGCGTGCCTACCGAAGGCTTCGATTCGCTATCTTCAATATATAATTCAACAGGACGGCCCGCGATCCCGCCTTCTTGGTTTACTTTTTTGACTGCTGCGGCCATCACCCTCTCATGGGAATAGCCATAGGCCGCCAGCCCTCCTGTCTTTTCGATGAGCAACCCGATCTTGATAGGCTCCTTTTTTGCCTGGCCCACCGCCCCTCTCTCGCTCGCACTGATTAAAAGAACGAATCCCAAAATCACTAATAGAACAACAAGCATCTTTTTCATCATAAACCCTCCTTTGAAATGTCTTTTGAAAATCCTTGATAAGAATTGAAAACGCTTCATATTTAATTTCAATAGATCCGATTTGTCAAGGAAAAACAAGGACATTTCAGGGCTCAGCGGGGCTTTGTTTTCGACCCGGGAAATTCTTTTTCCGTGAAAATCTCATCGTTCAGCCCTGAATTGACCTTGTAATTCGAATAGGTAATTTCAACCTTGCCACGGATTCGCTTGCCCCCTTGTCCGAACTGGAATTCTTTTACCCCGCTTGGTTCCGCAGGAGGGATGTCGAGCTGCAGGTCGATACGAACGGGGAGGTCGAACCCGCCAAAGATTCCGTAATCAATGACGGCAATGATCTCCCTTCCCTCGGACGGCGAAACTTTAATCTCTCTGATCACGTTGCGTTCGATATCGATGGTCAATACGGAGGCTTTGTGAAATGTCCCTGCGTCAACGGGGACGAGTCTCAGCCTTACGGCTTTCCGACCGTCGTAGATCAAGCGTTCGAGAAGTATGACTTCGAAATTTTCTTTCTTGAACTGAAAGGGATTGAAAAATCCACCCTCCCTGGGAAAGAAAAAGATTCTTTTCGACTCTACTTTCATTTTGTCCGGGGCCTTGAAGTAGAGTTTTGCTTGCATATCGGGTGCTTTGAGAGCCTCGATGTCAAAATGGACGTTCACATCAACCGTATAATCCTTCAGACCTGAATACTTTTTTTCTATTGAATCGAGATAGCGAATGGCATCCTCCTGGGCTTGAATCCATTCCGACGAAAGAAGAAAGAGAATTCCCGCCAATAATAAAATTTTCCTCAACTCTTTATATCCTTTCTATTGAAAACTGCGAAAGCGATCAAAAACAGCCCGAGGCTGTGAAGGCCGAGGATCGTCGCTGATCTCGCTATTTCCTCCCACGATATCGGGTCGTCAAGAAACCGCTGCCAGAAGATCATATAGGTGGTAAAGAGATAGGGACTGAGCATCCGAAAAAAATCAAAGGGAAAGTTTCCAATAACAAGAAAGACAATGACGACAGCCATCGTGCCGATGATCGGGCCGATGGAGTTTTCGGCCAGGGTGGAAAAAAGAAAAGCAAGGGAAGCCACGACCGTCATGGACCAGACAGCGGCTGCAAAGGCGAGGAGCATTCGAATCGGAACTTCTGCCTCAGGAATAAAGACGATACGAAACCTCGCGTGGTAATTCATAATGAGGTCGCCGCTCCCGAACAGGATCAGACCAAGCGAGACGCAGATCAGGGCGAGAAAGATGACCAGTCCCGTGGTGTAGAAAAGCGTGGTGAGGTATTTGGCC
>Ga0315282_10017158_pt1 | contig 10482 bp, 9 predicted proteins | sample YL17G07_20_MG_FD_203693 | JGI IMG/M metagenome (GOLD analysis project Ga0315282, IMG submission 203693) | Sediment microbial communities from Yellowstone Lake, YNP, Wyoming, USA - YL17G07_20 | ecosystem: Environmental > Aquatic > Freshwater > Lake > Sediment | place: USA: Wyoming | collected... | reverse complement strand
TAAAGGGCGAAGCCGGCGGCGAGCGTCGCAATGGACGCTGTCTTCATCACCAGGAACTGCGACCAGCCGTACAGGAAGCCCCACAGCGGCCCGTAAGCCTCCCGCAGGTAGACGTACTCGCCGCCGGATTCCGGCAGCATGGCCCCCAGCTCGGCGTAAGCCAGCGCGCCGCTCAGCGAGAGCAACCCTCCGAACACCCACACGAAGAACACGGCGGCAGGCGTTCCCACCCCCCGGGTCATGGTGCTGCTGACCAGGAAGATGCCGCTGCCGATAATCGTGCCTACCACCACCGAGGAGGCGCCCCACACGCCCAATCCTCGGATTAGTTCGTGTCGCTTGTTCATTGTAAGCTTAAACTTTAAAGTCTAAAGTTTAAAGTCCAAAGCAGGCCAGCTTTGCCAACTCCAAACTTTAAACTTTAGACTTTAGACTTGCGACGTAGCCCACCGAGAAGGTGGTGGCCGTGCCGATGGGCACGTACCAGGTCCAATGCGTGCTGGTCCATTGCCAAACATAAACCATTACGGCCAGCCCGACGATCATCCCCACGATGCCGCCAAACTCGTTGGCCCGGCGGGTGAGCACGCCCAGCAGGAAGACACCGAGCAGGCAGCCGAAAGCCACCGAGGCAATGCTCAGCCCCATCTCAAACACCGAGGTTTGCCAGTGGGCCGAAGCCATGGCGATGCCGACTAGTATCCCGCCCCAGATGAGCGTGGCGAAGCGGGAGACGCGCAGGTAATGGGCCTCAGTGCGTCCCGGCGCGAAATGGGACTTGTAGAAGTCCACCACCGAGGTGGAGGCCAGCGCGTTCAGCGCCGCGCTCAGGTTGGACATGGCCGCCGCCAGAATGGCCGCCACCACCAGGCCGGCGATCACCGGCGGGAAGTTGTCGGCGATGAAGGTCGGGAAGATGGCATCGGAGCGCGCGAACGGCCGGGAGGGCGGGAAGTGCCGGTAGTAGGCGAACAGCATCACGCCGATCACCAAGAACAGCGTGAACTGGAAGAAGACCACCAGCCAGCTCGCGAACAGCGCGCGGCGGCTGTCGCGCTCGTTGCGCGCCGCCAGCAGCCGCTGCACCATCAACTGGTCGGTGCCGTGGGTGGCGGTGGTCAGGAACATGCCGCCCACGAGGCCGGCCCAGAAAGTGTAGGTTTTGGAGAGCGAGAGTGTGAAGTCGAAGATGCGGAACTTGTCGCCGTTGGCCGCCGCCAGCGACACCACCTCCGGCCATCCGCCGGGCACCAGGTGCAGCAGCATGCCGAAACTGAGCAGGGCGCCGGCCACGTAGATGCCCATCTGGATTACGTCGGTCCAGATGACCGCCGTCATGCCGCCTTCGAAAGTGTAGAACAGGGTCAGGATGGTGATCAGCACCACGGAGGCCAGCTCGCCGGTGCCCAGAACGATTCCCACCAGGATGGAGATAGCGAAGACGCGCACACCCTCGGCCAGGCCGCGGATCACCAGGAAAGAGGCCGCCGTCACGCGCCGCAGCCGCGAGCCAAAGCGCCGGTCGATCAACTGGTAGGCGGTGTACAGCTCGCCCTTGAAATAGTGCGGCAGCAGCACCGTGCTGATGACCACGCGGGCCAGCAGGTATCCGAGCACCACCTGCAGGAAGCCCAGGTTGCCGTTGTAGGCGATGCCCGGGGTACCGATGATGGTGAGGATGCTGGTCTCGGCCGAGACGATGGAGAGCGCGATGGCCCACCAGGGCACGGTGCGCCCGCCCAGGAAATAGTCCTTGAGCGTATGCTGCGACTTGCGGAAATGAGCGCCGAAGGCGGTGATGCCGATCAGGTAGACGATGATGACGGCAAAATCCAGGGCTCGCAGGCGCATGCCGGAAAAATCCTATCATGCCGCCCCCCGAATGGTTCCAGGTTCCACGTTCCAGGTTCCAAGTTGTGTATGGAGCGCTGGTCCCGCCCTGCGGGACCGGCCCCGATGTCTGTTTAGCCGCCGCCCGCCAGTCGCGCCGCGTTGAAGTGATACAGGGCCTCCGGCCTGTGCACGTCGCCGGAAGGACGCAGCGCCCGGTTTCCTAAACCGTGTGCCGCGTGTTCGAGCCACGCCAGGGGCACCATCTTCTTCCTGCACCCGGCGCGCTGCACGCTCTGGCTTCCGCTGGCGTCTGGACATATAATGCCGGAACGGCCTTGCGTATCACAGGCAAAGGGGCAGCCCGCCACAACGTGCCGCAGGTCGCACTGCGGGGGGCGTGGTCAGATTTGAAACTCGACAAGGGCTAACGTCTCGTCATCGGAGGTACCCTGTGAGTACTCAAATGCGTGTCGTTTGGCTCGCTCTTCTCACACTCCTTGTCTGTTCTATCGCGAGCGGTGGTCAAGCACCAAAGCCGATCGCTGAACCAGCCCCGGTAACCGCAGCAGCGCCGCGACCGCCCGCCGATGAAGAAGTGAAGGCCCTGCGAGCGCAGCTTGAGGTAATGTGGCGCTACGATCAGCGTCTACTTTACACCGTTTACTGGGCTCTGGGCGGGTTGGGCACCGTCGTGATCGCCATCATCGGTTTTGGGTGGTTTGCGAATTTCCGCCTGTATGAGCGAGACAAAGCTGCCTTGAAAGCCGAGCTTGAGAACGCGATCAATCAGCAAGCAAACACCCTCCGTGATCAGCTAGATACGAAGCTGCGACAAATCGAAGGGGTTGCTTTCATGGCTGCAAAGGAATCCGCCGAGAGCGCCGTCAAGCCACTTCGCGGTACGATCGAAGCCCTGCGCCGCGAACTCATGTATGTGGAGTACAAATTAGAAATCGGCGAGGCCGAGGACTGGAAACGGCGGGGGGTCCCCGTTAACGCACTCCGCGATTACCGGAGGGCGCTGGAAATCGGCGGAAAGTTAGGCATGCGCTTCTGCATAAACCAAAGCTTGGAAGGAATCCAAGCCGCACTCAAAGCGGGAGCACGGCCAGATTCGGGGGACACCGCTGAACTGACCGCCACTCTTAACGCACTGGATCCCACGTATGCGGTAGACGCCGAAGCAATTCGCGCGCTTCTCGCTCGATCGAAGGGTACGTCCGCGTAAGGCGATGCACACCCAGGCAAAAACTGAGGCAGGCATCAGAGAGGTTTTGGAGCTGTCGGGCTCACGGTGCGAAAAGGGGGCAGTCGTTTTACCGGCGGTCCCCACAGCGTATGCGCCGGGAGCCGCATGAAATCGGCCTTCTGCCAAAGCAGCGAAACCGTGTTTCCAGAATCTCGCTGGGGCTGAATATCCTACGGGCTACGGCACGCTCCGGGACGACCGCGTTTCCTCATCGCCGCCCAGATTCGTTTTCGTTGTGCCCCTTAGACTGCTAAAGCGTCTCGTCAGTCGTCCAGTCCGAAGTGCTTGCTCAGCCGTTCTAGCGTGAAACGATTCCTCAATCGGCAAGCTGTGTGCTGGGAAGCGAAGAATCCCTTTTCCCAATAGGCTTCCTCCCTGGGCACAGCCACTATCCATTCCACGGCGACCAAATACTCAGATAGTTCGGGATCGTCGCGCTTGGCCCCCATGCCCGTCGCGAGTAGCGGGGCTTGCAGGATTGGAGTGTTCTTGCCTTCGACAGTGGCGATAAAATCCTTAACCGGCACGGCGGTTCCTTTCACCGTACCGACCCCAACATAACCAGTCTTCGGGATGTTGACAAACACTCGCGCACCAAGAAAAAGCAGGTCAAGCGTCTGGCTGTACCAGCGACCGCCTCCACCCGAAACAAACCCGTAACGCCGGCAGTCATCCCAATTTCTTCCTGTTCCTTCACCGAGACTGACGTAGAAATCCCGAGCATTCCACGGCTCACCACTCTTCTGGCTGACAGATTTGCTGGCCTTAGCTTCCGCTTCGTCGGGGTCGATCAGCCAGCTTCGGGCCAAATATTCACGGTCCCCGTCGTGGAAATACCGGAAGAAAACGCCATTGACGGGCACACCGTAGTCGTCCGTGAGGTAGTTGATTATGCGTTCTGTGCTGGAGTCCAGTTCGGAAGCAACCACGATCAGTTGATGCGCTTGGTTGATTTTCTCTGGCGGGTTGGTATCGAACGCCTTCGCGAATCCTTCTTCAAAAGCCGTGCCGCCGTGCTGGTCGGCATAAATGTCCGCGATCTCATCATAGGAAAGGCCTTTCACCCAGGAGCCATAATCGAGCAACTGCGCCACCACCTCACGGGGAGTACGGTTGCGTTTCAGTTCGATCACGGCCAGGTTGCCCTCTGCATCCATGCCCAGAAGGTCAATGTGCTTGCCGTATGCCGTCAGAACCTGCCGCCCCACTAGCATCAGTTTCGGCGAAATGATGGAAATGTCCTTCGCCAATGCGTTTTCAAGCTTAGCCTCATTCCCCAGCGCGGACAGACTGACCGGTTGGAGCTTGTCGCCAAGTCGCCAGATGCCGATTTGAATGGGCATGGTGCCTCCTAACAGCGTTCCTTCGGAAGCATCCTACCACCGGAAATTTGGCTGGAGGCCGGAAATTGCACCATATCCAGACGGCCAATCGAGTCTGCCCGCAACGTCCTAATTGCAGGCGGCACTGAATCTCGAGAAAACGCCGGCAGGCTGCAAGAGCGGCTTGCCGACCGCACACGCGACGTCAGAGGATGATGCGGGCGCGAATCAGCGCCCAGCCGGCGGTGGCGTACGCGCCGCGGGTCCAGGTCAGCGTGTCATTCGGCCGGCTGGCTGGCGGGACGCTCGACGCCCCGTGGTTTTCCTCGCACCCCTGCCGGGGTGCGTGTGAATTTTCGGCGACTTGGTTTCCGGGGGTGTCGGCCGCAAAAAGCGCGGCCTCTACCCCCGGCTAATATCCCCGCATCCCTTCGGGATGCGCCGTCCGAAAGCCATCCCGGAGGGATGGCAGGAGATTAGCCGGGGGGTAAAGCGAGGCCGCCTTTGCCGAGCGGCACCCCCGGAACACAAACCGCCCAAACCAACGCATCCCGGAGGGATGCGAGGAAGGCCACCCTGAACACAGTGCCGGCCGGGACCAGTAGCAGCCCGACCGTGGGCGCTGGGATACCCAGGACAACACGCCAGCGACTTGCCGGGCATCGCTGTCTGGCAAGCAACGCCGCCCGCCCGGCAATCGACCTGCGGCAAAGGCAGACCGAGTTTCGCAGCAAGGCGCTGCTCCTCTGCAAGGCGGAAGGGTCCAAGTTCATTGAAGAAAGAAGCACTTGTGAACCGCGTTCCGCCTTTACACTTTTGGGAGAGGAGCCGAAAAAGAGGGCTTGACAAGCCTATGTCTATTTGAAATCATGGATGCTGGAGTTGATAGCGAGTTGGCGCGGGCGGTGCGGAAGGCAGAAAGCAGAAAGCGGAAAGCAGAAGGCGGAAGGCGGAGTGCGGAATGCGGAGTGCGGGCAAGCCCGAATGCGGGCGAGCCAGCGGTGGGAACAAATCGGGAGCAAGTTGGCTTCTTCTCTCCCGTATATAACCTGTAATTTACAGGTAACAGGCCGCCAGGGGCGCATGTTCGTGCGAATCAGCGGCTTGCAGGAAACTAAACACCAAGGCCACTCATTTCCATGGCCCGCAACTGCCGACAGGCAAAGGACTTGCACTCTACCTGTTATGTGATGATAAAGGACTCCGTAGTGCGGAATGCGGAGTGCGGAATTCGGAGTGCGGAGTTCGGAGTGTGGTAGAGTTTTGACCTCATGAGCCGACGCGGCTTCCTGAAAACGGCGGGGATGACAGGGCTGGGCATTAGCGGGCTGAACAGCTTGGCCGACATGGCGCTGGCCTTCGATCAGGCAGCGGGCGGGGTGCGGCCGAGCGGAACCCCGCGGCGCGAAGCCCCGGCCAGCGCCATGAAGATCGCGCAAATGATGGCGACGCGCGTGGCCTCGCCCGACCGCGCCCTGCTGAATTCCTCCGGCGTGCACGACAGCCACTTCGTCCGCACCATCCTGGAACTGCGCACCGACAGCGGCCTGACCGGAATCTCCGAGGGGGCGGCGGGAACCACCCAGGCGCTGGAAGCGGCCCGGAAAACCGTGCTCGGCAAAGACCCGTTTGCGCTCGAGTCGCTGCGCATGAGCATTCCCAGCGCGGCGGCCTACGGCATGGTGGAAATCGCCTGCCTGGATATCATCGGCAAAGCCATCGGGCATCCGGTGGTCGATCTGATCGGCGGCCGCTACCGCGACAGCGCCGAGTTCTCCGCTTATGTCTTCTTCATCCTGCCGGAGGGCGGCGATCCCGGAGTGGTCACGGCGGAAGCCGCCGCGCAGCAGTTCGTGGATTTCAACCGCAAGTTCGGGTTCAGCACCTGCAAGTTCAAGGGGGGCGTGCTGGCGCCGGAAAAGGAGATCGAGGCGTTGCGCTTGATGCGCGCTGCCCTGCCCCACGCCCGGCTGCGGATCGACCCCAATGCCGGATGGTCGGTGGCCACCTCCATCCGCGTGGCCGCCGCCGCGAGCGAGATCGGCCTCGAGTACCTGGAAGACCCCACGCCCGGGCACCAGGGGATGGCGGAAGTTCGCCGCAGCACGCGCATCCCGCTGGCCACCAACATGGTAGTCACGCGGTTCGCCGACCTGCCGGTGGCCTACCGCGCCGAGTCGGTCGATGTCATTCTCGCCGACCATCACTATTGGGGCGGGCTGTTCAACACCCGCAAGCTGGCGGGCGTTTGCGAGACGTTCGGCTGGGCGCTCTCCGGCCACAGCAACAACCACCTGGGCATCTCCATGGCCGCCATGGCACATTTGAACTGCGCGCTGCCCGCCGCGCAATACGCGGCCGACACCCACTATCCCTGGACCAGCGAAGACATCATTCAAGGACCGCCGCTGGGGTTTGTGAACGGCACGATGCGGGCGCCCGACACGCCGGGCTTGGGCGTGGCCATCGATCCGGCTAAAATGGAACGCTTGGCGGCCAACATGCAAAAGGTGAAGAGCCGCAAGGAGGCCTTGCTGCGCTGGGAGCCGGGGTACCGTCGCGGGCGGTGGTAGCGCCGGAAGGCAGTAGGCAGTAAGCAGTAGGCAGTAGGCAGCAGCCGTAAGCCGTCAGCCGCACTTCTGAGGAGGCAACATGAGGCAGTATTCACGCTGGACCATCCTGATTGCTTTGTTGGTGTTCGTGATCGCGCTTCAGGCGCAGGCGCCGGCGCCGGCCGCCAAGCCGCCGGCCGTGAAGAAAATCCAGGTGCTGATCGTTAGCGGCCAGAACGGCCACGATTGGCGCGCCTGCACGCCCTACCTGCGCGAGGTGCTGGAGGAAACCGGCAAGTTCGAGGTGCGGGTCACCGAAGAGTTCCGCGGCGCCACCGCGGCCACACTGGCTCCTTACGAGGTCGTCATCCTGAACTACAGCGATTGGCGCAAGAAGCCGCCGCTGCGCTGGGGCGAGGCTACCGACCAGGCGCTGCTCGATTACGTCAAGAGCGGCAAGGGGCTGGTCATGTATCACTTCTCGGCCAGCGCGTTTGAAGGTTGGGAAGAATACGACAAGCTGATCGGGCTGACGTGGCGCACCGGCCGCGGCGGGCATTCCAAGTCTCACGGTTTCAAGGTGGACATCAAGGACAAGGACCATCCCATCACCAAGGGCCTTGACGATTCCTACCCGCAATCCGACGAGCTGTACGCGAACCTGATCGCCCAACCCGATATCCGCGTGCTGGCCACAGCCTGGGACGATCCGGCGCTGGACAAAGGCTCGGGCAAGAACCAGCCCATGCTTTATGTGAAGTCGTATGGCGCGGGGCGGGTGTTCGGCACGGCACTGGGCCATGACGTGCCTGCCATGAAGAGCGAGGTGTTCCGCCGCACGCTGGTGCGCGGCACCGAATGGGCCGCCACCGGCAGCGTGACCATCCCTCCGAAATGAGGTGATCCGCAAATTTCGCAGATTGCGCGCATGATTTGGACTCTGCGTGAGTCTGCGAAATTTGGGGCTACCCGCCGTGAAGCAGGCGGAAGAAGCGGCGCGCGGCGGCCACGTCGCGCAGGATCTGCTTTTTGAGGGCCAGGGCGGAGGGGAATTTGCGCTCCTCGCGCAGGCGGCGCCAGAAGAATACCTCCATCTGGCCGGCGGCGGGCGCCGGCGTAGCGTCCAGCAGGAAGGTCTCGACGCCCAGATCGCGGTGGTTGAACGTGGGGCTGTAACCCACGTTGGTCACCGAAGGTGCCCGCAGGCCGTCGCACACCGTTTCCGTCACGTAGACGCCGACGGCGGGCAGCATCTCCTCGTACCTCTCCAGGTTGAGCGTGGGAACGGTCTGTGTGCGGCCGATTCCGCGCCCGGCAACGATGCGGCCGCGCACCGAAAAGCAGCGGCCCAGCATGCGGTTGGCGACCGAAAGGCGTCCCTGCTCCAGCAGGCGGCGGATGCGCGAGCTGCTGACCACCTGGCCGCGCACCCGGAGCGGCGTCAGGTCATCCACCACAAAGCCGAGTTCCCCACCGAATTCCTCCAAAGCTCGCACGTCGCCGGCATGCTGGTATCCAAAGCGGAAGTTGTCGCCGACAATCACCTCGCGGGCCCCGAGGCGGCCCGCCACGATTTCCCGCGCGAACTGGTGCGGCGAGACCAGCGAAAACTCGGGGGTAAACGGCAGCACCAGGGCGCCCGCCATGCCCGCCTGCTCGAACAGCTCCAGCTTGATGGCCAGCGGGGTGAGCAGCTTGGGGGAGCGCTCCGGCGCCAGCACCCGGATGGGATGCGGGTCGAAGGTGAGCAGCAGCGGAGTCCCGCCGGCCTGCGCGGCCCGCCGGCAGACTTCTTCCAGGATCCGCCGGTGACCAACGTGCACACCATCGAAGTTGCCGATGGTGAAAACGGGGTACGGCAGGCCCGCGGGGTATTCCTCCAGGCTGCGCCAAACGTTCAAAGCTCGACCTCCAGCCGGAGCCCGTCGTAGCACAACCGGAGGTGGCCGGGCAGCCTGGCATTGGTTTCCTCGTGGGCCAGATCGTGAGCGATGTGCGTCAGGAACGCGCGCCGCGCCTGGATGCGCGCCGCGTGCGCCACCGCCTGCTCCACCGTGCAGTGCGTGGGATGCGGCTGGTGGCGCAAGGCGTCCAGAAAAATCACGTCCAGCCCCTCCAGCAGCGCAAATGAGCTTTCCGGGATCTGGCCGTAATCGGTGAGGTAAGCGGCGCTGCCGAAGCGGAAGCCGAGCACCTCCATGAATCCATGCAGCACGGGAACCGGCAAGAATTTGACGCCGAACAGATCGACCGGCCCCTCAATGACGTGTGTCGCAATCTGCGGAACGCCGCCAAACGGATAGTTGCCGTCGAAGATGTACCGGAACGTCTCGCGGATGGCGTCAATAGTCTTGCGGTTGCCGTAAATCGGGACCCTGCCCTGGTGGATGTTGAAGGCCCGCACGTCGTCGAGGCCCAGGATGTGGTCGGCATGCGGGTGAGTGAACAGGATGGCGTCCAGGCGCCGCAGGCCCTCGCGGATGGCCTGGAAGCGGAAGTCGGGCGCCGTGTCGATCACCACGCTGTGCCCGCCGTACTGCACCAGCAGCGACGGCCGCGTGCGCTTGTCGCGCGGATCCTCCGACAGGCAGACGGGGCACTGGCACCCGATGGTTGGCACTCCCATCGACGTGCCCGAGCCCAGCACTGTGATCACACCCTTCATGCGACGTTTGAGAAGACCTGGGTCCTGAGACCTGGGACCTGAGACCTGGGACCTGGGGAAAACCCGAGTGGCCGGCAGACTCGGGTGTTAGTCTCAGGTCTCAGGTCTCAGGACCCAGGTCTTCTCAGGTCTCAGGTCTCAGGTCGATCCCGGCGGTTCACTTCCACCCAGGCCATCCGCAGCTCGTAAAGGAGGTTCTCGAGCACGCGGCTCTCTTGCGGAGTCAGGTTGCCGCGCGTTTTCTCCTGCAGCAGCCCGAGTATATCGATCGTCTCCCGCGCCCCAGCCAGGTCGCGTTCCGGCGGGTGTTGGGGATCGGTGGCCAAAAGGCCCATCTGCAACAGGGCCGTCTGGTAATACACCAGCAACAGCCGTTCGAAGGTGGGCGGCTCGTAGCCGCGGCCTCCCTCCGCGTAACTGCGCGCGGCCTGGCCGCTCGCGGCCGGCTGCGGCTCGGCCGGAGGCTCCTGCGGCAGCGAAGGCGGCGCGGTCCCCCGCTGGGCCTCGGCGTCAGCCTGCCCCGCCGGCTCAGCTTCTTCCCGGGCCTCTCCTTCCGCGGTGAACCGGCGGCGGTCCTTTACCTCGAACTCCGGCGCATTCTCGCCTGGCACAACGCAAGTTTAGCATACGGCACGGGATGGCCATTGGTGGGGAAACAAAACACTGATAAACGCAGACCACCACGGATCGAACCGCGATCTGGGTGGCCGCCGCCGCGACCATTCGATGCGCCGTGGTAGAATGATGCATGCTTGAGCCGGATCTCCCCACAGCCCTGACATTCGACGATGTTTTGCTGGTTCCGGCGCGGTCCTCGGTGATGCCCTCGGACACCAGCACCCGCACGCGCTTCAGCCGCAA
>Ga0315282_10017157_pt1 | contig 10482 bp, 10 predicted proteins | sample YL17G07_20_MG_FD_203693 | JGI IMG/M metagenome (GOLD analysis project Ga0315282, IMG submission 203693) | Sediment microbial communities from Yellowstone Lake, YNP, Wyoming, USA - YL17G07_20 | ecosystem: Environmental > Aquatic > Freshwater > Lake > Sediment | place: USA: Wyoming | collected... | reverse complement strand
TATTCTTATGCGGTTATTGTGTTGGATACTGTTCATACAAGCTAAATACAGAACCTTTCTAAGCATTAGATCTCCTGCTCTACTTTAATCTTCTCTAACCTGCAATTCTCGCAACAGGTTTATTCCTTTGTAATCCACACTCCTTCTCAGTGGATTCTTTTTCTTCCACCATTTAATGAAGAGCCTGATTGTCTCTTTACTGGGTCCAACCCTGCAAGGGCTGTAATTTCATTTCTATTTACATCAGAATATTTTCTGAAAAGGTAAAGGAGATTAATTGCAGAGATTACACCTATCCCCTTGATAGAAAGCAGATTGTTTAGGTCTTCTCTTGTTTCTGGATTGTTCTCTCTTTGCCTCCATTTCTTTCTCTAAATTTTCCTCCATCTGTGTAAGATGCTTTATTTCCTTCTTTATTGATTCTTTTAGTTTAGAATCAACTCCACTTTTATACTCCATAGAATGTAAGCAATTTAAGAGCACTGTCCTTGTCTTCTTTAAGAGCATTGTTCTTGTCTTCTGGGTGATCTCGTAACTATGGATGAATGATCCTAACTGTTCTGTTGTCTTATCATCTTCTGGATATCCTATAAAATTTGAGACTAGGCTACGCTACGCAATAAAAGATCTTGACAGATTAAAAAATGTTTGTATTCCATGCAGGAACAGAGCTTGAGGGTGAAAAGATAATAACAGCAGGTGGAAGAGTTTTAGGAATAACTGCTACTGGAAAAGACTATAAAGAGGCAAGAGAAAAAGTTTATAAAAGTATTTCTTATATAAACTTTGAAAATATGCATTATAGAAAAGACATAGGCTTATTTTAAAGAGCACCAAAAAACTAGACGTTTCTATTTTAAACTTAAAGTTCGTTTTTCGTTTTTTCTTCCCAGGCCTGTTTTCTAAATTCTTCTGCTATAGCCTTAGGGTCTTTGCTTTCATATATTCCTCTTCCTGCAATTATGATGTCTGCCCCGCCTCTTATAGCCTCAGAAGGTGTTATATATCTTTGCCCTAAGCTATCATATTTTAAGCCAAGGCTTACACCAGGCATAAAAAGAAGAAAATCATCTCTTATCTTTCTTTTTAATTCTTTTATCTCGCTTTCAGTTTCTCCAAAACCAACAAATCCTGAAACAAGTTCAGAATATTTTTCTCCTATCTCAATTGTTCTTCTTGTATAGTCATCTGCAATAAGGTTGCCCTTTGAAGACATTTTTGCTAAAAGAAGCGCTCCCTTTTCTTCCTTTAAGTCTTTAAAAAGTCCATCAAGTATTGAAGGGCCAGAAATTGTATGAACTGTTATAAGGTGAGACCAGGATGCAATTTTATAAAGCCCTTTCTGATACTGTTTTTTAACAGTGTTTCCAATATCTGCAAATTTTCTGTCCTCAAGTATTAAAAAACCCTCTTTTTTAGAGCGCTCTTTTAGTTTTTCTATGAAGCTTAAAGAAAAGTCAGAGATTATATCAATGTGGGTTTTTAAAACTGCAATCTTATCAGAAGTTTTATCAAGCACTTCAAAGAACTCTTTTGAAGTCTCTTTATCTAAAGAAAGGCAGAGGTTTGTAGACTTGCTCTCCATTAAATTTAAAAGTTTTTTTGTTACAGGATTTTTTGCTTTTAAAATTCTGTCTTTAAAAGTAAGCCTTTTTTCCTCTTCAGTACTTTTTTTGATAAATGTTTTTATTTCTTCAACTACTTTGTCTCGAATAAAACCATTTTCTCTTAAAATTTCTAACACCTCATCTATTGAAATTATTGATGAAAGCTCTAAGCCATATCTTTTTAAAAATTCTTTTGCGTTAAAACTTCTGTCAACAAAAACAACAACATCTTTTACGTTCATATGAGCTTCTTTAAATAAGTTTGCGGTCTCTATTTTACTTTCACCTGTTGTTATAATGTCGTCAATTATAAGGACAGTGTCATTTTCTTTATAATTTCCCTCAATTAATTTTTTTGTTCCGTATGTTTTTTCTTCTTTTCTTGCAAAAACTAATGGGACTTTAAGACGCGAAGAAATAATTGATGCAACAGGAAGAGCTGTATAAGGAATTCCTGTTATAAGGTCAAATTCTTTTCCCTTAATTTTTTCAATAATCATATTTGCCATCTCATTCATCAAATCAGGGTAAGAAACCATAAGTCTTAAATCTACATAAAAGGGTGATGTAATTCCAGATTTTAACTTAAACTCTCCAAATTTTATTGCACCAATTTTGTATAAGTAAAGCACAAATTCTTTTTTATTCATAAAATTCAACCTCCCTTCCACCGGATTCATCTACAATTTTTCCGTCAAAAAATTTTATAATTCCATTAACTATGGTTAAATAAATTCTTCCCTTTAAGATTTTTCCATCAAAGGGTGAAAATTTTGCCTTTGTAAAAAGATGTTTACTCTCAATTTTAAAAGTTTCTTTGTGGCTTACTGCAACTAAATCTGCGAAAAATCCCTCTTTTATCTCACCTCTTAATTTTATTTTAAAGATTCTTGATGCATTTTTTGAAGTAAGCTCTTCTAATCTTTCAAAAGAAAGTTTATCTTCTAAAACTTCATTTATTAAAAGGGGCATCATTGTTTCAACGCCAGCTATCCCAGAAGGCGCTAAAGGATAAGGCTTTAATTTTTCACTCACTGTATGAGGTGCATGGTCTGTTCCAATTGTATCTATTTTTCCCTCAACCACTGCTTTAAATAATGCTTCTCTATCTTCTGCAGTGCGCAGGGGCGGGTTTACTTTTACAAAATTTCCAGAGTCTTTAAGACATGTTTCATCGAGAAAGAGATGGTTTGGAGTTACTTCAACAAAAATTTTTAAATTATCTTCTTTTGCTTTTTCTATTAATTCTAACTCTTCTTTTGTAGTTATATGCGCTATATATAAAGTAAAACCCATTTCTTTTGCCAGTTTCAAAATTAATTTTGTTGCCTCAATTGCACATGTTCTGCCTCTGATTTTATTGTGGTCAAAAATATCTGGATTTTTAAACATTTCTAAATTTTTTTTAATGCAGGAATCCATTTCACTATGAACAACAACGGGCTTGTTTATTCTTTTTGAAATTTCGAAGATTTTTTTTAAAGCATCTCCACTTTCAATTATAAAGTTTGCATTTGATGATAAAAATATTTTTATTCCTGCAATATTTTTTGCATTTTCAAGTTCTAAAAAGTTATCCTCTGTTGCTCCAAAATGAAAACCATAGTTTACTATAGATTTTTTTGCAGCCCTCCTTTTTTCTAAAAGTCCTGTCTCATTAATGGTTGGGGGATTAGTGTTTGGCATATCAAGAACTGTTGTAACTCCACCCGATACAGCCGCTTTTGAGCCAGAAAGCCAATCTTCCTTGTATGTAAATCCAGGGTCTCTAAAATGGACATGAGGATCAATTGCACCGGGAAGAACAATATTTCCTTTAATATCTATGGTCTCATCGGCTCTTAAGAAAGCTTTTCCAATATTTAAAATATAACCATCTTCAATAAGAATATCTTTTACTTCTCTACCTGAAATACAGCAGTTTTTTAATAGCAGTCTCATTTGTTAAAAAATATCTTGTTTCCCGATGAATTTCTTTTGTATTCGCCAAATTCTGTGAGATTTAATAAGGTTTCTTTCTTTAATACAGGGCCTTCTTTACAGATTCTTAAACCCACAGGATCCATTACACAGCTTCCGCAAAGCCCTACCCCACATTTCATATATCGCTCCAGAGATAGCTCACAAGGAGTTTTAAAATCGCAGGATAGTTTAAGAATTTTAACAAGCATCATTTCAGGGCCAGCTCCATAGATAATATCAAACCGTTCTTTTTTTAAAAGTTTTTGAAGAGAATCTGTTACCATTCCTTTAATTCCAAATGTTCCATCTTCAGTTACAAAAAGTGATTTTGAAGATGAGTTTTTTATTTTGTCTATAAAAAGCAGCTCCCCTTTTGTTTTTGCGCCATTAGTTACAGTTATATCCTGTTTATTTTTTACAAGATTTTCTAAGAGAAATAAAAGAGGAGCCATTCCAACTCCTCCCGCAACAATACACACTTTTTTACCTTGAGCTACAAAGTGGCTGCCGTAAGGCCCTTTTATACTTAAAAAATCTCCGACTTTAAGGCTAAATATCTTTCTCGTAAATTCTCCAACTTTTCTTATTGTGATTCCAAAATGTTTTCCATCCTCCATTGATATAGAAAAAGGCTTTTCTCCTTCACCTGGAATTGCAAGCATTACAAATTGTCCTGGCTTTGCACTTAATTTGCCTTTAAAGAAGAAGGTTTTGGTCAAACGGTTTTCATCACGTGTTTTTTCTATAGGAACAGTCATCCTTTTAGGCATTCTAGGCCTTCCCTGATAGCACAGACGAAAATTTTCGTCTATTTAATGAACTAATTTCTCCTTTAAACATTATGGGCCTTCCCTATAATCTGGTTTAAATTCGCATATTTATTCTTTTTCATAAATCTTTTTACTTCTCTATTTACTTTTTCAAAAATTTCTATTTCTCTATAGTAAACGCCTGCTCCAATACCAACACATTCTGCTCCTGCCATCATCATTTCTATTGCATCTTCTCCAGTTAAAACTCCACCTATTCCTATTATGGGAAGGTTTGTTACTTCTCTAACTTCATAAACAAGTTTAATGGCTAAAGGTTTTATGGCAGGTCCTGAAATTCCACCAAATTTGTTAGTTAGCACAGGTTTTGCAAATTTTATATCAATAACCATGCCAGGTAAGGTATTTATAAGAGAAACAGCATCTACTTTAACTTTTTCTAATTCCTGTACTATCTCTCTAATCCTATTACCAGGAGGAAGCTTTACAATTACAGGTTTTTTTGAAATTCCTTTTACCGCTTCGACAATTTTTACCATATTTTCTATTGAAGTAAAAAATGGTGTTACTTCATCAAAGACATTAGGACATGAAAGATTGAGTTCTATAAAATCTGCCCTTGAGTCGTTAACAATATTTGTAAGCTCTACAAACTCATTTAAATTCAGCCCAAAAACACTTACAATTAAAGGAGTATCAGATTTTTCTTTAAAGAGTTCTATTTCTTGAAGCCCTTCAGTAATTCCAGGATTTGATATTCCCATTGAATTTAAAATGCCAGCTTTAAACTCAATTATGACAGGTCCTTTATGTCCTTCTCTTGGTTTTAAACTAAAAGATTTTGTAGTAACCATTCCTGCTCCACACTCTACTACTCTTAAGAGGGATGAAGCTGTCATGCCAAGAACCCCAGCTGGAAGAACTAAAGGGCTTTTTAAATCTTTCCCTAAAAATTTACAAGCCATACTCACTTTTCTTTTAGTATTCATATCAAATATTCTATTTCATCTGATGAAAAAATTCTTTCACAATAAGCGCACCTTACTTTAACAGGCTTTTCTGATATGAGGAAGAATTTTGAGACAATAGGTTCGTTATTTGAAATGCAGTTTGGGTTTGGGCATTTTATAATTCCTTCTAAGACATGAGGAAGTTTGATTTCCATCTTCTTTATAACATTGTAATCTTTGATGATGTTAAGTGTTGCATCAGGCGCAATCAAAGCAATTCTGTTAGCTTCCTTTTCTGTTAATTCCTTATTTTCTATTTTTATAATATCTTTTTTTCCATGCTTTTTGCTTGGAAAATTTATTCCAATTGTAACAATGTCTGTCTTTTTCAATCTTAAAATTTTTATTACATCCAAGGCTTTTGATGGAGGTATATGATCTATAACTGTTCCTTCTTTTATAGCGTCAACTCTTAATTTTTTTATCTCTTTATTTTTCTTATCCATTTTATGCCTCTCCTAAAAGTATTGAAATTATTGCCTGTCTTACAAAAATCCCATTTTTTGCCTGCTCAAAATAGTAGGCAAACTTTGTTGAATCTACATCTTCTTGAATTTCGTTAACACGAGGTAGAGGATGCAAAACCTTCAAATTTTCTTTTGCATCTTTAAGCATCTCTTTTGTTAGAACATAAATGTTTTTTACTCTTTCATATTCAATTAAGTCAGGAAAGCGTTCTTTTTGGATTCTTGTCATATAGAGAATATCTACCTCACTTATTATATCTTCTATTCTTTCCCTTTCTTCAAAATTTATCCCCTTCTCTTTTAAATCAAATTTTACATTTTCAGACATCGTGAGTGATTTTGGGGAGACAAAAAAGAGTGTTGGATTAAAGTTTATCAGAGCATGAGATAGTGAGTGCACTGTTCTTCCATATCTTAAATCTCCAACCATTGCAATTTTAATGTTTTCAAGCTTTCCTTGAGTTTTCTGAATTGAATAAAGGTCTAAAAGAGCCTGTGTTGGATGCTGATTTGCTCCATCTCCCGCATTCACAACAGGGATATTTGTAACCTCTGATACAAAACGTGCCGCTCCTTCAAGTTTATGCCTGATAACAATTATATCAGCATATCTTTCCATAACTTTTACAGTGTCTTTTAAGGATTCTCCTTTTTCTATTGAGGTTCCTTCAGCTCCTGCTAATGAGATAACTTCGCCATTGAGTTTTTTCATTGCTGATTCAAAGGAAAACCTTGTTCTTGTTGAAGGCTCAAAAAATAAAGCTGCCATTACTTTGCCTGTTAAGTCTGGTTTGATTGTCTTGTTTTCGATTTTACCTGTAATTTCAAGAATTTTAATGATCTCGTCTTTGCTGACCTCTCTCATTGAAACTAAATGTTTCATAAACCCTCCTATCTTAAGATATCAGTGTCTTATTATATAGTAAAATTTCAAAATCAGTAAACTTACCCCTCGTAACTAATACATCTGGATTAACTTCTGCACCAAGATTTGTGGGAGTAATTACCCCTCTTCGCATAAGTGTATCAAAGTGTCTTCTTGCAGGACTCAATAGGTAATCAGGAACAATTTTTCAGTTATTATCTACCTCAGGAGTAATTGTACCCTTCTTCTTAATGTAATCAATCATCATGTTTCTAATTTCATCTACCGACATTGATAGTATGGGATCTTTTGTAAAAGTAGAATAACTACCATTTCCCTTATAGTTGTTAATGGCGAGTTTGAAAGTCTGGTCGTTTGTTACAGGCTTACCTTTATATATGAGGCTCGCAACCCTTGAACCCATAGGTTTAGAGATATCAACAACATAATTCATTCCCTGAATCATGTCAAAGTTGTAAACTTTCACATTTGGGTTTACAGGCGGAGTGTCTGTTTTGTCGAAATCATAAGTGTCATAGTACATATAAGAGCTTTCAAGAGCATTCTTAATGTCCTTGCCTGCAACGAGCTTAACCCAAAGTGTATTATCATAAAGATAGAGAGCGTAAACATCACGGACTTTAATTAGCCCTTTTTTTCATACTGGAGGAACCGCTGGTAGCATATCAGCAATAGATACATCTACGCCAGTCATTTCAAGCTGAACCTTGTGTATAAGGTTGAGGATTGCATTATCCTAGATCCTCGAAAGAGTGCCGTCAAAATCGCCTGCAGCTTCTCCAATTGTTGAGTCAACATACATAACGGTTTTGTCGTGATAATCCTTTGTAAGGTCAAACATGCCTTGGTCTGCAGCAACTTTATCGTCAACCAGAAGATTTACACCCTCTTTTTTTACGATTTGCCATTTATCGCCTTGCTTCTCAAGCGTGATGTCAAGTTTTCCAAGGGCTCGCCCCCCAACACCGCGGTTGCACAACTAAAACACCGTTTCTAAGGAATGGGACAATGTTATAATAGTCGTGCTCTGTTATTAAAACACCTATTTCTGGATATTTCTGCATAATGGTATCGGCAACATCTCCTTCAGGCGCAGAGGAGACATAATTGAAATTCTTTATATCTTTTCCCCATTCAAACCCCATGTGAGCAGATACAACAAGGGTATCAACCTTAGGTCTAGAGGTGCCTGAAAAAGTGTCTACTTCGATTTGAGTGATTGAGTGAAAATTTTCCAGAAGACGTCAATTAAATATGCATTTTGTATTGATTTTGTCTGTAATCCCTGTCCCAGCCCCCTAATTGATTGGACAGTTTGTAATAACCTGATGAAAAAAGTACAGGTTACAAAAGATTAAAAATAATAGGAGAGCTTTAGGGGGTAAACAATGCAAAAGAGAATTTGGAAGAAGGAAGAAAAGATTGCAATCATTGAAGAAGCAGAAAAAGCTCCAACAGTTACTGAAGTTCTTCGTAAGTATAATGTAGCTCAATCAATCTATTACAAGTGGAAAAGACAGTTTGAAGCATATGGAGAAGCTGCATTTGATAATAAATATTACAGAACAGATCCAGAAGTAAATCCGATGAAAATAATCTCGGATTACAAAAGAGTAAGAAGGTTGGAGAGTGAAAACCAAAGACTCAAGAAACTTCTTGGGGAAATTGTAGCTTGAGATTGAACTGCTCGAAGAATGTGTAAAAAAAAGAAAACAGGTGGCAAAGAAATGATAGAGCTTGTTCAACGTTGGAGTGATAAAGGTTTATCAGTTTTAAAAGCTACAAAGGTTCTTTCCATTCCAAGGAGTACATACTACAGCAATTTAAAATTGGATAAAGGAAATCAAATGGAAGTTAAAGAGTGTTGCAAAAAAGGAAGACCACACAGCAGAACTACATTGAGATTTATTTATTCAGATAATTGTGTAACGAAAGTAAGTGCGGATGATAAAGCTCTCCTTGAAGAAATCTTGAATCTTTTCTCTAACGAATTTGTTTGTTATGGATACCGTAAGGTAACATGGTTTTTAAGGAGAAATGGCTATGAGATCAACCATAAGAAGGTCTATAGACTTATGAAGGAATTTCATTTATTACCTCCGAAGCTTGTAAAACATGGAGTTAACATGAGAAGAGTCAAGGAGTATAAGGTTGAAGCATCAAGGCCGGATGAAGTATGGGAAATAGATGTAAATCCGCTGAGAAAGAGTGTGGATTACAAAGAAGTAAAATGCCTGTATATCAACGGTGAAAGAAGGAATGCTTTTTTATGCAGTGTAATTGATTGTTTTACAAGGGAAGTTTTAACATACCATTTTGGAAGGCATTGTCTAAAGGAAGATGTGTTAAGGGTTCTTGAAGAAGCCTGCAGATCAAGAGGGATAAACTACCCAAATATTTTGCTAAGGGTTCGTAGCGACAATGGTTCTCAATTTATTTCCCATCTTGTTAAAAGCTATCTTGAATCCATTGGAATAGAGCAAGAGCACATTAATGTAGCAACTCCACAAGAGAATGGTTTCATTGAATCCTTCCATTCAATAATCCAATCTGAATTCACCGAGAGGTTTGAATTTGATACCTTTGAAGAATATAGACAGAAACTGAAAGAATGGGTAACATTTTTAATCCTCCGTAACCTGCAATCTTCGTGAGCAGGTTCCAATAACGAAAGGATTCATTCTGCTATAGGCTACAGAACTCCACGGGAATGCTATGAAGAGTATATGAAAAATTCACTAAGAGTATTGACACATTAATCTTGGCTGATTTAATCCTCTGTAATCTGCAATCTTCGTGAGCAGATTTTACTAATGGGAAGCGTAAAAAGGCATAGTACAAAATTTGAGAATAAATTGTCCAGATTTAGGGAGCCAAGCCACAATTTGTTCTATTTCTTTGCTTGCATTCATAAAATTATCCCTCTCCCACTGTTTCAATTATCGCTATTGGTTCTCCAACAACAACTTCTTCGCCTTCGACATGAAGTATTTTTTTAAAAATTCCGTCTCGAGGAGCTTCTAAATCACTTGTAATTTTCTCAGATTCAATAACTGCGATTGCTTCTTCTTTTTTTACCTCATCCCCCTCTTTCTTCTTCCATTCTATTATAGTTCCCTTTGTCATCATCATCCCTAACTTGGGCATAATAACCTTTATTTCATCCATATTCACCCCCATTCAATAATATTTTTAATCCTTTTATGTCATCCAATATAATATATCTATTTTCTCTATTTAAATTAAAACAGTTTTTTTATTTTGTCAAGAGTGTGTATAGAGGTCTCTGAAAAATCCCTATTTTGTCACCCTGAATTTTACTTCTTTCTAGTCTGTACTCTTTTTCAGCAGACTCTTTCAGGGTCTCTTGACTTGTTGATTCTATCGGATGCTGAAACAAGTTCAGCATGACATTTTATTCTATTTCCATACTTTTTCAGAGACCTCGTATAGGTTAGATTTGAATTGTTTTGTTAAATTTTATTTTAAACCCTCTCATACTTTAGATTATTTATCTTTTTCAAGATTTGCTTTCTTCAGAATCAACAGGCTTAGTTTGCTTAATCTGCTTTTCGATTTCAGATTGAGAAATCCTTATTTTTCTTATCGACAGGATTCCTTTTATAAAAAGTCTGGAACTTCTCGAAATAAGGAAAGAAGAAATGGCAAAAAGTGTAGAATAAAATAGTTCAATTGTGTAAATAATTCTGCTGTCCTGAGATACTTTTGCAAGGTTAAAATCGATGCTTATAAGCCCGAGTAAAAGAAAATAAATTGAAA
>Ga0315282_10017156_pt1 | contig 10484 bp, 7 predicted proteins | sample YL17G07_20_MG_FD_203693 | JGI IMG/M metagenome (GOLD analysis project Ga0315282, IMG submission 203693) | Sediment microbial communities from Yellowstone Lake, YNP, Wyoming, USA - YL17G07_20 | ecosystem: Environmental > Aquatic > Freshwater > Lake > Sediment | place: USA: Wyoming | collected... | reverse complement strand
AGGCTCATCGAGATCGTGGACGCGAGGCGGCAGCCGAGCACGCCCATGATGGAGATATTCCTCGAGCCAGAGATCGAGGATGACTTCGACAAGGTCCTCAAGGTGGCCAAGGACATCGAGATTTCCTACCTCATCGACGTCGGGGACGTCGAGACGGACATCACCAACATGCAGGTCGTCGTCCACCTCGACCCTGACGCAATGGAAAGGAAGGCCATAACGCCGATGGAGATCGACGCTGTCCTCAAGAAGATCAAGAAGTCAAAGGGCAGCGACATAGATGTCGAGCCCAAGGAGGTCACCAAGGACACGAAGAAGTTCACCGTGAAGACCGGGGCGACATCCTACAAGCGGCTCCAGATTCTCGTCGAGGCCGTCAAGGACCTCAAGATCAAGGGCGTGGACGGCATATCCCGGGCCATCATCAAGAGGTCCGCCGACGGGTACAAGATATACACCGAGGGCTCCAACCTGGCAGGCGTGCTCGAGCACGAGTACATCGACGGCCGGAGGGTCAAGACCAACAACATACTCGAGGTCTTCGACGTGCTCGGCATAGAGGCCGCAAGGAACGCCATAATCCACGAGGCCTCGTCGACACTGTCGGAGCAAGGCCTAACGGTGGACATACGGCATATCATGCTGATCTCGGACATCATGACGTCCGAGGGCGATGTGAAGGCCATCGGCCGACACGGCATATCGGGTAAGAAATCCTCGGTCCTTGCGAGGGCCGCGTTCGAGATCACGACCAATCACCTGCTCAAGGCCGGCATCACCGGCGAGGTGGACAGGCTGGCAGGAGTGGCCGAGAACATCATAGTGGGCCAGCCGGTGACCCTGGGAACGGGCGCCGTGACCCTGGTCTACTCGCCTGGCAAGAGGAAGCCGGTGACGCAGGGCTGAGGCTTCCACGGAGGATATATATAGGATGACTGTAATCGGCCGAGCACGACGGAAGGGATGACCCCGGACTGCTCGGAACGGAGGGAAAATAATGGACATAACTAGGGAGCTCAGGAACCTCGTATCTACGGGCGAGGTCGACTTCGGGTTCAAGGAGGCCGTGAAGGCCGCCCAGGCCAAGAAGGCGAAATTAGTGATAATCTCGAAGAACTGCGCCAAGGATCACGCGGAGAAGGTCAAGTCCATAGAGGGTCTGAAGACATTCGACTTCGATGGGACGAACTTCGACCTCGGGGCCGCCTGCGGGAAGCCCTTCGCAATTTCGATGCTCACCGTCAAATCCGCCGGTGACTCGAAGATACTGGACCTCATCTGAGGCCCTGCTAGAGGAAGCGTTTTATCGGACTCCATCGGACCTGGCATGGGGCGAGGAACGGGACCTCAGCGCTCGTAACAACAGGACAGGAAGGTTCATGGAGGTCGTGCTCGACGCGGACACCCTCGCCCTTATCTCGTTATTCGAGAATGTGACCAGGGCCAGGGTCAAGGACTGCTTCACCGTTGAGGGCGAGGACCGCGTGGTCTTCGTCGTCGAAGAGGGCACCCTGCGAAACGCCATCGGCAAGAACGGCGAGAACATCAAGCGCTTCAAGGAAAAGATCAAGAAGGTCGTCGATGTCATCGAGTACTCCCAGAAGCCCGAGAAGTTCGTGAAGAACATCTTCCACAACTTCAAGGTCACCGAGGTCAAGCTGGACCAGGGCTCGTCCGGGCTGACGGCCTACGTCAAGGTCGACCCCAAGGACAAGGGCAGGGCCATAGGTAAGGAGGGCCGGAACCTCAAGCTGGCCCGGAAGATCGTGGCCCGGCACCATGGCCAGATCACCAATATCATGATCCTGTGATCCGGCCCTGTGCCTTACTTTAAACGATCATGACAGTTACTATTTTAAACATGGCCATCTTATATTCCACCGATGGGCTCGGACGATGACCCTCGAGCGAACCTTCCCGACTACTTCGACATCCAGGAAGGACGGAAGCACGCAAGGTTCCTCGTCGCAAAATCGATAAGCGTCGAGATCGACCGCAAGGCCGACCTAACGGAGCTCTGGTTGGCCCACGAGAAGGGCCTCGAGGAGTTCAGGCGGTCTGGCCTGTCCGCAAGGCCGGCACCCGTCAGGGACAGCCTGCTAGACCTCAAGTTGCTCATAGCCGACAGGATCCTCGGGCGATGCCAACTATGCGAGCGACGCTGCAAGGCGGACCGAAAGAATGGAAAGACCGGCTTCTGCGGCGTTACTGACGAGCCAAGGATATCGAGCGAGTTCCTGCACATGGGCGAGGAGCCCGAGCTCGTCCCGTCCCACACGATATTCTTCTCGGGATGCACATTCAAATGCGTCTATTGTCAGAACTGGGACATCTCGCAGGACCCAACCTCGGGCGAAAAAGTCGCCCCCAAGGAGATGGCCGACGTCATCGACCGTCGCAGCGGTCGCAACGTCAACTGGGTCGGTGGGGACCCGACCTCCAACCTCACGTTCATCCTCGAGGTCCTCCGGCGTCTCGATACCAACATCGCCCAGGTCTGGAACTCGAACATGTACCTCACCGAGGAGTCCATGCGGCTCCTCGACGGTACCATGGACATCTATCTCGCGGACTTCAAGTACGGGAACGATGGGTGCGCCGAGAGGCTCTCGGGCATCAAGGACTATTTCAAGGTCGCGGCCAGGAACCATCTCGAGGCCAACCGCCAGTGCGAGATGATCCTCCGCCATCTCGTGCTTCCGAAGCATTTTGAGTGCTGTACCAGGCCGGTGCTCGACTGGATATCCAAGAACCTCGACAACAGGAAGGTCCGGGTCAATATCATGGACCAGTACCGGCCAGATTACCTCGTCGGAAAAGACCCGAAGAAATATCCTGATATCGATCATAGGCTATCGCAGAACGAATGGCTGAAGGCTTACCATTACGGCAGGGAGCTCGGGCTGAATCTGGTCTAATCTCTTCTTCTTCAACTTATAAATGTGTAAAATAAATTATATATAATAAGAAAGATAAGATTGTGAAGAGCGTGGGACATATTTATGGCCGCTTCCCCCAAGAAACTCAAGGTCTACAAGTCCCCCTTCGTCTGCCCCATCACGAAGAAGGTAGTCCCGCTCAAAAGGAAGAAGCGGATCGCGTTGCTCCTGGCCCTGATATTCTTTGCGGCGATATTCCTGGCCTTCCAGAAGGATCTCATTAGCTCGTCGGCGGTGGACCGGATAACCATCGACAAGATTCTTGATTATTCCTCCGACAGGGCCGACACGCCAGGCCCCGACCTGGTCCTGGCATCTGCGGCCGACCCGTTCTATTCCATCATCGCAACCCCAGCGGCGGTATGGTACGACAAAGGCGTCTCGTCCTCGGGCTCAGGCATCAGGCCGTTCTTCGTCGTCGACAAGGTCGTCTCGGACCCGCAGATGAGGTACGAGTCCCTGATGGGCATCAAGACCGCCCTCATGGTCGGCAAGGCGGACTCGGGCATAATGGACGAGGATGTCATCGACAGCCCGCCGCCCGAAGCCTCGGTGGTCCTCGCCGAGAAGACCTACCTCATGGCCCCCGGGGCCGTGATCGTCAGTTATGATCAAGAAGGATACCAGTTCATGGACTCTGCGGCGGTCCTGGCCTCGTACCTCGATATTCCTATCCTCGTACTCGACCAGAACCGTGGCGACATCGCGGGCCTCCTGAACAAATGGCACGTACATTACATAATAGCCGTGGGCCACGATGCCGAAACCATAGCAAGGACGTTCGGCAAGCCCTCGGTGATCCTTGATTGTCAGAAGTCGATTAGGGCGGCCTCCCTCAGGGTCGTCCAGGACCGCTTCGGAAGGATCGACTATATGGTCATGACGAACCCGTCGGATGTGGTCAGGCCGAAGGTGACGCACACCGATGTCAAGACGGTCAAGGGCCACATCACGGACCTGGACGTTCTCGTCGCGGGCAACGACGTGGTCGTATCGGGCACCAAGTACGACCGCTATAACCTGACGCTCCCAGCGGGCATACAGCTCGTCAAGATCTGGGCCAACGTCACCGCCGTAAATTCGTACCTCAAGCGCGTCAAGAAGGAGCTGGGCGTCCAGCCCATCATCAATATCGAGGTCAGGGACGCGGACGCCAACATCGTGTCCTACGCGCCGTCCTTTGCGCACGCCACGAGGTCCGCATACGTCGAGTTCATGCTCGTCAATTGCACAAAGACCATGGACCTAACGATCTCGATGTGGTACGGCACAAAGGGCCTTTCGACCATGCTCTGGGGCTCCTCGGGCTACACCAAGGTGGATGCGGACTACGAGCTAACGACCGAGATCGACACGCTCAGCGACGCGCACTGGCCATTGCTGGAGGATGACTCGCTGATGGCACCATACTTAGCCTCAGCGCACGGCGGCATCGTCATTGCCGGGCCAGGCTTCGAGATGACGGACAAGGACTATCCAGCGCTGGCCGACGGTGCGACAGGCGGGCCATGGTACAACGCGGAGCAGTCCAGCATCTCGAGCGAGAAGGCCCTGCAGGTCGTGCAGGTCCTGAACGGCACAGTGGAATCCTTCAAGGCCTATCCGGCCGCGTCGGGCAACGGGACGCTCTTCGATACGTACACCGGCGAGCACGGCTGGCTCGCGATACTCGGCGATCCCAACATGGTACCGTTCTACTACTGGCCCACGGACCCGGGCTGGGAGGACGACCCCGTATACGGCGTGAACTGGCCCGGGGACCTCATGTACAGCTATAACGGGAGCCTGTCCTTGGGCCGGCTCATGGCACCGACGGTAGGCGATGTCTCGGCCCAGGTCGCTAGGACGCTGTTCTACGAGGATTATTCCAAGGCATACATCACCGACCTTTCCAAGGACTATCCAGCGGACCAGACGCCCTGGAGCGACCATTACGGCCTCCTTTATGGCGAGGCCGGAGGCCAGACCGGGGCCATCTTCTGGCAGGACCCGTACGCGACCGAGCTCGCGCAGCATGGCTGGTTCGTCGAGAAGTACGGCGCCAGCGCCAGCAAGGATCGTCAGACTATGGACGCCCTCGGGGCTTACCGCAAGGCGAACTACTTCGAGATCATGCTCCACGGTAACTGGTACTGGTACGTTCCCGAGGAGAACGGCCCGGACTCCTACAGCACGTCCGTCAAGGTCTCGGACGTCAAGGACTGGAAGCTCGGTCCCATGAACTTCCTGACGGCCGCTTGCCTCATGGGCCGTACCGACGGCATCCCGCCGGACACGCAGATATCGATGGCATACGTCCATGCGGGCGTCAACGCCATCTTCAGCGCGACGCGCTCCACGGGCTCGGAATCCTCCACCAGGGAGATCGAGCGCGAACTGCTCTACAACGATGTCAGCGTCGGCGAGGCCCTGAGGGACCAGAAGAACTCGAAACCCACGCCCCCGACGGTATACGTCCGGGTCCTCTACGGCGACCCGGCGTTCAACCCGTACGAGCCCGAGAACGGCTACTCGGACGAGGGACGGCCGGTTTTACTACCTTAACGATTGTTCATTGGAAGAGTTGATATCTTCTAATACGATTCCAGGCTCGGAGAATGATGACATGCTACCCATTGCGCCATTGATGATAGAGCACCGGCTCATCGAGCGGATGATATTCATCTTGAAGGACGAGGTCGAGCGGATAAAGAAGGACGGCAAGGTAGACCCGGTCCTGATAGACACCGCCGTGGACTTCATACGCTTCTACGCCGACCGGACCCACCACGGCAAGGAGGAGGCAATCCTTTTCAGGGCACTTGGGAACAAGAAGATGTCCAAGGAGCACAAGCAGGTCATGGATGACCTTCTGCAGGAACATGTCTACGGCCGGAAGATGACCAAGGAGCTTATCGTCGCGAAGGAGTGGTACCTTAAGGGCGACAAGGCAACCATCAAGGTCCTGGTCGAGACCATGCAGGCCCTGACCGAGTTCTATCCCAAGCACATCGCCAAGGAGGACCAGGAGTTCTTCATTCCGGTCATGAAGTACCTTTCCACAACGGAAAAGGAAGACATGCTCAAGGAGTTCCACGAGTTCGACCGGAAGCTCATCCACGAGAAGTACGACAAGCTCGTCGAGGGTTTCGAGAAGAGCAAAGGCCTTCCGGGTCGGAAGATGAAGGCCGATTGGTACAAGTATATCTGAGACGGAAAATAATTATAAAGTTTATAAAAAGAAAAAAACAAAGTCAGGAGGAGCTGGCCCTGGGGCCTACTCCTCCTCGTCTCCCTTCTTCGCCCGCATTTTTTTATCCTTCGCCTCATCCTGGGCCGCTGCCTGCGGGGACTTCAGGGCAAAGGTCAGGGCCATGGCGGCGAAGCACAGGACGGCCATCACCCTGAAGACCGTCTGCCATGCGGTGTACGCCCCGTGCGTTAGCGGGTTCGTTGTGTCCGTGAGGTATCCCGCAAGGAAGCCGCCCAACGCGCCCGCGACTCCGTAGGCCGTGAAGACAGCTCCGTAGTTGAGGCCGTAGAACTTGGTCCCGAAATAGTCGGCCGTGCACGACGGATACATCGCGAAGTTGCCTCCGAAGCAGAAGCCTATGGCCGAGGCGGCGATGGTCAGCATGTAGAACTTGTTGTCAGGTTTGTCCTGGCCGTTGACCATGTCATACAGGAACAGCATGACTATCCCCGAGATGAGATACATCATGAACAGCGTCCTCGGTCTGCCGATCTTGTCGCCCACCGCGCCCCAGAAGACCCTGCCTGCCCCGTTGAACAGGGCCAGGATACCGACGATCCAGGCTATTTGTATCGCTGTGATGGAACTCGCGGCCGCGAAGGAGCCGACATTGCCTATTATCATCAGGCCAGAGATGGCGCCCATGACGAACAGGACCCACATGAGCCAGTACTGCCATGTCACGAGCATCTCAGAGCAGGTGTAATCGACCTTGAGCGAGACCCCCGGGGCCGCCGTCGGCGGATTCCATCCCGCGGGCTTGTAGCCCTGGGGCGGGTTCGTCAGCATCAGTGCGCCGACGATAACCATGATTATGTACATGACACCAAGATACATGAACGCCTTTGACAGGTCGAAATGGGCGTAGACGGCATTACGCACTGATTTGTAGAATGTCTTGTCCGCCGTTAGCCCCGTCACGTTGTGGGTCTCGATGTGTTTGATGAGCGTGGCCTTCTTGGTCGCATTCAGGCTCGAGAAGGTACTGCTCGTGTTGATGGCAACACCGTCATCATGGGTGAGGTCCACGCACTCCTTCTTCAGGAAGCTCTGGTCGACAGCCGGAACCCCGCTGCCCATGACGGCCGTGGCAATCTGTGCGATGAGGAAGGAGCCAGCACCGAACGCCGCGACCGCGACGCCGGAGATGAGCCCCTTCTTGTCGGGGAACCACTTAACGAGGGCCGCGATGGGACAGACATATCCAAGGCCGATTCCCGCGCCCGCGATGACCCCGTAGGTCAGTGTCAGCGTGTAAATGTCCTTGGCCTGGCTGGATGCCAGGGTCCCTATGCCCAGGATGATGCCGCCCAGCAGAGCGACGACCTTGGGCCCTTTCTTGTCCTGCAGCTTACCTGCAACGACCATGACTATGGCGAAGGTCACAAGGCCGACCACGAAGGGCAGCTGCTGGTACTCCGGCGTCAGCAACTTGCTCGAATCGTCAGGCATCGTGAACTGCTGGCTGATGGGCTTCACAAGCGTGCTGTACGCGTAGATGGACCCCAAAGAAAGCTGTATCAGCAGACCGCCCAGAACGACGAGCCAGCGGTTCCCCGCCGGCTTCTTCTCTTCCTTAGGCTCGGCCTTTGCAGCGGACTTCTTTCCGCTGTCCTTCTTCCCTTTGTCCTTGGCCACATCGATCCCTTCCTTCTACTCGCTCGTCGTAAATCTATGTGTCATCGGGCCCGAACATCCCTGGTCACCGGCCCCATCCCGCACCCCCACGGGCAGTCGGGACCGGCATTTGTCGGGAAGGCCATGGATGCGTCCGGGCCATGGATACTTTCCTTGGTCCTCGCCACGAATATTTGATTATATAATCCTTTTCCAACTCGGTCAATGGTACGTTTCATTTATTTCATCTGTAACTCTGTTCACAATGTATGGCCTATTCTCCGAGGAGGACTGGCCTTTCCTGACGATTTTAAGTCCATTATTTTCCGAAGGATTAAAATATGTTATATGAATTCGGGTGGAAAAGGACTTAGTTTAATTATTTGACACTCAAGCGGACCACCGGATAAAGGGAGGAATGAGCATGGGGGAGAAGAAGAGCGACAAAAAGGCTGAAACGCCAAAGGCCGACACGTCTGGCAAGTCGATCGCATCCTTGATGGCAGACATCGAGAAGAGAAAGTTCGAGCCCTCCAAAGACTTCAAGTCTAAGGCCATAATAAAAGGCATGGAGGAGTACCAGAAGATATACAAGGAGTCCATCAAGGACCCGCCGAAGTTCTGGGAAAAGCACGCGAATGAGCTCGAGTGGTTCAAGAAGTGGGACAAGGTCTTCGAGTGGAACAAGGACAATGCCCAGTTCACATGGTTCAAGGGCGCCAAGCTCAACGCGTCCTACAACTGCCTCGACAGGCACCTGAAGACCTGGAGGAAGAACAAGGCGGCCCTCATCTGGCAGGGCGAGCCCGAGGGTGATGTCAGGACCTACACATACCAGCAGCTCCACACCGAGGTCTGCAAGTTCGCCAACGTGCTCAAGTCCCTCGGCGTCAAGAAGGGCGACCGCGTTTCCATCTACCTGCCCATGATACCCGAGCTGCCCATAACCATGCTGGCCTGCGCGAGGATAGGAGCGATCCACAGCATAGTCTTCGGCGGGTTCAGCGTCGAGTCCCTGAGGGACAGGATCAACGACAGCGAGTGCAGTGTCCTGGTCACATCCGACGGCAGCTACAGGTCCGGCAAGACCATCAGCCTCAAGGACAACGCCGACAAGGCCGTGGCCCAGTGTCCAAGCATCCGGAAGGTCGTGGTGGTCAAGAGGACCGGCATGAACGTTTCCTGGACCGCAGGCAGGGACCACTGGTGGAACGAGGAGATGGAGAAGTCCAACGACAAGTGCGAGGCCGAGCAGATGGACGCGGAGGACCCGCTCTACATACTCTACACATCGGGCTCCACAGGCAAGCCCAAGGGCGTGCTCCACACAACCGCCGGCTACATGCTTTACGTCGACCTGACTTTCAAGTGGATCTTCGACTACAAGGACGACGACATCTTCTGGTGCACCGCGGACATCGGCTGGGTCACGGGCCACTCCTACATCGTCTACGGCCCGCTCTGCGCCGGGGCCACGAGCGTCATGTTCGAGGGCGTCCCGTCCTACCCGAAGCCCGACAGGTTCTGGGCCGTGATCGAGAAGTTCAAGGTGAACATCCTCTACACAGCACCCACGGCGATCAGGGCCATGATGAAGGAGGGCGACGACTGGCCGAAGAAGCGCGACCTGAGCTCCATCAGGCTTCTCGGCACCGTCGGTGAGCCCATCAACCCCGAGGCCTGGATGTGGTACTACAACATCATAGGCAAGGCTAAGTGCCCCATCGTGGACACCTGGTGGCAGACCGAGACGGGCGGCATACTCATCACGCCCCTGCCCGGCGCCATCCCGCTGAAGCCCGGCTCCGCGACCATGCCATTCCCGGGCATCGAGCCAGCCGTCCTCAGGGAGGACGGCACTGAGGCCAACACCAACGAGGGCGGATACCTGGTCATAAAGAAACCCTGGCCCGGCCTCATGAGGACGGTCTACAAGAACCACCAGAGGTTCATAGACACCTACTGGTCCCAGTTCAAGGGGATGTACCTGACCGGTGACAGCTCGAGGCGCGACGAGGACGGCTGCTACTGGATCATGGGCAGGATGGACGATGTCCTGAAAGTGTCCGGCCACAGGCTGGGCACTGCGGAGATCGAGAGCGCCCTTGTGGCCCACCCGAAGGTCGCCGAGGCGGCCGTCGTGGGCTTCCCGCACGAGATCAAGGGCGAGGCCATCTACGCCTACGTAACCCTGAAGACAGGTTACGAAGGCAGCGACGAACTGAAGAAGGAGCTGGGCGACCATGTCAGGAACATGATCGGGCCCATCGCCAAGCCAGATAAAATACAGTTCGCGGCGGGCCTGCCGAAGACCAGGAGCGGCAAGATCATGAGGAGGGTCCTGAAGAAGATTGCCCAGGGCGATGTCGGGAACCTCGGTGACACGTCCACCCTCGCCGACCCGAGCGTCGTCGACAGCCTGGTCAAGGGAAGGCAGTAGACGCGAGCAACATCCAATGGCCCGGAGGGTCATCCGGCCCTCCGGGTAATATTATATTTTATTGAAGGATTGACCTAGCACCATCTCATCGACCGAAAATCGAGAACCCTCAGACCGGTATGTTCTTCTGCTCCTCGCAGACATCGAAGCTACCGTCAGGCTTTATCCGGACGAGAAGTCCATGGGCCCCGTTCCTGTACCTGGCCCACCAGCGGAACCAGAAGACCTCCCATTCCTTGCCCTTGTTCTGGACCAG
>Ga0315282_10017155_pt1 | contig 10484 bp, 7 predicted proteins | sample YL17G07_20_MG_FD_203693 | JGI IMG/M metagenome (GOLD analysis project Ga0315282, IMG submission 203693) | Sediment microbial communities from Yellowstone Lake, YNP, Wyoming, USA - YL17G07_20 | ecosystem: Environmental > Aquatic > Freshwater > Lake > Sediment | place: USA: Wyoming | collected... | reverse complement strand
TGTTGATGATGCCCATGGTATTCGGGCCGATCAGCCGCATGCCGTAGGAATGAACCTTGCGCAACAGATCCGCTTCAAGTTCACGGCCCTCTTTGCCTGTTTCTGAAAATCCGGATGTAATCACTACAACGCCCGCAGCGCCCTTTTGGCCGCAATCGTCGACAGCCTTGAAAACACGATCCGCAGGCACCGTGATAAATGCAAGATCCAGTTCGCCCGGAATGTCTAAAATACTTTTTAAGCACGGGACGTTATATACGGATTCCTCTTTGGGATTGATTGGATAAATGTTTCCTTCATAACCGCCTTCAAGCAAACTGTACATTAAAAGGCTGCCCCATTTGAACATATTGCGGGAAGCCCCGATTACGGCCACGGATTTCGGATAAAATATTCGATCCAACTGGCTGTAAAATTCAGCGGTTCCGGGTTGCGGAATGTTGTCCGTCGGATGTTCCATCGTTTTCCTCCAATGCCGACTCGCCCTTTTCGAAAATCCCAAAGTTGAGGGAGTTTATCAAAAACTGACGCATCGCGCCATAGAAAGAATAGCCGGAAAGAAATGTGGAACAGGCGCCCTCGCCTGTTACTTGATTTACACAGCCGAGGGCGGCTGTGCCACATAATGTGACTTATCAAGATACACGGGCGGGGCGCCTATGCTACATCGAATTAATTACATCGAAATTAATTACATTTTTCCTTCAACAATCGCGATTTCTTCTTTGGTCAGGGTGTACAATTCGTACACCAATAGATCAATCTGATCGTCTGTAGCCGCGATCTGGCGCTCCAGCAATTTCTTTTCATGATCCGTTTTGCATCCGGCCAGTTTCTTGTGGAGATCCAACATGGTTTCCACCAGCGAGACCATCTGGTTGTGAAGAGGTTTGTCTGTAGGAGAGGAGAAATCGATGGTGCGAATGGGGAGTTTTTGTACATCCTGTCTGAACCATCTCAAACGGCCGCCTTTGTCGGCGTCGCCAAGCACAGTCGCCACTCTTTTGAAGTAATGAAACATGAGTCGCGAGTTCATCAAACCGAGCAGATAGATATCCTCCGTTGGTATAAAATATACTGTGTTACCAAAATAGAGCCCGCCATGATCAAAGGTGGCTCGGCTCTCTTTTGCGATATCGGGGTAGATGATTTTTGGTTTTTCGAATTCTCCGTAGTAATCACAAGGTCGCAGTTCCCACCAATACTCCCCCTTGTCCCACCGTTTCTCGGCTTCCTCTTTATATTCCTCCAAGTACTTTGCAATCACCGGGTATGTTTGTTGAAGAGAAAACCAAGCATTTTTCGGGTCGCCGAATTGCAATTTTGTCCAGCCATTTGGGATTAGTATCAGGTACTTATTCTTAAAATTAATATGGTATTTCCTGATGTCGTCACCAACCACAAATGGTTTGATTATTTTTTTGTTTTTGGGGTCTTCAGAAATCAGCCGGTCACGAGTTTCTCGATCAATTACAAACGCCTCATTAAGACCGGTCAAAACACCACGGTATATTTTGCCTTTTACATATTCGCCTAACGGAATGCCGACCTTTTTCATTTTTTCAAAAATAGTGATTTCTTGTTCTTTGGCGAGAGTCCAGTTCTCGCCTGAGATGGACCTGTTATCCAGAATTGAGCCCATTGCCGCCACTTCATCCGTCAAGGATTGAAAATCAAGCCTTTTGATAGGTGCATAAATGAATCGCTGCTCTATTGGAATCGAATTATGGGTCAGAATTATAGCTGGAAAAGTAGATGCGCTTTGAAAAACAGGAAGCTCCCCAAAATCCACTATTTGTTTAAGAGTCGTTTTTTCAGCCAGAAATGCACGTAAGGCTTTTCCATAATTGGCGCGCATGAACTTGTTGGAGCAAATCATTCCAAAGAAACCGCCTTCACGTAAAAGGCGATTTGATTTTTCGATAAAATATACATAGAGGTCTGCGGTACCGGCATAAGCGGCAAATTTGCGCTGTACATATTCCTTGAATTCCTGGCCCAACGTCTCTTGGCGTACATATGGCGGATTTCCGATCACCACATCAAAACCGGGTTCCGAAGCAGATGATTCTTTTGCATTTGATTGATGTAGCACAGCCGCCCTCGGCTGTGATTTTTCCCAGGCGGGGGCGCCTGGGCTGCATTTTTCAGTCTGCGATTCCCCTTCAATCCACTCTCTCCATAACCAGGGATAATCATCTTCGGTCTTTGCCAGCCCCTTGCGAACCGGATTTTGGCAAATATATTCCGCCTTGCCTCTTGTGCTTTCATCGGATCTAAGCACATGGTCAAAAGATTCGTCCTGCCAGACTTTGCCTCTTCGGCCTAGAGCCTTATTTATAGAATGGGCCGATGCACCCTTTATCCCATTCATGATTTCGGCCAGGCTATAAGCGAGCCCCGATTCATTCGGTAATGGAGTAAAAATCATATGGACATGGTCCGGCATGACCACAACGGCGTGGACAAATATTTTTAATCCGTGATAATGGAGACAATGCCTCAAAACCAAATCGCGAATCGACTCGGGAAGCTGTTGGCGCTTCCAAGTAGAGAAGGTAACAAATAATGTTTTGTTATCTGGCTGCAAATGCGGAAGGTTGCGGCGGTATTCATATTTTGGAATCACAGCCGAGGGCGGCTGTACTACACCAATCACAGCCGGGGGCGGCTGTGCTACATCCATATTTTTAAATACATCCGGGAATTCGGCATTCCAATCGAATACATTGATGCGGTATCGCTCTTCGTCGTCGAGCATGGACATTTGGCGACCTTGGTAAAAATCAGGGCTAATGAGGGAGTTGCCGCATTTGATGTTGTACCCAAGATCGGGCAGGGCGCGCTGTTTCAGAAGATCGAGCTGCCTGCTCAATGTCTGGATGTTTTCGCCTTCTAAAACCTTGAGTAAAAGAGAGAGCTTTGTGACCTCCACGGCCTGCGGATCGATGTCCACGCCAAAGATATGAGTGAGCAAAATTCTTTTGCGCTCTTCTGTGATCATCCGCCATTCGCCGCCCGGGCCTTGGTAGATCAGCTTTTTTTCAAGTCTGTTGCCGCGCTCCGCATAGTAATCGCGGTGCCAATCCAGCAAATACTGATACGCACCCAACAAAAATGAGCCCGAGCCGCACGCCGGATCGAGTATGCGTATTGGTGCGCCGCGCTTTCCGCTTATATCGGCGGGCGTTTTGCCTTCCAATAATTTTCCGACTGTATTTTTAACGATGTAATCCACAATATAGGTTGGAGTATAGTAGACGCCGCCAGCTTTTTTGACCTCCGGCTTTTCTTCCACCTTTGCCTGATGGCCTGCAGTCAAGCGGATCACCTTGCCTAAAAACTGTTCGTAGACATGCCCCAGGATGTCGGCGGGGAACACAGAGAATTCATACGGGCTGTCCGGATAATAGAGGCTGCCGATGATTGACTTCAGTGTCTTGTCGTCGATTTCCAGGCTGGGCGTGAGCTTATCCGGCGCAGTAGCGCGGTTCTTTTCGTCAGTGAAATGAAAGAGGCCGGAGTTGTATTTCTGATCCGCCCTTGTAAAGATGGGGATCATTCGCCTGTAAACGTTTAAACCGTTGAGCAAACCCTGAAGCTGGCCGTAAGGTTCGATGCCTCGGTCTTCGCAAATCCGCAAAAAAATGATGCGGTCAATGATGTGCTGGACCGCGAAGTTCAACTCGCGCTGACTAAGATTTTTATTTCGAATTGCTATATTCTTGGCCAGCGTTTCACGCCATGATTCGATCTCCGACAAGAACGCGCTGTCTACGGTTTGCGTTCCTTTTTTACATTTGGTGGACTCCACATATTTGTCGAAAGCTCCTTTGAGAATCGCTTCGCGCGAGAATATACCCGCGATCTCGTCCCAGCGTTCCGCGTATTGCTTGAAATTCAGGTATTGAATGCGGGCTGTCGAGGCCTTGTCGGTTTTGTTGGGCGGAATGCGGCAGTCATAAACCGCGAACTCTTCAAAGTCGGTCAGAATCGAGAGAGGGAGCTTTGCGGTCCACGCATAGCGGCGAATCTGAAATGCCGCCGCGATATCGGATTCGATGTTGATTGAAGGTTTTTTCGCCTCCAAAAAGAATTTACGTGCACCGCCGATTCGAAAACAGTAATCCGGCGCTTTGGTCACGCCGCCGATTTTGATGGCGTCTTCGTGGATCACGTCTTTGTATTGTTCCGCGCAACCCTGTTCGTTATCGATATCCCAGCTCAATGCCTTAAACATAGGGTCGATGAATTCGCGCCGAACCTGTGTTTCATTGTAAAAGCCGGATCTATATGCATCGAAGTTGTAGCTGAAACGCTCAATCAGCTCTTTGATCACAGCCGGCACCGCCATCAGAATTCTCCGCGAAATATAAGGTTTGAAGTCAAGTGAATATATCCGATTTTGATGGAATCGACAACGGTGAATGTAGCATAGCCGCCCCATTCGACAGGCGCCCTCGCCTGTTACTTGATTTACACAGCCGAGGGCGGCTGTGCCACATAATGTGACTTATTAAGATACACAGCCGAGGGCGGCTGTGCCACATAATGTGACTTATTAAGATACACGGGCGGGGCGCTTGTGCTACATCTTTTATAAGATAAAGAAAAAGACGCTTGGAAGGTGAAAAGGGCAAGCATAAAATGGAATCTTAAATTTTGATGACATGGAACGGATCTCAACATGTATAAAGACAAAGAATGAATAATGACTGAACCGCAGCTTCTTATCATTCGAAAAAAACGCTTGGACGATGAGACCCTGGTTGTCCATGCCAAGCAACTTTCACAAACCTTGAAGATCGATCCGTACGGAGTCCGGCTTTCTCTTATCGGAGAAGGATTTTCCGTTTTTCTCCGAGGCCAACCCGACCTGCTCCTGGAAGCGGGGAATGTATTGTCGTCATTCGGCTATCAATGGTGCATCGCGGATATTCACCAAACTAAGTCGAATCCGCTCCATGTTAAGCGATTCGAATGCCGGGAAAGCCAAATTGCATTCGAGGGTCCGTTCGGGAAAATCGAACTTGATCGCGGGGCGAAAGTCTTGGCGGTGCTGGCAAGCTTGCAGAGCGATATTCTGGAAAAATTGATGCGAAAGACCGTATTCCAGGGAGGCAAGACGTCATTTATCAGCGACGAAGAAAAATATCATACCATTCTCATGTCCAATCCGGTTTTGGATCTTTACCTGATTTCAGGTTTTACAAAAGGTCCGGAAACCGCGGAAGATGGGCCTTTGCGAATCATGCCGGGAAAATTCGATCCTTCATCGCTGGGCGATCAGGCCACAACCGGCACAAGCCAAAATATCGATCATGCAATTCGTTTGATCCGGAAATATGCCGGACAATTTTACTTGGATTTATGCTTTGGGCTTTCTCAACTGCCGAGCTGCGCTTATGAAACGGCCCATTCTGATGCGGCTTTAATTGCGAACATGCACAGCATCGCGAATTACGGCCGATATTTGATTCAATTCTATCGGCATAACGAAAACGCCGCACCCGATTCTTTTGAAAAGCCCTCAGAAATCTCGACTTCAAATCAGCCGATCTCCTTTGCGCAGACCGGAACCGCTGCAGGTTTGGGAGCGGCATTTGACGACAAAAGCGCGGCTTCACTGCCTTTTGAGGAACAGGGGCAGGGCGACAAGGTTCCTCAAAAAGAGTTTTTGCCGCCACCGCCGATTGACGTCGAGGATTCGATCAAGCAACGGTTTTTCCGTAAAGAGAGTATCGCAATCGCCGTTTTTATTATGATTTTTTTCATAGTACCGGTGATAGCCGCAATGTCGGGTACGCGCATTTTCCAATTTTTCGTTGAGTATATTTTTGGTACGGGTGTCTTTTGGTTGATGGCGGCTGCCGGTTTGATTTATGCAGGTGTTCATTTCCTGCGACTGAAATACTGGATCGAAAACACGCCCACTTCGAAAGCCCGCTCTGCGGCGTTGGGCATGGTTGAAATGAAAGGCAGATGCGAGCGCGCTTATAATCTCATATCTCCTTTAACCATGACGCCTTGCATTTTTTATCGCGTCCGCAAGTATGTCAAAAGAGGTCAATTCCGGAGGGGCGGCGAATGGTCGCTCGCCAGCGTCAAAACCAGCAGCTCAATTCCTTTTTACTTGAGCGACGATACGGGCAAAGTCATGGTCGATCCGACCAAAGCGGATGTTAAAGCATCTCACAAAAAGGTCTTCCAAGGCGAAATGCGGCCATTTTGGGAGCCCGCTTCAATAGTTTCAAGCGATACCAAATATATTGAAGAAATTATTCCAGAGGGATCGATGGTGTATGTGCTCGGTTTTGCCGTTTCCAAGCAAAGGGAAGAGACGACTCTTCAAAATCGCGTGACGGAAAAGTTGCGTATGTTGAAACAGGATAAAGCGGCGATGATGCGTTACGACGCAAATCACGACGGCAAAATCGACATGCAGGAGTGGGAGTCCGCGAGAGCTGATATGGAACGCGAAACCTTGAATGAGATGTTGGCAATGGAAGCAGTCCAACACAAGCAGGAAGCACAGATCGTAATCAAAAAACCGAATATCCGCGGATTGCCGTTTGTCATTTCCGATTCGTCTGAGGAAAGGCTCACGACAAAATATATCGTCCTAAGCGGCTTGTTTTTTTTAGGCGCCGTCATATCCATTATCAGCGCCATATTTCAAATGCTGAAATGACGCTAATTTAGCGAAAGGGCTGTTCGATAGCGAGCAGCCCTTTTCTTTGCCGGTGATTTATGCGATTGATATAATCATAAATAAAGAGGAAGAGCATAAAGGGAAAAGTTGAAATATTTATAGGCGCCAAACGGAAAAATCCGGCATAAAAATCGGTTTTTTGCTTTATGCGGTTCGGATAAACGCTGGAATATAGCTGCCCATTTTTGAAACATGGAGGCATCGGATGACAATTTTAGGGATATTGGCTGCAATAATTCTGGTGCTCGCAGCGGGCTTGTTCGGCTATGGAATCGTTATTTATAACAGCCTGGTCAGTCTTAAAAACAACATCGGCAAAGCGTGGAGCAATATCGATGTTCTGCTCAAGCAGCGCTACGATGAATTGCCGAAGCTGGTGAAAGTGTGTGAAGGGTACATGCAACACGAGCGCCAGACGCTTGAAGCCATCACCAATGCGCGCTCTATGCTCAACCAGGCGAGCACTGAAAAGGAAATTATCAGCGCCCAAAACGCCATCAGCCAGGCGCTCAAATCGCTGTTTGCGGTGGTCGAGAATTATCCGAACCTCAAAGCCGACGCCTCGTTCCGCCAATTGCAAAGCCGTATCAGCGAACTCGAAGATCAGATCGCAGACCGACGCGAGTTCTACAACGAATCGGTCAATCTCTATAATATTCGCATCGCCCAATTTCCCGATTTGCTTATTGCGCAACAATACAATTTTGTTTCTCATCATTTATGGGAGATCGAACCCGAGAATCGCGCAGATGTGAAGATCAGCTTCGGCGCATAATCCTTTCCGCGGAAAAGTCACTTTTGTTTTTCGAACAGAATTTCCTTAGCCCTTGATAGAACTTCGGGGTGCAGGTTCGGATCGTTGGCGATATCTCTGATATCCTGAATCATTAGAGTAGTAAGGATGGCCAGGGCCGTTCGAGGGTATGCATATGGGTTTCTGGCCAGAGCTATTCTGACTTGGTATCGACCGATCCATTTTGCATTGTTGTAAATTACATCGAGCAATTCCGGCTTGTTGGGCCTGCGCGAAGTGATTTTGATTACATCCTGTTCGGTCGTTCGCGGATTGAACAGAATTCGCCGGATCACCTCAGGATCGGGATCATATCCCAGCTTGTCCAAAACCAGCGGATTGTGGTTGCGCGCCATTTGCCGGCGCTCGCCGATTGTCTTGTCCGGATATCCGTAAAGCTCAAAGGCCTGCGTATCCCCCTCATCAGATAGACGAGGCTTGGAGGAAGAAAAAAAATCCATGACCGTCGAATATTTTTTTCGCACCGCAGCATGGTAGATCCGAGAGATTCTATAGGGTCCCAGCATTTCGTGAATTTTATTGAATTTGGAAGCCTCGCGCATCAATTCCATGAAAGGAGGCACTCTTTTAATAGCCTTTTTCGTGATGAACCGCAGGACTTCCAAAAGTTGATCGTCTGGCATTTCGACTAATTTCTCCGAAAGATAAGAGGCGCGCATGAGTTGTTCGGGGATGGTCAGGCAATATTTTACCAACCGCGTGGCTGTCGTCTCGATTTGCCGGGCCTGATTTTCATCGTTTTTTGTTTCAGCGGGCGGGGATTTCTCTGTCATCGATCCGAAGTTCTTTCGATTATTCTTTTGCCGGTTGGTTTTCGGGTTGTTCCTTATCTTCTGATTTTGGCCCGACCTTTGTATCTCTTTTAGTAGTCATAAGCGCCAGTTCTTTTTCGGTCGGTTCTGAGGTCGTTTCTTTGATCTGTTCAATCATCTCCTTGGATCGTTCGATCAAAGCTTGCTTTGTAAGGTTTTTCGAAGCGGCCAATTCCAAAACAAAAGGTTTTAACATATCGGCACGCTCGGGTTCTTCTTCGTCAATCTGAACCTTGTTCTGGCGAAGGAAATGTACGAACGCCAATTTTGCGTCTATCGAAATCGCTTCTATGCTGTTGACGCTCCCCTTGCCCTGAATATGATTCGGCAAGCTGCGCTCGCCCAAAAAATAATTGCTTTCTTCCATATCTTCATTCTCTTCGGGGAATGTAAATCGGACATCCGGAATGATGCCTTCGGCTTGGATAGAACGTCCCGAAGGCGTGTAATAGCGTGCCGTTGTCAAGCGCAGCCCCGCGTTGTTGGGCAGTTTGAAGATAGACTGAACAGAGCCTTTTCCGAAGCTTCGACTGCCGATCAAAACTGCGCGATTGTGGTCCTGCAGCGCTCCGGCAAGGATTTCCGCGCCCGATGCGGACCCGCCGTTTATCAGGCAAATAATGGGTATCTTGTCATGAGCATTTTTGCCGACCGCAAACCTCTCCCGATCCTGGATCATACCGCGGCCCAAAGTGCTCACGATCAGCCCATGACTTATAAATTTATTGGCCGCCGACACGGCCTGGTCCAGCAAACCGCCTGGGTTGTTTCGGATATCCAGCACCAAGACGCGAATCCCTTTCTTTTCCATCTTGATCAAGGCATCGTCAAGATCGTCGGACGTCATGGAACTGAAGCTTAAAAGCTTGAGCCAACCTATATTTCCTGAAATGATTTCCCATTTGACGGATGGAGCCACGATCTTTTGGCGGACTATCGTCACATCGAACGGCGATAAATTCGCCCCTCGGCGGATGCTCAGCACAACCGATGTGCCGATTTCGCCTCGGATCATATTCACGGCTTCCATCAGGTCGAGGCCTTTGGTCTCTTTCCCGTCGATTTTTTCTATAGAATCTCTCGCTTTCAGCCCTGCATGCCAGGCGGGCGTATCTTCGATGGCCGCGACTACGGTAAGTTTGCCGTTTCGTAGGCCGATCTCGATGCCGATGCCGCCGAATGTTCCTTTCGTTTCCTCCTGAAGGCGCGAATAGGATTTAGGCTCTAAAAAAGCGGAGTGCGGATCCAGAGTCCCGACCATATTCGAAACCGCGGCATATAAGAATTTCCTGTCGGCATCGGGACCCGTGCAGTGATTGCCGAAATATTGATAGCCTGTAAAAAAGTTTTGAACCAGCTCGTTCTTGCCGGTTCCCAGCGTGATGGTTTGTGTCGAATTGTCGCAAAAAAGTTCCACAATATTGCCCACTCGCTTAAGACCGGTTTTTTCCAAAGGAAGCTTGTACATGATCCCTCGGAAGGCATCCACGATCAAATTCTGTTTGTCCACCATTTCGATGTAGTAACTGTCGATCAGAGAAAGCGTTTCGAAGAACAGATACCGGTCTTTGTCCCGAGAGCATGCGGTGGATTTATATTGAAGGACCAGAAGAAGGCAGCCGACCACCAACAAAGCGAGAATCGCTTTGGCAGTCGATTTTCCCAACCATATAAGGTCTTTTTTTTGGATTCCCATACTCATTTTACGCCACAAATACTAGAATCAGGGAATCTATTTCTATACCTTGTAATATCTGGGCTGTCAAATGAACGGGCTTGTTGACACAATGCGATGCAGCCCTTGCGAATGCAAAAAAGGAAGTGACGCTCAATTCGGCATAGTGATTGTCAAAAGCCCTAGGATGACTGGGGGTCTTTTTCTTCGGAAGAGCCGGATGAATACGAGTCTCCCAGCCAGCCTTTTCGCCGAAAAAGAATGAACATTCCGACGGCCACGACGGCCATCACGCCCAAAGCGAACGGATACCCCCAGCGCCATTTCAATTCAGGCATGTTCCAAGGAGATAGGCCTGGATCAAAATTCATTCCGTATATGCCGGCGATAAAAGTCAGGGGAATAAAAATCGTGGACATGATTGTTAAAAACCGCATGATGTCGTTGATGCGGTTGCTCACGCTGGATAAG
>Ga0315282_10017153_pt1 | contig 10485 bp, 7 predicted proteins | sample YL17G07_20_MG_FD_203693 | JGI IMG/M metagenome (GOLD analysis project Ga0315282, IMG submission 203693) | Sediment microbial communities from Yellowstone Lake, YNP, Wyoming, USA - YL17G07_20 | ecosystem: Environmental > Aquatic > Freshwater > Lake > Sediment | place: USA: Wyoming | collected... | reverse complement strand
GCAATTTCGAGAGCGCGGCGGAAGAGCGGTTCGGCCTCGTCGAGGCGGTTGGTCGCCTTGAGCAACATGCCGAGGTTGTTGAGGGCGGTGGCAACCCTGGGATGGTTAGGCCCGGAGGAGGCCTCGTCAATTTCGAGAGCGCGGCGGAAGAGCGGTTCGGCCTCATTATAGCGGGCCGACTCATAGAACGACGCCGCCAGATCATTCAGGTGGTCGGCCACGGCGGGATGGTCGGGACCGAGTTCAGCCTCGACCCGTTCCAACGCCTTCTCGAGAAGGTCCTGGCGCAACCGGGTGAAGTCGCGAAGCCGGCGCGCTTGCGGGCCGAGTTTATCGGCAAGCCGGTCAGCCAGCTCGCGGGCTTCTTTCTCGGCGCCGGCCTCCATCAGGGCCTCAATGGCGGGGACGGCGATTTTCTCAACAATCTCTTCGACCGGGAGCCCCTGCTCGATGGCCGCCGAAAGTTGATCGGCGAGAGCCGCAGCGCGCTTCCGCCCATCCTCGAGCGACGAGGTGTATTGGCCCGGGCGCAGCCATGCGGTTTCGCCGTCAAGCCTGATCGGGGGGACCACCTCGGTGAGGCGGAGTTTGACCAGAAACCAGGAGTTCAAATCGGGGAGAGCGCGAACGAAGAGATCCGCCACGTGGCCGGGCACCCACCAGATTTGCCTGAGGGGGAAGCGCGTCATCTCTTCGCGGTTGAAGTTAAGGGCGTATAGGGCCTCGCCTCGCGCGGGGTCTTTGTCCGGCAAAGCCGCCGCAAACCCGGTCACCGAGACGATCCCGGCCCCAAGAGAGCGCAGGCGTTTGACGAAATGACGCGCCAACTCGCTGGGGGACATGCCGGAAGGCAGGTGAATCTCGTGGAAAGCAACCCCTTCGGCCGCCATTCGTCGGCGCAGCTCGTTGACCACCCTTTGGCGCGAGAGATCGGACACATATTCCACACGTGCCAGCCCTTTCGGAGCACGCGTGGCCCACACCGTCAGACGATCGGCGACATCGGCAATGGAGCCTTGTTGTTGCCCAATGTCCTTAACGCGTTCCACCCGGCACCGACCCCTTCTTGCGCCGCGGGATGCGCTCGTGCGACACCAGAACGTCCACCACCAGAGGGTGGACGCCGAACCACCGCTCGCCGTTGAATTCCTGGACGGCGCGCGACCGCAGGAGGGAATAGAGCACGGCGTCGGTGGTGTCGCTTTCGGGCTCGTTCTTATAGATTCTCACCAGCCGTTTGGCTTTATCCTCGTAGGAAACCTGAGGCGTCTCGTAAGGATTCTCACCAAGCCGCCTTTCGTATTCCGTGCGAAGGCTCTGGATCGCCGCCGAGACGTCGTCTTCGCCGATTCGCCCCTGCGGCGCTTCGCGAAGAATGGCCAGATCGGACGCCTGCGCTATCAGGGTAAACAAGTCGCGGAGATTGCCGCCCGAGGCAACGATCACCCGCTCCAGCTGGCCCGCTCCGAAGAGGTCGAGCGACATGCGGGCTTCGAGCACGGCGCGAACGCTGGCGCGCCCTTTCGTGTGCGGCTTGTGGTCTTTTTCAAAAACCGGGGTATCGGGGAGGATATGAACATGGTCGCTAGGAACGGGAAACTGGCCGGCCCTCGAGGAATAGCCGAGCGTGATGGGAATCACGAAGATCATGTGAGCGCCAAGGTTCTTGATCACGTTGCCATACGTGACGAAAAGATTCTCGGGACCCTGGAGCGGGATTCCGGCCTTGTCAAAGTCCTCACCGATGATCAGCCACTCTTTCCGGACGGCTTTCCTGAGGAGCCCGTTGCAATCGAGGACGAGCCGATTGGCGGCTTCGATCAGATCGGAAAGGCGGCTGAGGCGGTAGGTGACGACCTTGGTTTCTCTTGCGCTGGCGAATTTCATCTCGCCCTTGAGACTGGCAAAAAGCCCGACGGCTTTTGCCCACCACGATTCGGCGTCAGGGCCGACCCCGGCTGAAAGGCGGGCGCTCTTTTCCTCGGCTTTCTTGCGCGTTTCCGTTTCGGTGGCAAACCAGTCCCAAATCTCCTTGAGGCGGTCGTCGCTGGGCTTGGCTCCCGCGCCGCCTTCTTCGCGCGGCTTCGCTGTCCGTTCAACCAGTTCGGCCATCATCAGGAGCAGTATATCGAAAGGTTGAAAATTAATCGGGTCGAGTTCGGCCGTGGCGCTGAAACGGATAGCCTGATACTTGTCGGTCACCTCGTTGATCAGCCGGGTGATCTCGGTTGACTTCCCCACGCCCGAATGCCCCATGAGGAATGCCTTGTAGGGGAGGCTGCCGAAAGCCCGTTCCAGCCCCAACTTCATAAGGCGGATTTTGTCCGGCCCTCGAAGCTCATTGATTTCGACACGGTAGTAAGCGTCGAGATCTTCCTTGGTACGTAGAGGCTCCGGCGAAATAGTCTTATAGATGTCCTCAAGTCGCATGGCCCGGCGAATCTCTGGCATGGCAGGTACGATCTCCTTTGAGTCTTCGTTCACAACCCATTGTTACAGGACAGCTTCGCGAGAAGTCACGAAAAGAATGGTACGGGGCCGGACCCAGGGCCGTCAATCGTGATCAGATCGCACCCGACGCGGGACTCAGCCGGCACGAATCGGGCCTACCCGTTCCGCCGGAGCCGGATCTTCCCGGTAAGCCTTCCAAAGCCCTTCTCACGCTTCCGGCAGTTCGTAGCCTTTGCGGCGGGGGAGGGCGAGGAGCGCGGCGGCTTCGGGGTCGCCGGGGATTTCCTCTTTCCCGCCGGCTTTCAGCGCGAACGCGGTATTTCGCAAGTCTCGCAACTGCGCCGCATAAACAGGTTGCAGCCGATTTCATTTGAAAAGACGCTCACGCAGAGGCACAGCGTGCGCAGAGCGGGAGTCACGGCATTTCTCCGCGCCCGCGCGGGCTTCGCGCGAGACGCGGTTTTCTCGGATTTCAAATCCCAAAGGAGGGCCATGGGTATGAGGAACAGAATTCCCGCGTGTCTGGTGGTGGCCTCGTTGGCAGTTGCAAGCTGCGCGTCTCTTCGCACAGCATCGAGTCCACAAACAGGGCAACATCCGCAGGCAATGAAAAAGCGGATCACAAAGACCGTCGCGATCAACTACCTGCTGTATCTGCCGAAAGACTACGGCAAGGACGGCAAAAAGCTGTGGCCGATGATCCTCTTTCTCCACGGCGCGGGCGAGCGCGGCGACAATCTCGAAGCGGTCAAGAAGCACGGTCCGCCCAAGCTCGTCGCGGCGGGCAAAGAGCTTCCCTTCGTCATCGTCTCGCCCCAATGCCCCGGCGACGACTGGTGGACCAGCGTGGAGATGATTGACACCTTGAGCGCACTGAGCGACGAGATGGTTGCCAGGTATCGCGTGGATCCCGACCGCATCTACCTGACCGGTCTGAGCATGGGCGGCTTCGGCACGTGGGAAATGGTGCTCACCTTCCCCAAACGATTCGCCGCCATTGCGCCGATCTGCGGCCGCGGCAGGCCCTACCAGGCCAACCGGATCAAGAACGTCCCCGCATGGGTTTTTCATGGAGGCAAGGACCCGGTCGTGCCGCTCAAGGATTCCGAGGACATGGTCAACGCGCTGAAAAAGGCCGGCGCCAAAGAGGTCAAGTTCACGGTCTATCCCGAGGCCGGCCACGACTCCTGGACCGAGGCGTACAACAATCCCGAGCTCTATAGCTGGTTCCTGGAGCACAGCCTCAAGAGCAACAAGTAGCGCCGTGCGATTACCGGCGGCTTTTCTGCTGGCAGCAGGCTATTTCCCGTGCTCCTTGTGCCCTGCGGTTCAAATCTTGACCGCCGGGACACGGGGAGCACGGGGATTTGATTGAAAGAACCTTTTTGATCCACGAAGTCGCACCAAGTTGCACGAATCGCTCTTCTTCGTACTGCTATCGTCCAAAATCCACGAAAGATTCGAAGATTTTCAGGCGGCCTTTGTTTTGAGCTTATCGGTGTCCATCCGTGTTGATCCGTGGTTCTCTTTCTTTTCACCACGGATGGACACCGATTCACACGGATGGGGAAACCCGTTGTTTGGTTGCGGCTTCGCTGCTCCAGGTTGCTTCGTGTGACCTCGTGGATCAAAAAGTCTTTTGCTTTGACCGGCGAAATCGGCGGCGGTCGCCCTTGCCGTTCTCCGATGGTTCTTCTTACAGCCCCAGTTCACCCGCCACGCCCCGCATCGCCTCGACGCCGAGCGTCAGGAAGTCATCGAGCGTTAATCCCAGCTTCTCGCAATCCATGATCCGGTTGCGGTTGACGTTGCGCGCGAACGCCTTCTCCTTCATCCGCTTCCGGACCGACGAGGGCTTGACGCTCGCCAGCTTTTTGTCGGGCTGGACCAGCGCGGTCGCCACGATCAGGCCGGTCACGGTCTCGGCGCAGGACAGTGCCAGCCCCATCCGCGATTCGCACGGAATGCCCAGCGCCTCGGCGTTGTGCTCGCGGATGGCTTGAATGATGTCCGCGGGCACGCCTTCGCACGTGAGCACCGCGGCGGTCTTGTTGCCGTGCTCGCTCGGCGTGTCTTTGGTCGCCTCGAAATCGAGATCGTGAAGCAGCCCGGCGACGCCCCAGCGTTCGGGATCTTCGCCGAAGCGCCCGGCCAGCGCGCGCATGATGGCCTCGCTCGCCAGACAGTGCTTGACCAGCATTTCATTCGTCATGTGTTGGCGCAAAAGGCCCAGCGCCCTTTCATGGTTCCATTGTTCACTCACAGCAGGAGCCTCCTCCGCGACAGTTGGCGATGCCGAATAGTTGCCCACGGCGCAATCGAAGCGTCGGTCGTTCGGATAGGCATTGGCCACAGGCGGGGGATGAATTCAAGGTTTTTGAGGCGAAGAAAAAAAACCCTGAAGAGCGGCGAGCAACAGATTCCAGGACCCGATCTGTGGCCGCACTATGACATCGGTGGTTCCCTGTTCTGGTTCGGGATTGCTGCCGGGCCCCGAGCAGCCCCCTTGACAACGCCTCTTCTTCCTTGGTAGCGCAGGAGTCCAGGCGATGAGGAACCCGTGATGGTCCCCGACGTGAACAGTCCACCGGAATTGCAGGCGCTGCTGGAGATCAGCAGAAAAATCGCCAGCGAACCCGAGGCCGACAGCCTCTATCTGACCATCCTCGAGTATGCGGTCACGCTGACCGATGCCGAGGGCGGGACGATTTATTTCTACGACGAACCTTCCGGAAGCCTGATCTTCAAGTTCGTGATCTCGCCCGATCCGAAAGTGGCCCGCCGCCTGAAAGGCATGAAACTGAAGAAGGGCGCAGGGATCGTGGGCCGGGTCGCCGAGACCCTCCAGACCGAACTCGTGACGGACACGAGCGCGGACCCACGCGTCGCCCGCGAGATTGACCGAAAGAGCGGCTTTCAGACGCGTTCCATTCTGACGGTCCCCCTGCACTTTTACGACAGCGCGACCCAGGCACGAACGCTGGTCGGCGTCTTGCAGCTGGTCAACAAGAGGAAGGGGAATTTCGACGAGGGCGACGTGCAGAAGCTGGAGGCGTTCGGCGGCTTTGCGGCAAGCCTGATGACGCGGGCCAAACTCTTCGAGCGCCTGCGCCGCCAATATCTCGGAACGATTACCTCGCTGGCCCAGGCCGTGGACGCCAAAGACCCTTACACCCACGGCCACTCCGTGAGGGTCTCGGCTTATTCGCTTCTGCTGGCCCAGGCCGTGGATCTTCCGCCCGCACAAATGTTCAACCTGCGCATTTCCTCGCTCCTCCACGACATCGGAAAGATCGGGATTCCCGACGCGATTCTCCAGAAACAAGGCACGCTCAGCGAGGAGGAATACGAGCGCATGAAGACCCACCCGGCCGAAGGGGTGCGCATTCTCCGGCCGGTCAAGATGAGCCCCGAAATCTACGAGGGCATCCTGCATCATCACGAGAAATGGACCGGCACCGGCTATCCCGAAAGGCGAAAGGGCGCCGACATCCCGCTGTTTGCGCGAATCATGGCGTTTGCCGATGCCTTCGACGCCATCACCACCGACAGACCCTATCAGAAGGCGCGCAGTTTTGTGGAAGCTCGCGAGATTATCCTGAAGGACGCGGGAACCCATTTCGACCCCGAGCTGGCCCCGCTGTTTTGCGGCTTGCCGCTCGAAGAAATCTCCATCACACCGGCGGGCGACTCGCCCCAGCCCGTGCCAGAGCTGTAGCCTTGCCTGTCACGCTGCGAAAGGACCTCTCGCACAGGCTGAAAGCCTGCGCTATTGCTGATCTCGCACGTCCCTCGCTGAGCAGGAATTCCCAAGAGTCCCTCCGCAAGAGGAGACAGACGCTCGATTTGGAGGGAGCCTTGAGCTCTCCGGAAGAAACGAAGATTGAGCCAATCCCTGTCTGCCCGGCAAAGAGGACGTTTTGCCCCATTTGCCGTAGCTTCTGGATTTCCCGCTTCGCGGAGCACCAGTTTGCTTTTCCAGTTGCGTTCGCGCCGTGGGTCGGCAATTCTCAGGCTAGCACGTGTCTGAGGCACGTGATCGGACAGATTTGCCGCCCGTCGCACAGGCCGTAGGACAGGTTGGCAACCTGTCGCGCAGGAGGACCTCACGAATGGACGAAACACTGGCCCACGACTCCACCCAGCCGATCGAGGCGCCGCCGCAACCACCCCAACGCCCCGCCGGCGCGCCCGTGCTCGATCCCGAAAAGATTGCCCAGGTGCGCCGCGCCCGCGATCAGATTTACGCCGAAGTCTCCAAGGTCATCATCGGCCAGCGCAACGTCGTCGAGCAGATGCTCACGGCCATGCTCTGCCGCGGCCATTGCCTCGTGGTCGGCGTGCCGGGACTGGCCAAAACTCTCATGGTGCGCACGATCGCCCAAGTCCTCCAGCTCAACTTCAAGCGGATCCAGTTCACGCCCGACCTCATGCCCTCGGACATCATCGGCACCGACATTCTCGAGGAGGATCAGGCCAGCCGCCAGCGCGCGTTCAAGTTCATCAAGGGACCGATTTTCGCCAACATCGTTCTGGCCGACGAGATCAACCGCACGCCGCCCAAGACCCAGGCCGCGCTCCTGGAGGCCATGCAGGAATATCACGTCACGACCGGCGGCACGACCTACGATCTGCCGCTGCCCTTTTTCATTCTCGCCACCCAGAACCCCATCGAGCAGGAAGGCACCTATCCGCTTCCCGAAGCGCAGCTCGACCGCTTCATGTTCGAAATCCTCATAGACTATCCCGACGAGGAGGCCGAAAAGCAGATCGTCAAATCCACCACGCGCGACCAGGAGGGGCAACCGCGCGTGGTCATGGCGGCGCACGCGATTCTGCGGCTGCAGGCCATCGTGCGCCAGATGCCGGTCTCCGACCACGTTGTGACTTACGCGACGCGGTTGGTGCGCTCCTCGCGGCCGCGCAGCGTCGGCGCGCCGCAGTTTGTCCGGGATTGGATCAGTTGGGGCGCCGGTCCGCGCGCCTGCCAGTATCTGATACTGGGGGCCAAGGCGCGCGCCATCCTCGACGGCCGGCTGAACGTCTCCTGCACCGATGTGCTGGCCATGGTCCCCCCGGTCCTCCGTCACCGCATCTTCACCAACTTCAACGCCGATGCCGAAGGCGTCACCATCGAGGACATCGTCAAGCGCCTCATCGAATCGGTCCCCGAGCCCTCGGAAAAGGACTATCGCTGAACGAGTAGGCCAGGTTGGCAACCTGTCGCGCTCCTCGATTTGGCGGCAAAAACTGTGGCAATTCCCAACCGCCGCTGCAATGATCTCCGTGAATACTGAAGCAGTGAGGGATAACAATGACTTACCGCTAGCTACTCGTGTGCCCCTTGCCGCCTGATCACCGGTCCGCGAGTAACTCCCGCGCTGCCGCCTCCAGCTGCTTCTTCCCTGCACTCACTTGGTGCGGATGCACTTCATACTGCGAGGCCACCTGATGGATCGTCCGGCCGCCCCGCAACGCCGCCAACGCCACTTTCGCCTTGAACTCCGCCACAGACCGCCGCCGCTTCTGCCCCATAAGCCGCTCTCCTTTGCTCCTTGACTCTGGAGAGCAAATCCACCTTATTCAACTGTCCAGTTTTGCGGGAGCGGCTCACTCCAAGGAAGACGAGGTCTGGGTCCAAAGATGGAACGCCGGCGGGGCCGTCGGCGTTCCATTAGCGCGAAGCGCCGATGCGGTAGATGTGAACCGCCAGCGGTTCGAAGGCATCGGCAAAAGAGCCGGCGTCGGATTTGATCGTGCGATTCTCGTCCACCACCGTCACCTCGACTCCCGCCGGCAGGCCTTCCATCTTGATCGTGCCCCGGGTTCCTTTCGCGCGCTCGTCGTAGTTCACGGCAAAAAGGTAGAGGTCGCTTCCCTTTTGCTTCGCCATAACATCGAGTTTCACGTCGCCTTCGCTGCTGATCGTCACAGCTCGTTTGGGATCGTCTCCGAGAAGGGCCGGCGTGAGGCGTGTGATCTGATTGTTGATCTGCTTGAGCGCTTCGCGGTTTTCGGGCGGGACACCGAACTGTTGATAGCCGGGTTTCCAGATGTGTGTGAAATAGCCGATGGCCGTGGCCCCGCGACAGATGGCCATCCAGACCTCGCAGCGGATGTGCGCGGGCGTGACGTCCTTTTGCCCTTCGAGCGGACCGGTCCACTGGCTGCCTTTGCTCGTTTCGATCCACGCATAGACCGGCCGCTCGCCCGCCATCTTGACGAGCAGGTCGGTGGCGTCGTGGACGAGGTAAAGCCATTCGGGCTTGTTCCAGCCGTAAATCGGATAAATGTCATAGCCGATGACGTCGGTGCATTTGATATAGTCGGGGTACAGCTTGCGCCGGTCGTCGTCCCCTTTCTTAAAGAACGGCAGGAAGTAGCCCGTCAGGGTCATGAAGATGGGACGCGAGGGGTCGCCCGCTTTGATCTCGCGGTATTCGCGAAGCGTGACGTCGGGCATGGCGCGCACGACCTCGCGCGGCGGCGAAAGAAGAACGTTCTTGCCGTCCTTGTCGAAGCCCTCGATTTCGCCGAACGAACCCCAGACGTCGCTGCCGGGGTGGACCGCGAGCACCTTCATCGTCAGTTCGCGAAACGTCACCGGCGCGGGAAGATCGAACTTCTGCCGGCCGCGTTTCGGCTCGAGCTTCGCCTTGAGGATTTCTTTCCCGTCTCCTTCGAACGCAACTTCCTTGGCGACCGCCAAGCCCTCTGAAATCGTCAGATGAACGGCGAGAGTCACGACCGTCACGGGCTGCTTGAGCTTGATTGTCACGGTCGCGCCTTCGAGCGGATCGAGAACGGTCCAGCTGGAAACGTCGCCGTCCACCAGTTTCCACAGGGGGTTCCTGGGATTGATGCGCAGGGTCGAGGCGGGCTGGACATCGGCGTTACTCTCCGGATGAGTCAGATCGGGCTCGTCGCCGTGGATGTATCCCAGGACAGCGGGATGGCCCTTGAGACTCTCCCTGAACGGCATGACGCCATAGAGCCCGGCCTGCTGTAGGCGATCGAGATAGGCTTTGGGATCGGGCGCCGCCGGAGTCCGACCCGCATAGCCTGCCGAAGCGTTCATGCCGCAGGATTTGACCGTCTCGAGGTTTGCCGGCCCCTGGAGCCACGCCATCAGCGGAAAAAACGGCTCGCCGTTGACGTAGAACGCGCGGTTCTTGATTTCGACCTTTTGGATGCGCGGCGGTTCGCTTTTCTCCGCGGCTAACATCACGCGCCCAAAGCACAACAGGAGAACTACGAAAGTGCAGGAAGAGGCTTTTTGTCTCATCGGCCTGATGACCTCCTTAGATGATTCGCTATTTACCTATTGCCCTTTTGGAGGTTTTCAAGGAGATTCCTCCGATTGTGGTTGATACTGGAAGGATTTGCGGCCACAATGAGTAAGCGCGTAGGTCGGACGAATCAGGGGAAAGCAAACAGAGACCAAATTGAGCGAGTCAAACGCTTGGCGATTTGAGCCACTCCCGCAAAATTGGACAGTTGAATAACGACTGGCGTAACTGTCCAGCTATAGGGGAGTAGCTAAATCGTGAAAACGCGCCGAGGAATGTCGTTGAAGGAATTGATAATGTCGGGCTTGGCGATTTGAAAGCGAGTGGGGCACATCGTCGATCCTCCTTGGCAGCCTAGCGTATATATACGCTAGGCTGCATCAGTCATCGTTGTCGAGAACTTTTGCGAGCTAAACGACTGGTCTGAAATGCCAGAGGTTATGAGCGTTTCGGTCTTACCTGGAATCGTCGGGGTCATTGAGTGTGCCGGCCCTGTAGAGTATATATACTCCACAGGGCGCTCTGCTCCCAAGGCCAGCCTCCCCGGTTTCCTCGCGGATTCCATTGTTGGAGGCCTAAGTTGTTTCACGCCAATTATCTGGAACTGGGCGAACCGATTCTTCAGGGAATCGAACCAATGCCCATAGCCCTCTGAGTATAAGTACTCGTATGTGTTTAGCGCCCCTTTGGAGTGCGGTGGCCCTCCGCCGCTTTGCCGTTCTCGGGAGTGACCAGTGACCAAAAA
>Ga0315282_10017152_pt1 | contig 10485 bp, 12 predicted proteins | sample YL17G07_20_MG_FD_203693 | JGI IMG/M metagenome (GOLD analysis project Ga0315282, IMG submission 203693) | Sediment microbial communities from Yellowstone Lake, YNP, Wyoming, USA - YL17G07_20 | ecosystem: Environmental > Aquatic > Freshwater > Lake > Sediment | place: USA: Wyoming | collected... | reverse complement strand
TGATTTGATTGCCGAACGCCGCTATGAATTATCAGCATGGATGGCTTTTGAGGTCGGCAAGAATCGCTCGGAGTCACTCGCAGAAGTTAACGAAGCTGCGGAATTGATTCGATATTACGGCACGCAGATACGCTAGGCGAGTTCCATGTCATCTCAACTTGAATGGCAACAAGTCGACTGGACTGAGATACCTATCGCCGAGGTCACTCCAGTCACGGCAAGGCGTGAAAGGCCTGTCTATTATTCAATGGCCCCCGAGTTCCAAGATGGCGATGTACTCGAGCACCCGGGCATTTCGATCGATGATTTGCTTGACCTTTACAGGGATAGTGGATTTGATACGGATGTGATTTTGCAGAATTGGTTTACGCATCGTGGACCAGCAGCTGTGTGCACAATCGGATTTCCAATTTCTCTGCCCGCTTCTCAGGCTCAAGATCTGAAGAAGTTCAGGCGTTGGATATGTCGGATTCATGTCGATATCAAACAAAGTGAAAACGGGACTCTGTTCTCTGTGCCCTATGTGGAGGTTGACCCGGCATTTCATTGGGCTGAGCATTCGGCTTTCCAAGGTCAGGAAGTTTACGGGAAAACTTCGGTTGAAATCTTGAGAATGCTTCTGACCTAAGCGGCCACTTGACCCCTAGAACTTGAATTGCATCAGCCCGAAGCCCAACACACACGCTATGAGTATCCTATATCATCGACTCAGTTCGAATTCGATACCTAAAGTGATTGGCCTGTGCGGTAACTTGATGTTTTCCGCTGGTCAGAAGCTGTGATGGTTTTTAGCGGGAGGATTCTCCCAATCTCCAAAGAATTGATAAGTAGACTGAAACATGAGTCAGTCTGAGAGTGCGCTACGATGGCATTAAATAAGGTCCTTGAATTTGCAACAAGTAATCGTGAACGTTATCTCGAGGAACTGAAAGAATTTCTCTCCATCCCCAGCATATCTACACTCAGCCAACATAAGCCCGACATACAACGTGCAGCTGAATGGTTGGTGAACCAGCTAACGAGTCTTAGCATGAAAAATGTTGAGATTATGCCGACTGGCGGACATCCCGTAGTATACGGTGAATGGCTCGACGCTCCGGGCAACCCTGTTGTCCTAATCTACGGTCACTATGACGTCCAACCAGTTGACCCACTCAACGAGTGGATATCACCACCTTTCAATCCCACCGTGCGCGGTGACAATATCTACGCCCGTGGGGCTCACGATATGAAGGGTCAACTTCATGGCGTCGTTAAGGCCTTGGAGGCGTGGCAGAAATCTTCTACATTGCCCGTTAATGTAAAAGTTCTCTTCGAGGGTGAAGAAGAGATTGGATCGAAACACCTCGAATCATTCATGGAGAAAAACAAAGATAAACTGAAGTGCGATCTTGTCCTTAACGCGGACTCCAGCATCCTGAAACCAGACCTTCCTTCACTGACTTACGGCCTGCGAGGAATGGCATACTTCGAAATCTGGGTTCATGGTCCGAGTAACGATTTGCACTCAGGAATCTTCGGAGGAACAATACAGAACCCTGCTCAAGTTCTGTGCGAGCTTATTGCAGGTATGCATGACGTCGACGGCCGGGTTACGCTGCCGGGCTTTTATGACCGCGTGCGTGTTCTTCCAGACGAGGAACGTAAAGAACTCGCACGTCTCCCAATGTCCGACGAAGATTGGTTGGGAATGACTGGAGCCCCGAAACTCTATGGGGAACGAGGATATACAAGCGTGGAACGCAGGGGAGCACGCCCCACTATGGAAGTCAACGGTCTCCTTTCGGGATTCACTGGAGAAGGATCGAAGACTGTGCTCCCGGCGAAAGCTATGGCGAAAATCTCGATGAGACTCGTACCGTATCAAGACCCTCGAGCTGTGGAGGAGCAGTTAAGAGAGTACTTGCGTCAGCATGCACCTACGACTGTGAGGTGGGAGGTCAAGACTTTAACAACAACTTCACCCGCGCTTGTTGACCGTGACACTCAGGCGATGCGCGCCGCAGCGAAGGCTCTGGAAGCGACATTTGGGGTCAAGCCAGTCTTCCAACTTTCAGGAGGCAGCGTACCAATTGTGAGTACGCTGCAAACAGTGCTCGGCGTAGACTTGGTCTCCATGGGTTTCGGCCTACCCGACGACAACATTCATGGCCCGAACGAGAAACAATATCTACCCAACTACTACCGCGGTATCCAATCGTACATCCGTTTCTTTGATTTGATATCAAAACTACAGTAGGCGTTTCCTTTCCTTGCCTCCGTCCATGGTTCGAAACATCATGCCCTTTGTCGTTAGGTAAGATAGCTGGAATGTTGTAGGTATTTCAATGAATGGTGGATGACGTGATAGTCTCAGATCAGCTTGCTAAATACACTATCAGTCTAATTTCAACAGATTGCCTAAGAGGGCTGTGCGGGAGGCCAAAAGGTACATACTAGACTACTTGGGTTGCGCCTTGGCCGGCAGTGCGCCATACCTTCCAGGCAGGATTATGAGATGTTTGCAATGACTTTGGGAGTAGCTGTGACTCTTCGCTAGTAGGGGGAGACAGGAGAAAGGGGCCCGCCCCATTAGCCATGCTAGCAAATTCAACATTCAGCTACTTCTTGGAACTTCGATGTATTAGCCACTTCAAAGCCTCACCTAGGGCAACGACAACCCCCTGCACTAGCAGTTCTGAGAAAAGGGGATTAAATGGCAAAGACCTGAGAACTGGTGTAACTGTGGGCTACGACGTGAATGTTAGATCCGGTTCTGCGGTATCGACCAATGGGATGATTAGGGGAGGATTTTAGAGTCAACGCAATAAGAATCAGAATAAATGAACTCAATCTTAAGTTCCGGTTAGAGAAAACTGGGGAATGAATTACGGTTGTTCTGAATGCGGTTATTTCAAGCAACCTTGCTGGAACTTCTTCTTGATGCCCAGCAGCTTCCTAGCCTCGTTCGATGTTGCGAGCTCTCGTCCAAGCTCGTTTGCTGTTTTCGCAATCTCCTTAATTACTTGCACAAGAATCAATTAGATCGCTCTTCTGAGGATAGCGCATGGAGCTCCCTAGCCGCCCTCATGCCAGGTTCAAGAAAATATGCAATTTGAACCGCCTCGAAGCCTTCTTCCTCAGCCTTCATTGCCTCTCGAGCATAAAGCAAACCCACTAAGTCCACTTCTTGTGCTTGCTCAGCGTGAGGCCCTATAGCATCCGGAATCTCACCATAAACAACCTCAGTATCCTCATCTTTGACCTCCTCATATTCAGCCTCATGCCGCGACTTCGTCATATCATAGTATTTCCTCCTCGCCTCCCCTTCCCTCCAACCAGCAAGAATTGGGAGAGGGTCTAAGATTCTTATCTTCCGTTTCGATTTCTCTTTCAATACCGTCGTCAACAATTGTTGTTGAGGCGAGTACTAGCAAGTTGAAGCGGTGGACCGCTCCGAGGATGCGCCAAAGGTGTCCGACATCATTTGCACGACGACCACTGCAACATCACCAGTACTAAGGGGTGAATGGTTGTCCACCGGCGCCCACATCAACGCTATTGCAGGGCAAGGATTTCGCGAGTTAGACTCTGAAGCGGTTGCTAAAAGTCGCCTCTTCGTTGACCGACTCGAATCCACCCTGAATGAATCTGATGATTTCATAATCCCAAATCGAGAAGGGAGAATAGGAAAAGATCATGTTCGAGGTGAAGTTGGAGATATCTTGATTGGCAAAGTTCAGGGTCGCACGAATGAAAAGGAAGTGACGATTTTCAAATCGCTTGGAGTGGCCGTCCAAGATCTTGCTGCGGGACACTACGTATACATGCAGGCGAAGTCGAAAAACATTGGCACTTGGCTGGAATTCAATGGAGAAAGACACGGGGTACATGAAGGCGCTCGAAAACCAACGTGAAGACGAAAAAGAGGAAGATTCGCACTCAAAATCTTGACTGATGACTCATTATGACAAATGTTTTCTCTCTGCAGAAACGCCGAATGCTTCCAAAATACTCGATCCCATCATAACGACAGCCCTCATTGGATGGGAAGCACAAGATTTCTTATCAAATAAACATCTGTCACGCCTATGAGCGCTTATCATTCTGAGGAGCTTCAGGTCTTCGACAACTAGGAAGATTCGTGTCGATCTGTTGCCTGCCGCGGGCGCTCGGGAGCCAGCATAGAGCATTTTCTCAACGGCAGCTTCCTCCACTGGGCGCGACGCAAAGTTGCGACAAGTACGTCTACCTCTTATCACATCAAAGAAAGCCGATCTTCGACCAACTGCTCTATAACGAGACACGAGCTAGATATTCTAATTTCTCTTAAACTCGTCTTTCTTGGACGACAAATCCACCATAATTCTCAGTCTGCCGGTTCTTCGTGATAGGTTTAAATTCCGATCTTGAAGGTAGGCAGTTTGGCTGCTATGGAATTTTTCCAGGTGCTCAGAAAAAGAAGGATGATCCGGCATTTCAAACCAGACCCCATATCAGATGATGTCCTCAGGAAATTGATCAATGCCGGGAATAGGGCACCAACTGCGACCAACGCATCCTACAGACGACTGATGCTCCTCAAGGACCCCAGAACTCTACGCCTGTTCCGAGATGTGGCTCCCGGATATAGCGAAAGCCAAGCTGCAGCGATTATCGTCATATATACGGATCTGAATGTTGCTGGTGCAGGCGAGAATAAGACGCACGATCCTTGGAGCAGTAGAATGGATGCTGGAGCGGCTGCTGAGAATATTCATCTAGCGGCAGTCGATATGGGATTGGGTTCGTGCTTCTTCTCTTCATCTTCTCAGGAAGGAATAAAGGAGCTGCTTGATTTTCCAGCTCACTGCCGTCCTGAGATAATGGTCAGCCTTGGATATCCAGCGGATGAGCAGCCGAAGCCAAGAAAAGCTTCATCTGAAGCCAAAGTCGTTTATGTAGACAAGTTTGGTAGGAGATGGGACGCTTGAAGGAATCAAATGGCGATAATGTGCCTCTACTGGAGTTGGCGACCTTCGTCATGACGTGTGCACGAACCAGTATCGAAGAGGGACAAAGGTACAGCGTGCTAAGATTCCTGGATGTCTTCAAGCGAATATCCGAACTTCCCAAAGACGTGGAACAATTAGGGGAAGAGCCGATTCTGAAGGAGATTCGTTCTGAAATAGACAAAGCCCGTCATAACCAGCTCCTACTTACAGATGAACAACGCATTCAGTTTACGGACAAAATGGTAGGAAAACTGACGGCTGAACTGAAGAAAAGGTCAGGACTGTAGCTTTCAGCATCTAGGCAGTGGATGGGGCAATTGGCAGAGTGCGTTTCTTGACTGGGGGACGCGGATAGGTCTTGGCGCTATGAGTCAATTTCAACTTCACGAGGACCTCTGCAGTCTTTGGCGCCAACCCTCCAGGATCCAACACTGGTACACCTGATTCCCGCCCCCATTCGATGCCCACATGCTCAAACCCCTACAGCCCGGGCATATCACGTCCGCATCATCCTTCTCAATCACTTTTCGCGCAGTGTCGATGCGGGCTCTCTTGGTGGCTTGTATATCCTCATCGAGCTGCAGGACTGGTATGCCGATGAACCGGACAGAAGCAAGCCTATTTTCCACACCGATAGATCGAGCTAATCTCTTTACTACTGGAACAGTTTCCTTCAAGATCGTCAGTACTGAAAACTTGTGGCCGAGAAGCGACGCAAACATCATAGACGTTTCTCCCGCCCCAACCACCGGAATAGATGTACATCCCTCGCGGCATGCAGCGCGGGGTCTCCAAAGCAGTGATCGACTACAGCATCATATCCCTGCTTCTCAGCCTCGATTACTCTCGACAGAATTTCTGGCGCAGCATAGTATTCGTCAAGACTGTCCTCAATTGAGGCCGGCCCATTGTTCAGTTTGACCACATCGACTTGGGTTTCGGGTGACGCAATCTCAGTGAAATGTTGTCTTCTCAAGGCAGGAGCGGAATCTGAAAGTCTTGCAGCAGGAGAGATCACTAGTATCTTCAATTGGGATTCCAGAAGCTTTGATGCTCACAAAACAGAAAAGCCTTGTCCCTTATTGTTGTCTTTGGGAGAGAACTATTAGATGCCGATAGATGCCCGAAGACTCCGGATTAGGTCAGCGCTCCTTTAATCTTGGGTTGAAGTAGTCGTTCAAACCATCGCCTACAAGATTCAGAGACAGGCATGTAAGGAGCAGCATCAAACCCGGAAAGGCTGCCATCCACCACGCTGTTCGCAGGTAGCTCTGTGCGTTGTTCAGCATTATCCCCCAACTGGGTACATTGGGGTCGCCGACGCCCAAGAAGCTCAAGCCCGCTTCCGTAAGGATTGCTGTCGCAACCTCCAATGAAGCATTCACTATGACGGGAAAGATAGCGCTCGGCAGAATCTCATTGAACATGATATCCATATTCCTGCTTCCGACAACTCGGGCAGCCTCCACGAAATCTGTCTCTTTGATTGAAAGAAATTGCGCTCTGAGAAGACGGGCAGTTCGTGGCCAGCTTACTATGGCTATGGCGAATATGGTGTTCTGAATGGTTGCGCCGAACATAGCTACGATAATCAGGGCCAAGAGAAACGTAGGTATGACGAGAAAAACCTCACTGGTTCGCATCAAGAGATCGTCAGCCTTGCCACCATAATATCCGGAAATGGCTCCGACTAGGATGCCGATTAGGGCGGAGATTCCCGCGGCCAGTAGACCAATAGCGAGTGAGGTTCTTGTCCCGTACATGGCGGTGCTGTAGAGGTCTCTACCTAGGTCATCGGTGCCAAATGGATGGCTTGGGGTAGGAGGCATGAAAGGGTCTGCCACGTTGGTTCTGAGAGGAGGATACCATGTGATTAATGGAGCGGCAAGAGCGATAACGCAAATTCCTGCAAGGATGAAGAAACCTATTACTGCGGCGCGATTTTTCCGATACTGCCTCCAGAAGCTGTTGATCTGCCTTAACGCTTCCGTTTCCTGAGTGGTCGCGACTCTCTGTCGATGCATGACTAACTACTTCTTATTCGCGGATCCAAGACGCCGTATAGTATGTCGACGACAAGGTCGGCGATTATGACCATTACAGAAATGAAAATGAAGATTCCGAGAAGTGCAGGGTAGTCCCTTAGTCGCAACGAATCGTAGAGAAGCGTGCCCATGCCAGGCCAACTAAATACCGTTTCAGTCAGAATCGCTCCGCCGAAGAGCAGGCCCATGCTCAAGCCTACATATGTTGTTACGGGCAAGAGAGCGTTTCGAAGTCCATGCTTGTAAACGACGGCCCTTTCATCTAGCCCCTTTGAACGTGCAGTGGTCATGTAATCTTGGCCCAGTACCTCGAGCATACTCGCTCTCGTAAGTCTCGTTATGAAACCCAGATGGAAGGCAGCAAGCGTGATCGCAGGTAGGATCAAATGGCGTGCCACATCAAGAACCAAATCAAAACCTGTGAACTGAGCTCGAAGATCCCTCATACCTGAAGTTGGAAGTAATCCAGCGTAGATCGCGAACAATATCAGAAACAGTTGGCCTAGCCAGAAGATTGGCGTTGAAACGCCGAAGAGCGCAGCAGCCGTTGCTATATTGTCACTCGCCGAATACGGCTTCCTTGAAGCGGTTACCCCCAGAAAAATGCCTACTGATGTTGATATTGCCATCGCAGTAAAGATCAAGATGAGCGTGGCCGGCAGGCGCTCAAGTATGAGAGAGCTCACCGATTGAGAGCGTAGGAGGGAGAAGCCTAGATCTCCTTGAATTACGCGAGATACGTAGTAGAAATACTGCAAATAGAGTGGTTGGTCGAGCCCAAACCTAGCCCTCATGGCTTGAACAAATTCCGGGGTGGCAGACTCTCCGAGGAGTGTGTATGTAGGATCACCCGGTGCCATGTGGATAATTACGAAGTTTATTGTAATCACTACAAACAGCAAAGGGATGGCTTGCAGGATCCGTCTGGCAAAGATTCTTGCTATAGAAGTCATTACGAGACGACCGAATGCTTCTCTCTGACATTATAGTTTTTCGTAGTGGGAAATCCTCAGAAGGAAGTCTTTCTTGCTCGGAGAAGGCACGCGACATATCTGTCGTCGATTTTAGTTAGCGGCGGCTCTATTGACTTACATTTCTCGACGGCTATGGGACATCTTGTGTGGAATGGGCATCCACTCGGGGGGTTGATGGGTGATGGGACGTCTCCGCCAAGGATTATTCTCTGCCTCGACCTACTTCGCTCTGGGTTAGGGATTGGCGTTGCTGAGAGCAGGGCTTCCGTGTAAGGATGTAATGGCTCTTTAAACAATTTCGATACTTCAGCTATCTCAACCAACTTGCCAAGATACATGACGGCAACTCTGGTACTCACTGATCTGACCACAGCAAGGTCATGCGTAATGAAGAGATACGTGATTCCAAGTTTTGCTTGTAGGTCCTTGAGCAGATTCAAAACCTGCGCTCTTACGGAAACGTCGAGCGCAGAAACCGGCTCGTCAGCAACTATGAACGATGGCTTCAAGGCTATCGCCCTGGCAATGCTGATTCGTTGTCGCTGACCTCCGCTGAATTCATGTGGATGTCTATCTGCGAAGAGCTCTGGGGGGCTTAGCCCGACCATCTCTAACAAGTCTAGAACGTTGTCTTGAATCTCTCTCCTCTTCATGTCGGTATGCAGCTTGAATGGTTTGCTGAGGATCTGCATGATGTTTTTTCGCGGATTCAGGGATGCATGCGGATTTTGAGAAACAAGTTGAATTTTTGGTCTAATCCGTCTCATCTCTTCGTCAGTTAGGTTGAAGAGATCTTTTCCACTATAGTATACGGTGCCAGATGTTGGTTTGAGAAGTCTTAGGATGAGGCGTGCTGTTGTGGTTTTTCCGCAACCACTCTCTCCGACGAGAGCCAGATTCTCGCCATAGCTGATCTCGAAGCTAACGTCATCAACGGCTCTAACGAATTCTCCCTTTCGTTGGAAAAGCCCCTTACGGATATCGAAGTATTTCTTGAGGTTTGTTACCTTGACGAGGGGCTCTTCCATTTTGAAATCACTCAAATAGCCAGCAGGATACCTTGCGGCCGCCGCTTAACTCGATTAATGGGGGGTCCATGGTTCGACATTTGTCCATTGCAAATGGGCAGCGGGGATGAAATCGGCAGCCTTTGGGAGGGTTAGTCAGGTCTGGAACCGTACCCTCAATTGTGACCAGTTTTTCTTTGAATTCATCCATACTCAGAGTTGACTTCAGAAGAGCCACGGTGTATGGATGTTTAGGATCCCCATAAATCGCGAAAACATCGCCTTCCTCTACGATCCTTCCAGCATACATTACGAAAATCTTGTCGCAGGTGTCAGCCACAATCCCAAGATCATGGGTTATCAATAGCAACGCCATGCCAAGCTCACGTTTGAGCGTCTTAATCAGCTCCAAGACTTGGGCCTGAACAGTAACATCCAAGGCTGTGGTGGGTTCATCAGCGATAAGTAGCGCAGGGTTGCATGAGATTGCCATTGCTATTAGTACGCGTTGTCTCATACCCCCGCTGAGTTGGTGCGGGTAGTACTGAGCTACAGTTGTGGCAGCCGGTATCCGAACCTTCTCTAGGATCTCAACGCCTTTTTTACGAGCTTCATCGCGAGCAAAACCTTGATGGAGAACTATTGTTTCAGCAATTTGGTCAGAGATCTTCATTACGGGGTTAAGGTACGTCATGGGATCTTGAAATACCATAGAGATCCTAGCCCCTCTGATCTTCCTCATCTCAGCCTGAGGAAGCTTCAACAGGTCAATCCTTTCCCTTCCGAGATCTAGCCACACCTCACCGCTCACGGTCCTTCCCGGTGGAGGGATGAGCCTCATTACAGAGAAGGCCGTCATCGTCTTGCCGGATCCCGATTCGCCGACCAAACCTACTGCTTCACCTCTTTGTATGACGATGTTGGCGCCGTCCACAGCTCTTACGATGCCTCTTGAAGTGTAAAAGTAGGTTGTGAGGTTTAGAATCTCTAAGAGTCCTGTCACAAACCATGCGTCCATCTCTTGCGTAACAACTCATCGGCTAGGTGTCCTAATTTTCTTCTTATAACCCTCCTGTCTATGATAAATCAATCTTTGCTTCGGACATGCCGCTGATTCTTCCTGATAGGCTGAAATCCTCATTTCCAAGCTAGCAGTTCGGCTATCATGGAATTTTTCGAATTACTAAGAAAAAGAAGGATGATCCGCCACTTCAAACCAGACCCCATATCGGATGAGATTCCAAGAAAACTAGCCAACGCAGGAAACAGAGCCCCCACTGCGAGCGATGCCTCCTACAGAAGGCTCATGGTGATCAAGAATCCGAGAATTTTGCGCTTGTTCACAGATGTAGCTCCTGCATACAGCGAAAGCCAAGCAGCAGCGATTATTGTCATTTATGCGGATCTCAATGTCGCTAGTGCGAGGGGAAATAAGACGCATAATCCTTGGACCAGCAGAATGGATGCAGGAGCCGCTGCCGAGAAT
>Ga0315282_10017151_pt1 | contig 10485 bp, 8 predicted proteins | sample YL17G07_20_MG_FD_203693 | JGI IMG/M metagenome (GOLD analysis project Ga0315282, IMG submission 203693) | Sediment microbial communities from Yellowstone Lake, YNP, Wyoming, USA - YL17G07_20 | ecosystem: Environmental > Aquatic > Freshwater > Lake > Sediment | place: USA: Wyoming | collected... | reverse complement strand
GTTGCCTAAATAGTAATTAGAGAAACAGAAGTGTTGCCTAAACTTTCATATAAGGCAAACAGGCTAGATCCAAGTATGGTGGGAGGGGGACGAAGGGAATCAAAGAGCTTGCAAGCCCTTGCAGATAGGGTCTACAGGCGCTCAAGAAGCGAAGTATCTGTCAGAACCTACACATGGGGAGTGAGACGCTTCTGCGGCTTCGTACACAAAGATCCCGACGCCCTGATCAAGGCTCTGGCGAGAGGAGAGCTAGCCCTGGAGCACTCCCTGAACGACTGGCTGGACAGGCTCGACAAGGAGGGCGTGTCTCCAAGGACTCAGAAGCTGTACTTCTTCTCGGTCAAGAAGTTCGTGGAAGTGAACCTGCCAGAGGAAGCGATCAACTGGAAGCGGGTAGAGCTGCCGCAGTCCTGGTCGGTCGAGGAAGACAGAGTGTCGACAAAGGAAGAGCTCAGGCTTCTCATGGATCATGGTGGTTTCCTGGATCGCGTGATCATTGCCGTCATGAGCTCCTCTGGGATCAGAGAGAACACGCTCGTGAACCTGACGCCAGGAGGGCAGCCAAGATCTCTGAGGTTGCATTGAGGAGCAGGTGGAGGAGGCTTCTCAAGAGCGCTGACCTAGCAGAGAAGAAGAGGAGGTTCCACTCCCTGAGGCTTCACACTCTCCGCAAGTACTTCAGGACTAGGATGGAAGCTGCCAATGTTCCGACAGGGTTCATAGAGTACATGATGGGGCACAAGATTTCTACCTACCACGATATGAGCATGAAGGGGATCGAGTTCCTCAGGAACATATACGCCGCCTCGGGCCTGAGCATAAAGCCGAAGACCAAGGTTGGCAGGATAGAGATCCTAAAGGAGATAGTGCGGGGAATGGGAATGAATCCCGAGGAGGTCCTATCGAGGGAAGCCTTGGCCAAGCCTTGGAGAACATATGCCTCGCCGGTTGAGAGGGAAGAGGATCAGGTCAAGGCGCTGAGTCAGTCATTGAAGGAGATGCTGTGGAAGGAGCTACTGGACTCGGACAACAGAACACGATAATAAAGTTCTGCTCTGGAGCCACGCTATCCTTTAATAATGGAGCAACAGCCGAACCATATAGAAATTTCGGGGGTATGACCGATGACGACGGCAAAACAAAGGAGGCTGAGAAACGAGCAGGAGATCCTGAAAGTCGTTGAGTCGATCAAGGTTGTGCAAGCAGACCTGACCACACCCAAGAATGTGAAGAAGCTCGTGAAGGAAACAATCGACCGGCTGGGCAGGGCAGACCTCTCGCCGGGGATAAAGGCAGCTTCAGCGATACAGCTGTTGGAGGAAGCAAACCAAGATTCAAACTTGTCCATGTTGTCGAGAACCAGAATCTGGAATGCCCTCACTAAGCTGGAAACTATTAAAGACTGATCTCAGTTTACCTTATCGGGTTGCGAGGGTGGCCGAGCTAGGAAAAGGCGCGAGACTTAAGATCTCGTGGCGAAGGCCTACCCGGGTTCGAGAGGTCCCCGAGAGTCCCGGCCCTCGCACCAACTTCGTCGCTGAATTTACTGGGTCGAAGGTTAAAATAATGGAAGCTCGTAATGGACACTGGGGCCCGTGGCCTAGTCAGGATTAAGGCGGCAGAGCGGAGCGCTGAACCTCCTAAGTTGCAAATCCTGGGTTCAAATCCCAGCGGGCCCGCTCAGCAATCCACACTACACTTGGAAGCGGATGATCCAGGGGAGAGCCAACGGTTTTATACACAATGGAACTCGGTTATGAAGTCGCAGGTTTGGAAGAGGAGAGGACGGAGATTCAGATAGAAGGAGTTCTACGAGGCAATGATGTGTTCATCACCAACCCCGAACAAGTGAAATGGCTGACTGAGAGGGGATTCGGCGTGGGTGATGAGCCGTTTCGCCTCTCGCTCCCGGAATCGTTGTTCTTGATTGAAGCCAAGCGACTTACCCTGCTATCGGGAAAAGGGATCACCTACACCTTCGAGAACCTAGCAAGAAAGGCAAACAAGCTCGACAGGAATTCGTGGTACAAGTACCTAGTGTTGAGAGACCTCCGCACGAGGGGTTACATAACCAGAGAAGGGTATGGACTTGGAATAGACTTCAATGTGTATGAGAAGGGAGAGTACCCGCAAGAGGCGCCCAAATTCCTCGTCGTTGGTCTGTGTGAAGGAATGCCAACCGCCTTCGGGAAATTGGTTGAGATACTGAAGAGGGCTCAGTCTAACAGAAAGACGCTCATACTGGCCGTGATAGACAGAAGAAATGAGATCGTGTACTATTCGATATCGAGGTCGTTGGCGTGATGAACACAAGGATCCTGTTCAAGATAGTCAGGCCAGCCAACGTACTGTTGATGGGGATCGGCATATTTGCTGGATACGCCATCTCTACGGGAACGCTGCAGATCTCGGTTGAGCTACTGGCCGGAGCGATAACGTGTGGTTTGTACACCGCCTTTGCCATGGTCACTAATGACATCATTGACATCGATATCGACAAGGTGAACGAGCCCAGCCGTCCTATCCCGTCGGGCAAACTGAGCCCGGAGGAGGCGACGGTCTACTCATTCGTCCTCCTAGGTGCCGGCGTGTTGGCGGCCAGCCTGACCTCCAACATATGGTTCTTCTCGATACCTCAAGCCGTCGCCTTGATGTGCGTCATCTATAACCTGTACCTCAAGAAGAGCGGGTTCTTGGGAAACGTCCTGGTCAGCGCTCTAGTCGCTTCGTCATTCGTAGGAGGGGGGCTGATAGCGGTTGGTCACATCGAAACCTATCTCATGCTCTTTGCACTCATGGCGTTCATAGGCAACTTGGGACGAGAGGTCCACAAAGGAATAGCGGATGTGGAGGGAGATAGAAGTAAAGGAGTCATGACCATCGCCGTGGCTTACGGCGTCCAGAAGGCGAAGTGGCTGTCCGTGTCTCTGTATACCACGGCCATCCTATTGGCTCTGGTCCCGATCGCATTGGGAATCACAAACAGATACTATCCTTACGCGATCGCGGTTGTGGCTGTCCTTCTCATGACATCCTCGGTGAGAGTACTGAAGATGCAAAGATCAGAGGACCTGAGGAGGGAGAAGAACTTGGTCAGGGTGTGGATGTTGTTCGCCTTGTTGGCGTTTGTGATAGGTGCTCTGAGGATTTGAGGATCCGAAAAGAGGCAGTGCGGCCGCTCAAGGGGTTCAGGGAATTGTCCCCGGAAGATTTCGCGAGAAAAAGGAGGATCGTAGAGAGAAGCAGAGAATTCTTCCGGTTGTACGGCTACGAAGAGGTTGAGATCCCCACGGTTGAACCCACCGCGCTAATAGAACTGAAGTCAGGCGAGGAAATACGACACCGCATGTTCAGGTTCAAAGATCTTGGTGGTCGGGATGTCGTCCTTAGGCCAGAGGGTACTCCTTCGGTAGCCAGATATGTCGCCACCAAGCTCAGGGGCAAGCCGCTCCCAGTAAGACTGTCGTATGTAGCCAACATGTTCAGATACGACGAGCCCCAGAAAGGGAGGTTCAGGGAGTTTACACATGTTGGGTTTGAGCTCTTTGGCTCTAATAACCCACTTGCGGACATGGAAGTACTAGAGATCACTTCAATGTTGCTCTCAGATCTAGGGTTTGCCGACTTCAAGGTGAAGATAGGGGATCAAGGTACGCTCAGAGCAGTACTGGCGAGGTTCGGTGTCAGAAATTCACTACAGGACCGCCTGCTTGGCATGATTGACAGGAACGAAGAGAGGGAGAGCTCCAGATTGTTGCGGAGGGTCCGTCCAGAGCTTGCGAAACTGATGAAGGAGCTGACTAGCATAAGGGGAAACAATATTGAGGAGGCCTTCGATCGGGCGGGCAACTTAGTCATGGAGGTCCCAGAGGCAATTAAGAGTCTAGCGCGGTTCCGCGAATTAGTGGATTATGCCAATGAGATGACTGGCGGAAAGGTTGTGGTGGACTTTGGATTCGCCAGGGGGATCGAATACTACACCGGGATGATATTCGAGGTGTACGTTAAGGGCCTAAGCATTGCGGTGGCAGGTGGCGGCAGGTACGACAGCTTGTGTTCCCTCTTCGGGGCAGACATCCCGGCCGTGGGAGTTGCAGTGGGTGTGGACAGACTAGTTCTGGGGGACGAGTTCCCAAAGACCGAGCCCAGCCCACCGGCTGCTGTCGTGCTTCTTTTAGACCAAGGGTTCTTCGGGTATGGGGCTAGCGTTGCGAGAGAACTCAGGAGCAACGGAGTCCCAACTCTACTCGATCTGTCGACAGGGTCTCTCTCCTCTAGACTGGAGAAAGCAGCGAAAAGGCAGACTAGGTTCGCAGTCCTGATCGGACAGAGAGAGACGAAGGAGAGAACTGTGACCGTAAAGGATTTGGCGACAGGAACACAACAACTCCTATCGGTCGATGGCGTATTGCAGTTCGTTCGACAGGGACTGTCCTCCGTGTGACCAATTGGACTGTGTGGTAGATGACCACGCGTAGATTCAGCGGGCCCGGAGGGATTTGAACCCACGGTCTCCGGCTTAGAAAGCTTACGCATTAACTTCGACGCCTTGTCCTAGCTAGGCTACGGGCCCAGCATGTTTGCGTCCGACGGGACAATAAATCTTCCCACGAGCACTGGGTCACTCAAGGTAGAAGGACGGTCGTAGAGGCTCTGAAAGTTTCGCCTTCTTCCCGGGATCAATTTCCCCTGTCCCCTCCTTGAATACCCTGACCTCCTTGAGGCCAAGTTCCCCCGAGAGGAACCAGGCATTGGCTTGCAGGAGGGCGACCTCGTCGATGTCCCTCAGACATACCAGCGGTTCCGTTGCGTCACCACCCTTGGCGCGTTCGATGAGCTTGAGCAACATCTTGTGGACGAGCGGAATCTCCTTGCCGAGCCCTTTTTGACGCAAGTCGAGTGCGGCGGATTTGAGTATGTCCTGAGTTGCCTTCCCCCGACTCAGCTGTTCCAGACACTCCTCGGCGACCTCGCGTTTCCAGTCATCGGCGACGTAGAGGTATGCCCTCGACGGGCGAACCGGTATCACCTTGAGCACGTTTTGCACGTCTTCAATCAGGCCGGTGAGATACCTCTCCTCGGCTTCTGCTAAACGGTCTTCAGGGAATTCACTCAAGGCGGGCCAAGTCGCTTGTACGACGAGACCCTCCAATCCCAACTTCTCCCAGACTTCCTCAGCGGTGTGGGGGGCGAATGGAGCGATTATCCTAGCCCAGCCCGCGAGCACCTTCGATAGAGTTGCCCTGTCCGGGGAGCGTTGTCTCCTCAGGTACCACCGGATGTCCGACCTGATGCCATAGAAGGCCTCCACAGCGGCCTTGCGTAGCTGATGAACTTCCAAGGAGGCCGAAATGCTCTCGATCCTCTTTCCCATTCTGGAGATGAGCCACTTCTCGATCGTCGCCTCTTTCTCCCCGGCTCGCGTCCCCCGGAACTCGTTGAAGACATCGAAGACAGACTTCAGGAGCTGCTGGCAGGCCAGAGCATTCTCCTTCTTCCAGTCCGGGTCGTCGAGTTCATCAGCCGCCAATATGCCAGTCAGTCGGGTAGCGTCCGCCCCGTACTCTTCAACCGCCTTCAGGAGAGGGATGAAGACCCCTTTCGATTTGTGCATGGCCTCCCCCTCTATTCTCATGAAGCCGTTCACGGTGATACCCTTGGGCCAATATTTCTCGGGGAAAATCGCGGTGTGATGGAAGATGAAGAACGGAAGGTGGTTGGCCACGAGGTCCTTGCCTGATCCTCTCAAGTCCACGGGATACCAGTACTCGAAGTCCCGCTTGACCTCCCGCAACACCTCCTTCGGAACGTTGGTCAAGTCCGATACCGCAGTCTCGTCGCCCTTTCCAAGCATCACGTAGTCGAAGAACTCTGGCAAAAGGTTCTTAGCCGACAGAGCCCCAGAGTTGACGAACTTCGCTACTATGTAGTAGGCCATGTAGACAGTGGAATCGCTCAGGGTTTCCACCATGTAATTCTGGTCCCAAGGCAGCTTCGTTCCGAGGCCCGATGTCCTGACGAAGGCCCAGTCGTTGTACCAGTCGACGAACCACTCTAGATTCTTCCGGATTTCCTCGGGACGGATCGACATGCTGCTCATGGCCCTTTTTGTCCTCTCCTTCCAGCTGGGATCAGAGTAGGATAGTAGGTACTGGTCGGTGAGAATCTTGACGATGCATCTCGTGCCACACCGGCATATGACGGGCGACTGGAGATCAAGCATTTCATCGCCACGACCTGTCTCCTTTAAGATCTGAGCCGCCCTCTCTTTGGCCTGTCTGACAGGCAGCCCCGCGAGCGGGCCAGTGTTCTGCAACGTGACGCCGCGCAGGAACTCCTCCCGATAGACCTTGGCCGTAGCCTCCTCCAGTTTCCTGTCCTTCTGATCTGATATGCTCATCTGCTCCACGACGACACTTGAGGGGTCGTTGCCGAACCGTTCCGTTGTTATTATCGAAATAGACCGTAGCTGAGCTATCTCCTCGGCGTTCACCCCGTATCGCCTAGTCACCTCGGCTGCCCTCTTCTTCAAGTCAACTAACGCCATGTGATCGTATGGTGCGTGAGCTGGTACGCTGTACACTACACCCGTACCGAGTCCGGGATCAACGAAGTCAGCAGGGAGTACCAGCACCTCCTTTTCGACTAGGGGGGCTTTGGCACGCTTTCCGATCAAGATCTCTCCCTTGAAGGGCTGCGACGTTGTGACTCGCCTTCCAAGCTCTGAGAGCCTCCTAGCAGCATTTTCACTGACTATCCATTTCTCTCCGTCGACCTCCGCCGAGACGTAATTCGCTCCTGGATTCACCCAGATGTTCGTGATACCGAATACCGTCTCCGGCCTGAAGGTGGCCGCAACCAAGTTTCCTAGGCCTTGTATGTCGAACTTAATCAGACTGAACGAAGCCGGGAAGACGCCTTCTCCCTCAAGCCTGTCGTGATCACCCGTGGCGCTTTGGTCTCTAGGGCACCAAACCACCGGATGCTTTCCGCGCTTTATGTAGCCGCCTTCCCTCAGTTTGAGGTACTGCCACTCAACGTACTTACTGTAGCATTTGTCGTCGCTCGAGGTGTGGAACTCCCTGCGCCAATCGATCCCGACTCCAAGCCGCCTGACAGCTTCCTTGTTGTGCTTGGTGTAGTAGCGGGCCATGACCAGAGGATCCTTGAAGGTCATCACGGTGTCTTCGGGAACCCCGTCCATGTCCCTCAGGATGTGGATCGTGAACTCGTCGCCACGGCGTATCCTCTCCGATATACCCGCTATCGTGACTCCCGTCCAATGCCATGCGAATGGAAACAACACGTTGTACCCTCTCGCCCTGTAGTACCTAGCGATTACATCGAGCCGCGTGAGCGTGTACGCTGTCCCCACATGGACCGGCCCGCTCATGTAGGGAAACGGAAAGGTGACCAAGTACTTCGGCTTGGAGGGGTCGACCTCCCCCTCGTAGACTCCGGCCACATCCCATTTTGATTGCCACCTACTATCTTGGCCTTCAGGAGTTCCAGCGGTCATTGTTATTTGGGCCGACTTTGCGGCGCGAGTAATAAGCGTAAGACCTCTTCCTTCAGTCTCCTGGTGTCCGTGTTAGGTGAAACTCCTCCCTTGCCGAACTTGTCCCGGCCTCCGCCGCCGCCTTTGAACGTGACGCCTAAGGACTTGGCTATCTCTCCTGCAGTGAGGCCGGAAGTTGGCCTTGCCTCCTCGCCGTATGTCAGTACGAACTCGGGAGACTTCCCCCCATAGGACACCATGAACGCGATTGTGTCTGGGTTCGATGACAGGAACTCCTTGGAGACGGCTATGAGATCGCCTACCCCACGAGTCTTGTCCTCGTAGAAGCACACCTTGACTCCCTTGACGACCTCGACTGACTTCTGCAGTTCGGACGCGAGTCCTTTGGCCTCGGACTGCTTGATGCGTTCGAGCTCCTTCCGCGCGGTCTGATACTCCTCAACAACTCGTCTGGTGGCCTTAACCACCTGGGATCTGTCCGCTTTGGTGAGTTCCGCGATCTGCCTAATTGAGAACTCGAGTTCCTGGAAGCGAACGAGCGACGATAATCCCGTGGTGAAAGACAGCCTCACCACTCCATCTTGGATCTTGTCAACCTTCACGATCTTGATCATACCGATCTGGCCCGTGTTGTTCACGTGGAGTCCACCGCAAGCCTCCACCTCATACCCCCCCACTGACACTATGCGCAATGTCGTTGACGGGACAACACCGCCTTGGTAGATCCTGAAACCGTACTTGCTTTCAGCCTCGGTTCTGCCGAGGAATTCGATCTTGACAGGGACCGCCTTCATTACTAACCTGTTCGCTAGTTCCTCTATCTTTCCGATCTCCTCGTCCGTCAGGGCGTCGTAGTGGGTCACGTCCAACCTCGACTCTTGAACTCCTTTCTGAGCGCCGTCTTGCCACAGGTGGCTGCCTAGCGTCATCCTGGCGGCCCAATTCACGATATGAGTGCCAGTATGCGCCCTTCTCAGGGCCATTCTTCTATCCTCGTCAACCTCGAGCGTCACTTTCGTCCCGACTCTCGGTAACGAGCCTGCGACCTTGTGAACGATTACCCCGTTCTGACTCTCAACCGCCACTACTTTGATCTCCGTTCCGTTGTACCTGACCTTGCCGGTGTCAGAGGGCTGGCCGCCGCCTTCCGGGTAGAATATCGTCCTATCCAGCACAATTCTGTCCGGTTTGATGGCCGCTTGTACGATCCCCTCTGATTTCAGCAATTCAGGATCCTCGTAGTACATCTTCTGAGTCTGGGGCAACTTCTCCAAGCCTAGGACCGCGAACTCTGGGTTAACTGGGACCTGAGTCTGTAGTTGCTTCGTGTGCCGGGCGGCCACCAAGCTGTAGAAATCTGGTGGGGCGACTACCTTCGCTCCAGTCGTTTCCAAGATATCTGACACTTCCTCGGGAGTGATGCCCTGAGAGTCATAGAGCTGGATCAGTCGGTCGCGCTGGAAGGCTGTAGAACCCTCCTCGCGCTGAATTCTCCCGATTAGCTCTACCGAACGCTCATAGTTTCTCGTGTACTTCTGCAGTTCAACAGCAGCCACCTTCAGGATCTCCGACTTCTGCTCGCCCAAGTGTGGGAACTGAGTTGACCAGTAATCAACCTGCATGGAGACGATCTCAGGGAGCAAGTCGAGCAGGCCCAGTGCTCTCATCGTCCTTGCGGACCTTCTGAAGAGAAGGCGCGCCAAGTAACCCACGCCGACGTTAGACGGGACAACACCCTCGGATAGGACGAAGATGAGGCTCTTGGTGTGATCCGCTACCCTGAAGATGCGCTCAAGCGGGCCGATTCTGTCCTCGAGTGCCTCAGGCGAGAGCCCCAGCTTCGACGAAACGGCCGACCTGAGGGAGGGAAGATCGGCGTGGTTGTTGCCTATTCCTGACAGAGCCTCGACATATCTGCGCGTGAATTCTTGGTCTATGTCAACGTGCGCTTCCTTTGACAGGAAATTCACGACTTTGGGGTGGACCACAAACATCGGACTCGGAGATCCTGAAGCCACCCAGAGCAGGCGCTCGATCCCGTATCCCGTGTCGACTGTTCGTATCGGAGACTCCAGCAGCTTGCCCCCCTCCGACGTCTTGAACCGCATGAACACTAGAGTAGCTACCTCGAGGCCACCGGTTATCACCTCAAAGCAAGGGCCCGCGTTCCCACCTCCGGACCACGCTGACTCCTTGTAGATCACGTCCTCGCCCGGTATCCCCATGGCCTTGCTGAAGAACTCGTGACACAGACCAACGGTCTCTTCCTTCCAGTATACCTCCTTCTCCTTGGAGTTGAACGCATGGTGACCCCCCATTTCGAATATGCTCATGTGTCTTCCGAAGGTAAGGCCAACGTTGTCAAGATCGACAAGCCTGATGCACGGTTGAGAAACCACCAAGGGATTCGCCGGAGGAGGTATCATCCCGTCGGTCACGTAAGGCTGGAAGTCAACTATGCTCGCGTCAGTTAGGTACAGGTCGTTCCTCCACCTAGACACCACAGGGTATGGAGGCACGATGGCGTGGCCCTTGTGCTTGAAGAACGAGAGAAACCTGTCGCGAGCTTCATTCTGATCGCTCGTCTTCTTCCCCATAGGTTTGCCAATGAAGGAGTAGGCGACCAGCGGGCTTTCGCCACATTTTCCCTTGAAGTCCTGGTGGACCCAGTAGAAATCCCCGTCTACCTCGCTTCTCTTTCTCGCGTATCCCAGCGACTTGAAGACCTTCAGCGAGTACTCCTCCGGGGGGAAGGATTGCATTCGAGAACGGGCGGGCGTTTGTCTTTAAAACGATTATGCCATCAGCGGTAACCATCACGAGAAAAAGCAAATAAGGGACGAGGGGCAGGGGAGGAAGGAGGCCTGGTAGCTCAGCCTGTCTGGTGGGCTAAGGAGAGCGTTCGACGTTTAGGACGAAGCTGAAGACCGAATCGTCGCAGGTCCAAATCCTGCCCAGGCCACCAC
>Ga0315282_10017150_pt1 | contig 10486 bp, 9 predicted proteins | sample YL17G07_20_MG_FD_203693 | JGI IMG/M metagenome (GOLD analysis project Ga0315282, IMG submission 203693) | Sediment microbial communities from Yellowstone Lake, YNP, Wyoming, USA - YL17G07_20 | ecosystem: Environmental > Aquatic > Freshwater > Lake > Sediment | place: USA: Wyoming | collected... | reverse complement strand
ATCGGTGTCCGTGTCCATGTCAGCGTCACCGTCGGTGTCAGCATCGGTGTCGGTATCCGTGTCCGCGTCGCTGCCGTTCGGCGACAGACCTCCGTCGATGCAGAACACGAAGCCGAGACAGTCGCTGTCCTCGCAGTCGGTCAGACCGTCGCCGTCATTGTCCGAATCGTCCTGGCACTGCTCGGCCGATATCTCCAGACCATCGATTCCCGAGCCGTTGTCGTTGCAGCCAGCCACAAGCGCCAATGCGAGCGCGGCGAGAATTCCTATGGATAGATGGTTCATGATCCCCTCCGATAGATGATGTGTTTTTTTCTGCTTCAGGAAGTTTACGCCAATGCCGGAGACAAGTCCAACGGAGTAGTGCCCGGCTTTCACGCGCGTAGGACAGATATCCGTCGGAATATTGTATTGCCTGGCCGGAAACGCTATGGATGGTTAGGAGACAGGATGACGCCAAAGCATTTGTGGGAAGGGAAGTACGTATGGGTCGCGGTCTTCGCCGCGGCCCTGATCGTGCGTCTCGCCTATCTCATCAGCTATGCGAACCACCTGCCCTTCGTATGGCAGCCCATCACCGATTCCCTCGTCTATCTCAACAAGGCCAAGGAGCTTCTCGTCACCGGATGGCTGGGGAAAGACGTGTTCTTCCATTCCAGCCCGCTCTATATCTACTTCCTCGGCGTCCTGGTGAGATTCTTCCCCCACGACGCCCTGTTCCTTGCGCCGCTGGTCCAATGTCTCGCCGGGAGCCTGTCCTGCGTGGTTGTGGCCCTCTATGCATCCGCGCTCTTCGACCGCCGGGTGGGAATCGTCGCCGGCATCGCCTCGGCGCTCTACGGCCCTCTGGTTTTCTTCGACGCCGAATTACTGGAAATATCCCTGGTGATCTTTTTTGTGACCGTTCTTCTCCTGTGCGTCGAGCTCTACGAGAAGTCCCTTGAGAAAAAGCACCTCCTCACGGCCGCCGTGATGCTCGGTCTGGCAAGCCTGGGCAAGCCCAATACCCTGCTCATCCTTCCCATCCTGGGTCTGTACCTGTGGTTCAAATCCTCTCCGCGGCCCGGAAGGCTCAGGCTCATTCTCCTGTGGGTTTTCCTGCCCACCATGCTCGTCATTGCTCCCTTCACCCTGCGAAACGCGATCGTGGGAAGGGATTTCGTGGCCATTTCATCCAACGGCGGCATCAATTTCTATATCGGAAACCACGAGGGAGCGGACGGAATCTTCTCTCTCCCCTTCGAGATCAGCGGCATGAACCGATCCTTCTACGAGCCCGACAATCAGAAGGCCGCCTATTCGTTCGAGGAGGCCACTCACCAGAGGGCCGAGCGCGATGTCGGAAGGCCTCTTCGGCCCTCGGAGGTCTCGAACTACTGGTTTTGGCAGGGCGCAAGCTTCTGGCAAAATCATCCGAAGGAAGCCCTGGGGTTGCTCCTGAGAAAGACGCTCCTCCTGGTCAATCGATACGAGATACCGAACCACAGCAATTACTACCTTTCCAGGGCCATGATCTTCCCCTTGAGGCTTGCGTTTCTCGACTACTGGCTGTTGCTTCCCATGGCCGTCGCAGGTCTCGCCCTGGCATTGTTCAAGAAGCGTCGGCTCGGTTTTCTGCCGTGGTATCTCATGGGATACGGCATCAGCCTGCTGCCGTTCTTCATCGCGGAGCGCTATCGCCTGCCCCTGATCCCGGGACTTCTGGCGCTCGGCGCCTATTTCCTGGTGGAAACAGCCGGGACCCTGGCCGATGGGATGACCGCCGGCCGATGGAAACCGGCTGCGCTCTGGGTGGGCTTCGGCGTGTTTGCAATCATGCTGGTGCTCACCCACCTTCCGAACCAATTGAACGAGACCCGGTTCCTGGCTTCGGCCCACATCAGCGTGGGAACATCGTATTCGGTCCAGAAGAAATACCGGGACGCGCAACGGCACTTCGAGCAGGCCTGTCTTCTGGATCCGGCAGACACCGCATGCCGCCGCAACCTGATCCTTGCGCGCTATTATCTGAACGGCGGCAAGCCCGTCACATCGGAGGACATTGCTGCGGCCAACCGTCTTTGCAGAGAAAGCCTGGACCTCATGAGATCCGGACGATACGGGGAGGCCGTCGAGCTTCTGGACCGGGCCGCTCATCTCGATCCCATCTCGGCCACGCCCCATCAGTACCTGGCCCAGATTCATTACAACGCCAAGGACTACAGGAACGCCGCCCGTTCGCTCGCCGATGCCCTTGAGCGGGACCCCTCCAATGAGCTGTTCCGCTCCAACCTGGCCGTCATTGAAGATCTTCTGAAGAATTCGCCGGGGCCGTCGCCCGACGCCGGTCCCGTCCCATAAGCGGGAGAATCCGTCCGGGTCTTACTGCGGAAGGGGTTGAAATCCTCTTTGGACCCTGATTTGATGGAAGCCGAAAAAGCACTTCCACCTTGCGACGGAGGAGAGAATCATGAAGGCGAACATCAACTGGAAGGAAATCGGATTCGGCTACTACAAGACCGATTGTCATATCCGGTACGTGTGGCGGGACGGGAAGTGGGGTCCGGGGCAGCTCCACCAGGACGAGTTCATGCCCATGCACATCGCCGCCACGGCCCTTCACTACGGCCAGGCCGTTTTCGAGGGGCTGAAGGCATACGAAACCAAGGACGGACGGTCCGTGCTTTTCCGCGCCGTCGAGAACGCGAAGCGGATGATCCGCTCGGCCGAGAAAACCCTGATGCAGCCGGTCCCGGTTGACCTCTTCATGGAGGCGGTCCACAAGACGGTCCGGGCCAACATCCGGTTCCTCCCTCCGCACGGATACGGCGCCAGCATGTACATCCGGCCCATCCTCATCGGCACGGGCCCGCAGATCGGCGTGAAGCCCGCCGACGAGTATGTCTTCATGGTGCTGGTCATGCCGGTGGGGCCCTACTTCAAGACCGGATTCAAGCCGGTAAAGCTGATCGTGGAGGAAGAGGTCGATCGCGCCGCGCCTTGCGGGGTCGGAGACGTCAAGGTGGCGGGCAACTACGCGGCCGGGATGCGGGCCAGCTTCGCAGCCAAGGCCAAGGGGTACACCGAGGTGCTCTACCTGGACGCGAAAAAGAAAAAATACATCGACGAGTCCGGGCCTGCGAACTTCTTCGCCATCACCAAGGACGACCGGTACGTCACCCCGGAGAGCCCGTCGATCCTGCCCAGCATCACCAACATGAGCCTCGTCCAGCTCGCCAAGGACATGAAGCTCAAGCCGAAGCGGCGGAGGATCTCGGTCGAGGAGATCTTCGATTTCAAAGAGGCCGGCTGCTGCGGCACGGCCGCGGTGATAACACCGGTCGGCTCCATCACCTGGCGCGACCGCAAGGTCGACTACTGCCCGGATGGAAACCCCGGCAAGCGTTGTGTCGAGCTCTACGAGCGGCTCACGGCCATCCAGCGCGGCGACATCAAGGACCCCTACGGATGGGTGACCGAGATCCCGGCCGAGTGATCCTCCCTTGGTCATGTCCAGAGTCCTGAAGGGAGCCCTTCTCGTCCTTGCCTCGGCGCTCCTGGCCTGGGCCATCGTCTTTTTCATCCGCGGCAAGAAAACCCCCGTCCCCGGGGAAGCCCCTTCGATATCGGAGCCCGGACCCAAAGAGGCACGGCCCGGCTCCCTGCATCCTGCTTTGTTCTTTCCAAAGGACCATTCGAAGTCGAGACCCCAACAACCCGATCCCGGCCCATCGCCCGCTCCTCCGAGCAAAAAGGCTCTCGAGATGGAGCCGGCGCCGCTCGCGGACTGGGCCGACGAACGCATCGGCGACCTCAGCGCTTGCACCGCGTCCATCGATACCTGTCTCAAGGAGTCCCTGGATGCGCTCTCGAAGCGTGGGGTCCGGATCCCGAGCCTCGGGGAGGACGAGCTCAAGGAATTCTTCGAGGTCAAGGTCAACGACGCCATCGAGTACTTCGAGTTCGTCCGGAGGCACGAGAAAAGGCTCGAGGAAAACGTCATCAATCGGGACGAGTTCTATTTCAGGCTCACTCCCCGCAGCTTCCTCTTCGAGGCCGGTCCTGCCGACATCCTGGAAAAGAGCATGCCGGAATTCGACGGGGCCGGTTCGGAACGCTAGAGGCTCCTCGACTTGAGCGGTCGGCCGGTATGATACCGGATGAAATGGTCGAGAATGTCCCTGGCTTCGGAAAGAGCCGCTTCGGATGACGGATGGTCCGCGTCCGAGCCGCACATGACGTTCCCGCAGGACCGAACGAGCACCTTCCTCGCCTGGGCCGAAAGCGCGTGGCCATGGGCTCCGCATCGTCGGCAGACCACCCCTCTCGAGGGATCGAACCGGACCGGCACATCGTCGGCCGGTGCCTTTCCGCACCCGGCGCACTCGTCCAGCCTGGGAGCAAGCCCGAGCGCGTCGAGAATCGCAAGATCAAGGGAGAGCGGAAGCATGCCGGTCCATGCCTCTTCCGAAGCCCTACGGAGCCCTTCCTTGAGCGCGGCAAAGAGGCGGGAATCGGGCTGCCGCTCCGGAACCAGAATCCGGATCATCTCGATAAGCCCCGAGGCGAGGGAGAACCGGCGAAGGTCCGATGCGATGGCCAGATTGTGCTCCAGAACCTTCGACTCTTCAAGCGACGCAAGCCTTCCCGGTCCGTTATCCCGGATGCGGACGGAGATGAGCTGGAAAAAGCCGAGGGAGCCGCCGAACCTTTTCGCGCTGGTCCTTGCGCTCTTGGCCAGGCACGACACGAGCCCCATCGATTCCACGAAAAGACCCACGATGAGATCCCGCTCGCCGTACTCGACCCTCCGGAGCAGGAAAGCCGGCGATGCCGCCTCTTTGGACCGGTGTGTCGTTCGTTCTCTTCGATCCACGGCGATCAGGGAGGCGTGGCCCCCGGGTCCGGGGTCTTCTTCTCGATGGGTGCGGGGGCGGCCATGGCTGCGGTCTCCTCGGCGCACTTCCGGCCGATGTCCGTGTTCGGCGCCAGCTCCCGGCATCGTCGAAGATGCTGATCCGCCTCTTGGGTCAACCCCTTCTTCAGGGCGATGAGCCCGAGCAGCTGATAGGCATCCTGGAGTTCGGCGCAACCGGGCTGCTTGATGTCGATCGCGCTTTTGAGAGCTTGATCGGCCGCATCGTCCTGCCCCATCTGATACAAGGCCTGGCCCATCCGGAAATATCCGAGACAGAACAGGGGCTGGTCGAAGACCGCACGCTTCAGCACCTCGACCGCCTCCTTGTAACGCCCCTGCTCCATGTAGGACCGGGCGAGGTTGTCCCGGGCGATCCAAGGCTCGCGGTACAGAATGTCGTCAATGGCCTTTTTCAGGGCCTCCTCGGCTTCCTTGTACTTCTTCTGCATGATGTAGAGGACGCCCAGGCTGTTCTGGACCTCCGGGAAACGCCCCCGGATGCGCAAGGCCTCCTTCAGATGGCTCTCCGCCTCGGCGAGCTCCCCCCGCGAGAGCTGGATGGTTCCCAGGAAGAAATGGGCTTCCGCGTTCTCGGGGTTGAGCTGGATCGCCCAGACCAGCTGACGGATGGCGCCCAGCGTATCGTTCTGTGTCCGCCACAGGTGATAGGCCGCATCGTACGCATGGTCGGACTGGCGCTGGTTCTGCTCGGATATCTCCCCGCCGCACCCGGCGATGCCGAGGACGAGGACGAGCGCGATGAGGATTCTTCCGATCACTCCGGCCTCCGGTTCTCAGGGTCCACAGGGTAAGCATACCGGTCGCAGGTATTATTTCAAGTTACTAGCGGGCGTCCAACTGGTACTGCCGTTCGAAATTCCGGGTGTCGGCGGCCGAACAGGTGAAAACCACCAGGGATGAGTTGATCGTCACCTGCTGGCCCACGGCCTGCCCCTGGCCGATGACGATCCGCATCTGATCCTTGTCCGAGGAACTCACTCTCGGACCGCTCAGGTTCTTGGTGGCGACGATCTTCACCTGGTTGGCGCCGGGCTTCAGGAACAGCGAGATCTCGAGGATGAGCTGCGGCTCATCCGACTTGATCTTCCGGACAAGCTGGCCGTTGATGACGACCTCCAGATCATACTGCACCGCCCCCTGCCGGTTGGACTCCACCACCATGAAATACCGGTTGTTCAGATAGGGGTTCTGGCCCGACGGCTGGACCGCGGGCTGAGCGGGTGACGAGCCCTCTTCCATCACTTTGTACTCGGGGGCTTCGATATGGACATTCCCCTCGGAATCGATGAACAAGTCGACCTTTTTGAGAGTCTGGTTCCGCACCGAGTCGATGTTGGCGCCGTTCAGGAAGACGGACCGCGCCAGGGCCTGGCCGGACCCGGACAGGATCGCGAGCGCCAGGATCGAAGCTGCAAAGACGATGCCTTGTTTCCTCATGGTTTCCCTCCCGACGATGCTCCCCCCATTCAAGGTGACGCAAGGGACGACGCGCCTATTCAGCGCATCAGATCCTCTTTCATCCCGAGCAGCTCCGAAAGCTTCCGGAGGGATTCGATATCCACAACCTCGAGCCGCTCGTTGACGATGCGAAGATAATGCTTCTTGCGGAGGTTCTGGATGCCCCGCTTGGCCGAGTCGACATCGATGCCGATACGGCTCGCCAGTTCGAGGGGCGTCACCGAAAGCTGACGGCTCGATCCCTCCCCTCCTTCACCGTCCGCCATCTTGAGAAGGGTATTCACGATCTTGCTCTCGACATCCTTGAGCAGCATGTTCTCGATCTGCTCCTCGGCGGCCAGGATCCGGCGGATGAGCTGCAGAACCAGCTTCGCGGAGATTTTGGCCTGCTCGTGAAGCAGCGTCTCGAACTCCTGGGCCTTGAACGCGAGCACCTCCAGGTCCCCCAGGGCGACGGCCGAGGTGAAGCGGCGTTGCCCCGGAAGGAGCGCGGTCTCGCCGAAGACGTCCCCGGCCTTGAGAATGGCGATATCGCGCATGACGCCCCGATTGAGCTTCACGAGCCGTACCCGGCCGCTCAGGATCATGAACACCTGGTCGGCCGGCTCCCCGATGGTGAAGATGTTCTCCCCTCCCTTGCAGGTCCGGCCGAAGCGCTCGAAAAGCTTCTTCTGGATGTCCTCCTGCAGGTGTTCCATGCTCGGCGTATCCCCTTCGAGGAGAGGGCCTCCCCTCCAGTTTACGGACTCGCGGTGGCGGCGCAGGGAGTTGAACCCCGGACACTGCGGATATGAGCCGCATGCTCTAACCACCTGAGCTACGCCGCCCAGTCGCATGTCCATTATGCCACAGCGCGGTCCGTGTCAAGGCTGACCCACGTCACGTCGAGGTGTCTATCTCATGTTTTTCTCTTGTTTTTTGATTCGGGATGCCCTAACTTTATAATGTCTATAAATTATATAGACATTATTGCGGAAGCGAGCTTTGAAAATGGATCATTCGGAGGTACAACCCTTGAAGGAGGTGGACCTTGTCTCTTTCGGCGTCTGTAAAGCATTTCATGAACATGCAGGCTCAGCGTCTCATGCCGGTGGCCAGCGAGATCTTCAGGCATGAATCGCTGAGGCCGATGCATGTCTATATCCGGAAGCATCTCACCCCCCAGTCACGCGCGATCCAGATCGCGATCACGTACCGATGCCAGAGTCGCTGCTCCCACTGCGGCGTCGGACGGTATCGTGAGAAGGGCCGTGAAGAGCTCTCGACAGTCGAGCTCAAGGATCTCCTCAATCAGATGAAGGCGATGGGGTTCGGCGTGGCCTATTTCTTCGGCGGCGACCCCCTGCTCCGAGCCGACCTCGAGGATCTCATCGCCCATGCCCGCGGCCTGGGTCTCTATACGAGGCTCGACACGAACGGGCTATTGCTCTCCAAGGAACGGATCCAATCCCTGAAAAAAGCAGGCCTCGATCGGATGGGGGTGAGCCTCGACAGCGCGGACCCCGAGATCCACGAGAAGAACCGCGGCATCCCCGGGCTCTTCAGCAAGGCCTGGAACGGGCTCGAGGAGGCGACCCGGGCAGGGATCTTCACCTACATCTCCACGTACGCGGCAAGAGAGACCTTGTCAGACGGCTCTCTCGGCCGGCTGGTGGAAATGGGACGGAAGCTGGGCATCCGTTCGAGGATCCTGTCGCCGATCATGGCCGGACGCTGGCAGGATCGGGACTATCGCCTGAACTCGGGCGAGGAGGAGGATCTCCTGGCCCTGCTCGGGCCCGACCGCGGATACTGGGAGAACGACGACTGCGTGCACGGCAAGCACCAGTTCATCTGCGCGGCCGTGATCAACAAGAACAACTATGTATCCCCCTACGGCGATGTGCAGCCCTGCTGCTACATTCCGTTCAGCTTCGGGAACATCCGGAAGGAGCCTCTCGAGATCATCATGAAGCGCATGTGGAGCCATCCTCTGCTCCGGGACTTCCAGAAGGTCCAGGGATGCCCCATGAACGACAGCGAGTTCAGGCGCCGGTACATCGATACCCTGCGCGCCGACGAGCAGCTCCCTCGAAAAGTCTACTGAAGATCATCGAACGGCGCTGAGCAGTGCCCCGGCCGTGGCCTCCCGCACCCTCGGGTCCGGATCGCTCAATCCCTCGGCCGCGACCCCCCAGAGCGAGGCCTCGGCAGCCGCGCTTCCGGCAGCAGCCCGGATCCCCGGCTCGACATGGCTCACGAGCCGGGATAGGGCCTGGCGGGACTCCTCGGCTTCCGATTTGGCGAGTCGGCCTGCGGCGATCGCCGCTTCCACGGAATCGCTCTTCGAGATTCCCAGAAGCGCTTCCTTGATCCGGGATTCGACCTCGGAGCTCGAGTCAGCCCCGGTCCTTTGCAGGGACAGGGCTGCCTGAAGACGTACCTGGGCGATCGGGTCCTCGAGAGATTTCAACAGATCCCCGGTCATCGCGCCTTGGAGCTGGCCTGCCGCAATGGCCGCCGCAGCCCGCAGGGAACCGTCCTTTGCCGAGAGCGCGGCCCTGACGATCTGCAGGGCATCCCCCTCCCCTCTTGCGGCAAGATGCCACGCGGCGGCAAGCGTGATCTGTGATATCTCCCAGCCCAGGCAGGACCTGAGCCGGACAAGGGGGGACAAGGTTCCGATCGCATCCAGCCCTTCGATCGCGGCCAGCCTCACCCCTTCCGCCGGATCCGATTCGAGGGCCTTGGCGCAAAGCTCCTCTCCTCTCTCTCCGAGGCGAGGGCCTGCCCGCAAGGCCGCGGCCCGAACCAGGGGGTCCGGATCGCTCTCCGCAAGCGATCGAAGCACGGCGGCTCGCATCTCGGAAAAGGACAGCGAAGCGAGGCCGAGAGCCGCAGTCCGTCGCACCAAGGCCGCCGGATCGCTCGCCATGGAGAGGAGAAGGTCGGGCCTGTCCTCGCTTTCACGAAGGCCGGACAAGGCATCGGCGCGAGCCTGGGGCTCGTTGCTCGATAAGAGCTTCCGAACCTCGTCCTCCTCCCCTTCACCCATCTCGAAAAGGGCGACCTGGGCCGGCCCGCTGATCCGCTCATCCCCTTCCCGGGCCAGTGCATGGAGAGAACGAAGACCTGCCGCGTGCCCCTTGAGCTCGGCGATGAGCCGGTGCCCCTGCTCGGGCCGCGACAGGGCTCCCCTTTCAAGAACCGCTGCGGCGGCCTCGGCCAGGAGGTCGGGGTCCTGGCCCGCAGCCTTGACTGCGGCCTCGAACCGACCCGCCTCTGCATGCTGCCGAACCAGCAAGGCCTGTCCGGCGCAGGAAGGCCCGAAAGCGAGAACGCATAGCCAGGGCATGATTCGTCGCATGCGATCCACATTACAACGTCCCACCCTTTGGGCCAAGAACGAACATGTTCCCGGCGAATCATATCGATTTCCTTTTTTTTCTCTTTTGATAATATGCGGACAATGCAAGGGAGGGGAACCGCCCTTTCCCGTCCGCATGGTCCTGGAAGCTTCAGCTCCGGAGGAAGGTAAAATGCGAGATCGTGTTTTTCGAAACCTGGCCGTGGTTCTGACGCTTTTCGCAACGCTTTCCGCATGCGAGGTGACCCCCGAAAACATCGAGATGTGGAAGGGGACCCAGAACGGACCGGAAAAGATCGCGGCGGCCGTGGTCAACGAGAAGCTCGTGGTGAACATCCGGGCGCAGGCCGCTGTGGCCCTGGTGCAGATCGGACGTTGGCCGATTCTGGAGAAGGCGTTTGAATACATGAACGACGCCGAGAAATCCAAGGTGTCCGACGCCATGGTCCCCCTCCTCAAGAACATGCTGGACGACGTCTCCAGACCCGGCGTCCCCAAGAAAAGCCAGGTCGACGCCAAGGACGCGCTGATGTTCATCTATCCCACGACCACGGCCGCAGAGAAGCCCGAGGTGGAGCAGCTCCTCATCGGCTGGGTCGTGGGAGACTTCAACTCCCGCTTCATCACGGGCCAGAACGGCATCAAGAAGATCGTGGCGACCATCGGTACCCCGGCCTACAAGGCCGTGGCCGAGATGGTGAAGGGAGATCTTCCTTACCTGGAGCCGGTCTGCCAGCTTCTCAAGGAAGGAAACAACAAGGAGG
>Ga0315282_10017149_pt1 | contig 10486 bp, 12 predicted proteins | sample YL17G07_20_MG_FD_203693 | JGI IMG/M metagenome (GOLD analysis project Ga0315282, IMG submission 203693) | Sediment microbial communities from Yellowstone Lake, YNP, Wyoming, USA - YL17G07_20 | ecosystem: Environmental > Aquatic > Freshwater > Lake > Sediment | place: USA: Wyoming | collected... | reverse complement strand
ATCCGATTTTACGATGACGCTTCAGCATCAATCTCAGCTGGAACCGTGATTGTAGCTGGAAGCACCACCAACTTCATAGACATCGGACCAGGCATGGTTTTCCACGACGTAGTTTACGCTTCAAACTTGACAAGCAACATTCAAGTGCGAATAGGCGGACTACTGTTACCGTCTGGACCCGAATAGCCTCAAATTCCCTTTTTTAAAGGTTATTTGCTAAAATAGCTCTTTTCTGCGGTTCTATAATGCTATAGAGGGAGCAAACCTTTTTATTTCAGTAAGGAAAAGTTAGGTATACGGTGAGAAACGTGTCGTATGAAAAAGCTGAAAGCGTGACAGGAAAGAGAGGTGATTGAATGAGCTATCTACGTACGAACTATAGGATAACAGGAGCTAGAGTAAACGCTGTAAGTCCAGGTTCAAACGCGGGTGTATATGCTGGCACTGGATACGTGTATGTATCAACAGGAAGATTATACATCTGGTACAACACGGCAACCTACGTGGTCTTCAGCGCTGCAGTTTCAGGTTCAGCAGCAGATCTGTAGGAGTGAGAGTCTAATGTCATATCTTCGAACAAACTACCGTATTACAGGGAAAGAGCTGAACTACGATGCTATAGGCGGAGGTGTACGAGAGGGAGCTTGGGGAGGAGGTGGAGGCACAAACCGTCCTTTCGGCGGATTCATGGCGTTCAGTGCAGCGATAAGCGTTCAAGAAAGGTCAGCAGGTATAACTGCGGGTCTTTCCGGCTTGATGGTTGAGTCAACCTACGGCTTAATGAGTCTTTATTACGGATCTGGACAGTTCGGCGCAGGGTACAAGTTCTGGCCTTTTGGGGCGCGAGTTCTTTCTATGAGTGACGTGGCGATAACAGACCTGTCTGCCGGCGGAAACACGGTTGAATGGCAAGAAATGAAAGCTTCCGACAGCATCATGGTTCTACGCCCGTTCAGACGAAGCCAACAAGCGGTTTCAACGCCTACGTCGGTTGACAGCAAACTCATGGCTTGGAACGCTGCTTCAATGTGTACGATGGGACTGAAAGTTCTGGTTTGGGGCTGGATAGTAAGCGGACCGTAGGAGTAAAACAATTTCCCTTTTTTTCTAAAAATTTTTAAGCATCTCCAGCATTAATTTGTATGAGTGCTATTGTATGGGTGTTATAAAAACCAATTATGGATTAGAGAGGAAAAGGAACAACCCTGCCGAATCAGTAAACGTTAAAGACTTAGAGCAAGAACTACTCAAACATGTCGGCGGGTCTTTTGTGTATGTGAAGACGAAGAAGTTTTTCGTTGAGGAAGAGGTTTCTGGCAACTAAGGAAGAGTAAAGTTTTATAGAAGAACTATAGTATTTTAAGAACATGCCAAAGGAAGACTACACAACCATCTGGGTTAGCAGAGAAACCAAGCGTAGATTGGATAGGGTTCGTCGTCCAAGAGAAAGCAACGATGAACTGTTAAATCGTATTCTTGAAGGAGAGGGGGAAGTTTTTGTTCAGTTCTGGAGTGTAGACCAGACACCTGCAATCGAACATAAAATCGTGTTTTCTCTAGGAGACTTCTATTACATCTACGACAGAGGCGAGTTTACACCCATACCAAAAGGCGCTTTAAAAGTAACCGTGCATTATCCTGAAGAAAAAAAGGAAGAAGAAAAAGTTGAAAACATTAATAGCAAAGCTTGACGACACCACATACGCAAAGCTCCAAAAGTTAAAGGAAGATAAGTATCCAGATAAGGATTGGAGTGAATTTTTTGCTTATTTATGCAAAGACGTTAAGTTAACCGAGTTGTCAGGCGACTTAATCAGCAGAGCAACAAAAGAAAACCTCATGGAAATGTGGGTGAAAAACTTCAGCGAAACTTTGTCATATATCAAAAAAGGCAAAACAATAGCTGAACTTGTGCCGCCCAACCCAGAAAAAGCTCCACTCGGTCCGGCAATCGTGGTCGGCGCGGGTCCGAGCGTGTGGAAACACAAACACCTAGAGATGCTAGCGAAAACCGATAAAGCGAAAAAACTAACAGTTATACCGACCGACCGGATGGTTGCCCCTTGCCTGAAGGCTGGAGTCACACCGGACAAGTTTGCAGAGTGGATTTCAGTAGGCGTTGATGGAAGCCCTGTTATTTCCAAGTGGTACGACGACCCAATCGTCAAGGAGTATGGAGATAAAATTAAGGTTTGCATTATCACAAGCACACATCCCAAAGTTGTCAAAGTGCTTAGAAAAAACAAGGTGAAAAACGTTTACTGGTACAATCCAATTTATGATGACTGGCGAGACAACGAAAGCTACACACGACTGCAAAGAATAATGACAAAAAGCCAAAAAACCCCGCAAGGAATTCCTAGCTTAAGCTGTCTCGGGAACGCGGGAGCAGCTTCATGGGTCTTGGGACATGCTTTGTTGAGGAAAAGTCCTATTTGTCTTCTCGGAATCGATTTTGGATACGAGGAGGGCACACCGTTGGAGAAAACTCAGTATTTTTCAGGTTTCATGGAGACTGCACATGGAAATGTGGAGTTAGTGAAAACAGCCTATAAAACCTATTATAACCCATATTGGAAGTGCAAAGCCATCACTGACCCAGTTTTCGACCATTATAGAAACGCTTTCCTAGACTCGGTAAAACAGACACCGTCTTTCGTCGAAACTTACAACTGTACAGAAGGAGGCTGTATTTTCGGAGACGGAATTCCTTGCATGATGTTTGAAGACTTTCTGAAATACTGTGATAACCCTGAAGAACTGCGTAAACACGTGTTAAAGGCGGATTAGTTATGCCGAAGAAAGGTAAAAAGACTAAGGAGAAACTTCCGTTTCCGAAGTTGAGTGAAAGTGCCGAGAGGCTTATGGACATCACCTACCTTCGTCGCTGTCGGTTGTGGTTTGAGAATTTTGCTTTAAACTTGGCTACCGTGCGAACTGGGAAGGATGTTATGGAGTTGCCTAAGTTCAAAGGTGAACCTGTTGTCGTAGTTGGTGGTGGTCCGAGCATTTGGAAGTATGGGCATTTAGATTTGCTTGAAAAATGGCGTCATCCAATCCTCTGTTGTGATATAATGTTGGTTGAACTTCTTAAGCGTGGAATCAAGCCGAACATTGTAAGCAGTATTGATGCACTTCCGATGATAGAGAAGTTTTATGACGACCCGATAGTGGACAAGTATAAAGATGAAGTTAAAGCAGTTTTAATCGCAACAATTCACCCTTCGGTTCTGAAGCGTTGCCCTTTCGAAAAATACTGGTACGTCAACATTTACGATGACCCTAGAAAACCTAAAAGCATAACAGCCATGTTTCATTACATGGCAAACCAGAAAACAATGCTTGTTTCAATGGGTAACGTGGGTGCAATGCTTTGGAATCTGTCGCTTATTCTGGGTTGTAAGCCTATTATTTTGGTGGGCTTCGACTACTCGTATGATGATTTAGACATTACTAAAGCCAGTTATTACCCTGGCATTTTAAGTCAGGTAGGAGGAGACAAAGAAAAAGCTAAAAAATATTTCAGTATCCGAGAAAACCCCATCTTCAAAAACAAGTATCTACTTGACTTAATATGGAAGAGTTACAGGGAAATCTTCGCCTTCTACGTGAACAAAGCGCCGGTTTTAACCGTTAACGCCAGCGAACAAGGAAGCCTCCACAAACCAGAGGTGGGTGTTGAGTGTATGGGGTTTAAAGATGCAATTCAAAAATTTAATTAGAAAGAGGTGATAAAAACGAAAATCTTGCTCATCCATCCTCAAATTCGAGAACGTGCGGAACATGCACCGTTTGGTCTTTTACAAATTGCAGCGGTTTCAGACGCTCTCGGTCATCAGGTAGCTGTTCTCGACTTGAATGCACATAGAATTGGGTTAGATGCTTTCCGTCAAGAAGTTAGGCTCGACGAGTGGGATGTTTGTGGAATTTCAGCCTTATCCAGTCAATACAAATATGTTAAACCGTTACTGCCAATCATCAGAAAGGAGCGTCCTAACACTCTCATTGTAGGGGGTGGCGGATGCTTCAGCAGTCAACCTAGAGAAATGTTAAGGTGGAATAAAGAGTTAGATGTTATTGTTGTTGGAGAAGGGGAAAACACTTGGATTGAACTTTTAGATGTTGTTTACAGTAAAAGGTTCAGCGAAGTTAGAGGGTTAGCCTATAGAGATGAAGATGGCAGAGTAGAACTTACTGAACCTCGACCTTTAATTGGCATGAAAGACAGCGGACTCTTCGAAAACCTCGACGATTTACCTTTTCCAGCATGGGAACTTGCACCAGTAGAAATTTACCTACAAAACAGCCAGCTTCCATTATGTCCGGAAACAATGCGTATTGGGCTTAGAAGAATTTCGATAACACATGAAAGAGGCTGTCCCTACCAGTGTCGCTTCTGCAGTCATTTGCTTCAGTCGTGTTCTGACATGTCACGTGTTTATGGAAGGAAGATCGTTGGTCCAAATATGCGTTGGCAGTCGGCAGAGTACGTGGTTAGACACATTAAGTATTTGAGGCAGAAATATTGCGTGAATTTCGTGTCTATTTTAGACGAGAATTTTTTGGTTAACACAAAGCGTTCCTTAGAGTTTGCGGATTTAATGGAGAAGGAGGGTTTATCTGGGCTTGTTAGGTTCGGCGTGTTAGGTCACGCAAACACTGTTAAGCCTGAAGTTATTTCAAAGTTAAAGGATGTTGGATTAGCATACGTTAGCATCGGCGCGGAGAGTGCTGACCAACGTGTTCTCAACGCTTTAAAAAAGAACTGCAAGCCTGAGTGGATTCAAAACGCTTTTGACACCCTTATAAAATATGAGGTTTATCCAATCACAACGTGGATGATTTGCTCAGAAGACGACCTAGAAAGCATTTTAGCCACCATCCGATTTTGGAAACGAAACCAGATAACTTGCAAACCCTTCTTCGAAACCCCGTACCCCGGTTGCAAATTGTATGATGACAACAAGGAGAAGATTATTGAACAGTTCTTAACAGATGAAGAGAAAGAAATTGTTCATAACGCAAAGATAAAAGAAGACTTAGAAAAAGCTGAAGAAATTAAGGATAAGGCTCTAGAGTCATACGTCTCATCACTTGGAGATGCTACGGATTTAGTGGTTAATTTAAATCCCACGTTTAACGACTTCGAAATAGTTGGACTTCAAGAACTAATGCTTAAACAAGATGAACGAATGATAACCGCATGGAGTAAGGAAAAAGGGAGAAAAAACGCTGAGAAAAGGGAAGGCGAAGGCTCTAACTTTTAGAGATAATCCCAGAACTACCAGCTTGAGCGTGCGTAGAAGTAGTTTGTGCCTACTCTTGCTTCGGCACCTATTGACCAAGCGAGAGTGAATGTTCCAGATGCTGTCCCAACACATGTGTAGTCTGTGTGGGCTATCACCGACGTGACTGTTGCGTTGCTTATTATCATGTCGATGGGTTTGCTCGCTATGGGATAGCTGGCTGCACCATCAGTTTCTTTGAGTATCCCGCTGAATCTAATCAGGTCTCCAAAGTAAAGTGAAGTCGGAGCCAAGGATAAGTCCAAGGCTAAGCTGTAAACGGTCACACCTATTGCAGGGCTGACAACTGTTGGGTCGTAAACAGCTACCTGCCCATTCTCGTTTATGGCGAATATGGGACTAACCAACTCAGGCAATAAAGTTCACCCATATATTGAGAGAGATACCTTAATAATAAGTTTTTTTGATATTATATGTTTTGATGCCTTTGAAGACGTTAATTGTGAGAGATTTAAGCGAAGTTACATTTGAGAAGCTGAAGGAGTTTAAGAAAAGAAGCGGTTTTGAGGATAAAGGTTGGGGCGAGTTTTTTGATTATCTGGTGAGAGATGTCAAAGTAAAGGAGTTGGTTCCCGAAAGAATCGCCCGTTACACCGCTGAAGTTTTAACGCCTTTATGGTGCGAAAATTTTGCCCTAAACCTGCCTTACATAAGAGGCGGAAAAGCGATAAACGATTTAGAAGGTGTTGGAAAAGGCAAATCCTGCATCGTTGTAGGGGCTGGACCAAGCCTTCACAAACATAAACATCTAGAGATGCTTGCGGAAAGCGATTTCAGAGGCTACATTTTTGTTTCAGACGGAATACTTAAACAAGCTTTGAAAGCTGGAGTTACGCCTGACAAGTTCAAGAATCTCTTTGTCGGAACAGTTGATGGTAACCGTGAGCTTATTTGGAGGCACTATGACGACCCTTTAGTGGATAAGTTTGGAAGCCAGATTAAAGCCTTGTTTACCACTATGGCAGCTCCGAATGCTAGAGAGAGAGCTGAAAAAGCAGGTATTGAAATTTACTGGTACAACCCACGGTATGATGATTGGCGAAAAAACGAAAGCTTCACCAGACTAAGTGGAATGATGACGAAAACCGAAGGCAGACCTAAAGGAATAGGATGTATAGGAAGTGGTGGGCAGGTTGGAAGTAGCCTTTGGGTTATTGCTTTCAGTGTTTTCAACAACAATCCGATTTCTCTTATTGGAGTCGATACTGGTTACTTGGATGGTACACCGATTGAGGAGACACCTTATTACGGGAAGATTCTGCAGAGTGCTGGGGGCGATGTTAACGTTGCAGCCAAGTATTTCAGGCGGATTTATAATCCTTATTTCAAATGCTACTGTCTAGTTGATTTCGTCTTTGATTCTTACAGGAAGGCTTGGCTTGAACTAGCCTCAAAAGTTCCAAGAGAATACGTCACCATAAATGCGACTGAGGGGGGGTCACTATTCTCTAATGATGGAAGTATAAATTGCATGAGGTTCAGAGACTTTTTAGAGCATTACAAGGATGAAAACTTACTAGATTACGTCTCTTAAACCCGCCTAGACTTCCAATATAGAACTAACAGAGCAAGACTTAAGGCGCCGAGCAAAACTAGAAGTTGAGGTTTTACTTCTAAGTGTACTGAAACAGGAACTCCCTTTGACTTTCCAGCCTCAAAATAAACCATTAACAAACCTCAAGCGAATGTTTGAGCGTTCCATTCAAGTCTAATAGTGTATGTTCCTGTTGCCACAACTGGAACTGTGAACGCTAACGCTAAGGAGCCTGTGACTGGATTGTAAACGTCTGCGGCGAAGCTGAAGGCTACAAGTTGCGTCGCACCCAGCATGAGTCTAGCTTGAAAAGTTGATGGGACGGCAACGCCTGTGTTGTCAAAGACAGTGGCGTAATAACTTAAGCTTTCGCCTGGAAGTAGCACAGTTTTTTCCACAGTTTCAGCAGTAATTGAGAGTGTTCGAACCTCGGCAACTTGAACGCTGACTCCAGCTGAAGAGCCTTCCTGAAAACCTATAGTCGGCGTAAGTGCTACAGCTCTAGCTAAAAGTCTTCGTCCCATGAATAATTCTTCCTGCAATTTTTTGGGTAACATCCAGCATGGCTTTTACGGTTCTTTTAATTAGCTTGTGAGACTTTAAGAGTGTTGCAATCGGTTTACCTATTACGTAATAGTATAAGTAAACAAATTTTCGTCCAAAAAAGTTTTTCAAAAGAAAGTCATCTCTAAACAGCCTAAAGGTCTCAAGTGCTGGATGCCCATAACCGTAACATGCTGTGGCCACAAAACAAATACGCTTTGGCTCCATATAGACCCTCCATATCGTTGTTTGTCCCTCTATGATTTGGACTGTTTGGCTGGCTCGGTATTCCTCGTAGTAAGCGTATAGGTTGTAGGTGCCTGTGGATATGAGGACGGGAAAGTCTTGGGGTGCTGTATAAGTGGCTATTGTTTGTCCAGTTTGTGGATCGATTATTGTCACTGTGCCGGTTACTTCGACCCCTTTGAAGTAGACGTGAACCTCTAAAAGTCCTTGTCCGGGATAAGCCCAAACCTCAACGGAAACGACTGTGCTTTCGATGGAAACAGGGCTTAAAGTTGAGGGACGCTGCAGATAAGGCATTTACTTCACTTCGATTGGGGTGCCTTCGGACTCGCCTGTTTCGTATTTGGTTGAGTTGCAGACTTGGGATGCCCATCTTAGCTTAACTCTATAGGCTCCTGGGGCTAGGTCTGAGGGAACTTGGAAGGCTATCGAGGCTTCTCTGGTTGCTGGGTTGTAAATGTCTGGCGTGAATGTGGGTGCTGCCACAACTGTTCCGTCTAAAAGTAGTTCGGTTGCGAATGTGGGAAGCATGGCTTCAGCCCTTTCATCTAAAACCGTTGCATAATAGCTTGTTCTCTCGCCTGGAGCCAGCGGAGTTTTTTCAACCCACTCGTTTGTTGTATAAACTTTTCTGATGTCTTTTGTCACATGTAGCGATGCTCCAGCAGATTTGCCATATTTGTATCCCTTTGTGTCTATCACTTGCGTGTCCCAAGAAAGCTTTATGATGTAATATCCTTCAGCTAGGGCGGATGGCACTTGAAAACTTATCGTCGCCACTTTTGTTGATTGGTTATAAACGTCTGGTTTTAAGTTTACACCTGCGATTTGAAGTCCGTTCAGCATTAGCCTAACGTAAAAATCTGGAGGCAACGGGTTCAGAGATTCGTCTTGGAGCTTCGCTTTGTAGCTTACCCATTGTTCTGGAGCTTGTGGATGTTCAACAGTTTCGTCTGAAACGGAAACGGCGAGAGCTTTTACGACTGTAACGTTAACGGTGTGGTTTTCTCCTCTATATTTTGTTCCTAGAGGATTTGTTGGGGTTACGTCGACGTAGCTTTGCCATTCTAATGTGAGAGGATGAGTACCTGGGTTTATGTCTTCTGGAACTGTGAAGGAAATGCTAGCCTTCTTTGTTGCTGGATTATAAACGTTAGGGGACAAATAGAATGCTGCGACAACTGTTCCGTTCAGTTTAAGTGTGCATGGGAGTTTTTCGGGTAAGGCGTTTCCAACATCATCAGCCATTGTGGCGTAATAGGACAGGGAAAGTGTCGGCGTTAGAGCTGGCTTTTCAAGTGTGACGCCTGTAACGACCATGTTTCTCACGTCGTTGGTTACTCCGAAGTTTGTTCCAGCCGATTCTCCGGAGGGGAAGGCTTTTCCATCGGCAACCTGTGCGTCCCATTTAAGCTTAAGTGTTTTCCATCCAGAGGTTGTGCCCGTTGGAACTTGGAAGGCTATTTTCACTTCTTTTGTGGTCATGTTGTAAACGTCTTCTGTCAAGTTAACGGCTACGACTTGAACGGCATCCATGAAGAGTTTAACGTAGAACCTGCGTGGCAATGGGTTTCCATCTTTATCATACATTGTGGCTGTGTAGCTTACCCGTTGTTCAGGGGCCTGTGGATGCTCAACACTTTCGTTCGTAACAACTATGGCTGTTGGAGGAACTATTTGGAACGCTAACCCAGTGGATTTTCCTTCAACGTATTTCGTATCATCTATGACCGTGTTATCCCATTCAAGTCTTAAGGTGTGAGTGCCTATTGGCAGATTGGGAACCTCAAAGGACATGATTGCCTCTTTTGTTGCTGGGTTATAAACGTCTGAAAGCAGATAGACTCTTGAAACAGCCATTTTAAAGTCGGTTTCGAAGATTTCGGCAACTCTCTCCTCAACCGCGCCAGTTAATAATTTGTCGCTATACCATAGTTGAACGCTGTAAGTGTCCGCGAAACTTTCAACGGTTATTCTCACTCTTGTAGGACTTATAACCTCAAGATACAGTTTTGGTTCATCAAAATCCCAGTCTGGTGTTTCGCCTATCTCTTCATCCTGAACTTCGAAGCCCACTCTAGCCCATGTTGAACCTGAACTGTAAACTTTAAAGTATTTGGTGAAGGCGAAGTGCCAAACGCCTGTATCCTTCACATATATTTTTAGGAGTTTCAAATACTCCTCAATCGATGGGTTCAAACTTGGTTCAAAGATTAATCTGACTGGAGTTTGTGTTGGAAGCACGTTGCCTAAATTGTCGGTTATGATTGCATTGTAGCTTGTTTTTATTCCAGGCATGGCAACTGTTGTTTCAGCTGTTTCGTTTGAAACGGCAATCGTTCTAACTTTGTCTAAAACTGTTAACGTCGTGCCTGCTCCTTTTCCGCTCAAATATTTTTTGTCGCCTATAACCTGGTCATCCCACTCAAGCCAAACAGAATAGGACCCAGCCGAAAGACCGTCTGGAACTAAGAATGCGAATTTCGCTTTGTTCTGGAAGTACACGTCTCTTCTAAGATTGCATCCGCCGATGGGAAAGTCGGTGACCTCTGCCATATAGTCGCCTGTAACGGCTGTGCCTTTCGCTGGCACCGTGTTAAACGTAACTTTTCCTTCAGTGTAATCCACAGCATAGTCGGTTCGAGGCACCACAACTTCGTTGATGTAAACTGTTATGGTGTCGGAAACTATGGGTTTGTATCTTGTGTAGAACTCCTTTTTCACTCCGTCGCCTGTGCCTAAATACTGATTCTGAAAAGGCACTCTAACAGGTGTTGGCGTGTGAATCATTAGTTTAACGTAGAATCTGCTGGGTAAACTCTGTCCATCCTCATCGGTTATTGTGGCGTAGTAGCTT
>Ga0315282_10017148_pt1 | contig 10486 bp, 9 predicted proteins | sample YL17G07_20_MG_FD_203693 | JGI IMG/M metagenome (GOLD analysis project Ga0315282, IMG submission 203693) | Sediment microbial communities from Yellowstone Lake, YNP, Wyoming, USA - YL17G07_20 | ecosystem: Environmental > Aquatic > Freshwater > Lake > Sediment | place: USA: Wyoming | collected... | reverse complement strand
AAAAATTAATTCGGGGTATCCGAATTTCTTGCGCAAAGCGACCGGTGCCGGCTGAAGACATCGAACGCTTGGTTGGCGAGATCGAAGTCGCGCTTCAATCCATGGGTCGTTCCGAAGTTTCTTCTCGGGTAGTTGGAGATATGGTCATCGCAGGTTTGAAAGAGTTGGATCACATCGCTTATATCCGTTACGCGATTGTTTACCTTCAATTGGATGACCTAAAAGCTATTCGGAGCGAAATCGATCGGCTTCTGGAAAGCTGATTGAACTGGGCGACAGCTATAAGGGGGTTACCTCGATTTCTTTGTTAGCAGGTAATTTATATATAATGGTGTGTTTTGAGGAGTAAAAGTGATGTTAAAAGATTCTCGTAAAGTCGAAAATGGTTTAGCACTCATCCCAGCTTTACCTAAAGATTTACCATCCGTCGAATTGACCGACAATGCCCGCCAGGTTTTAATACGCCGTTACGTGTGGCGAACAAAGGAAGGGGAACCAGCCGAAACGGTCGAGGAAATGTTCTGGCGGGTAGCCTATTTCATCGCCCAGGTGGAGGAAAAATGGGATTCCGATGTGATGACCAGAGCGCGCTCCTTTTATCATTTATTGTCTTCGAAATGTTTTTTTCCAAATTCACCAACTTTTACGGGTGCCGGTACACCCCTTGGTCAACTGGCAGCTTGCTTTGTTTTACCAATTACCGATGATATGGGACGGGCTCCTTCGGGGATATTTCAAACTTTGCGCGATGCAGCTCTAATCCAACAAACCGGGGGTGGGAATGGTTTTTCGTTCTCGCAGCTACGACCTAAAGGTACATTGGTAAAATCCTCAGCCGGGCAGGCAACCGGTCCGGTGGGTTTCCTGCGGGTGTATGACCGGGCTTTTGGCGAAGTGGCTCAAGGCGGTTCACGCCGGGGCGCTAACATGGCAGTCTTACGAGTAGACCATCCGGATATCGAAGAGTTTATCACTTGCAAGACAGATGAGAATGCAATTACCAATTTTAATATCTCGGTTGGGATAACCGATAGCTTTATGAAAGCGGTCCGCAACGATAACCTGTGGGATTTACGTTTTCCAGATGTCACATCCCAAAAATATCATGATTTCAGCGGAACACTTGAAGAAGCCGAACAAGCCGGCATCCCGATAAAGGTGTATAAAACCGTACGAGCCCGCGATCTGTTCGAGAAAATTGTGCGCCAGGCGCACTTCAATGGCGAACCCGGGGTACTCTTTCTGGATACCGCTAACCGTTCGAACCCATTACCCCATCTTTACCGATTGGAAGCTACCAATCCATGCGGTGAACAATGGTTAGGCCCTTACGAGAATTGCTGCCTGGGTTCGGTCAATCTGGCGCAGCATTTCGCAGTTGATAACGCCGTAGATTGGGAGAAGTTGCGACAAAGCGTGGCGTTGGCAACCCGTTTCCTGGATGATGTCATCGATGCCAACGCGTATGTGCCGGCTGTGCCACAATTGCGCGCCGCTGCCATGCAAGCTCGCCGGATCGGTTTGGGTATCATGGGATTAAGCGATTTGATGTACCATGTCAGAATTCGATATGGTTCTCCCGAAAGCGATGAGTTTGCTGCTCAAGTAATGGAATTTGTTCGTTACCATTCCATGCTAACCAGCATCGAGCTGGCGAAAGAGCGCGGCGCTTTCCTGGCGATCGAAGGGAGTATTTACGATCCGCACAACCTGAGCTGGGAGCCCCCCCAACCGCTCAAGCCATATAGCCGCTCCTGGAATCGCCCACCAGTAGATTGGGAAGAGGTGGTAAAGGGCATTCGCCAGCATGGAATCCGCAATTCTGCCCAAACTACCATCGCACCCACCGGAACCATCGCTACTGTAGCAGGATGTGAAGGATACGGTTGCGAGCCAGTATTCGCTCTGGCGTATATTCGCCATGTAAATGATAACGGCAAAGATTTGCAATTGCACTACACCAGCCCGCAATTCGAACAAGCGCTGGTGGATGCTGGATTAGATGAGGCCACCCGTGAAACCCTCATCGAGCAAGTGCTTGAGCACGGTACCTGCCAGGGCATCGAAGGTATTCCTGAAAGCGTACAGCAAGTTTTCGTGGTCTCGGCAGATATTAGCGCTGAAGAGCATGTCCGCATGCAGGGCGGGTTGCAAGTTTTTGTGGATAACAGCCTTAGCAAAACGGTTAATTTTCCAAGCCATGCCACTCCAGAAGATGTAGCCACGGCTTACCTTCTAGCATGGGAATTGGGTTGCAAGGGCATTACCGTCTATGTGACGGGCTCGCGTCAGAAGGTGGTTCTGGAGACCAATGCCACTGCTAAACAAAAGCAAGCTGGCATAGAAGCCCCTCAGAAAGTTATGAATGCTGAGCAGATTAGCATGTGGTTGGATAAGAAAAAACCTCGACCACGCAGTCTGCATGGCTATACCTATAGCATCAGTACACCTTTGGGCAAAGCCTTTATTACAATCAACGAGAATGGTGAAGATCAACCTTTCGAGGTATTCATCAACACCGCGAAGGCTGGCTCGGATACTGCTGCGGTTTCAGAAGCAATTGGCAGACTGATCTCATATATCCTGCGATTGGCTTCGCCAGTGGCGCAAAGCGAACGTTTAAAAGAGGTCTGGCGGCAACTTTCGGGGATTGGTGGAGGTCGATCATTGGGATTCGGGCCAAATCGGGTGCGTTCCTTGCCGGATGGTGTGGCGCAGGTAATTGCTGAGTATGTCGAAAAGCGCTTTGGCAGGCAGGAGGATCCCTCTGCACTCCATAACTCTGGGATAAAGTTAGAAGACCCCGAGGATAACGGTCACAACATGCTCATAGAGTCAGCGCTCCAAAACGATATCACTGAGAGCGACAGGACAAAAAACTTACTATCTACGATCGGTGATCTATGTCCAGAGTGTGGGCAGGCGACGGTTGTCAATGAAGAGGGTTGCCGGAAATGCTACGCCTGTGGCTTTAGTGAGTGCTGATTAAAAGTTAGAAGCTAAAAGACCCTTCGATCAGTGTGGTACAAACTTTTTGATGTAGATTTGGTCCTAATACCCAATTTATATATTGACGTTATTGATCAAAGATAATTTTTTCTTTTTCTTGAATTTTTTTATAGCTGATTCTCGCTTTATTGCCTCGCTTCTATCCGGCTGGTTTTCCCAATAAACTAATCTCGCCGGTCTTCTGGATTTAACATAGCGGGCGCATCTGGCGTTATTGGTGTTATGCTCGTGCAGGCGGCGCTCCAGGTTGGTGGTTACGCCGGTGTAGAGCGTGTTGTCGTTACATTCCAGGATGTAGACGTACCAGGTTGGGTTTGGATTTTGCGGGCTTGATGATATCATTGTGTTTCGAAAGGATATAGCCAAATGATAAACAAGTTTCGTGAACCAGTCAATGGGCTGGTGCACCTGGTGGCCGGGGTGGTAGCGCTGGTAGGGTTGGTGGCGTTGTTAATCGTCGGACGGGGCGACCCTCCCCGCCAGGTTTCGCTGCTGGTGTATGGCGCCAGCCTGATGCTGATGTTCTTCGCCAGCTCTGCATACCATCTGATAAAAGCCAGACCTGAGGTAGTGAAGATCTTGCGTAAGCTAGATCACTCCGCTATTTACCTGTTGATTGCAGGTACGTATACACCCATTTGCTTCAACCAATTCAGCGGCTTTTGGCGTTGGGGTATGTTAGCCATTATCTGGTCTCTGGCGCTAATCGGCATCCTGTTCAAGGTATTCCTGATCAACGCACCGCGCTGGTTCACCGCCAGCGTTTATCTGCTGATGGGTTGGCTCTCGTTGCTGATGATCGGCCAGATGCTGGCTCACCTGCCTGTGGGAGCGCTGGTGTGGCTGTTCGTGGGTGGTTTGTTTTTCACCCTGGGGGCGGTCATCTACATCACTAAAATCCTGGATTTCGTCCCCGGGGTGTTTGGGTTTCACGAGGTGTGGCACATCTTTGTCATCTTGGGCTGTTTGAGCCACTTCATCGTGATCCTGATCTATGTCGCGCCGGTTCCGCGTGTATTTTAATGCTCCATTTTACAGACTGATAATCGCTATAACAGTGTGACTTGTTATATAAAATGGGTAGTCGAAAGACTACCCATTTTTTAATAATGTGATCGACTATTTATTCTTATTTTTCTTTTTACCTTTTTTCTTGTCTTTCTTATCCTTTTTATTTTTCTTGTCTTTCTTCTCTTTCTTAACTTCTTCCTCGGCCATTAATTCCTCCTTCGTCCGGAAAACTAATTGTATTTATGGATGCTCTTTTAGTCGTTCTCTATGCTACAAAAGTGAAATTCACGCCACTTTTATTCTTCTTGTATTATAGGTTACATTTCGCTAAATAGCAAATATCACAGAGCCAGGATAATTGCATTTGCCTATAATGGCTCATCATTTTCTCTTTTCGGTGGGAGCAGCTCTATCATAGAGCGGCTGTTCTCAAATAACTTGTTATATCTGACCAGATGAAAAGAACGAAAATCTTAAACCGCCGATTTTTTCAATGCGCTTAATGTATAATTCTTCCTATCGTGATGGATGCATTCAAACTTATTTATAGTTCGTATCTGAATACATCTGTATATTGGGTCACTTTCAACTGATTACTTTTTCCTGAGAATTTATTATGCCAAAACGTCTGATCATCGTTGCTGGGAATATAGGTGCTGGAAAAACATCCCTCACCGAGCGGTTGGGCGGTCGCCTTGGGTGGAGAACAGCTTTTGAATCGGTTGTAGATAACCCTTATCTCTCGGATTTCTACGCCGATATGCGTGCCTGGTCTTTTCACCTGCAAGTGTTTTTCCTGGGGCACCGCGCAATTCAGTATCTTGAGATGGCGTGCTTGCCCGAATCGGCTATTCTGGATCGAAGCATTTATGAAGACGCGTTCATTTTCGCCCGCGCCCTGCATCACATGGGCAACCTGAGCGAGCGAGATTACCTTTCTTACCGGCAAGTATTCGACTTAGTGGTTTCCAAATTGCCGCCGCCCGATCTGTTGATTTTCTTGCCTTGCCCGGTAAACGTGCTGATGGCCCGGATACAGCGGCGCGGGCGGGCAATCGAAGGCGGCATCACCGCCGATTACCTGGAGCTGCTCGAGTCGTTTTACGACGACTGGATGCAAACCTTCGATGTTTGCCCGGTGTTGACCATCCGCACCGACAACCTGGACTTCGTTCACAAACCAAAACATCTGGATATCGTCGTCAAGCGGATCCAAGAAAAACTTGCCGGGCATGAAGAAGTCATCTTCGACAACAACAGTGATACTTGATCACCAAATTACTAAATAATCTAAGAATTATTCTGGCCAGACCGAACCGGCGCGTACGATTCCATTCTCGGGTACATCACTCTTGATCGTTGCGCCGTTGCCAATCCGTGCCCGGCTACCAATGGTCACCTGTAAATTGATCGTGACACCCATGCCTACAAGTGTTCGCTCGCCGATATGAACCTCCCCAGCAAGCATACTTCCCGGGGATATATTTACGTAATCGTCCAGCACACAATCATGAGATATGATCGCGCCCGTATTCACGATGACCCCATATCCGAGACATGCATCGCTCCCAACATAAGCTTGAGGAAATATCTGGACGGCTTCAGTCAGGAATGCGCTGGGTTCGACAACTGCGCTGGGATGCACCAGGGTTGGGCAAGTGAAATTAGCCGCCTTCAATTGTTGGAAGATCTTCACGCGGGTCTGAATATCGCCGATACCTCCCACTGCGTTAGCTGCCAGGTGAACGCCTTTGTCGAATAGCTTTGAGAGTATTTCGGAACCACCCAAAACAGGCAGATCGAGGATATTCTCACCAGGTTGCTTGCTATCGTCGACGAATCCAATTATCGAGTAAATCCCCACGGCGCGAATCAGCTCAACCAGTGATTTACCATGACCACCACTGCCATACACCAATATTGAGGAAGGGTCAAATTCAATGGGGAGAGGATTTGATTTGATTTTAGGACTATCCTGGAGGAGTTCTTCAACCATCGCCCGGGTAATTATTTTTCCTTCGGGGAAAAGGTTGAGATCCAATCCATGGGATTTCGCTAACTCGAAAGCTGGTTGGGTGATTCTTGACCGCAGGGACAGGTTCTCGCTGCTCAATTCAAGGGTAGGCAGTTGGGCTGGTTGCCAGGTGGGTGAATCGGCGATGTAACATAGGGTCTCACCAGTCCGGATGATTTGACCAGCTTGATGGCTTAAACCTCGAATGATGCCGCTAGCCTCGGCAACTAAATCCAGAGTAGACTTGGTGGTCTCTAGCGTACACAGAAGGTCGCCCAATGATACAGCTTGCCCTTCTCGGATGGGCAGAGCCGCCAGTAATGCTTCCGGTTCATTAGGATTGATCAGCGGGATGGTAACTTGATAAGGATAAGCGGTTTGATCTGCCATGACGTAGCTTACTCCATATGGTATAGCCTGCGGGCTGCGTTTTGGATAGCGTCTATTCCCGGCAAGGTGATTGTTTCGAGCGCTGGTGAGGCCGGGATTGGATGCTCGCGTGCGCCAACCCGAAGGGCAGCTTTTATTGATCCGCCCAGCCGTTCGGAGCTGCGCGCCAGGATTTCTGCACCCCACCCCATACTCAGGTTGCCTTCTTCGATAACCAATAACTTACCGGTTTTTCTCACGGAATCGACAATTGGATCGATCACGAAAGGCGCAAGTTGAGTGGGTACCACTAACTCGGTGAATATCTCCTCCTGGTAGGCTAACTCCACTATCGCCTGGCGAGCCAGCTCTGCCATGTAACCGTAAGCGACCATCGTTATCTCTGGTGATGGCGCTCCAGTGAGAGTCATGAAGAAGAATGGCGGGAGTGGATGGTTGGTTGGAGAAGGCTGGATTGTGTGGAGGGTAAGTTCTGTCATCGTGCTAGGGTCTAAAATGCTTAAAGGGTAAAGAAGCTTATTTTCAATGAACAGTACTGGATCTTCGGTGGTCAGGATGGTTTTGGTCAACAGCTTACCCGAATCATGGAAATTGCTGGCAGCCAGGACGCGAATACCCGGCACGCCCAGGAATAGTTTTTCGAGGGTTTGACTGTGGGTGGGGCCGTAACCACGCCGGCCTCCCATGGGCGTGCGGATCACCAGCGGAACACGCACCTGCTCGTTGTACATCCAGCGGAACTTGGCAATATGGTTGATCAATTGATCGGCTATCAAAGTGACGAAATCTCCAAACATAATCTCGATAACCGGTCGCAAACCGCGCAACGCCATGCCAGCCGCTACGCCAACGATACCAGCTTCCGAAATGGGTGTGGTGAACACCCGACCGGGGAAAGAACTAGATAAACCTTGGGTAACCTTGAATGCCCCCCCGTAAGGGTCGAGTATATCTTCGCCAAGTAAATATACATTCGCGTCACGCTCGAACGCTTGATGCAGACCCTGATTGAGAGAGGTAAGAACATTCATTGCTGGTCGATCCATCAAATTCTAGGGTAGAAATCTTCGATGGCGGGCAATGCAGGGTATCCATCCTTGGCGGCTAATTGGTAAGCCTGGTTGACTTCAGCCTCTACCTGTTCCTCAATATTTGTCCGAGTATGCGAGTCAAGCCGCTGACCATGTATATACAGGGGATCAAAATTATCCCGCAGGCGTTGGATTTCGATTGCTGGCCGGGTGTCATCTCCTTTCGAGTGTGGACCAAAACGATGGGTGTTTAGGATCAAAGCGTGCGGTTGGCTGTGCTGGCGCGCTTCGTTGATCAATCTTTTAGCGATAGGGAGAATTTCTAGCACATCGCTACTATCGATCTCGGAGGTTTGGATCCCAAAGGCTGAAAACCGCTGGGCGATGCTGCCGGCTACTGCGGAACCAACCGGGGTGGTTTGAGCGATATGGTTATTCTCCAGCACATAGAGGATCGGAACACTCCACAAACTGGCCATATTGAAGGCTTCATAGATCACACCCTCTCCCAGCGTTCCATCCCCTAAAAAAGCAATCACTACTGAATTACTTTGTTTGATTTTTTCTGCCAGCGCCATGCCAGTAGCTATAGGCACAATACCGCCTTGCACACCATTAGAGTAAAAGTCTTGCCAGTGCAGGTGTTGCGAACCACCTCGTCCACCACATACCCCATTCCTGCGTCCCATGAGTTCAGCGAACAGGGCGCGCATATCTCCACCATACGCCAGGAAATGCCCATGGCAGCGATGATTACTGAAGACTATATCGCCAGTTTGGAGATGGCTGAGAACGCCAACCGCATTGGCTTCTTGCCCAAGGTAGGTATGGACCGTTCCATAAAATACTCCCTGGGGGAACAATTCCAAGACGGTCTCTTCAAAACGGCGAATGCGCAGCATAGCATAGAAAAGAGCCTGATTATCGCGCATATCGAACATTATACACATTACACCAAGAATAACAAAGCGACACCACCAATAGCCAGTAAAGTACCCAGAATAGCCATTCCGCCGAATCTTTCCTTGAAAATGAAATAGCCAATCGGAAGTAAGAATACCGGCGGTAACGCCATCAAGGTGCTGGCAATACCCACTTGTGAATGTTGAATAGCAATCAAGGAAGCGGTCACTCCTAATAATGGACCGATAAATGCCCCGATCAGAATGAAAAAAACCGACTTGGGATGTTGGGCGATGGTTGCAAGGGTTTGCCTGGTTTTGCCGAACAGAAGGGTAAATGACCACATCGTGACCGTGGCAGCCAACATCCGAATCAATGTGCCAGAGAGGGCCGGGAAATTCCCGGTAAGTCCTTTCTTAGCCGTGATCAACCCTAATGCTTGCCCGCAAGCGCCACCCAAACCGAATAAAATACCGATTAAATAAGGCCGGAGATCTTTCTGAGACAAGTGAGCATTTCCATTTCCTTCGAGGATAACGATACTAATTCCGAATATGGTAATCAGAATACCCACAATTTGTCCACGGGATAATCGTTCGGATAGTATCAAAAGGCCGAAGATACTGGCGATGATCGGCGCCATACTCATCATTAACATTGAAAGGCGGGGACCGATGAGCACAAATGCCTGAAATAAGAAAGCGTCGCCGATTACTAATCCGAGGATTCCGGATATGCTTAGCCAAAACCAACGATAGCCCTCAACGTTCGATAGGAGCGGAATTCCAAGAATCCAGTGCGCCAGGACTAGGTAAATCAAGGCGACGACCAGGCGGATGCGATTGACGATGACCGATCCTACCAATTGACCAGATCGGGTAAAAAACACCGACGAGGCTGACCAGCATAATGATGTAAACAAAGCTGCGATTTCACCTAAATAATTCATTGGAGTTGGTTGTTCTGTTGGTTAGATTCTTGACCACCCATGAACTCTTCGGCTGTAGCCTGACCGGGTTGGTTGATACCCTTACGTTGGATCACCGACCAAAAGGTCATCCACAAAATGTGGATATCGAGAAGCAAGGACCAATGGTCTATATACCACACATCCAGGCGGAATTTATCTTCCCAGGTAAGTGCATTTCTACCATTCACTTGAGCCCAACCAGTGATGCCCGGTAATGTATTATGCCGGCGAGCTTGTTCGGGTGAATAGCGATCCAGGTATTGGGTTAATAGAGGTCGTGGGCCTACCAGGCTCATCTCTCCGCGGAGGACATTGAATAACTCAGGCAACTCATCCAGACTGGTCGAGCGCAAAAAACAGCCTAATGGGGTCAGCCGCTCGGCATCCGGCAGATACTTACCTTGTGAATCACGAGATTCTTTCATAGTGCGGAATTTAAAGATATGGAAGGGTTTGCCATGATAACCGGGACGGCTTTGCGAAAATATTATTGGGAATCCCAGGGAGAAGCTTACAAGGATTGAAATCAAAAAAATAAGAGGAGAAACGACAACCAGGATAATCACGGTTAGCAGGAGATCCAGGAGACGTTTTACTAATGGGATGCCCGGTGGAATTAATGGCATGAATAAGTTAACCTCAGCGCTCGGAAATCATGATTTCAACTTTTGCCAGCTTTAACTCATGGAGAGTGTTTTCTAATACCTCTTTCCAGTTTTCAAGCGAAGCATAGGGAATCCACAGGCAATTTTTTCCGATCCGGATACAGGAATCTAAACCAGACATGGAAGGAGAAAAGGTACCATCCGGGTATTTTAATGCTAACTGTCCGTTCTCGGTATTGATGGAAGCCAACCCGGCTTTTTCGGCCAATATTTTTATCTTCAATTGATAGAACATATTGCTTACAGCCTCAGGAAGTTCGCCGAAGCGATCGCGGAATTCTTCCTTGATGACATCTAACTCCATCACAGAATGGATATTTGCCAGGCGACGATAGAGTCTGAGGCGCATATTTTTCTCTGCAACATAAGTAACCGGGATATTGACTGCCAGGGGCAAATCGACATTAACCGGAATAAAACTTTCTTCGCTAATCATCTCTTTTATATCGCTGGATGGTTGCGCGATGGTTCTCCGCAAACGGTTGACAGCTTC
>Ga0315282_10017147_pt1 | contig 10486 bp, 10 predicted proteins | sample YL17G07_20_MG_FD_203693 | JGI IMG/M metagenome (GOLD analysis project Ga0315282, IMG submission 203693) | Sediment microbial communities from Yellowstone Lake, YNP, Wyoming, USA - YL17G07_20 | ecosystem: Environmental > Aquatic > Freshwater > Lake > Sediment | place: USA: Wyoming | collected... | reverse complement strand
TCCCTTATGAAATTCTTGGGACGGCGTATGGGTTGACCAATACGATTCACTTTCTAGGTTCTTTAATCGCTCCCTGGATGACAGGATGGGTTAAAGATGTGACCGCTTCATTTTCATGGGAACTTTATTTAGCGGCCATTTTCTGTATGATGGGAGGAATCCTGATCCTTGCTGTCAGACCAACATTCCGTTTTGGGAGGGAGGTAAGGATTGGAGGATTCTAAGATGATAGTGTTTCCTTAACCGGTTTGGTCAAAGGATTTTATGAAGGAAAACGGGAGGGGAAAATGGAGGTAGTGGGAAGTCAACCCTATATACCTAAATAGGCTTCCCTAATGTAATCGTTATTCAGAAGTTCCTTCCCTGAGCCTTCAAGAAGAATGCGGCCGTTTTCGAGGACATAAGCTCGGCTACAAATATTCAAGGTCTGTTTCACATTCTGCTCCACCAGGAAAACAGTCACTCCTTCCTGATTGATTTTCTGAACCATGCGGAATATTTCCTGTACCAGGATAGGAGCTAACCCTAAGGAAGGTTCATCAAACATAAGCAGCTTGGGAATGGACATGAGACCCCGGCCAACAGCACACATCTGTTGTTCTCCACCACTCAGGGTGCGAGCATACTGCTTTCGTCTTTCTTCAAGTCTTGGGAAGAGGCTGTAGACCCACTGGAGGGATTCTTTCCTCTTGGCCTTGGCCTTGGGAGTAAGGGAACCCATGATGAGGTTTTCTTCCACTGTCATTTCAGGGAAAAGGCGCCTGCCTTCGGGAACCTGAACGATTCCGACTTCGACGGTCTTATGATCAGGGATTTGGTCCAAGCGGACTCCATCAAATTCAATGGAACCCTTAGAGGGCCTCAGGAGTCCAGAGATGGTGCGGAGGGTAGTCGATTTCCCGGCTCCGTTCGCACCGACCAGAACCAAAATCTCTTTTTCCTTGACTTCAAAGGAAACGTCCCAAAGCACCTGAACGTCTCCATAGGAGACATCAATATGACTAACCTTGAGCATATTCCTCTCCTAAGTAAGCTTTAACTACTTCAGGATTTCGGGAAACTTCCTCTGGGGTCCCTTGGGCGATTGGCCTGCCGTAATTGATGGCTAAAATCCTGTTGGAGATGGTCATAATCACTTTCATAATATGTTCCACAATAATGATGGTGATACCACGACGGTTGATCTCCTTGATCAGTTTGATGGCTTGATCCAATTCTTTAGGGTTCAGTCCTGCAGCGGTTTCATCAAGAAGGATCAGTTCAGGCTGGGTGGCTACAGCACGGGTTATCTCAAGGCGCTTCCGAAGTCCGATAGGCAGGCCCTTTGCCCTTTGATCCTTATAGTGCTCAAGGCCACAGAACTCGATAGCTTTCGAAGCCAATTTTTGGGCTTCTTTGATTGTATTGACACGGCAGAAGGCAGAAGCGGTGACATTTTCCAAAACGGTCATACGAGCGAGAGGTTTGACGACTTGAAAGGTTCGGGCAATGCCCAGGTGACAAATTGTGTGGGTCTTTAACCCCTTAATAGATTTGTCATTAAAAAATATGTCCCCGGAGGTCAGAGGGTAATAATTGTTAATGAGATTGAAGACGGTAGTTTTTCCAGAACCATTGGGACCAATGAGTCCAAAGATCTCCCCCTTTTCAACTTTGAAACTGACACCATTAACGGCTGCCAGGCCTCCAAAATACTTGACCAGGTTGCGGGCTTCGAAGATACTCATGAAACCTCCCGCGATGGCTTTCTGAAAAATATTTTTTTAATTTTGGGCCAATCCCCCACAAGGCCATTGGAGAGATAAAGGATCGTCAGGACGACCATGAGACCGAAGGCAAGGGCATGGCCTTGACTCACCCATTTGGGAGCCAGCCCGAATACTGCCGTTCGAAAGAGTTCCTGGATTCCGACCATCACTAAGGCTCCGATGGCTGGGCCCCACAGAGTGGCCACCCCACCGATAATCCCAACCAGGATAGCCTGGATAGAAATATTATGAAGGGAGAAGACGACGGAGGGGTCGATGAAGCCCATATAGTTCATATAAAAAGCACCCGCTGTCCCTGTAAAAAAGGAGCTGATCATCAGCGAAATGTTCTTATATAAAGCCGTATTGATCCCGAGAGAAGCGGCGGCATCCTGATCCTCCCGGACGGAAACAAAATAATATCCCCACTTGGAGTTCATCACCAGGTAAATAACAAAGATGCAGGCGGCAGCTATAAAGAAGATCAAGTAATAATAAGGAAGTTTGCTAACGAAGGTCTGCATGATCAGAATTCCCACCATTCCTTCGGTGAAATCTGTCCAGTTATTGGCAATCAATCTCAGGATTTCACCTGAAGCAAGAGTGGCTAAGGCAAAGTAAGGTCCCCGCAGACGGAAGCAAAGGTAACCAATCAGCAAACCCAGGATCATGGCAGAAAATCCGCCAAGGACCATACCCCACCAGGGAGAGAGTGAGAGCTTTGTGTACAGGATTCCAGCTGTATAAGCTCCGATTCCGAAAAAGGCGGCATGTCCAAAGGAGACCTGGCCGGTGTATCCAGCTAAAAGATTCCACGAGGAACCGATGACAACCCATATAAGCGCAAGGATCATAAGGTGTTGATAGTAGTCGTGGTTCACAACTAATGGGAGCACCCCGGCTAAAATAAGAATGATAATGGGCCCTAAACCTTTTATTGGTTTTTTCATCAAATCCCCACTATATCCTGGTAACCCGTTTCAGTCCTCCTGGAATGAAGATCAATACCAGAAGGAAGATGACCATTCCCACTGCGTCTTTATATCCCATGGAGACGAAAGTAGCTCCCAGAGATTCATAAACGCCGAGTGTCAATCCGCCCAAGATCGCACCCACGGTGCTTCCCAGCCCACCCAGAATTGTGATGACAAATGCTTTCAGTGTAAACGGGCCGCCAAGATCCGGAAAGAGGTAATAAACAGGAAGGAGCAAGGACCCAGCAGCTGCGTCCAAGGCAGAGCCGAGGGCATAGGTGCTAAAAGTAATTTTCCTCTGGGGAATGCCCATCAGAGTAGCCGCATCTTTGTCCTGGGCAGTGGCCCGAATCGCTCGGCCAATATCGGTCTTCATAAGAAAGAGGAAGAGCCCCACGGTGAGCATGAGCGCAATAAAGAAAGCGATGGTGAGTGGGTAGTTAAAAGATACTGACCCAATATAGTAAGCCTTATTAGCATAACTCGTACGCACCGACTGGTAATTCGAGGTAAAAATAAAACGCATGATTTCAGTCAAACAGAGACCAACCCCCACCGTCATGAGGACCTGGTTCTCAGGGAGGATAGATTCTCTACCGATTAAAGGGTCAAGGAGATATCTTCCGATAAAGAGGGCCACGAGAAAGAGACACGGCATAGAGATTAGAATGGAGACATAGGGATCAAAGCCAAAATATTTAAAGCTGACGAAGGTAACGTACATGGATGTCATCAGAATCTGACCGTGAGCCAGGTTGATAATCCCCATTACACCCATGATGAGGGTCATGCCAATACCGATCAGGGCATAAAGCCCACCAATCAGTACGCCGATCACAATGGTCTGGGTCATTTGAAACAGGTCATTCATCCCCATTGTACCCATCACCATACCGATTCCGACAAGGATGTAAGGCACGCCAATCAAAATCACGCCTGCTAAGATAAGAATGCGTGCAATAGTTGCCATGATTGTTTTCTCGAATTGGGGCTAATAATTACAGGAACAGGCAGGTCGCCCCGCCTGCTCCGAATCAGCTTTATCTTTCTTTCCAGGGCTTGTGGGGATATACATACTTGGCCTTCGCAACTTCCTTGGGCCAGACGCACTCCAATTTGCCTTTGATCCATTGAACGAGATAAGTAGGGAGTTTGTTTTGATTGATCTTTTTATCATAAGAGATGAATTTAACCTTCCCGAAGGCGGTCATCATATCTGTTGCTGCCAAGGCCTCACGAATATCCTCGGAAGAATAAGACTTGGCCCTCTTCAGCACATCCGCAATTACATACATAGCCGCATAAGCCTCTGCCCCATGGTATTCTGTCTCTTTGCCGTAAAGTTTCTTGTAGTTATTGTAATAATCCATAGCTCCAGGATAGGGGAGCGTGGGCACCCAGAGGTCAGCAGAAAAAACTCCTTCTGCCGCCTTTCCAGTATTCTGCAAGAATTCAGGCAAGGTAAAACCGGCAGCCCCTCCAATAAAAAGTTTAGGGTTAATATCGAGCTCCATAGACTGTCGCATGAGCAAGGATGCATCCATGACATAAGAAATCATGTAGATGAGATCGGGATTGGCGTTTTTTACTTTGATCAAAAGGGGTTTAAAATCGACAGCCCCGTGCTCGTATCCTTCTTTTAGAGCCACTTGAATTCCAAGTCCTTTGCATGATTTTTCAAATTCTTTCGATCCGCTGGTGCCAAAGAGAGTATTTTCAAAAAGGATGGCTGCTGCCTTTGGTTTTGCGACCTCCTTAAGAAAACTTTCAGCAGCCGCTGAATATTCACTTACCGGAGGATTTAATCGAAAGACATAGTTCCAGCCTTGTTCTGTGATCCTATCTGCTGCCCCGGTATTAATTAATAAGGGGAGCCTTTTTTGCTGGGCTACCCCGGCGATGGCATAGGTTTCAGAACTGCCGTACCCGCCCCCTAACATAACGACGTTATCTTTGGAGACAAGTTTTTCTGTAGCAGCGCGGGCCACATCGGGTTTGCCAGTGTCATCCTCGATCAACAGTTCGATCTTGGAACCTTTGACCCCACCGGCCTTGTTGATCTCGTTGAGGGCCATGATAAATGAATTTTTCTCAATTTCTCCAAAAGCTGCCTTCTCCCCGGTCAGGGGAAGAACGATTCCCACTTTGATCGGTTGAGCAGCAGAAGACAGAGGAAAAGATAAACTGATTAAGCAAATACCTACAAGAATTACAGTTAACCATTTTAATGTCTTATTCATATTTGCCTCCTTTCGTAATTTAAGGTCTCGTCAAGACACTTTATATAAAGTTGGATTTTTAAGAGGGGAAGGGATATTCTTTTGTGTTGAAGAATTCCCCTTTTTGGATGGAGATATAAATAATAGATTCAAGTCTTTATGTCAAGAGGAATTTTGTAGTTTTGTAGTTGACATAAAGACAAAATTTGGTTATCTTCCGTAACCGATTAATAGAAAAACATGTCTTTATATTATTTATCATTAACGCCGAACATAGCGGCTGGGGAAATTCGTCGCAGGAATATCTGTAATGACCGGTTCAAGACCGTTTCTCGAATGATCCGAGGTTGCTATCAGTGCGGGCCGCGAGCCGACGAACCAGTGGCGATGGCCATTACGGCGCTGTGCCGGAGTCGGGTGGTGGCGCCCCGTCCCGCGAAATTACACTCAAAGGAGGAAAGCCATGTCAAAAACAAGATCAGGTTATGTTTTTTCAGTATTGGTTGTGGCGCTTGTCGCCGTTTTTATTCTTTCGGCAATTAACCCGGCCAACGCACAACAGCGCAAGCCGCTGCGGTGGGCGACCTCTGCGGTCGGCTCGTACGGCTACCAGATCGCCGCCTTGATGACCAGGATCGTCGAGGAGGCGCTCGGCGGCGAATACACTGTCACACCGTCCAGCCGTACACCTCTCCCACCGTTGCCATGAAGGCGGTGATGGACGGCACCGCTGAGATCGCCTACACGGCCGACATCGGCATGGGCGAGTTTCATCAGCGCGTCGCCGGGTTCAAGGATTACAAGCCCAAGATGCCGGAGCTCGTGCACACCTGGTACTCCTTTCCGATGGAGTCGATGATGGCCGTCGCGGCGAAGGATGCCGACAAGTTCAAATGCTGGCGCGACTTCAGCGGCAAGCCAGTCTTCTACACCAACGCAGGCTTCATGAACTGGCTGAACTGGGTACGCATCTACAAGGTGCTCGGCTACGACTTCAAGCACGTCCAGATCGACCTCAAGTCGAACGCCGACGCGATGGAGTCCGGCTCCATAGCGGGGTCGGCCGTCTACACCACCGCTGGCCGCTCGCTCCCCGCCTACTGGAAAGAAACCGAGATCCGCATTAACATCCGGGTCGTGAATCCCTGCCCGGACGAGGTTGCCAAGATCAGGGCAGCTGGGCTCGCGGTCATCGAGGTCGACCCGAAGGCCGCTTTCAGCAAGAGCGTCGGCCCGTCCACGTTATTGGGCGTGGGTATTCTGTTTGGCCACAACGTGGGAACGAACATTTCGGAGGACGTGGTCTATAAGATGGTCACCGCGTTCTACAAGAACAAGGACGCTCTCGCGAAGAGCGAGCCGGGATTCACGCCGATGGCGAAGGACTTCGTCGGCATGCAGGTGCAGGGCATCAACGCCAATCCGGACGTTCCGGTGCATCCGGGCCTGGTGAGGTTCCTGAAGGAGCACAAGGCCTGGGACAATAAGTGGAAGGTCGCGGGCAGCAAGTAAGCGCATAAACGATAAGTTCGGGACGCAGTCGGAGCCGCTGCGGCGCGGGCCGCACAAAGGGGGATCTATGCTGATTGACCGGATCAAAAGTCACGTCAATATCGGTAACCTGATATTCGCGGTCTCGCTGGTCTTCTCCGTCTGGCTGATCTGGTACTTCTACACGGGTCTCGGCGGCGCGCTGTTGCTTGCCGCGCGCCTGATCCCGTTCGCCCTGGTCCTGCAAGTCCTGTTTCAATACCAGCAGGGCTACCTGTACAAGCGGCTGCCGCCGGCGGTCAACCATGTCATCGTTGTGCTCTACATCGCGATCGCCGCCTATGCGTTTGTGTACTTCCTGTTCGAATACGATAGGATCGCGATCTACAGCCAGGGCACCTACACGCGGCAAGATTTCATCGTCGGCCTGCTGGTGTTCCTGCTGGTGATGGAGCTGACGCGTCTCGCCCATCCAATCCTGTTCTGGACCAATGTCGTGATGATTGTCTATTGCCTCTACGGCTACCTGTTTCCGCGCTCGCTCGACTTCTTCTGGCATCCGGGGACGACCTTCTATCGCGTGGTCATGTGCTCCACGGTCGAGTTTTCCACCGGCATTTACGGCATCTACGGCCAGCTCGCACTCACGTTGATTGCTGCCTTCCTGCTGCTGGCCGGCGTCGCCAATGGCTTCAACGCGCAAAACGCGATGATCAATGTCGTGCGGCTGGTCACCCGGTCCAGGCGGTTGATCCCGCAGACCGCGGTGCTGGGGTCGAGCGCGATCGGACTGATCAGCGGCAGCGGATCGGCCAGCGCCGCTGTGGTCGGCACCATCACCATTCCCTTGATGATTCGCTACGGTTTACCGCGGACCATCGCCGCCGCGGTCGAGACCTCGGCATCGATGGGCGGGCTGATCGATCCCCCGATGATGGGGGCGGCCGCGTTTCTGATGGCGGAATTCCTCGGCGTGCCTTACTGGGACGTCGTGCTGCGCGGCTTCGGGTTCACCTTCATCTACTACATTTCGATTGGCGTGTCGATCTATCTCCTGTCGGTGCGCCTGTTGCCGCCCGGCCCCATCGACAAGCCGCAGGTGCCGCTCTACCAGAAGGTGACGACCGGCATCTTTTTCGGCGGTGTGGCCTATCTCGTCATTCTGATGGGGTTCCTCGGCAAGGGCGAACTGCGCGCCGCGGCCAATGCCGCGAGCTGGATGTTCGTGGTGCTGGTCGCGGTTTTTCTCTATTTCAAATACGTGCGCAAGGACCCCATGCTCGCGGGCGAGACGCTGTTCGGCAGCATCCGGCGCGGGATCGAAACGCATGCCGAGATGACCTCCTACCTTACGCAGCTGCTCGTCACGCTCGGCATCATGATCGGCTTGTTCACGATCACGGGCTTCATCCTCCGGATGGGAGCGATGCTGCTTGACATCGGCAACTGGAACATCATCGCGATGATCCTGATGGCCTGGGTTTTCGGCTGGCTTCTCGGCACCGGCCTGCCGCCGACCGCGACCTACATCATCGGCGCGGTGATCATCGTGCCGCCGATGACGAAACTCGGAATTAATCCGTGGGTCGCACACTTCTTTGTGTTCTTTTTGTCGGTCTGGGGCGAGCTCTCGCCGCCGACGTCGCTCACTGCCGCGGTCTGCGCGCGCATTGCGAACGCGTCGTTCATGGGAACCATGTGGCAGGCGCTGAAAATCTGCCTGCCGATCACGATCCTGACGTTTGCGCTCTTCACCCGCTCGAATCTGGTAGTGAATCTAGGCTGGGCGCAGATTGGCGACATCCTGCTGGTGACCGTCGGCAACTGCGGGTTCGCTTTCGCGGTGTTCGGGCGATGTATCGGGAATTTGTGGGGTAATATCCTGGCGCGCATTCTAATTGCGCTGCTCGCCTTGGTGACTTTGTTCCATCCAAACTACACGCTGGTCTGGGCGACCGGTGCAATCACCCTCCTTGCTTTGATCTGGGGCATCAGGCGCCACAACGTGATTGCTTCGCCGAAGGTGGCGCCCGCGCCCGAAACCGAAGAGGGCGCACCGCCGCGGCCGGAGGACCTCGCCGGCGTGCTCGGCGAGGCGCGACGCGACATCGGCTGACGAACGGCCGAGAACACACTCCACGCCAACATAACCAGCGCAATAACTGATGGGATGTTCTTGTCTCAGAGCCTGGAGGGGGGGATTTGTTCGCCAGGGGACATTGATCGAGCAAGTTCGTCGTACGGATAATCCATCTGTTTGGCGATGCGGGCCCTCGCTTCGCGACCTGCAATCCGTTCAACAAGGTGAAGTCCCAGATCAATGGACGATGTGACTCCTTGCGCCGTTACGACTCCCCCTTCATCGACGACACGATGGTCAACGACAACGGTAGCACAGTAAGGCTTCAATTCCTCAAAGGCATTCGGGTGTGTTGTGGCGCGTTTTCCTGCCAGGAAGCCTGCCAAACCCAAGAGAAGCGCCCCGGTGCAGACAGACGTTTTTAATTTCACCGGAGCAGCCGAACGTAACCATTGGATAAATGCCTTGTCATGTTGAAGGGCTCGCGTCCCAAAGCCACCTGGAACGACGATGATGTCATACGCGGCCAGCGACTCGGCAACAGTATCGGGAACAAAGCGGAGACCTCGATCATCAGAGACTTCCTCCGTAAAGGAGCAGATCTGCCAATTGAACTCCGGTACGAAGTTCATTGACCTGAGACGCGTAAGCGGGTCATAAACACCGATCAGGTCCAAAGCTGTCATCCGGTCGAAAATAACGAATGCAGTTTTCATCTTGACCCCCTTATCAAGCAAAATATCCAGTTAAATTCCGTTACACCGATTCCCGAGGCGTCAAATACATGGAGTGGGTTCACTGACCGAGGTTTTGCGGTCGCTGGTCGTCATTTGCCGCCATCAATCTCTGCAAAGACCTCTTTGGCGACACGCATCGCTTCCATCCCTGCAGGAATGCCGCAATAGATGGCGCACTGCATAAAGACTTCCATCAACTCCTCCTTGGTCACACCGTTATTGAGCGCCCCGCGCACATGCAGCCTGATTTCGTGAGGACGGTTCAGGGCTGTAAGCATGGCGAGGTTGATGAAGCTTCGGGTCCTGCGGTCGAGACCTGGCCGGGTCCAGATTTCGCCCCAGCAGTATTCGGTGACCAGTTCCTGCATCGGACGGGTAAAGTCATCGGCCGAACCAAGCGACTTGTCGACGTGTTCAGATCCCAAAACGGCCCTTCTGACGGCTAATCCTTCTTCATAACGTTTCTTGTCCATCGTTTCCATACCTCTCTTTATTGTTGTTGCGGTGAACAGGTTTCAAATGTCCTTCTCGCTGTTTTAGGCCCCTTCTTATATGTACTTGCACTCGGGAGCGCTTTCATCTACCGGCTTACGCCCGTAGTCCTCAGAACGCCGTCTTAATAGCGTAAAGAACAGATATGGTTATATAAAAAATAAATTTGAAAACGTCAACTCATTTTTTTTGGCAAGGACAGGGTGAATTTTTAATGACATCAGAGTACAAGGGGTTGAATTACAGGTAACAAAAATGATATCTTTATCCATATCTGAATGTTAGGCCTTTGGCAAAATTTTAAAAGGCTTGATCAGGGAAGAATAGAAGATGGCTTATACTTCTGAGTTGAAGCAATTGATTAAGCGAGTGAAAGAAACACGGCCCCAGCGTTTAGACAGAAGAAAAGAAGGTTTAGAATTTCCGAGGATGAGTCTTGCCGAGAAGGAGAATCTTTTAAGGACATTTCATCCTTCCTCCAAGGAGGGTTCATTACAGGAATTGAAGATCGGGCCAAGCAAAGGATATCTTATTCCACCGGAGATCTGCGAAGTCTTGGAAGCATGGAGCCGTGTGGATCCGGATCGGATCGACCTGTCAAAGATCACTTTTGAGACTGATGTCCTCATCATTGGAGGAGGAGGGGCTGGGACATCCGCGGCCCTTCTCGCTCAAGAAAATGGTGCAAAAGTAACTATCGCAACAAAGCTCAGGCATGGCGATGCCAATACGATGATGGCTGAGG
>Ga0315282_10017146_pt1 | contig 10486 bp, 9 predicted proteins | sample YL17G07_20_MG_FD_203693 | JGI IMG/M metagenome (GOLD analysis project Ga0315282, IMG submission 203693) | Sediment microbial communities from Yellowstone Lake, YNP, Wyoming, USA - YL17G07_20 | ecosystem: Environmental > Aquatic > Freshwater > Lake > Sediment | place: USA: Wyoming | collected... | reverse complement strand
CCCTCTTCAGAAAAAATCTTTCCCCCTCTCCAAGAATGGAGAGGGGGATAAAGGGGATGAGGTTGACAAACAATCTCTACGTCTCCTTGGTCAGGGTAGCCAGGAACTCGGCATTGGACTTTGTTCGGCGCAGGCGGTCAAGGACTCGCTCGGTGGTTTCGGTGAAGTTAGTGGCGTCATCGGCAATCATTGTCACCATGCGCCTTAGCAGCCATACCTGTTTTACTGTCTCCTCGCCCAAGAGTAGTTCCTCACGCCTGGTGCCACTGCGCTGGATATCCATTGCCGGGAAGATTCGCCGTTCCGACAATCGGCGGTCAAGGTGGAGCTCCATATTCCCCGTTCCCTTGAACTCCTCATAGATGAGCTCATCCATTCTGCTGCCGGTATCAATGAGGCAGGTAGCGATGATAGTCAGGCTTCCGCCCTCAGCGGTGTTGCGGGCAGCGCCGAAGAAATGCTTGGCGGGGTAAAGGGCAGCCGGGTCAATGCCACCGGAGAGGGTGCGACCGCTGGATGGCACCGCCAGGTTATAGGAGCGGGTGAGGCGGGTAATGCCGTCAAGGAGGATGACCACATCCTTGCCCGTCTCCACCAGTCGCTTGGCTCTCTCCAGCGCCAGCTCAGCGACGCGGGTGTGGTTCTCCACTGGCTCATCAAAGGTGGCACTTATTACCTCCCCCTTGGTCGAGCGCTTCATATCGGTAACCTCCTCAGGTCGCTCGCCGATGAGGCATACCATCAGGTTGATATCATTATAGTTAGTGGTGATGGCGTTGGCTATGGATTTTAAGAGAATGGTTTTACCGGCTTTAGGTGGTGATACAATCAAGCCCCGTTGCCCTCGTCCGATGGGGGCAATGAGGTTCATAAGTCGGGTAGAAAGCTCATCGGGGTTAATCTCCAGGTTAATCAACTTATCGGGGAAGGTTGGGGTGAGGGAGCCGAAGGTGGGGCGGTCCTTAGCCAGCTCTGGGTCCATGCCGTTAATCGCCTCAACCCTGACTAGACCGTAGTATTTCTCGCTATTTTTGGGTGGTCTGCCCTGACCGGCAACCATATCACCGGTGCGCAGACCAAAGCGGCGGATTTGAGACTGGGAGACATAGACATCAGCCGAGCTGGGCAGCAGGCTGTTTTGCCTGAGGAAGCCATAGCCCTCCGAGGTAATCTCTAGGATGCCGCCACAGAAGACATAGCCCTGTTGCTCGGCATTTGCCTGAAGCAGGCGCATGATGAGCTCTTGCTTCTTCAGCCCGGTACAGGCGGTGATGCCCATACTCTTGGCTAGCTCAAGCAATTCCTCGCGACTTTTACTGTCTAGTTCGGTGATGTTCATTGTATGACCTCATCTCTATGGTTATTTTTCTCGCTTTAGAACGGCTTGCCAGTCGCTGAGGAAGTGGGCGACGCCGACATCAGTAAGCGGGTGGTGTATCATCTGCATCAGAACGTTATAGGGAACGGTGGCAATGTGAGCCCCGGCCTTGGCTGCAGCCACACAGTGCTGGGGATGACGAATGCTGGCGGCAATCACCTCGGTGGCAAACTGGTAATGGGCAAAGACATCAACAATATCCTTGACTACTTCCATGCCGTTGTGGCCGGCGTCATCCAGTCTGCCGACAAAGGGGCTGACGTAGGTGGCGCCAGCCAGGGCACCGAGGAGGGCTTGATTTAGCGAGAAGCACAGGGTAAAGTTTACCTTTATATTCTCCTTGGCCAAGGCAGATGTTACCTCCAGACCTTCAGTGGTAGCTGGGATTTTAATTACGATGTTTGGTGCCCAGGAGGAGATAAGCTTTGCCTGCTCAATCATCGGCTTAACCCCTTCAACTAGCACCTCAACCGAGACCGGTCCAGAGATAATAGAGCAGATTTCCTCGACTACCGCCTCATAGCTAGCCGTTCCCTCCTTGGACACCAGGCTGGGGTTGGTGGTAACCCCGCTGACGATGCCCAGCTTGGCTGCTTTCCTAATTTCGTCAATATTGGCTGTATCCAGAAAGATTCGCATTTTGACCTCTAATCCGGGGGCGAAAGGGGCAGTGGTGGTTGTGCCCCCTCCCGTAATATATCCTTGGCAACACCGATAAAGTCGCGGAAAAGGGGATTGGGGCGGCCGGGGCGGGAGGTAAATTCGGGGTGAAACTGGCTGCTCACCATCCACGGGTGGTCGGCTAGCTCGCAGACCTCAACCAATCTGCCATCAGGGGATAGCCCACTAAGGACCATTCCCGCCTTCTCCAGCTGCTCACGGTATTCATTATTAAATTCGTAGCGGTGCCTATGGCGCTCGTAGACCAGGCTCTGCCCATAAGCAATAGCGGCATGGCTGCCGTCAACCAATTGGCACGGGTAATTACCCAGGCGCATCGTACCTCCCTTAGCTACTTTCCCTCTCTGGTCGGGGAGAAAGTCAATGACCGGGTAGGGGGTATTGGCATCAAATTCGGTTGAGTTTGGCTTGTTTGAGCCAAGGACATATCGGGCAAACTCAATTACCATCACCTGCATCCCCAGGCATAGTCCGAGGTAGGGAATCTTATTCTCCCGGGCATAGGTTGCCGCCTTTATCATGCCCTCTATCCCTCTAATGCCGAAGCCGCCAGGGACGATAATGCCCTGGGCTGAGCGCAATACAGAATAGTCCCCGTTGGTTTCCAGAGCCTCTGACGGGGCCCAGTTGAGGGCAATATCTCTTCCATGATACAGGACGGCGTGTTGTAGTGCCTCCCTGACTGAGAAGTAGGCATCCTTGAGTTCCACGTATTTTCCCACCAGAGCGATATTAACCGGCTCACGGGGTGTTTTGATAAGGTTGACCAGTTCCTGCCACTGCTTCAGGTCCGACTGGTGAGGACCGAGTCCAAGCTTGTCCACAATTAGTTGCCCTAGTCCTTCCTCCTCCAGGACGAGCGGCACCTCATAGATAGTAGATACCGTGGGCAGGGGGATGACTGCCCGTCGTTCTACATCGCAGAACAGGGATATTTTGTCCCTTATCCCTTCCGAGATGGGGTAATCGCTCCGGCATACGATAATATCAGGCTGGATACCGATACGGCGCAGCTCATTAACGCTATGCTGGGTGGGCTTGGTCTTTACCTCCTGGGTAGAATTGAGGTGGGGGAGAAGGGTGACATGGACATAGAGCACATTATCCCGTCCCACATCGTTTCGCATCTGTCTGATGGCTTCCAGGAAGGGCTGTCCTTCAATATCGCCCACTGTGCCGCCGACCTCTATAATAACCACCTCAGCCTTAGATTTCTCGGCTAATCGCTTGAAGCGTTCCTTTATCTCGGTGGTGACATGGGGCACAACCTGGATGGTTCCCCCAAGGAAATCGCCCCGTCTCTCCTTGGCGATAACGGCACTATAGATTTGCCCCGAGGTAACGCTCGATTCGGCAGTAAGGTTAATATCAATGAAACGTTCGTAATTGCCCAAATCAAGGTCAGTCTCAGCACCATCCTGGGTAACAAATACCTCACCATGCTGGTAGGGAGACATTGTCCCCGGGTCAACATTAAGGTAAGGGTCTAGCTTTTGTGCCGACACCGCAATCTGGCGACTCTTCAGAATGTTGCCGATGGAAGCGACAGTGATACCTTTTCCAACTGAACTAACTACACCACCAGTAACAAAGATATACTTTGACATCTGGGGAAACCAAACTCTAGGAATTCAATTCAAAAGCAACCTTGCTGAAACAAGTGGGGGTTTTTATGTATTATAATCAGGTAAATATCAATTGTCAAGTTTGTATTGGCTACAGGGGTGGTGTTATTATGATTGCTATGGAGCAAAGGCTGAGGGAAGCCCTTTCTCGGAGGCAGAAGCAGCATATTATTGATGCTAAGCTGGTGCCTTCGGCAGTGCTAGTGCCTATCTACTGGAGACAGGGGCAGTATTATATCCTATTTACTAAACGGACAGAGAAGGTAAAGGAGCATAAGGGGCAAATATCCTTTCCCGGGGGAGCATGCAGGGAGGGGGACAGAACGCTAGTTAATACCGCCTTGCGTGAGTGTGCTGAGGAAATAGGCTTAGTGCCCACTGAGGTTGATGTATTGGGGGAGCTTGATGATATGCTCACCGAAATTTCCAACTATATTATCTCTCCCTTTGTTGCTCTTATCCCTTGGCCATACCAGTTCAAGGTGGATGGGTGGGAGACTGATGAGATAATTGAAGTCCCTGTTTCGGCGCTAAGGGCTAAGGAGTATTTACGCCAGCAGACCGAGATTAAAGGCGGTCAAGCCGTTACCTCATACTTTTATCACTATCAGGGGAGGGTAATCTGGGGGGCAACTGCCAGAATACTCCACCAGTTTCTTGACATCTTTTCCCAAGCGATGGAGGGCTAAAGGTTACCCTTCTCTCGCCATCTTTACAAATTTTATTAAGTTTCTTTAGAAAATGTTGACATATCTTATAAAATAATTTATAATGCTTTGTGGATAGGTTATGATGAATCGTGATGATACTGAACCATGTTATGTGATAAGCGTAGCTGCCAGGATGTTGGGCATGCAAGCTCACACCTTGCGCTATTATGAAAGGGTTGGCTTAATTGAGCCATCCCGGTCTCGGGGCAATATCCGTTTATATTCGGAGAGGGATATAGCCCTGCTGAGGCGGGCGAAGACGTTAGTGGATGACCTTGGGATTAATCTTGCCGGGGTGGAGGTTATTATGAGAATGATGCAGCAAATGGCTGAATTGCACAACCAGGTGCAGCAGCTTGAGTCAGAGCTAGATAGATTAAGACAGGCAGGGGATTAGTCTGAGGCTTGCTTGTAATCATATATAAAGGTTAAAATATGAAAAATAACGGAGGGACTAAATGGCGGTGCCAGACTGGCAGGTAACAGCAACTAGTATTTATTGTGATGCGGTGGATGATGATGTAACCCTACTAGTGTATAAAGATTGGTCGACAAGGTGCACTGGTTATAAGAGGTATGTTGAGAATATCAGGAAAGAGGTGGCTAAAGAGCTGAAGAAGAGGGGGAAGGGGTTGGGTCGGGAGCTAAAGTGTGAAGGTCTAGGGTGCTCTAGGCTGGTGGGATACAAGGACAGGCTCTTTGCTGAGGAGGAAGCTAAAGCGAGGAGATAAGCCATATTATTTGGCTAGAGGATGTGAGGTGGATTATGAGGCAAGAGAGATTTACCGAGCAGGCGCAGGAGGCACTGACTTTATCTCAGGAGCTGCTTCGTCAGTATCACCATAGCCAATGGGATGTGGAGCATATCCTATTGGCACTACTGCAGCAGGAGCATGGGTTAGTTGGTGACATCTTGCATGAGCTTGGCGTTGATGTTGATGCAGTGAGGCAGCAGGTAACGGCTGCCCTGGAGAAATTCCCTAAAGCTGCCTATGAGACAGGGCAGATTTATGCTACGCCACGCATTGCCAGCCTGCTACGGCGGGCAGGGGAGGAGGCAGATAGGCTCAAGGATGAGTTTATCGGCACTGAACACCTGCTTATTGCTATGGCTGGGGAAGAGAGTGGGGAGGCAGCTAGCATCCTTCGCCGCTTTGGTGTTGACCAGGAAAAGGTATATCGCGCCCTTCAGGACATTCGCGGCGGGCATCGGGTTACCGATGCCAGGGCAGAGAGTAAATACCGCTCTCTTGAGAAGTATGGTCGTGACTTCACCGAGCTGGCGAGGCAGGGAAAGCTTGACCCGGTTATCGGTCGTGATGATGAGATTAAGCGGGTGATGCAGATACTTACCCGGCGCACCAAGAATAACCCGGTGATTGTTGGCGAGGCTGGAGTGGGTAAAACGGCTATTGCTGAGGGACTGGCGCAGAAGATTGTAGCTGATGATGTCCCTGATTCACTTAAGGGGCGAAGGGTAATAGCTCTGGATATGGGGGCACTGGTCGCCGGGAGTAAATTCCGTGGCGAGTTTGAGGAGCGACTTAAGGCGGTGATGGATGAGGTACGGCAGTCAAAGGGTGAAATTATCCTGTTCATTGATGAGATTCATAATGTGGTTGGGGCTGGGGCGGCTGAGGGGGCAATTGATGCCAGCAACATGCTCAAGCCAGCCCTGGCTCATGGCGAACTGCAGTGTGTCGGAGCCACCACCCTGGATGAATACCGCAAGTTCATTGAGAAGGATAAGGCACTGGAGCGGCGCCTTCAGCCGGTGTTTATCGGTGAGCCTAGCGTTGAGGCGACTATTGAGATGCTCAAGGGGCTCCGCCCCAGGTACGAGGCGCACCATAAGATTAAGATAAGCGATGAGGCTCTGGAGGCAGCGGCTAGACTCAGTCACCGCTATATTTCAGACCGGCATCTCCCGGATAAGGCTATTGACCTTATTGATGAAGCCGCCAGTAAGCTGCGCATTGATACCGAGAGCGCACCGCCCGAGGTTAAGTCCTTAGAACAGAGGATTAAGCAATTAATCAATGAGGAGGAGGCAGCATTACAGCGGCAGGATTATGAGCGTGCTGCCCAGCTCAAGAGTGAGAGATTGCGTCTGGAAGAGGACTATAACCGGGCTAAGAATGAGTGGCTTCAGGAGGAGAAGATAGATGGGGTAGTGGATGAGGAGGATATTGCCCAGCTAATCTCTAAGTGGACGGGTATCCCGGTATCCCAAATGATGGAGGGTGAAGCCGAGAAGCTACTTCATATGGAGGAGCGGCTCCACGAACGGCTGGTAAATCAGGAGGAGGCGGTTACCGCCATTTCTGAGGCGATTAGGCGGAGCCGAGCTGGGCTTAAGGACCCCAGGCGACCTATTGGCAGCTTTATCTTCCTCGGTCCCACCGGTGTGGGCAAGACCGAGCTGGCGCGGACTCTAGCCCGGTTCCTGTTTGACGATGAGAATGCCATGGTGCGCCTGGATATGTCGGAGTATCAGGAGAGGCACACCGTATCCCGCCTTATTGGTGCTCCACCGGGGTATGTTGGCTATGAGGAGGGGGGGCAGCTTACTGAGGCAGTGAGACGGCGCCCCTATCGGGTGATTCTGCTGGATGAGGTTGAAAAGGCGCATCCCGAGGTATTTAACAGCCTGCTCCAGATACTTGATGACGGGCGGCTCACCGATGGTCATGGGCGCACGGTGGACTTTAAGAATACCGTGGTCATTATGACCAGCAATGTCGGTGCTGAGCTTATCCGGCGCCAGATGAGCCTCGGTTTTGCCGCCAAGAAAGAGGAGGCTAAAGCTCAGAAACTGGACTACGACACCATGAAGGAGAGGGTACTGGCGGAGATGAAGAAGACCTTCCGCCCCGAGTTCATTAATCGGATAGATGAGATAATAGTTTTCCATCAGCTAACTGAGGAGCAGCTCAGGAGCATTGTTGAATTGATGGTGAAGGATTTGCAGGGGCGTCTGGCTGACCGTAAGCTCAATATTGAGCTAACTGAGGAGGCGAAATCTTGGCTGGTCAAGGAAGGCTATGACCCGGTATATGGCGCCCGCCCCTTAAGACGAGCCATCGAGCGCTATGTTGAGAATCCTCTGTCAGCCAAGATATTGCAGGGCGAATTTAGCGAGGGTGATACGGTTATGGTTGACCTTGGGGATGATGGCTTAACCTTTACCGTGAAAAAGGGAGCCAAAGCTGCTGCCTGAGAGTAAATTGACTGTGACGATTTAGGTTGTTAGGATAAAACGGGTGCAGTAGGCATGAGTCAGGAAGCTAAGCCATCTCGGCGAAGAAGAGATATTTATCTCGGTGCACTAACAATAATTGTTACTATTGTTCTCTGTGTTGTGGCCATTCGTTATCAAGGCTATTTGATGAATATGGCACACATGGCCGGCTATAGCCTGGTCGGTGTCTTCATTATCTCCTTTATCGCCGGAAGTGCTTTCAGTTTCGTAGCGATACCCATTCCTTATTGGCTTCTGGTATTCACCCTATCCAGCGTGTTAGCTCCCCAATGGGGACTATTAGCGCCGGTATGGGTAGGCATGACCTCAGCGTTAGCCACCAGTTTAGGTCACTTACCCAGCTTCATGATTGGCTACGGAGGCGGGAAGACTTTCCAGGGATTAGCTAGGTTTATTGGTACTAGGAATGACAGTACTAAGCGTAGCTTCTATAACCGATGTATGGACTGGGCACGGCGCCATGGTTCGTGGGCAGTCTTTTTCATGTCAGCGGCATTCAACCCCCTCCATTTGCCAATGACAATTGCTATCGGGACGCTCCGTTATCCGCTACCAAAATTTTTCCTTTTCTCCTTCCTTGGTAACACTGTTAAAAACTTATTCCTAGCCTTTTGCGGCTATTTCGGACTAGGTTTTCTACTCCGTTTCTTGGGGATAAGTGTGGCTGCTGTTGGTTATTGGGGACTGGGTGGTCTACTCAGAATGCTGGGAGTGCCTGTTTAGACTTGCGTTCCGTGTCATTTTTTGCTAAATTAAATAGTGTCTTTATGGGGCTGTAGTTCAATTGGGAGAACGTTTGACTGGCAGTCAAAAGGTAGGGGGTTCGAATCCCCCCAGCTCCACTTAAGGGGACGATACCGAGAACTACCCGTAAGCGAGATCCCCGTTTCGGTGAAAGAGTTTTCTCCACAACCTTTGCTTGGCCACCACCCCAAAATGCTTATGCGGATATACAGAGTTCGAATCCAAGTGGGTAGCCCAAGTTGTTCAATATATAGAACTTTTAGAGCAGAGTTTGCGTTTATCTAATTGATTCGATTTTCGTAAAGTGGGCTTAACAATCAGATGTAATATGCAGTGTCATATTCTGGCTATTTGTTTGATACCAACCTGTAGCTTCGCTGAATATCTAATCTAGCAGGACTTTATCCTGATACTCTGGAACTACTGTATTATAGCCGGTCTTATCTCGTGCTGAAAGAGCGAAATGTTGTGCTGCGCTAGGCTCCCCATGGGTTACAAAAACACGCCTGGGCAGTGTCTGCAGGCTAGATAACCATTTTAGAAGCTGGTCTCTATCGGCATGTGCTGAGAAACCGTTTAACTGTACCACTCTCGCTCTTACCGGATAGTATTGCCCCAGTATTCTGACATTTTTAGCACTATCAACGATGTGCCTGCCTAAGGTTCCTACTGCCTGGTAGCCGACAAAGACTATGGTACTCTCCGGTCTGGAGATGTTGGTGACAAGGTGGTGCTTTATCCTGCCGCCGGTGCACATTCCGGAGCCAGCAATTATGATAGCGCTATCGTCCATTTGGTTTATCGCCTTAGATTCTTCACCACTTCTTACCAGGTTTAAACCGGGAAAGCCAAAAGGTGACTTTCCCTGGCGCAGGAGTTCCTTCATTTCTACATCGAATAGTTCGGGATGATGCTTAAACACCTCAGTGACGCTCACCGCCATGGGGCTATCAACGAAAACTGGAAGGTTCGGTATGCTGCCCTCAAGCCGGAGCTTGTTAAGATGGTACAGGACGTCCTGTGCCCTCTCCAAAGCAAAGCTTGGAATAACTATCTTTCCTCCAGTCTTTACCGTGGTATTGATGACTTCGGCAAGCTCATGAGCTCCGTTTTCCGGGCTTTCCAGCACCCTGTCGCCGTATGTGGACTCGACCAAGACATAATGCGCCTCTTCGAACAGGGTTGGGTCTCGAAGTATTGGCTTGTTCCAGCCACCGAGATCCCCCGAAAAGAGGATGATTCTTTCTTCCTTATCTTGGCGTATCCTGACTCTGATTATAGACGAGCCCAAGATGTGCCCAGCGTCGTGAAAGCTAGCTTCAATACCTTCGCCTACTTTAATAGTTTTCCCGTATCCTACCGGCGCAAACAGCGGGAAAGAAGCCTCAGCGTCGTCAGCGGTGTACAGTGGAATCTCGGCGTGGGGACCTTTTCTTCCCTCCCGTTCGTGTCTTTTTCTCTTGAATTCGGCATCCTCTTCCTGTATTTTAGCGGCATCCAGGAGGACGATTTCAGCAATCTCGGCAGTGGCTGCGGTGCAGTAGATGGAGCCATGGAATCCCTCCCGTGCCAGCTTGGGCAACAGACCGCAGTGGTCGAGGTGGGCGTGGGTCAGCAGTACTGCGTCCAGCTCTTGTGGCGGAAACAGAAAGGGCTCCCAGTTCCGCCCCAGTAGTTCCCTCTCCTGATAAAGTCCACAATCTACCAAGAAGCTGGCGTTATCAGACTGGATAAGGTACTGTGAGCCGGTGACGTTTTGTGCTGCCCCGAGGAAAGTCAGCTTGATGTTCATGCTTTCCTAAACTGGCCTGATTTTACCGCAGTGAAGCGGCACAATCAACTTTCTTGGGCAGTAATGGGCAATAAATGGCGGGACTGCTCTACATTAGGATGCATTGTTTGGTGAGAAAGGGATATAATTGCACTGTGTGAATTTCTGGCTGCGCAATCTTCCGTTGGAATCGTACATAGGCAGTATGGTCTTCTATCAGATGCATGGTATGCTTGAAACGTAGCAGATGAGTCTTTGCAAAGGGGAGGATTGAAATGCATAGAAAGATTGGTGTTCTGACCGGAGGTGGAGACT
>Ga0315282_10017145_pt1 | contig 10488 bp, 17 predicted proteins | sample YL17G07_20_MG_FD_203693 | JGI IMG/M metagenome (GOLD analysis project Ga0315282, IMG submission 203693) | Sediment microbial communities from Yellowstone Lake, YNP, Wyoming, USA - YL17G07_20 | ecosystem: Environmental > Aquatic > Freshwater > Lake > Sediment | place: USA: Wyoming | collected... | reverse complement strand
TGCTGATTCAAGAGATCTTCGAGTCTGGGATAACGGTTGATTTTCAACTACTAGCAGAAGATGAATTAATGTGCAAAACACTTCCATGAGTAATTAAAGTGCAAAGCCGTGCGGCATGGTCGTACCTGACCTTCTGAGGCATTTCGAGGAGTTGCACGAGGACTGGCGTCTATCTAGCGGGAAGTTCGTGTTCGAGGTAGTATGAAGCTGTGCAATCATCGAGACCCTAGGAACGGGACAGGCTCCTGTTGTCTGAGAGCTTGCGACGTTAGCGGGGCCAAGTGGGATTATAGCTCTTCCCAAGTTTTCGTTAAGGAAGGGGAGTTGCCAGATGCTCGTAGGTGGTTCACCAACGCCTTTCAATGCACTGAGAGAATGACGGCAGTTTGCCCATATCGAGTTCACACTCCTATCGAGAAGCCGAAACCACAGCCGAAGCCAGAGAAGTGCAAACGCTGTGGGGCGAGGCATTATCCAGGTAGGGGGGTGTCTCAAGCGTTCTGCGATGCACACGACGAGTTCGACAAGCAGATGCAACATTGGAATCCTGACGGCTCCAAGCAACCAATCTGGCCCACCCCAACACTTGAGAAGCGGTACAGGTCGATGCTCTGGCCTTCCTTAGCTAGCGACATCTTCAGGAGAGATAAATGGAAATGTCAGGACTGTGGCCTTGAAACGACTTCGAGGCTAATCAATGAAAAGGTCTACCATGAAACCTATCTGAGAATCCCTCACGGGCCAAAGCCTCTGGGTCAACCCGAAGACGAGACTATCCAGTTCGAGGTTCACCACATCATCCCCCGAGGTCTAGGTGGCTCAGATCATCCTGCAAACCTCAAACTGGTCTGCCAGAACTGTCACAAGAAATACAACGAGCAGTTTAACAGATTCATCAAGAAAGCCAATCGAGCCAAGGCCAAGTCCCTAGAGGAGTTCGTATGACAGACGAAATAAGATTCTATCGAGCAACAGGCAAGTATGGCTTTCTGAGCAATCTCTATCCATGCAAGCTGGTCTGCAAGATTGAGGGAAATTCCATCGAGTTCATGTCGGCAGAACACGCTTATCAGTGGAGAAAGCCCGATGATAAAAAGACACGAGAATGGATTAGGATGGCCCCTTACCCCAGACTAGCTGCTATCGCGGGGCATGGCCTACTCCCTTATGATGTGAATCCAATCTGGAACAAGCACGTGGCACTCGAACTACTTGGAATGGATGAGGACTATTGGAAGTACAAGGTAGTGATTATGCGCGGTACCCTTCTTGACAAATTCGGCCAGAATCCCGATCTCGCTGACAAACTCATAGCGACTGGAGATGCCATATTAATCGAGGACTCCAAGGCCGATTCCTACTGGGGCGTTGGGAAGAAAGGCACGGGACGGAATATGCTGGGCAGATGTCTCATGGACGTTCGAGAGACTATCAGGATGAATCGAGAGAGGTAGGTCCATGAAGGCAGCATTGTACGCTAGGGTGTCGGGCAGTTTCAGAGGACCGTCCGAAAGGTATTAGATAACAGACATTCATAGTATCTGGCAGGATGGGAATGATGAAGATTCCGAACAATTATCCAGAACTCAAGGCCGAGTTTCTAAAGATGTATGGTTACGTCTGTGCTTGTTGTGGGGAATTGAACCCCAAGTTCCTCACTCTCGATCACGTCAACAACGACGGAGGCGAGAAAAGGGGCTACATAGTCATGGAGAACTGGCCTGGTCACGATGTGCCAATCCCCGTAATGAGGCAGGTCTCGACCAGTCAATTCCTCAGGGATGCCGTGAGCGAGTATCACCCAGAGGAATACCGAATCTTGTGTTACAACTGCAATATGGCAAGGGCGCACAATGGCGGTGTTTGCCCCCACACTGAAGAAGATAGGTCGTATATCCCCTCGGTCCGCGCAATGATTGACTGTCGTTGGAGGGGGAAACGGGAACAACTGAGGCTACAGGAGGCTTGGAGACGTGAAAAGAAGGAAAGAGTCGAAAGGTCGAGAAACATCATCAGAGACTACATTGTCCGATTCCATTGAGAAACGGACATCTGAGGCAGCCAGCAATCTAAAGTATCTCACACAAAATGAAATCAGGTCGATTTTGTCCGTTTTGCATGGCGAGGAAAACAGACTAATGTTCATCCTCGGATTGGACCTCGGAACTAGGGTATCTGAGATCGCATCCCTCCGTTGGGACTGCATCAATTGGTCAAATCGGTTCATCACCGTATGGGATGAGAAGAAGGATGTTTGGAGGAGTTGCACGGTTTCTCCTGATTCTTGGGAACTCCTCAAGAAAAGGAAGGACTCGACCGATATGCGGGGCCAGAAGCTCGTCTTTCCCATCTCGCACAAAACCTTCAATCGGAGAATCAAGGAATGGGCTGAGAAGGCAGGAATCGAGAGGCGGGTTCGATGGCACACCCTTCGGCACACTCATGTCGTCCAAGCTCGAAGGGCAGGGCGGGATTGGAATGAAATCTCTCAGCAGACGGGCGATACTCTAGCTACTTTGGTGCAGACCTACGGGAACCTCAGCCTCGAAGACCGCATAGAATCGACAGACGAGAAACCGCTTATTCAACCGACTTGAACCTGGGGGACAGGACACCATGACATGGACTCGTACAGAAAAGCACTCATTCTAGGCATCATAGGGTTCTGCGTCATCGAGGGCGTCTACGTGAGCATCCCCGACTTCTGCTATGACGCTCATCCTTGGGAGATCATGCTCTGGGGCGAATCGAGCCAATGGTGGAGCGAGATGAGCTGGCTGCTCCTGTTCGGGGTGTTCAGTATCGGTCTTGTGTTCGTGTCCGAGTGGTCAAAGAACTTCAGGAACAAGAGGGTCGAGGCATATCAGAGGGCCTTCAGAATCATCTTCTTGGTGGCCTTCCTGAGCCTGTTGTGGAACTTCTCAGCCCTGCACTTTCACTGGGATGGGTGGGCAAACACACTAGCTCTAGACCGAGGGGGCTACCTACACGGGGTCTTCTATCTCGGGGTGGCCTTGGAGGGGCTGTGGTTGTTCGGGGAGCTGATAGGGCTGGGGTGCAAGGTTCAGAGGGCTGTTTTGTCGAGAATCGGGCATCCTAAGTAGATACAAGACTACATCTGTGAGATATGCTTATGTACTACTACTACTATTACTAGGATGGAGGCAACAAGGATGACATTCAATTATCTGTTCAACTCGTACACTGAGGAAGAACTGGAGCAGATGCGGATGGGTACGAACCCGTTGCTCCCGCCCCACCTGCTGATCGAGGTCCACTATGCTGGAGCATCGGTCACGGGCCTTCAGTGGTGTGTCAGGCAGATGGGCACTCAGCGCAGACTGGACAACACCGCAACCAGGGAGGAGGCCATCGAAAGTGCGATTGCGATAGCCAAGCAGATGATTCCCAACGGGGTAGTGTTCGAGAGGATACCAAGGGACCGAGATGGTGCGATGTATGCCTACTCGACCAAGCACGACCCCGAGCTTATTGAGGCATTGCTCAAGAAGTTGGAGGGCTGACATGACAACCCCTGAGAAGGCGAAGCCGAGATTTCGAAGCAAGTTCTGTGGGAACTGCCGACAGTACCGTTCGTGTCGCACCAAGCCAAAGAGCCAGTCGTTCAAGGCCATGCGGGAGAAGGCTCTCAGATGCTCCTGGTATGTGAGGCTCGTCTGCTACGGGCATCACGATCACGAGGAATTCGATGCTCCGACGGATTCCCAGACTTGCCTTCACTGCCCCTCGATCATCAGGTGCATAGAGAAGACGGTTGAAACGGAGGTCTGACATGGCCGATTACACCGAGAAGGAGAAGTTCATCGCCAAGCAACTCGGCATAACCCCAGCTAGGGTCAGGAAAGGTCTGAGAGAGCGCAAGATTCACACGAAGGAGGACTGGATTTGAAGCTAGAAGTGACCATATCGAAGGCGAGCGACGGAAAGCACGACTATATGCAGATAATGAGCGACGACCAGTTTAGTGTGAACATAGTCTTGGTCGTTGACGAGGTTAAGGTGAACGACCATCGACAGACGACCAAGGAGTGAGAAGTGATGACCAAGTTCGAAGACGGCCAGACAATCGACCTAGACTGCGGGTGTGTGCTTGAGTACAGAGGCGATCTTGAACTATGGGTGGTTGGGGGCTTCTGCGAGGAGCATGACCCGACAATCATCGAGGCCGAGCCACCGTACCCAAAGATGAAGATTGTGAGACTGAGCAAGAAGAAGATTGCCATAGTCCCTAAAAATCTCGTTCGGGAGTGATTAGGATGACCAAGCAACACTGCCCCAAGTGTGGGTATGTCTGGGAATCTAGGACCGAGTACCCCAAGGAATGCCCCGAATGCAAGACCAGGCTAGGCCGAGCAATGGGGAGATCGAGATAGACTGGAGGGAGTAGATGGACCAAGCGGGAAAGCACATCCTATACGCGAAAATTGCACTGAAGCTCGGGCTCAAGGGAATGTGCGCTAGGCAGATGGAGAAGGCTGAGAGGATTCTTGTCGATAGGATTCTCAGGAAGCAGATACTGGGGGATGGGACAATGACTGGATGGACAGAAGAAACCTAAATCTCGATAACGTTTTGATACTCGCTCCTCACACGGACGACGGGGAGCTGGGCTGCGGGGGCACGATTGCGAAGCTCCTAGACTCGGGGGCCAACGTGAGGTATGTCGCATTCTCCTCTGCTAACGATTCTCTGCCCAGTGGATTTCCCAAGGGCACTCTGAAAAAGGAACTCTATGAGGCCACTGAGATACTGGGGCTCAAGAGAAGAGATGTCAGTTGTCTGGACTTCAAGGTGCGGACATTTTCAGAGCATCGACAAGAGATACTCGACGAGATGTTGAAGCTGAGAAACGACCTCAATCCAGATGCCGTATTCTCTCCCTCTCTAAACGACCTCCATCAAGATCACAAGACCGTAGCCGAGGAAGCACGCAGGATGTTCAAGCGCACGACCATCTTCGGCTACGAGCTACCCTGGAACAACATCTCTTTCGATACCCAGTCGTTCGTTGTGCTTGAGAGAGAGCATCTTGAGAGAAAGATGAAGGCTCTCAGATGCTACAAGTCCCAGGCGCACAGAGAATACCTCAATGACCGATTTATTGAGAGTCTGGCAATCGCCCGTGGGGTTCAGGTCAATGCTCCGTATGCTGAGGCGTTCGAAGTGGTCAGGCTGGTGATTCGATGAAACCAGTCAAGATTCTCCTGACGGCCATCGGCGCACCAGGGGCAGTCAACATCATCCAGGCTCTGCGGTCGAATGGGGAGAGGCTTATCTGGCTCATGGGCACGGACATCAACCCTCTGCCTTCTGGAAAAGCCTTTGTCGATTCGTTCCACGTGATTCCCAGAGGTTCATCCGAGGGGTTCGTCCAGGCCATCTCGGAGGTATGCTCGAAAGAGAAGCCAGATGTTCTCATTCCCTTAGCGACCGAGGAGTTGCTGCCACTCGCCAGAAACAAAGGCCCGATTGAAACCCAGACGGGAACCAAGGTCTGCATCGGCTCCAAGGAGTCCATCGAGATCGCCAACGACAAGAGGAGCCTGTTCGAGTTCCTGAGCAAGCGCGAAGTCCCAGTGCCAGACTTCATCCCGTTTGACAGTCCGCTGGGCTTCCAAAACGCCTGCGCTATTCTTGGACAGCCGTTTTGCATCAAGCCAGCATTCGCTCATGGTTCAAGAGGCATGAGGATAATCGAGAATCAAAGCGATACAACTGAGATGTTCCTCAACTCGAAACCCGAGAATGCCAGCATATCGTTCGCAGAGGCGTTCAGGCTGATAAGAGGAGTAAGTAACCTACCTAGTATGCTCGCAATGGAGTACCTTCCAGGGCGTGAGTACAGCGTGGATATGTTGTGCAGAGAGGGGGAGGCCGGGGTCGTTGTCGTCAGGCTCAGGGAGGAGATCAGGTCGGGCATCAGCTTCAGGAGCGTCGTGGTCGAGAACAAGCAGATTGAGACGATTGCCAGACAGGTATGCGAAGCCTTGGAGTTCGACGGACCTATGGGACTCCAGCTCAAAGAAGACAAAGAAGGGAAGCCCAAGGTCATCGAGGTCAACCCGAGGCTACACGGGAGCTGTGTCCTATCAGTAGCAGCGGGGGCTAATATCCCCTATCTGGCAATCAAGCAGACTCTCGGGGAGGCCTTCGAGATTCCAAGTGTCAAGATTGGCACCAGGCTTGTGAGGTATTGGGGAGCTAGCATCTATGATTTCGATGGATTGGCACGTGCATTCTAGGTACTCGGACGACGGCGAGATGTCCGTCTGGAAGATTGCGGAGCAGGCAGTTGACCTCGGGCTCAAGGTCGTTGGGATTGTCGATCATGTCAGGGAGGGGACTCCTTGGCTCGTAGACAGGATGCGCGACGTTGCATTTGCTAGGAGATGCTTCGAGAGCCAACTCAAAATCTTCTCTGGCATCGAGGTAAGCATGGCGAGCTGCGATGGAACGAGCAGGCTTCCCAGGTCGAGCGAATGGTATGACTATGTGGTCGTTTCGTCGCACAGCATCCCCGGGGCCGTCAAATACTCAGCAATGGAAAGGCCAGACCTCATCCTGAAGTGGTGGGTCAAGGCAATGTCGAGGCTTCTCAGGAGTGACTGTGGGCACATCATAGGTCATCCTGATCGGATACTCAACGACAGGTCTAAGGTAGACAGCGACTCGGCTAACGGACTTCTGGGGCTGCTCGAAGGCTCTCAGTGGTACATGGAAGTCAATCCCAAGACCAAGTACCCAGACCAGTTTCTTCTCAGGACTTCTCACAGACCCAAACTCAAGCACCATCTGGTCTTCGGGAGCGACGCCCATACCAAGGCCCAGTTCAGGGAGTTTCATGCTAGTGTAGGGAACGTGGAGTCTGCGCTCACAAGTGTGGGCAATGAGAGATTCCTCAGGCTTTTGGAAAATAGAATCTAGCGACTTCTCTCTGCCTCTTGTGATGTTCTCTCAGCTTCTTCCGAGTATCGTATCTTTTGATGCTTCTGTTAGTTCCAGTCTGTCGGTAGAGCCAGCCGATTTCAGGAAGTAAGAAGACCTTGGTATCAGGGATTTTGAGCATCCTCAGCCAGAGAGCGTAGTGGTTCAGGTAGCCCCAGTCTCTGCGTCCGTCGCAGAACCCCCCTACGTTTCTCATGGACTCCGTTCTCACCAGCGCGTTGTCAGGTATGCAGGAACGGTGCATCTGGGTTGAGAGGTCGAACTCGCTCAGTCTCCTAGTCTCTCTCGCGTTTAGGTTCTCGTCAGTCAGTATGCAGCTCATCCCCACGATAGGATTGGCACTCCCCGAACTCTCTGCGACTTCTAGCATCCTCTGAGCCATTGAAGGGAGAATTGCATCATCCGAGCCAAGGAAGAACATGAACTCCGTCTCCACTTGGTCTAGGCCTAGTTGCATCTGCCTGAACACATCGGCCACGTCTGATATTACAATACGTATAGGGGTGCCGAGAACCTCGACATGGGGTTTCAATCGGTCTAGCTCCTCGATTGTCTCCGTGTCCTCTGCAACAGGGACTATGATGATCTTGACAGGAATCGTGGAACTCGCAACGCTCAACAGACAGGAGCGGAGGTATCTACTATGATGATAGGAGGGGACAACTGCGGTGATGATTGGTGTCCCGTTATCGGTTGAAGACTGAGTGTACATTTTCTCCGCGCACATAAGGAACCAACAGACCTATTCTGGACTTGGGACAGCCGTATCTGGCACGGTCGGGAAACTGTCCAGCTCCTTCTTGACCTCGGCTATCCAGTTGGCTACGGTTGACTTGGGTATCTCCACAATCTCAGCTATCTGACGAATGCTCATCCTGTTCTTCTTCTTGTGATGAATCCATTGGGCTACCTGCTTCGGAGATATGTCCGCAATCTCGTCAGACTCCCCTGCGTGTTTGTTCACATAGCCAATCACGGCTTCCCACTGGCTCTCTCCCTGTTCGATGTTAGAGACAAATTCCAGGAGGTCCGCCACGAACATATCTCTGTTGAAAAAGGCCAGTTGGTCCTGGTCAAAGGGGATCGTGGTCCTCGGGATATGAGTAACGAGCTGAGGTTCCATCTTGAAATCCCCAGCCCTAATCTCTATGAACGCGCTTGTGAGACTCCTCTTCTCGAACGACGCAACGGATGTGCGCCTGATGATTGTCGGTATCAATTCCTCGAAGTGGGAAATGAACACCAGATTGCACTCTAGCTTGCCAAGGCACAACACAACCTTACTTAAATCTTTCGGGACGCTCTGGATGGTGTCTATGCGCGCCCAAAATAATCCCGCCTCATCCAACAGGAACAAAACTCGTTTCTTCCTCAGCTTCGACTCGCAGATGCTCTTGATGACGCTTGACAGCTTGGAGGTGTACGCCCAGCACGGAAGAGGGTTAGGTAAGTAGGTGTTAGTCTTGATGTCCGCCCCGTCCGCTTGACCAAGCTGACCAAGGCTGAGGCTAATATCCGTTTTCCCCGTCTTCACTGGACCTTTGATTGTGCAGTTGTTCCCCTTCGTCCTCGACCAATCAATCCACTGGTCCGCCGAGTACCTGGCCCAGCGGTTGTCGTACTTCCCTTTGTCCACAATCACAGTGGAGGCAAGAACTGTCAGGTCATCCAGAGAGCCGAGCCTTTTGATGTATTGCTGCTCGACCATCGACTCAAATTCGTTTCTCAGGGGCTCGATAAGCCAAGGCTCCATCATGCTGTTGGAATCCACGTACTCTAGGATACTCTCATCGAACCCTGCTTGTCTTGCCTGGGCGGGATAGCGTTTCAGGAACTCGTCGAATCCATATCTGGCAATGTTGGTCAGGACGAACCTCCACTCAGACGCAACCTGGGAGTCGATGCAGACATTCCTCATAAGGTCCGTCATCTCCTTGACTCTGTGGTAGTCCGCATCCATCCAGTTGTTCAGGTCGGTGGCCAACTGCTCTGCCTTGAACATCCTGAGCTTGGCAATCTCCACGTTATCGGTCATCTGTTCGGAGCCTTCTCGGTCTTCCAGCGGTCCATTCCGCCCTTCATCTTATCCCGAGAGTATCTGTCATCTGGCATTATCGGAGTCTCAACCTTGTCGTCCAGGACGAGTTCCCCAGAGGCCATGATGATCGAGAGACAGCTGCCCCAGAATTGCATGAGTCTGTGGCAGATGGCGTTATACTTCTCTTTGTCCATGACCTGAACACCCTGCATGAATAGTTCAGGCGGGACTTCGGCGATGTACGCATCCCACTGCATCGAAATAAGCATGGAATTCCCCACCTGGTTGGTTGTGATGTTTGTCTTTTCAGAGGTCTTCATGTCCTTCCATTCTTTCTGGAGCCTCGCAACCTCATCAACCCAATTGACCGTGCCGTTATTAGTTGGGAGTTTCCCGCGCTGAGTTATGTCAAGTACGATTGCCAACCCGTATGAACACAACTCTCTCCAGCCATTGACGGCCCTTTCATCATTGGGAGCCCTTCGAACATCATCAAGAGCTTCGATAATCTTGGTCCTAAGGGTGCGGATGCCGACCGCTTGCTGTGGCACTTTATAGAGATCGCTCTCTGGTCCATAGCTCATCGGTATCCGCCTCGGTTCTCGGGCTCCTCTCTCTCAGGCTCCCGCTCACTGGGTATGGGCAACCTGTCTCTCCAGCTCGTCTCTCTGGTCACTTCCTTGCTGACCCGATGCAGTTCGTGGAGAGCCGAGATTTCCGTCTTGAAGAATTTATTGTCGCTCTTCAACTGACTGATGAGAGAAGCCTGGGACTTGATGATCGTCTGCTGCATCAGCTCAGGTTTGGCGAACTCAGGTCCATACTGGAACTTCGAAGTCTCAGCTGCGTATTGGTCGAGAATCTGACGAACCCCGATAATCTGCTTCTCCCGGTCGCCATCAAAAAGTTCCTTCGATATTCCCAAGTCCGCAAACCTCTTTCTATACTCGTTCAGCCTCTCCACTGGCAGAACGTTTATCCAAAGTGGAAATAGCCCTGTGTAGACTGGCAGGTTCTGTTTGTATCCGATTCGAGTTACCCTGTTTGTGGCCTCAAGCAGATGGGGTGCGAGTTCCGAGTGTTCCGCGAGCTTCTCCAGATGGCAATTGACGACGACATTCACTCCCTTGTCCTGCTCTCCAACCACATACACCAACGAGCTAGGAGCCCAGACCAATGCTTTCGTGGTCATCTTGATGTCGAAAAATTCCATTGCCATGACCGACCCCGCAGGATACAGGGCCATCTCAGGGTATCCGCCCTGTGGCTCGACGGTGGTGATTGGGTCTGGGGTTGCGACTGTCGTGCCGATCTTATTGGATGAGAACTTCGGGCTTCTGAGACCGATGAGCATAGGGGTGAACTTGAACAATGTAATGACCCCAAGCCACAGCCATCCGCCCCACGCGAAGAATGTGTTGTAGTTGTCAGAGCCACTCCAGACATAGCCGAAGATGACGAACCCAATAAAAAAAATCACCAAA
>Ga0315282_10017144_pt1 | contig 10489 bp, 13 predicted proteins | sample YL17G07_20_MG_FD_203693 | JGI IMG/M metagenome (GOLD analysis project Ga0315282, IMG submission 203693) | Sediment microbial communities from Yellowstone Lake, YNP, Wyoming, USA - YL17G07_20 | ecosystem: Environmental > Aquatic > Freshwater > Lake > Sediment | place: USA: Wyoming | collected... | reverse complement strand
ACTATATAAGATTAAACGTTTATTGAGGAACCAACAAGAACTCCGGTGTACTTCCGCCTGGTGCTTATGAAAAGATATAGAAGGAAGGACGAATCAAATATGAAGGACAAAGATCCGAGCATCATCCAAATGGTTCGTGCTCAATTTCTTGTTGGGATTATCATTCCGCTGGTAATAGGAACGTTAACCGCGGTATCCATTTCCGGGGTTTTTCATCTGTGGGGGTTTATCCTCGTTCTCATCGTCGGATTGGGTCTTCATGTGTCAACCGATGTGTACAATGATATTTATGATACGAAACAAGGGGCGGATACAAAATCAGACAGCAGCCGAAATTATTTCAGTGGCGGTTCAGGGGTTCTCATTGAAAAACCGTACTTGATGAAGCGGATGTATCTGCTTGCTCGACTCGGGCTGGTCCTATCATTCATTGGGATGATAGGTCTTTTGCTTCTTATCGATAGGAACCTATGGGCGTACGTTATCATAATCTATGTTGTTTCAGCGTTTTTTAGCAAGTATTACACTGCAGCGCCAGCGAAGCTTGGGTATCGAGGCTTCGGGGAGTTCCTCGTGTGGTTGAGCTTCGGACCTCTTGCAATCATCCTCGCGTGCCTCAGCCAGGACATGGTGCCGCAGGGGATGTTTTGTGCAATCATGCCGATCACTGGGTTTACGACCCTTACCATACTGTGGGTTGGCCAACTGGTGGACCTTCCGAATGATATCGCCGCGGGAAAACGAGGAATGGTCGCACGAATCGGACCAAAAAAGGCTATCTATGGATACATGATCATACAATCGTTGCTGATATTCAACACCTTGATCTTGTCATTTTTCGTTGTTCGTCACGGCTGGCTGCTGCTTATCGCTCTCGTTCCGTTTATTTTTTTGCTCCCCAAAATCTGGAAGATCCTTAAGAAATATTATGCGGATACTTCTAAGCTTGTCCCAATCACCAACCTCAATTCCACGTTGTACGGTGTATACTCGTTTTTGTTCATCCTAGGACTTTGGTTGACCTTGCTTTAAAATCATAGCCGCCGTAAGGCGAGTTTTTCAACAAGCAGTTTGACGAACGCGGGGATCACCCCAGGCAGCAGAAACGGCGGATAGGTGATGATGCCGTCCCATAGTCCTAGACTGATGTCCATCGGCAATGTGATTGGTGTGTAGCGATATAATTTCTTCCCCGCGATCGTACGGGAAATATTTGTGTAGATAGCAATCGCTTGACGGTCTGCAGCTGCTGCTGTTTTTTCCTCCTTCACGTCGTTAATGTCCCCGCCGACGAAGATATGCGGATACCCCTCAAGCTGCAGGAATTGGTTGACCTTTAATGCGTTTTTCTCGGAAAATATCGAGGCAGGAAACTCCTTCATGAACCAGGGGTTGCATTTGATTCCGGCGCACCAAATGCCAAGGTCTGCGTTGATACGGCGGTTCGAGTTAGTAAGAAACACCCCTTTTTCGTGGCCTACGATTTTCTCTCTAAAAATAATTTGCACCCCATGCTCCTCAAGGAATTTTTTTGCGTACCTCGAGACGGAGAGAGTATTTCGTTCAAGGAGCCGGTCATATGGGTGTACCAGAAGGATCTGTTTTCCGGAGGTGCATGTCGACAGATCCCCCGCAACCTCGGTACTGATGACACCTCCTCCAATAATGAGAATTTTTTTTGCCTTGGCCACTTGCTTACTGTACTTCAGTACCTCGGCGCCGGATTTGACGGTAAATACATTTTTTTTGTCCTGGAGAAATATCGGATAATCAATCCCGGTAGAGATGACCAGGTAATCAAAGGGTATGTGTTCTTTTTTGGTTTCAAGAGAAGTCGGCGTCACTCGGACGAGAGGATCAGTGACGATGCGGGTTCGTTTCAGATAGTGTGCATGAGGAATTATAATCTGCTTATGGTACGATGTGTTTGTAAGAAGCTTCCAGATGCTCGGGGTGTACTCATAATAGTCTTTTTTATCGAGGAGAACGACGTCAAGGTTTTTGTTTCTGTCGAGTTTTTTTACGACCCACGAGCCGCAAAATCCGCCTCCGAGGATGACAACCTTCATCGTCAACGAATAACAATAAGTGCTATAATAAATTACGTCAGTATGCCACGATAATAATGAAATTTATTATACAAAGATATTTATTCTAATAGTATATATATTAATGTTATGCGTTTGAATAGATGTGTCTTCCCATGAAAAAAATCCTTGTTATTGTCTTGAGTGTATTGATTATCATCAATATCATTATTGGAGCATTTCTGTTCCTTGACATTCGGATCCTTAAGGCACCGATTATCGGCGTCGAGCTTGACCCAGTGACATTCAGCCCGACCGAAATTGTCCTCGAAGCACACGTTCGAATAACAAATCCAAATCCCTTTGATGTCTCCATAGAAAATTTCAACGTGATTAGCACCACGATTGATGGCTATGAAATCGGCCGGTTCTTCATTCAGGGTGGCGATATCCCTGCCAACGAAAACAAAACATTCATCGCACAGAATCATCTTGGATTTAACGGTCATGATTATACTCAGATCAAAAACACGATAACGACCGATATCACCATAAGCGTGCTGGGCATTATTACAAAAACCATTCCTTTTGAAATCACTATAAACGCGTCACTCGCAAACATCACAAGTACCCTTACGGTGCCACATGTTCATCTCCAGGCAACACTAGATGACATCACAAAGGAGGGGGTACTCTTTTCTGGAACCGTTGAGTTGTACAATCCTAATTTGTTCGAAATAACCGCAACTTCGCTCTCAATGACGCTTAAAAATGAAAAAAACGAAAGCCTGGGTACCGTGAGTCTTCAAGGCGGTATCCTTGAGCCAGCAGGATTTTTAACAAGGACCATCAACGGAACATTGCTGTTCAAGGCGGTTGATGCGAATAGCATCAACGCAAATCTCAGCGGGATGATAGGTGTCACCGCGGCCGGCATCAACAAGACACTCCCCTTTTCCGTAGAGATCCAATTCCTTGTCCCAGATCCAATCAAATTACTCGGATTGAATGGCTCGTTCGACTTCAACCTCACTGGAAATTTCAAACTGCGGATGCGCGGCGTCATCTGTTACATTGATTTTTCAATTTACAATCCAAGTAAAATCCCAATCGATGCCCGAGATCTTGTGTGCACAATTTACCGCTTGGATAAGAACACGACACGCTTACTCGGACAACAGAACATGACACCGTGTACCATTGAGCCGAAGCAAGAAGAATGCCTCAGCACAAACATAATACTCCCGTACTTTAAACTCCTGTTTTCAGGGGGAAGACGAATATTACCAGATTGGTTCATTTTGACCATGCGGGGAAATATTTCTATTAGCGGCGTGAACCGATCACTACCGATCGCGATCACTGGATACCTCGAACCCCATTTCATTTTCAACACTACCGCCAGTCCAAGACTCCACATTTAATGTATCATAGAAAGTCATATGAAAAAAGATTTTTACTTCCTTAATTGCTCAGCGCTACTCAGCAGACAACATCTCTTCTTTCGACCCTTTTAATTTTTTCAATGATGCTTTAATAAACGCTGGAATATCGCCAGGACCGCGGCTTGTGATGAGATTTCTGTCCTCTACCACCTCCTCGTCAATATAGGTAGCACCCGCATTTTTAATGTCCTGAATAATGGATTTCCACCCGGTAACGGTGCGCCCTTGCAGCACCTGGGCGGTAATCAACAGCTGGGGTGCATGACAAATGGCGAACACGGGTTTTCCGCTCTCGACGAATTCCTTCACAAAACGCACCACCGAAGGATCCACGCGTAATCTGTCTGGGGAGTATCCCCCCGGGATGAATAACGCATCGAAATCATCAATCGTCACCTCGCGGATCGACTTATCGATACACACAGTCGTCTCTCCTTTCTTCCCTGTCACTGTTTTTCCTTTCTGAAACCCAACATGGACAAGCTTGTGGCCAGCCTTTATAAACGCCGCAGCGGGTTTCGCATATTCGACGTCTTCGAACATATCTTCAATAAGAACAACTATTTTCTTCATAGAGGAACCACCATTTCATCACGACTCATTGGTCCATTCAAATTTTGTTTATATTAACCCATGGATATGGGTCACGCATTCTGCACAGATTTTTCGTACTTTCCCTTTCACCTCGATCTGCTTCATTTGCCCTGGGGGGCAATCGGTTCCGCAAACACAGCATACTTCTTTTTTTTCCAAAATACCACCTTCGTTACTTCGATACTTATAATTTCTTGAATTGGTCTTTTGTGGCACCGCATACCGGGCACACCCAATCATCGGGGAGAGCCTCGAAAGCGGTCCCGGGGTTCACCCCACTATCGGGATCCCCGTTTTCAGGATCATAAATATATCCGCACACCAAGCATTCCCATTTTTCCATTGCCATGGTCCTCACACTCACCTACTTTTTTTATCGAACAACCATCACTTGCGCATCCGCATGTCGCACGACATTTTCACAAACACTTCCTATAAGAATCCTATCAATGGCACTCATTCCTTTACATCCCATGACAATCAGATCATCTTTTTTTGCTTCCTTCATGATGACCTCTTCAGGGATCCCTTCAACGAGTTTCGTTTTGATTTTTACCCCCATCTTTTTTCCGGTTTTTCTAACGTCGTCGAGAACTTCCTGCCCCTGGGTTCTCAGTACCTCATACCAGGTCCTGGACAAATCATCTGGAGGGATTGTTCTAGTCAACCGAGGCGTGTCGATAACAAATAGTGCAATGACCTCAGCCCCGGTTTGTTTCGCAAGATACATTGCTTTCTTGACCGCCTTTTTTGAATAGGTGGATCCATCAACTGGTGCGATAATTCGCTTAAATTCACTTGATTTAATTTTTTTTTCCATTTCTGTCACGTCCTGTTTCTCTTTTGATTCATACCTAAAATGCCCTTTGTTTTATGATTTTTGTCCAAGTGGATTTTTCGAGTTGTCATCGGATAAAGGGGAGGAAAGTTATGACTTTGAGAAGGATTCATGTCCTCAAACTCGCCAAACCCGCTCAGATGTTACAGATTTCAAGTGGTTTTACATTATAAAATCATGACGTAAAAACGATTAAAAAATAATTAAAGAATGGTTCACAATCGATTATTTACGTGCAATGAAAAGCAGTGCAACTATCTTACTATCATTACCACATTCCTATCAAAATTTTTATTAGATGGTATGTTTTATTCGTTACGTAGGTGAGCCCATGGAAGTGATAGAAGCGATATCAACCCGGAGAAGCATCAGGAAATACAAAAAACAACACCCGATTTCTGAAGAGATCATGCATAAGGTACTCGACGCAGGGTTCAGTGCACCTTCAGCGGGGAATCAACAACCATGGCATTTTCTCATCATCGATGACCGTAAACTTCTCACGGTTATCCAAACGTTTCATCCCAGCGCAAGAATGCTGACGGAGGCTGACAAGGCAATTCTTGTCTGCGGAGACATGAACCTTGAAAAATTTAAGGGGTACTGGATGATTGATTGTGCGGCGGCGTCAGAAAATATCCTTCTTGCTGCCCACGGCCTGGGGCTTGGTTCCTGCTGGCTTGGTATTTATCCGCGGGAAGGCCGTGTCGTCGGGATGCGAAAGTTGTTTCAACTTCCCCATAATATTATCCCCTTCGCCGTGATCGCTCTTGGGTACCCTGCAGAGGAAAAACCGCGGCAGGATCGGTATAACAAGGAACGGATTCATCATAATAAATGGTAAAAACTATGTTTATTCGCCGATGATTTGAACGACAAGGTTTCTCTTTCTTGGTTGGGTGTCAAGTTCGATGAACACAAGTTGTTGCCATGTCCCATGGATGACGAGACCTTCTTGTATTGGGACAGTGAGGCTTGGCCCGAGAATACTTGCCCGGACATGCGACCGGCCGTTATCATCATGCCATGTTTCGTGATGATCATACGCAATGTTCTTCGGTGCGAGACGCTCGAGCGCCCGCGGGAAATCTTTCAACAACCCAGGTTCGTATTCAATCGTCGTTACCGCTGCGGTCGAACCTGGCACAAAAATACAGACCAGACCGTCACGGACATGTGACTTGCTGACGACGTGTTGGACATCATCCGTGATGTCGACGATTTCCCCTTCGTGCGTTGTGCTAATCGTTATCGTATCGTGGTATACGCCCATGATTTCCCAGCCTACAAAGGGATTTTTCGCCCAGTGGCATCTCTTCTAAAGACGCCAAAGTCCTCAGCCTTTTTCAAGGTTGCTCTATCAAACACTGGGCCCTCAACGCATACGCGCAGTCCTTCCCCAATACAGCATTGCCCGCAGATGCCCAGTGAGCATTTCATATATCGTTCCAGCGATGCCTGAAACGGTTTTTCCTTGGACATGGTAAACAGGGTTTTCATCATTGGTTCCGGACCGCAGGTGTAGATACTGTCGATGTTTCCTTTTGTAAAAATGTCGCGGGCAAGATCCGATGCAAAACCTTTGTACCCTTTGGATCCATCGTCTGTTGACACAAAAACCGTCGCGCCTGTTTGTTTCAAGCGCTGTTCGAAGAACAGCTCATTTTTTGTTTTCACCCCGATAATTACCGTCGATTTCAATTTCTTTCCCCGCGCGTTCTCGACGACTGGTGCAAGCATGGCGGTACCGGTTCCACCGCCGACAAACAGAAGGTGTTTCCCTTGAATGGTGAACCCTTGGCCATACGGCCCTCGCACGCCGATGTTTTCCCCTTTTTTTAGGTCGTATAAAGCCGTGGTCGCTTCTCCGATTTTCCGAAATGTAATTCCTTTCTCGCTACCATGAATCAGAGAAACACTCATCGGGATTTCATCGACACCGGGTATCCAAATCATGAAGAATTGACCGGGGTGAACCTCACCCGGGTACTGGAACGTAATAGTTTTGATGTCCTTTGCCTCTGTCGTGCTTTTTAGGATCGGCGTCACCTGTGGACTGTTCATTGATGCGCAACTCCTATGAGCTCTGAAAGTGTTTTGTATCCATGGGTTTTCATCCATTGGCGTATTTCCTCGCAGACTTGTTGAAAGACCTCCGGGCCGCGATAGTACACCGCTGATCCTAGTTGGACTGCGCTGGCCCCCGCCATGAAATATTCAATCGCGTCTTCCCCGGTAGTCACACCACCGACGCCGATGACAGGGATATGGACGTTTTGGGAGATTTCATACACGCATCGAATCCCGATTGGTTTGACCGCTTTTCCAGAGTACCCGCCGGTTATATTCGCAAGGACTGGTTTTTTCACCTCAAGATCGATTTTCATTGCCTTGACCGTGTTGATAGCAACAATTGCATCCGCGTTTCCTTTTTCCGCGGCCTGTGCGATTTCAACAATGTTTGTCACGTTGGGAGAAATTTTCACAAAAACAGGGATGTCGATTTTCTTTTTTACAAAAGATGTTATTGCTTGCACTAACAAGGCATCGCACCCGATTTCCAGGCCGTACCGTTTTGCGTGAGGACAGCTGACGTTCAGCTCAACCGCGGCAGCACCGTACCTCTGCATCTTTTCTGCAAGGATCGTGAATTCTTCCGCGGTGGCACCGTAGATGCTTCCTATGATTGGAGACGTCGATTTCTTTAGTTGGTTCATTTCTTGGCCGAACTCGTCGATCCCGGGGTTCGGCAGTCCCATGGCGTTTAAAATGCCGTGCTCTGTTTCGATGACGGTCGGATTTGGGTAGCCGGTTCGTGCCTGCACGCCTATGGATTTTGTGACGATTGCGCCTGCCCCGCAGGCGATGATCCGTTGCATGCTGCCTGCGTCTTCACCCATGATGCCCGAGGCGAGCATCGTCGGATTTTTCAGTCGAAGGGATCCAATAGTTGTGCTGATGTCTACCACGATAACACCAGCATGTTAAATGTAATCTCGTATAAAGTCATTTTCACCCTCGTCACTTGGTGGTAAGGCGCTTGTGAACACACCTTTATAAGTTAACAATCGTTAATTATATATACTAAAAAGATAATACTCTTCTATGCGACGCACTCCCTGTGAATATATGATCTGGAACGGAATACCGGTGATACGGAAGGAAATCGCAGAGCGGATGATTAAAACCTATGGGCTCAGTCAGCGACAAGCCGCAGAAAAACTCGGACTGACACCCTCCGCCGTCTGCCAGTATGTTTCAAATAAACGAGGGAAAATAGAAATCATTGACAATGGCATCAGCAATGAAATCACCATTTCCGCAGAACGAATCATAAAAAATGGTTCCACTCACCTCGTCATCGAAACCTGCCGGATCTGCAGGCTCATCCAGCAAAGCAAAGGATATTATCTATTTTGTGAGGAAAAAAAATAAAACAAGAAAGAACGTTGATCACCCACGGAATCTTTTTTTTCCGATTTTCTACTTTTCAATCTCGTCATTTCCATGAACCAAAATATAGACAACGTGATTTTTTTGGACAAGCTCAAATTCGAGCGGAATGCTTCCCCCATGATGGATGATATAACTACATCCTTCTTCATTCAGTGTCCACGCACCATTGGACCATCGCCCATCTCGAAATCGATAGGATCCCTCCGGAAGCCAGATCACCTTCTTACTGCCTCCCTGAATCTTATAGAAAATGGCGGACCCATCCTCGGTTAAACCCGGATGCAGCACGCCCGTATTCCGAGCATCAGGATCGCCCCCAAAGGACAGGTATACCAGCGAATCCGGCAGTGTGAACGTGTGCATTCGTTTTGTTCCTTCAGCCGCATTGCATTCATCCAGGTCACGCGCAACACCACTCTGTACCATCGTACAGAGCGTTGACTGCAGCTGCTGGCACTGCTGTTCGACCTCGTGCTCGCCAAGACTCGTACGAAGAACCCCCATACCAGCCCACACGAGGACCGCGATCGCCGCGATAATTGCGACGCTGATGATCAAGCGAATCGGAATCATCTCGGCCGCGAAATTATCACAAGGTCTCATAGCAGCTCCCTCACTTACAGTGATCGGTCTTTGTTTCGGTAATCACCGGCTCGCCGCCCCCATGCCAGCTCACCCGGGGACGTATCTTGATCACGTGTACAGATTCTGAGGTGTCGTCAACAAGCAGGGCAACGCCTTTCTCGTCCCCCATCTTTTTTATCGATTCAGCGATATCGCCATGCATGTAGGTCGGACGAATCTGACTGAGCATCTCAATGTCCTCCTGCGCGGTCAACCGATGACATACAATGATATCGCTATGCGAGAGGACCTCAGGCTCCACCGCGCTGGGTCGTTGCGTCGCCACTATAAGGGATAACCCAGGCTGTCTGCCCTGCCGCATCCACTCGTGGATCAGCACCTCCTTGCTCAGGGTGTCTTTCTCCCGCGGAATGAACAACTGTGCCTCATCAACCGCAAGCCACACAAGCGGAATACCGGTCTCCTCCACGTCAAAGCCTATTGCTTTTTGTTCGTACACCTTGCGCGCTTTGACCCGTTCTTCAAATATGTGTTCGCTCACCAGCGATACGACGATATCCTTCAGGGTCGGACTTGGCAGAAGACTCAGATCAAGAATTGAAACGATACCTCGGCGGACAAGATCCGTAAGAGAGATACCCCGGTTGCTAAAAATCCCCCAGGATTCAGCCAGCGTAAGAAAGTTCTCCACAGCACTTTTTACAACATCGGTCGCCCGCTCGTCCTGCTGGATACATGTCAGAAGATCCGTGATCGAAAAACACGCGGATGATGACTGCATCATTAGTACTGCCCTCGTCAAAATGATGCTGACCGGATCGGTAGGATGAAGGTTGAACAGACGACACCAGTGATTCGGAGACACCTCGGAGACACGAAGGGAAAAACACTCGACATCGATATTTTTTTTCTCGTACTCTTGCACCGCATGCGAAGGCACAAACAGGCGAACCATGAAGCCTTCCGGTGTCCGCCCCCACCGCCTCAGGTGGTCTTTCTCCCTTGTGTTTGGAAAGCGTGTGGTCCAGAAAATCCCGAGCGTATCAAGCACCACCACCCCAAGATTCCGCTTCACGTTTTCTTCCAACCGGCAGATTTCTTCCAGCAACACCCCGATGGTGTACGACTTACCGTACCCTCGTTTTCCGCAGATAAAAATAACATGAGGCCGTGTTGCGTCGAGACAGACGTGGGCACCAAGTGAACAATCGAGAGCGTAGTACCTGCCAATCGTAAGAACCCCACCACCAGTTTTTTCCTTGCGACCTAAAACGTATTGTTTTTCAGAAATCGATAGCCCATGCTGAACACCATTGTGACTCATGTTTTTTTCTCCCAGACTCTATTTCTCACAAATGAGTAAATTATATATGCTCATAATTATTATATAGTTTGTTGTCTGGGAGGTAGCGTTGACAACAATCTCTGTAGATTATTGTCTCGTCCTCGTTACTAAATACAATCGTCTTATCTGGGAGGAAGACGCATGGATGAAACACTCTGTCCCTATGAAGCAAAACGAAAAATGGAGCATAAAACGCTTA
>Ga0315282_10017143_pt1 | contig 10489 bp, 8 predicted proteins | sample YL17G07_20_MG_FD_203693 | JGI IMG/M metagenome (GOLD analysis project Ga0315282, IMG submission 203693) | Sediment microbial communities from Yellowstone Lake, YNP, Wyoming, USA - YL17G07_20 | ecosystem: Environmental > Aquatic > Freshwater > Lake > Sediment | place: USA: Wyoming | collected... | reverse complement strand
AGTGACGACGCAACCCCTGGGGAACGATCCGCACCTTCTCCACATCGCCGGCCTGACAAAATAGCCCGCTCTGCATCCCGCCGTCGGCGCCATGTCGCAACTTTTCCTACGATCCTGCGACACTGGAAACCACTTGAAATCGCTTCCTCAAAAAAACCTGTATTCGTCCACGGACGTATGCATGGACGAAAAGCTCCATCCTACGGGGCGTTATTGCGAAATAATGCCATAATATCAAGTAGATGTTGCGGATTTGAGCCGCCAATTGCGTTCGGTCCACGCCCCATGGACGCGCATGGATAACATATTGTATTTACAGCGCTTTCATGGACGCGCATGGACGAAACATGGACGGACATGGATGGATGAATCGCGGTTCGCCTTTATATTCAGACACTTACATGGACGACGCCAATTGTTTCCCGAAATTTGACCCCCTCTTTTTGGCTGGTCGTATCCTCGGTCGACGGCGACGGCGCCCTCGTGACGACGCAGGACGGATGGGTCGGCAACGTCCCGATCCGAAAGCTCCATGTTTCGGATGGTTCGATCACCGCCAACTCCGATAAGCGCAACCTCATTAGCTTTCCCGACCGGCGCAACATCTTCCGCCACGCCGAGGATCACTACGATCCCGGTTACACGACGATGGGCGGCGCGAGCCTGGCCTGGGAAGGCGTGCTGGCCATCGGCAAGGTCGCGGGGTGCGGCACAGCGACTTATGACGGCCAGACGCGCGGATACTGCCGGATGGTGGACGCGACGTTCGCCTCGGTCTTCGAAACCGGCATGACCGTCACCTTCTGGAACACCGAGGACATGGAGACGCATAAGCGGATCGTCCACGCTGTGAACGCGGACCATGTTTATTTCACGTCGAGCGCATCCGTCGGTCAGAACAGCGCCGGGACTCTGGCCGAGTACCGCAAGATCGATTCGAGCCTCGACTTCCGCGACCGCATCCTCACGGTCCTCTCCACGTCGCGCTACTCGCTCTACAACGCGTCCAATTTTATGCCGGGCGGCAACGACAAGGGCACCTGGGGCGCGACGGCGGGCGGCTCGGCCTACGGCAACTTCCGTATGAACGTGTCGCAGGTCTACACCGAACTGGGGATCGACTTCACCGAGGACGGTTGGTCGGATCAGCCGACCGACTGGAGCGCGGCGATGGTGTACGTTCCCGGCGGAAGCCAGGACGCTGGCACGCAAGGCTGGCGCATCTTTGCCGAGGACTATGACGGCGAACTCTGGATCGCCTACGCCCACGCGACGTGGGACGGCATTTTCGACGCGAGCACCTACAAGGGCGGCCGCGCCAATTTCTACGTGATGATTCTCGCGAGCCCCGACCTCGGCGGCTATGTGTGATGAAGCGGTTGGCCAGTTGGTCGGTTGGCCAGTTTTCCAGTTTGCGAAGTGACCGAACAACTGGAGAACGGGATAACCGAACAACCGGATAACCGGAGCGACCGAAGGGAGTGACAATGCCGGTGAAATTTGTGTTTGACGACGCGGGCAACCTGGTGATCCGGACGCGCATCAGGCCGCTCGCGGAAATACCGTCCGACCAGGAAATGCTGGATCGAGCGAAGGCGCGGGCCGGTGCCCCGTCCACCGAGGGATGGCACGTAATCCAGTCGGATGACGCGATGTATCGCGCCCAGTATGGGCGGGCGATTTCCATCACCCGCGACGTTCAGACCGGACAGATCGCGGTGGTGCAAGCCACGCCGAATGTTGCCTCGTCTGCCGAACTCGCGCGGGATGCCCGCGTCAAAGAAATCGGCGGTACAGCGGCCGCCGCGTGGAACGCACTTTCAGCGGAACAGAAGAACAATCTTGTCCTCGAATATTTCGAGAAAGCGATCCTGCGGATCGCATGAAGGAGAGTCCGATGGATAAGCACCTGCTGGAACTGATTGCGATTGTGGCTGGGGCGATGGCCGGGTACGGCGCGATGTTCACGTTTCTGATTCGGTGGATCACGAAGAAGAACGACGAACTCCTTAAGATTATGCTGGGCAATGACCGGGCGTGGAAGGCGCAGACCACCGATTCGCTGGCCGATATCCGCGAGTGCGTCGACCACGGCGACTGCTGCGCGTACCGCAAGGACCAGGAAAACATCCACGAGCGCCTTACGGAAATCCGCACGGCGGTCGTCGGACGGGAGGGCGCTCAATGAGCGAGATCAACATTATCAGGCTCGTGGATCAGCTTCCTTGGAATCCCAATCGTCCGGCGTGGCCCCGAAAAAGGGACCTCGCATCCGTTGACAAGGTGATTCTGCACCAGAGCGCGGGCCGCGCGGACCCATCGGGGAATCGGGATGTCTTCGGGATTAACCGGTACCACATCGGGCCGAACCACATCTCGGCCGCGGGCTGTCCACATATCTGCTATCACTATGCTCTCGACGACGACGGCTCTATTTACTTGTGCAACGACCTGACCGACGTCACATGGCACTGCGGCCCCCAGAACACCCTGTCTATCGGCGTCATGCTGGTCGGCGACTTCGCGGGCCCGGGGCACGAGGGCGGTGAACCCACGGCGGCGCAGGAGCAGGCGTTCTTCGCCCTGGCCGAGCACCTGGTGAATACGCTGGGGCTTCCTTCCTCGGCTTTTTTCGGCCATTGCGATTTTGGAAAACCTGCGTGTCCAGGGACGACGGCCTACGGGTGGATCGAGAAGTTGCGCGGATGATCTCCGATGCATGAAAACGGACGGCTAATTTGCGGGCAGACCCTCTTGCATTCTCGCAAGGGCTTCCGCTTTCCATCGCAAGGCAATCCGACCGCGTTTTTCCCATTCCTCACCGAGTCGCATTTGCGCGGCTCGGAAAATCCATTCAGCAATCACTGGTGGGAAGGAATCCACACGCCGAAATTTCCCATGTTGGCTCACGCCGATGTATCTCTCGTCGGTCAGTATCGCGCTGATCAGCCGTGGCTCCCAATTCCGATTTCCGACTGGCGGCTGGACTCCGTTCGTGTTGAGGGTACTGCAAATCTTCCGGCGTGAAACGCCTGAAAACGCAAACTGCGTGAAGATGAACTCTATGGTGTCCGCTTCGTTTTCGTCGCCCACATCAAGCCGATAGCGGCGTCCTCGTGATTCGGTCGGCGCATCAAGAACCAATTTGAAACCATAGGGGGCGCGGGTTCCGGTGAAGTATCCGTTCAGGAATTTGTCCCAGGTTTTCATCGCCAACCTCCATTTTCAGGTATCGAAAATATTCTGCCCAGAAACAGTTGCTGCTTTTCCGCAATATGCATTTGTGGCCCGGCGATGTCTATTCGGATTTCACTCGGAAATGAAAATCATTCGCGTGCCCGTAAAATAAGGCCAAAACACGCCTCACATAAACGGCACTCGGATTTATTCGGATTCGCCTTGACTTCCCAGCACCCCGAAGCGATGTGTTTGATCGCTAAAAAAGGAGGCATTGCCGATGGAACAGACCGACGCCAACAGAGCCATACACTCACTGCGCACCCTGCGCTTCGGCGTCGAGATTGAACTCGTTTCGATCTCCCGCGAACGCGCGGCCAAGGCCGTGCAGGTTGTGGTCGGCGGCGCGGCCGAGTATCGCGGGTACGTCGATGGGCTGGACACCTGGACGGTCGATGACGCTTGTGGCCGAACTTGGAAGATCGTATCGGATGCGTCGCTCACGCACGCGCCCGCGCATCTGCGCGCCGAGGTGGTGACGCCGATCCTTGAATGGTCGGACATCGAACAACTCCAGGAGGTCGTGAGGGCGCTTCGGCAGTCTGGCGGTCGCACCAATGACCAGTGCGGCGTCCACGTCCACGTCGACGGTGCGCCGTTTGACGCGGCCGCACTAACCCGCCTGGTCAAGATCGTCAACAAGCAGGAACGGCTGATAATCGATGCGCTGGCAGTCAATGAGGACCGTCTGCGCCGGTACGCGAAGGCGAATAGCCAAGAGTTCGTCCAGAAGATATCGACGCAGCGCGTCCAGTCGATGCGCACGCTGAATCGGCTCTGGTACGGCAAGCACAACGGCAATCCACAGCATTACGATCCAACGAGATATCGAGGGTTGAACCTCCACTCGATCTGGTACGACGGTTCCATCGAGATGCGCTGGTTCAACGGCTCGAACCACGCTGGAGTTATCCGCGCTTATCTCGTGTTCTCGCTCGCTCTGGCGGCCAAGGCGCTCAACGCCCGCGCCGCAAGCGGTCAGCGCCGCGACTACGATCCGAACAACACCAAGTATTGCTTCCGCGTCTTTTTGATCCACCTCGGGCTGATCGGCGACGAGTTCAAGAACGTGCGCAAGCACCTGATGGCGCATCTCACCGGCAGTGCAGCGTGGCGGCACGGGCGGCCGACGAAGAAAGGCAAAGGCGATGGTCTCGAACAAGAAGCGCGATAAGCGGCGCGACGGCACCACGATCCTTTTCGTCTACGGCACGCTGAAGCGCGGCCAGCGGAACCACGGTCTGATGCGCGAGGCGCGATTCCTCGGTGAAGCCGTCACCGCACCGCAGTACACGTTGCTCGACCTAGGTTCTTTTCCGGGTATGATCCCTAGCGGCAACACCGCCGTCCACGGCGAACTCTACGAGGTCGGGCCGGAACTGATGGCGCGGCTCGACCGGCACGAGGGTGTGCCTCGATTTTATGTCCGCGAGCCGATCCTTTTGGAAGGCGGCAACACCGTCGAAAGCTATCTGCTCATCGATCCTCTTCGCATTGCTCAAGGCTTCCTCGTAGAAGCCGGTCTTTGGTCCTCGCCCCGATAGGTCCTCGAATCCAAAAAAAAATCGAATGTGACCTTCCCTGTCATGCATGTTTTCTAGTATGCTAACAGGAACCACTTCATCGGCGCGGCTTCCTTTCGAATCCTTTTTGAGAGAGAATCGCGACGCGTGGTGTTGGTGTGCTCGTTTTCGGTAAATATTTTCATGGGTTGCCCGTGGGCTGAGATTCCAAGATCGTATGAACGAAAACCAGTTCACAATCGGTCGGCGAGTCAACTTGCCGGGCCATCTCCCGGAACCGGTTGTCACGGAGGCCGTGCGCCGCGACCGGAGTGCGACTCGTCCCGGATCGGGAGGAATTTAAACCGGCACGGAGGATTGCTATGCGCGCTGAACGCAAGGTACTTGAAAGCCTTTCGCGCAAGAGGCTGCTGGATACCGCTCGCGCCCTTGGCCTCAAGGGCTTGACCGGCGTCAACGCAAAAGAGATTGTTGTGTCCCTGCTCAAGGCCAGGGAATTTGATTTTTCCGGCCTGCTTTCCGAACTCAAGCGAGATGAACTGAAAATCGCGTGCGCGGCCTTGGGCATCGACGAATCGGGCAAGGAGAAAGAGGCTCTCGTCAAACGGATTCAGAAAGCCGTGCGTTCGGCCCGGCTCGCCAAAAGGCCTGGAAAAACAGCGGCGAAGAAAGAGGCGAACAGACCAGAGTTTGGAAAATCGCCGGTCAAAAAGGAGAAAACCGTGTCCCAAAAAGGCAACGGCAAGCCCATCGAGCAGTACCAGCATTCCGACAAGCAGCGCGTCAACAATCCTCCGGTTGGCCTGGTGACGCCCGAGTCCGATAAGGACGAGCCGAGAAAGACCTACGCCTACGACCCGCACATCGACCCCTCTCTTCAGTGGGCGGGCAAGGCGGAACACATGTCGTTCGCAGTGCCGACGGTTTCGCTTCACGTTCACGAACGCATCGATCCGAAGACGATCATTGAGGTGACTCGAGTCAAACGGGCGAAGCAGCCGGAGCAACTAGGTCTGTTCGAGAAGCGAGAGGAAAACCCGCCATTGCGCGAAGCACTCGATTTCTACAAGCACTCCCACGGTTGGTCCAACCGATTGATCGCCGGGGATAGCCTTGTGGTCATGAATTCGCTGCTTGAAAAAGAAGGTGTGGCGGGCAAGGTGCAGATGATTTACATCGATCCGCCGTATGGAGTTTCGTACCGCTCCAATTTTCAACCGTTTGTCAATAAAAGGGATATTAAAGACGGGAAAGATTCGGATCTGACGCAAGAACCGGAAATGATAAAGGCATTTCGTGACACATGGAATTTCAAGGTTCATTCATACCTTTCCTATCTTCGGGATCGATTGTTCCTTAGCCATGAATTGCTCGATTCTACGGGCAGCATCTTTATCCAAATAAGCGATGAAAATTTGCATCGCGTTCGACTGATCATGGACGAGGTATTTGGTGCAGATAATTATATTGGCATGATTGGTTTTCAAAAGACGGGCGGAGCGGCGGCGAAGCTAATTTCTATCACTGTTGACTATCTGCTTTGGTATGCAAAAGACAAGACGCAAGTCAAATCCAGACCACTTTATCTTGATCGCGAGCAGGGACACACTTCTTTAGATAGATATGACAGGGTTTTGTTAGTTAACGGAGAATCCAGGTCTTTGACCCAGAAAGAACTTGAAGGTGTTGTGCCGCTGCCATCCAAGAGCCGAAGGTATCAATTAACAAGTCTTTTTTCTGATGGGGAAACTGAAACACCGCAGCAATTCAACTTTGACGGAATTACATACAGCCCCGGCGTTGGTTCGCATTGGAAAACAACTGTCGCGGGTCTAAAAACGCTGGCAAAACACAATCGTATTGAAAAAGCTGGAACAAGGCTTCGCTATCGCCGGTTCGTCGAGGATTTCCCGATGGTTCCTCTCACGGATCGATGGGAGTCCGTCCAGACAGGCACGAAATTAATTTACGTTGTTCAAACCTCTGTGCAGGTATTGCAGCGCTGCTTGTTGCTTGCCACTGATCCAGGCGACCTCGTTTTTGACCCAACGTGCGGAAGCGGAACGACAGCTTTTGTCGCCGAACAATGGGGGCGACGTTGGATCACATGTGATACGTCGCGGGTCGCAATCGCCCTGGCCAAGCAACGCCTAATGACAGCCAACTACGACTACTATGAACTGGCCTATCCTGACCAGGGAGTCGGCAGCGGGTTCCGCTATGAAACAGTACCGCACATCACTTTGAAATCCATTGCCAACAACGAGCCACCTGAACCGGAAACCCTTTACGACCGACCGCTGGTCGACAAAAAGCGAGGCCGGATCACGGGTCCCTTTACGTTGGAAGCGGTGCCTGCCCCGGCGGTGAAACCGATTGTCGAGATGGGCGACACAGTCGAAGCCGATGAATCCGTCGCTCGAACCGGTGAGACTAAACGCCAACGCGAGTGGCGCGATGAGTTAGCGAAGGCGGGTATCCGCGCCAAGGGCGGCAAGATGCTGAAGTTCACGCGTGTGGAGCCGCTGGCCGGGACGCAATGGCTTAACGCCGAGGCGGAAACGAAGGAGGACAACCCGCAACGTGCAGTCATTTCCTTCGGCCCGGAGCATGCACCTTTGGAACAGCGCCAGGTGGAACTGGCTTGGGAGGAAGCACGCGGGTTGTCGCCCAAGCCGAAGCTTCTTGTTTTCGCGGCGTTCCAGTTTGATCCCGAGGCGGCCAAGGACATCGACGAACTCACTCCCGCCAAAACCGGCATGACGTTCCTCAAAGTGCAAATGAACACCGACCTGCTCACGGAGGATTTGAAGAAGAAAACCGATACCAGTCAGGCTTTCTGGCTCATTGGCCAGCCGGACATTTCCGTCGAACGGATCAAGAAAGGCACTGAAGCGGGCCAATGGAAGGTCGAAGTGCATGGGTTCGACTATTACAACCCTGTGGATCGCACCATCGAATCCGGCGACACAACCAAGATCGCCATGTGGATGCTGGACACGGATTATGACGGCCGCAGCCTCTACCCACGCCAGGTTTTCTTTCCAATGGCCGGTGAAAAAGATGGGTGGGCGAAGTTGGCGAAAAACCTGAAGGCAGAGATCGACGAGGAATTGATCGAAGCCTATCGCGGCACAGTGTCAATTCCCTTCGAGGCCGGGAAAAACAAGCGCGTCGCGGTGAAAATCGTGGACGACCGGGGCATCGAGTCCCTGCGGATCATGAACTTGGATTGACCGGGGATTTGAAGGGAAAGCGAGGCTCGGCATGGCAAAGAAATCCATCGATCAATTGATCATCAACTCCCCCTTCGAACGACCGAGGGAGTATTGGAAATACGACCGCGAAACGCGTCTGTTCAACCGCGAATCCGGCCGTCGTCCGGCGGGGTACGTGATCGCCACGCCTGGTGCAAAACATTTCGACGATCCAGGCGTCTTTGTGGAACTGCCGCTGGTGAATCAAGTCCGGGAGCGAGTGGACAAGTGGCGCGAGGAAGGATACCCCGGCGCGACGGGCATCACCAAACGATTGCTGGAGCACTGGCACGATCCGAATGTGCGCGAGGGCAAGCGGTTTTTCTTCTGCCAATTAGAGGCGGCGGAAACACTGATCTGGTGGACTGAAGCGCCGCCCGCGTCCAAACAAGGAGTCAATATTCCCTTCGACGGCGGTCTTTTCCGACGCCTATGCAGCAAGATGGCCACCGGCTCCGGTAAGACGACGGTCATGGGAATGATCATCGCTTGGCAGATTCTGAACAAGACGACGTACCCGCAGAAATCCGAATATAGCAAGTATTTCCTCGTCGTCGCGCCGGGGTTGACCGTCGGACGACGACTGCAAGTCCTGGTGCCGGACTCCGAAAACAATACCTACGAAGAATTCCAGATCATCCCCACCGGCCTGCTCGATAAGGTGCGCCAGGGCAAGGTGAAGGTCGTCAACTGGCACAAGCTGAACTGGGAGACCGAGGAGCAAATCGCCAAGAAAAAGAGCGTGGATAAGCGCGGAGCGAAAAGCGACGAGGCCTACGTGCGAGAAGTGCTGCGCGGAATGCCCGGGGCGAGCAACATAGTCGTCATCAACGACGAAGCGCACCACGCGTGGCGCGTGCCCGCCGAGAGCAAGCTCAAGGGCGTCTCCAGAGACGAACTGGACGAGGCGACGAAGTGGATCGGCGGGCTGGATCGCATTCATCGTTGTCGAGGCATCCTAAACAGCTATGATTTCACCGCCACGCCATTCATGCCGACCGGCAAGACCAGCAGCGACGAAGCGCTTTTCGATTGGGTTGTCAGCGATTTCGGTTTGACCGACGCCATCGAATCAGGGCTGGTCAAGACGCCGCGCATCGTCGTCCGCGATGACGGGAAGTATGGAAAAGATTTCAAGTCGCGGCTCTACCACATTTACATGGACGCAGAGGTCAAGGACGATTTCAACCGAAAGGCACAGGAGCACGAGCCGTTGCCCGACCTGGTGACCAACGCTTATTATTTGCTTGGCAAGGACTGGCTCGAAACCCTGAAGGCATGGGAGGAAGTAAAATTCCCGACGCCGCCGGTCATGATCACCGTCGCCAATCGCACTGAAACCGCCGCCCGCATTAAATACGCTTTCGATCACAAGAAGGTTCGTGTCGACGAGTTGTGCCTGCTCGATTGCATTCTGCACATCGATTCCAAGGTTCTCGCCGAGGCCGAGGCGCAGGAGGAACCGGTTTCTCTAAATGTCGCGTCTGACGAAGGTGAAGACGATGACAACGGCGACGTTGTCGAGAAAAAATTGACTAAAAAGCAGATCGCCGAGCTATTGCGCTTGCAGGTGGACACGGTCGGCAAGGTTGGCAAACCGGGCGAGAAGATACGGAAGGTCATATCCGTTGGCATGCTGTCGGAGGGATGGGATGCCAAGACCGTCACTCACATCATGGGTCTGCGGGCATTTTCAAGTCAGCTGCTTTGCGAGCAGGTCGTTGGGCGTGGCCTGCGCCGAACATCCTACGAAACCAACCCGGCTACCGGCATGTTCGACGCCGAGTACGTTAACATCTTTGGCGTTCCCTTTACGTTCCTGCCCCATGAAAGTGTGGACGGCCCACCGCCTCCACCACCGCTGCCCAAGACGAAAATCGAGCCTGATCCGGCGAAGATCGAATACGAGATTAACTGGCCGAACGTCATTCGCATCGATTACATCTACAAACCGCAATTGACCCTCGACATCTCGAAGGTGAAGGTACTGAAGATCGATGCCTTCGAAAAGGTGACCAACGCGAAGATGGCGCCAGTTCTGGAAGGCAAACCCGACCTGACGAGGCTTTCGGAGATCGACCTGCAGGAACTGGCGAAGCGATTCCGGTTCCAGAAAATCATCTTCGAAACCGCTCGCGACCTATTCGACCAGATGCAGCCGGATTGGAAGGGCAACAGGGAATTGCTTCTGGCGCAACTCATCGGCTTAGTCGAGAAGGTCATACGGTCTGACCGGATCGATATTCACCCGCCATTATTCGGTCTTGATGAAATGCGTCGGCGGATTCTTCTGACGCTGAACATGAATAAGCTGGTGCAACACATTTGGGATGCGATCAAATGCGAGAACACCGAAGAACTGACGCCCGTCCTCGATGACGCGAAGCCGATCCGCTCAACGGGCGACATGCGGACGTGGTACACCGGCAAGCCTTGCGAACCGACGGTGAAGAGTCACGTCAACATGTGCGT
>Ga0315282_10017142_pt1 | contig 10491 bp, 8 predicted proteins | sample YL17G07_20_MG_FD_203693 | JGI IMG/M metagenome (GOLD analysis project Ga0315282, IMG submission 203693) | Sediment microbial communities from Yellowstone Lake, YNP, Wyoming, USA - YL17G07_20 | ecosystem: Environmental > Aquatic > Freshwater > Lake > Sediment | place: USA: Wyoming | collected... | reverse complement strand
TGCCTTCCACGACCTTTCCGAACGGCGTAAAGCCCATCCCATCGAGTCGGGCGTTGCTCCCGAGGTTGATGAACAATTGGGTTGTGCGCGTGTTCGGCCCATACGTCGCGAACGTGACCGTCCCAGGCAGATTCGACTGCTTGACGGGATCGTCTTTGATACGCTCATTGCGCCATTTCTTGTTGATCGCGGGGTCTCCGGAAAGACCAAACTGCACAACGAATCCCGAGACCACGCGGAAGAACCGGCACTCGTTGTAGAAACCTTCTTTCACGAGCTGCTCGAAGCGGGCCGCGCCTAATGGGGCCCAATCGCGATGGCACTCGACTACGAACGTCCCGTTGGAACACTCGAATCTGACCTTGAACACATTGCCTCCTTCGGCTTTGGGCGGTTCCTGCGGCTTGGCGGCCTCTGCGGGTTTCGGCGCTTCCTGCGGCTCGGCAGCTTCCACGGGCTTCGCTTCCTGTGGCTTGGCAACCTCCGTCGGCGCCGGTTGCGCCTGGGCCACCTTCGCGGCGGCCTCTTGATCCAGCTTCCTCTGGACTTCGCTGGCCCTCTCGAGTGTGCTCGCGGTCAAGCGGGGCGGCTGCAACTGCGTCAGCACAACAATCCCAACCACAATCGCTGTCAGAAGAATGACGACTATGACGGGGCGCTTCATTTTTCGGGACCTCCTCCGTGTTCCAGCTCTTGGTTTAGATCGTTGATTATGCAAAAGCAACGAGCCGGAAGCAAGTCGCGCAGGCGCGACGCCAATCACAGTATCAAGTTCAGGATCGCTCCGACGCCGAGACTGACCGTAAGCATGATCAGCGTGGCTTTGAACAGGCTGCGTGCTCCGAGTTCTTTCGCGAGCACAACGAACGTCGCGATGCACGGGAACGACATGCAAAGGACCGTCACGCTGACGATCATCTGCTTGGGTGTCAGCGACAACGCGCCGAGCATCCCAACGGCGACGTCCTTCCGGAGAAAACCGAGAACCAGTGCGAACACAGCCTCTTTGGGGAGCCCAAAGACGCGGGTCATGAGGGGCGCGGCCGCATCCGCCAGGATCTTGAGGGCATTCAGGTAGTTGAGAACGTTGACGACCAGCACGCCCAGAAGAACGAACGGCACGGCTTCCTTGAAGTACGCCGCCATACGCATCCACAGCTTGCGCGACACGGCCCGCATGGAAGGCAGGCGGTACGGCGGGATCTCGAGGATCAACTCTGGACTGTTTCCCTCCATGACCGCATTCAGGATGCGGCCCAGCACAATCCAGACGATAAACAGGATGAAGTAGATGCTCGCAACGTAGACGGCGCCGTGATGGCCGAGGATGCCCCACATCATGGCCTGGAGGCTTGCGCAGGGGACGGCAATCGAGACCAGGGTCGAGGCAATCATCCGTTCACGGGGGCTCTCGAGCATGCGCGTGGCCATGATCCCGGGTACGTTGCAACCCAGGCCGAGCAGCATGGGTATGACGGCCCATCCATGCAGGCCCATCCGGTGCATGAGCGTGTCGAGCAGCACGGCCAGTCGGGGAAGGTATCCGAAGTCTTCGAGTAGCCCCAGCGCAAGGTAGAACGCGAGCACATAGGGGAAGACCATCGTGATGGCCACGAAAAGCCCGGTGCTCAACAGTCCGAACGATTGAACGAAATCGATCCGTCCATCTATCAGCGACCCGATCAGCATGGCGTGCAGGAAGCCGTTCGGGTCCAGGGCCGCGCTCAGCCGTGTCAATACCGGCGCCCACAAAGCGTCGAACGCGGGTTTGAACGCGAGGCGGATGAGTCCTTCTCCGATCAAGCGTATCGCGGCGAACGAGACACAAAGGACCAAGACCGCGATGGGAATACCGGTGGTTGGCTTGACAGAGGCGTCGCCGATCACTTCAAGGAATGTGTGATGCCGGTGCTGAAGGACCTGCACGGCGTTTACGACGCGGCCGACCTCCGTCCAACGCTCTTCTTCGGTCCGAGGAACGGGACATGGGCGGGCCTCTTCCGAACAGCGCGACCTCATCGCGCACGAGGCACAGTACAGGCTGTGTTTCGCCGGCCCGCCGGTGAGTTCACGCATCTTGACGCGTCCGTCCTGGAGCGCCACGGATAGGGAGTCAACGAGTTCCCGGATGCCCTCTCCCGTCACGGCGACCGTGGGAACAACGGACACGCCCAATTCCCGTTTCAGTTTGTCGACGTCGATCTCGATGCCCTTGTGCTTCGCGTCGTCCCATATGTTGAGGGCCATGACGAAAGGAACGTCCTTCTCGAGGAGGTGCAGTGTGAGGTGCAGGCTCCGTTCGAGGTTGGTGGCGTCGGCTACGTTGATGACCGCGTCGGCTTGATCGAGCATGTCGAGCGCGACCTCTTCCGCCTTGCACGATGCCTCAAGCCCATACACGCCCGGCGCATCGATCAGCAGCGCGCGCTCGCCGCCCACGGTCATAACCCCCTGCGCGAACTCGACCGTCGTTCCTGGATAGTTGGCGGAGATCACGCGAACGCCCGTCAGGCGGGAAAACACAACGCTCTTCCCGACGTTGGGATTGCCCATGAGGAGGATGCGCTTCATTCACACGCCTCGACCAGGATCTTCCTGGAAATGCCGTTGCCAAGCGCCGTCTGCGTCCGGCCGCAACGAACTACCGTCGGCCCGAACTTCGCGAGACCGCTCACCTTCTTGACGGCGACGCCGGGCCGGATGCCGAGCGAGCGAAGCCGATCCTGAACATGTTTGCCGCCGTGAATCGCAACAACCCGGACGGTGTCTCCGTCCGAAACCTCGCTCAACGTAAGCTCCTCAGACACGGGCCTGCTCCTTCCTGGGTTTTGCGCGCCGCAGTGTGGCCTTGGGTTTCGACCCGGTCTCGCTGAGCTTTGCGATGTCTCTGAGTTGTGCGGCCCGCGCGTGATCGCTCAAGATCGATTGCATCAGGCGCACCAATCGACGCCCGGTCTCGAAGCTGAGCAAGTGTTCCATCTTGCATGCATCCGCCTGCGCCGCACTGGGGGACACACCCAGCACCTCCTCGAAGAATCGTGTGAGGATCAGGTAGTTCTGTTCGACGCGTTTTGCCACGCGCTTGCCCGCGCTCGTCAGAAGCACGAACCGGTGCGGGTCTTCCTGCACCCACGCCCGCTTTCGAAGCTGCGTGAGCGCCATCGAAACCGCCCCCCGCGACACGGCCAGTCTTTCCGCGACGTCCGTCACCCGCGCGTAGCCGAACTCCCGGTGCAGACGGTCGATGGTCATCAGGTAGTGCGCCGCCGAATGGGAAACCTGGTTCCTGTCAAACTCACGCCAGGAACTCGAATCGTTGCTGCCGCCGATGTTTAGCATACATACCTCTTGCTCAGTATAGTTAACAGAATGTCAGTATCCTAAACTCCCGTAGTGTCGTTGTCAAGCCCGGCCCTCGATTGCTGTCGATTTCGACGTCCTCCGGGAACCGTGCGTTTGAACCGAGACTCGGCAGTCAAGATAGAAGAGGTTTTTCGAAATGATGGACGGCATGGACTTTGTGGACGACATGGACACCGAAAAGATTCACCTGCGAGGTTGTGTCCATTCTGTCCATAACGTCCACCCCGTCCACTACTTGGGGAAGTCCAATTGGCTCAGATTGCCGAATCTAGACTTACAGCCTCCAGCCTTCCTGGTACCCGATCTCGTACATGGCGACGATGTTTTCGGGCGGTGTCACCGACTGAATATTGTGGCACGGGGCGAGGATATATCCCCCTCCTGCCCCGAGGATGCGGTAGTTATCGAGGACTTCCCGGCGGACGTCTTCTGGGGTCCCAAAGGGCAGCGTGTGTTGATTGTCGACGCCGCCGTGGAAGACCAGCTTATCGCCGAAGTCGCGCTTGAGCCCCTCCCGGTCCATGCCTTTGCAGCGCCATTGGATGGGGTTGAGGACCTGGACGCCCATATCGATGAGATCGGGGATGACCTCGCGGAACGAGCCGTCCGAGTGCGTGAACGCGTAAGACCCATGCTGTCGCGTGAGGTCTATCATGCGCTTCATCCCTGGGAAGAAAAACTCGCGGCAATGCTCGGGCGAATACATGATGGCGTCCTGGCCGCCGAGGTCTTCGGCAATATACGTAATGGACACGGCGCCTGGGATGGTCTCGAAAATGCGGAGCGTGTTTTGATAAGCGATATCGAAGAGCTTGCCGAGACAGTAGTGCGCGATATCCGGATGCTCGATCAGGTCCATGAACGCCTGACGGTCTCCGCGGAGATACTTATAGGTCAGCATCGGTTCCGAGCCGCCGCCGCGAATGATTCGGTGCTCGTTTCCACGCACGTCGCCCGGCAGATGCGAATAGTCCCAATGGTCGGGACTCGGCCAAGTGTGGTTGGTCTCGATCTCCTCGACTGAGTTGTACCGCGCCAAAGGAGCATTGACGGCTTCGCGGTAGACGCCGTTTCCATAGTCGACATCCCGATAGCGAATCCCCCAGATATCCTCGCCCTCTCTGGGCGGCGGCCCCACGTATCTCCCGCCGACGGTGAACGGCGTGTCGATGTGGAGACGCCGAACAACGCCGTCCCAATCGCAGCCGAGACACTGCTGAAGCCGTGTGCTCGTCTCCTCGGTGATCCAGATGTCCATCGGCACGCGGTCGGGCGTCTGACGGTCGAGAACTGCGAGCCACCGCTCTCGTGGCGACATGGTTTCCTTCGGCATCACTGTATCCTTTCCGTTGTGTCTGGACCGATGTTATACCAAGCGGATCTCAAGACACCAAAGCCCGATTGGAAGTCCGGAGTGTGAGTCGCGGCTCCAGACCTGTAAGAAAGTAGGGAGATAAGAGGGGATGTCGGAGATGATGGAGATCGCACAGTGCTTTTGGTCGATAGCGTCGCAGAAATCCGGATCGAGACATCTCCCATATCCCTTTTCATCCCCCCATCTCCCTTTCTTACTGGGAGTCCGGGAAATCCTCCATCTTGCGGATCAGTCCGGCGGGGTCCTGTTGGAAATAGTGCTTCAGGGCGTCGTAAAGAGCCGGCTGTTCTTCCTGGAGCTCGATGGGGAGTTCGAAGAAGGTTTCCGTGACGACGGCGAAGAATTCGGAGGGGCTTTGGGCGCCATATTCGTCGATGATCGTTTCGCGGCCTTGTTCAATGTCATCGGGCAACTGCTCATAGGCATCCGTGAATGCCTGGGACCATTCTTCGGCAACGTCTTCGTCCTCGACGACGGGAAATCCGTCCGCGGCGGAGTTTTCGGCATCGAGTTGATGCGCGAATTCATGGAAGATGACGTTGTGGCCATCATGTGGATACATGACGCTCTCCCTGACGTCACTCCAGGCCAGAATGACCGCGCCCGATGTCCACGATTCGCCCACGCGGACCTCTTCGCCTTTGATGACGAACTTCCCCGGACCTTTCGTTGTTTTCTCCGCAACGAACGAGCGCGGATAGACGAGTATGGAATCAAGACGGGGATAGTAATCCGTGTCGCGGTGAAGTAGCAGGATGCACGCGAACGCGGCGATAACTACGCGGGCTTCATCGGTCAGCTTGAAGCCGCCGCACCCCTCAAAGTTCTTCTCGGCAAGAAATACGGAGATGTGTCCCTCGAGTTCGCGCTGATCATCCGGAGGAAGAAGCGAGTAGTACGCCACGTTTCGCTCGATGACGAGCCGCCACGCATCGGGAAACGGTTGTTCCCGCAGTGCCTGCCGCCGCCTCTTCTTGAAACCGAACACGCCTTGTCCTCTCGCCTCTCGCTCCGCTGTCATGATAGCTCGTGCGAAGCAAGTGTGTATAGCGCGCCAACAGCACTCCGGGCGCTGCAAACCGGGGCAAGGCATTTATGTCTCACACTGTGATACAATTGAGGCGCATGGAGGCTCGAATTGTAGCGTCTTTGGCAGAGAAGTGACAACGAAGCCATTGGACTGAAGACAAGGTGACAATCGTGACGATTACGGACCGGATCGAGGTGAATCCGAAGGTGATACTGGGAAAGCCCGTGATACGCGGGACCCGGATTCCCGTGGGGCTTCTTCTGCGCAAGCTGAGCGAGGGCGCCACGGAAGCCGACCTGCTCGACGGCTACCCGGGACTCGCGGTAGAAGACATTCGGGCGGTAATGGCCGTCAGGCATCCATTGGGCACCTAATATGAGTACGGGTCGGCGGCGTCGCGGAGGGCATCGCCTAGGAAGTTGTAGGCGATGACGACGATCAGCACGGGAATGGCCGGAAAGAGAAGCCATGGATTGTGCAGGAGCACGGTGACGCGTTGCGCCTCTTCGAGGAGCACGCCCCAACTCGTCATCGGGGGCCGTATGCCAAGGCCGAGGAAGCTGAGGGCCGTCTCGCCGAGGATCATGCCCGGGATCGCTAAGGTCGAGATGACGATGATGTGGCTATAGCACCCGGGGAGGAGATGACGGGTGATGATGTGCCAGTGGCCGGCGCCCGCAGCGCGGGCGGCCGTCACGAAATCCTGCTCGCGGTAGGCGAGCACCTTGCCGCGGACCTGCCGCGCGAGGCCGCCCCAACTGATCAGCGAGAGGATGATCGTAATCCCGAAGTAGACCTTGATGCTTGACCAGCCCGGCGGAAGCGCCGACGCGAGCGCCATCCACAGCGGTATGTCGGGAAACGCCGACAGCAACTCGATCATCTCTGTTGTTCCGTGCCGGCGCTACGCATCAGCGGCGCCGCTTGGCGGCATCCGTTGCATTACATTGTTGGGTTGTCTCTCAGTTACGGAGCAATGGAATAAGATACGTCAGCAGATGCTTCGGGACGGGGTCTTGCATCCGGCCCTTCCAGCGGGCACCTGTGGCAGAACCGCTTCTATTCCTGCATCCTCGATGAGGGCCACTATTGGGCGGTGCTTCGCTACGTGGAGCGCAACCCGGTTCGGGCGCGGCTCGTGCGGTTGCCTTGGCGGTATCCGTGGTCGAGTGCCGCGGTCCACACGGGGCGCGCCGAGCCGACGGGGTTGCTGGATGCCCCCCAATGGCGCCGAGAGATATCACCGAAAGAGTGGGAGGAGGTCCTGAGGGGGATTGACGATGAGGAAATGGTCCGGCTGCTGAAAATCCGCACGCAGACGGGACGGCCTCTGGCAAGCGACCGTTCCATGAGCAAGGTGGAGGCGTTTCTAGGACGACGTGTCCGCCCCCTCCCTGCGGGTCGGCAACACGGCTGGCGCAAGGACAAGACTGGCGGGAAGGGCAAATAAAGGGTAACTGTCCCCGATTAACCGACTCCTAACCTGTCAGAAGGAGGGGCACTGGCGATCGGCAATCAGGAGCGCCAGTAACAGGCTCTCTTCGTTGTGGCTCGTCTTGCAGGCCTTGTCAGGACCGCTCCGGGAACTGTCTGAGTAATTCGTTCGCCCTTTCGGGGGGAATGGGTTCCGGCTTTACCTCGCCGATGTCCGTGACTTCGCCAGCCACACTGGTCACATTCCCGACAACCGCAAGGTACGCCTGGTCTGATTGCTCATATCCGATCAAGACCTGGGTATAGGCGCCTTCGGGCAAACCGTCCGGAATAGTGAAGTGCCCATTCTCATCGGTTGTGCTCGTCCGCAGGTCCGACGTGGTCCCGTCCGGCATAAGCCCTCCAATGGCCACGGGGACATTTGCAGCGGGATTTCCCGAGCTATCGCTGACGGTTCCCTCTATACCGCCTAAGACCGGGTCGCAGGCGAGAAGCACCTCGGGAAGGGTCTCTCCCGGCTTGCCGCTGAATGGCTCGGTCATGCCCACAACGTTGTTGTTCCGCGTCACGGCCAGTGCTTGGAAAGAGTCGTTTGGAGCCAATCCCTCTAAGACCGCCTGGCCGTTGGGGTCCACCACTTCTTCTGCGCTCCACCTTTTCCCCGGTTCGTCTGAGGACCGCAGCATGAGGAGAACATCGCTGCGGGAATGACCGTCGTTGCGATCGACACAGCGCACGGGGACGGAAACAGGCGCAGATACGCTGAAATCGAACTGTTTTTCGTCGTCCGGGCCAACTTCAACGGGCGCGAAGTCCTCTCCCTGCCGGTTATCGTTAACGTCGTTTCCACAAAAGGCCGAGTACCGCCACTTCACGGAGAACTGCGTAGGCCGGTCCACATCAACCACAAGAGCATACCAACCATCGGTGTCTGTCCTCGTGTCGTAAAAGCGCGCACCTGCTGGCTCGTCCAGGCTGAGCGCGATGACCCGGAATGGGTGAAGGGGTCGTCCGGTCTGGGTGTCCGTAACCCGACCGAATATCTTGCCCGTATCCGGAAGCACAAGATCGACCTCGGTCGTTTGCCCGGCCTTGACCCGGACCCCTCTCTGGACGTTGAGGCCTTGCCGTGCGCTCAAGACATCGAACGGATCGTCCGGCCTCTTGGCCTCGGAGTCCCCCTTGTTCGCTGTTTCGGGCACGGCATTGCTTGCCTTCACTGCGTAGAAGCATTCCTCACCCAGTCCTTCTAAACGGTATGCGCCATCCGGGCCCGTACGAGTGGTCGTCAGCCCGAGCCCAAACCGGACAGGAACGTGTGCGTTCTCGGGGTCCTGTCCGCCCGAGCCGGCTTCGCCCACTACGTCGACCCGAACGTCGCTTGCGGGGTCGCCGTTGAGTCGAGTGACTCTTCCCGCGACTGCTCCTGGTGAGTGCAGCACGAACAGGGCGTCGGTCGTCCCCGTCATAATGGCAGGGAAGACCCCCGGACCATACCCCTCCTTGGCAACACTGAAGTCGCACAGCCCTTCCACAGTGATGGCCATCTCGAAATAGCCCTTCTCATCGGTCACCGCGAGACGGCTATAACTGCTGTTCGTGCCTCCAGTGGAAAGCGAACGCGCGAGGAGTTGCTCCATGGTATATCCGTAGAGCAAGAGCTTCACCATAGCCCCGGCTAGGCCCTGCCGCGCTTCGTCAACAACCCGCCCGGTTACCAGAAAGCCCCCTTTCTTAAGCTTGACCTGCACGTTCTCGCGGGCCATGCCTGGAGCAAGTTTGATCCACCCAAAGTCATCTCGGTCATGTACATAGCCGGTGGCGTAAGCGAAGAGCCGCGCGCCTCTAAACGTGTCTATTCCCTTGATTTCAAAGGCGCCGTCTGGAGCCGATTGAGTCGTGTATGTCTTAATGAGATAGTGGGCGTCTGGGTCTTTGAAGGTGTGCAACTGGACCGTCGCGCCGGCAATGCCGTACAACTGCTCATCGACAACCCAGCCCGAAACAGAGGCCGGCTGCGCTTCCGTCTCCTTCTCTTGCACAGACTGGTCGTTCGAAGGGGGTGAGGATTCCTCGACCTGCTGCTTGGCGGGCTTTGCTGCGACCCCAACGGTCTTCACAGTACCTGTGTCCCCTTGGGACACGGCCTGCAGCAGTTTCCCCTGGAGAGCGGTTACCTTATTGGGACGCAGCCTGACCGGTTGTCCGGCTCTCTTGTACATCTCATACGTCAGCGTCCCTGCTAGTCCGAGGACGACTAGCGCGACGACTGCGATTCCAGCTTTGGTCTTGACCGTCATGGCTATTCCTCCTGTGACGAGCAGTTTTGGCGCAGTTGGGGATAGTAACTGTGCCGCGGCTGCTGCGCCCGTCGACATTTTTCCTGCCGTCCCGGCCACGGCCACTTTCCCCAGCGTCGTGAGCAGCGTTTGAGGTGCTGCCTCTGAGGAGGCATGACCCAACATCGCGGCAAGGCCGGCTATTGTTACTAGGATTCCCTGCTTCTTGAGTGACGAGCGGACGCGCCTAATGCCCCTTTCAACACGGCTCGCGATGGTCGAACGGGGGAGCCCGAGGCGCTCTGCAATGGCCGCGTATGATTGGCCTTCGAGAAAATGGTTTACGAGGAGGACCCTGAGCTTGTCCGGCAGGTCCGCAATCGCCCCGTCCACGTGCCTTTCAATTTCGTTCCACTCGGGCTCCCCGGAGGACTCCAAGGTCTCGACAAACTCCTTCTCCCGCTCTCGTCGTCGCGTTTCCTTCCTGAGCACGTCCAGGGAACGATGGGTGGCCACGCGGTGCAGCCACGCCCCAAGGGCCGGGACGATGGGCTCATTCGCCTTCGCGAGTCCGAAAAAGCAGTCTTGCGCCGCGTCTTCCGCTTCACTTGGGTTCCTGAGAATCCTGCGACACGTGGCGTACACCATGCCCGCATACCGCGACACAATCTCGGCAAATGCCCCTGCGTCATGATGACGTATCCATCGTTCCATCAGGGCCTTGTCGGTAAGGCTTTGCATCCCGGATCCCTGCTGAGCACGGACGCCCTTTTGACCAACACCCACTAGTATAACGTTGCCAACATGCGAACGTCCGAAAGAAAACGAGAAACGTTTCTTCATGCTGCAGGCCGAACGTCCCCGTCTCGCCCGATCCCCTCTCTTCACCTGTTTGGTGTTAACCCATTAGACCGGTCAACTCGTCCGCGTTTACTAAGGGAGCAAACCTCTCGCATTCCGTGTTTACTCCAAGCAGGAAAGCCAGCGTCGGATAACAGGGGACAGTTACC
>Ga0315282_10017141_pt1 | contig 10492 bp, 1 predicted proteins | sample YL17G07_20_MG_FD_203693 | JGI IMG/M metagenome (GOLD analysis project Ga0315282, IMG submission 203693) | Sediment microbial communities from Yellowstone Lake, YNP, Wyoming, USA - YL17G07_20 | ecosystem: Environmental > Aquatic > Freshwater > Lake > Sediment | place: USA: Wyoming | collected... | reverse complement strand
AGAAAAAACCGCTGAACTTTTGAAAGGTCTCTTCCGAAAAATTTACGGATGAGAAGGACGAGGCGCCGGTGAAGGTCGCTGGGGGATCGGCGCGCGTAGGTCTCGGTTGGAACGCTGGAACAGGGGGACAAGCCCATTTTCGAAAAAAAGAGGGGTAAGTCAACTACACCAAAGTGGTGCGGGGGAATAGGTTTATACTACCGTTTGAATCTACCGAAACTTTTTGTGCAATCTTTGGGCAGGAATCGGGCAACCGTGGCGCAATTTCTAGGCAAAGAAATTGCTTGCTCTCACGAGCAAAATTTGGGCAAGAATCATGCAATTTTAGAGCTATTTTTAGGCAATAGCAGTTGGCAAATTGACGAGAGACAAAACCTTTGCGCGCCGCTTAGAAGGCTAAACACCGATAGCTGGTCGCGAGGCCAACTGGAGGATCAACCGATTTAGAGTCTCCGCCGTGGTTTTTGCCTTCTTACGATGATCGTTGCACCAATCGTGATTATCGCTATCGCCACGACGATCCCTATAGGCAGAGCCAACCCTATCGGGGATGTTATCACGGTGAAAGTCCCAGCCAATCCATTAACCTCGACGCTGTAGGTCCCCTCCTTATCCTCAGCCACGGCAAAGACGACGAGCTCAGTTGCCCCGCCTGCGAGTGTCACATTTTCAATAGCCTTGACAGCACCGTTAATCTTCAGGGTCACCGTACAAGTGCCAACCGTACCGCCCGTGTTCTTGACCATTACTGATATGCTGACCTCCTCCCCGACGGAAACCTGTGAGGGGCTGATGGTCAAGGAGCTGACCGTGAAGGCCGCAGGGGCAGGAGTCATGGCCGTGCCGGATACCGCGAAATATGAAAGCCCCGGCGAGGTCGCGGAGAAGTAAACATAGGTGGCGTCCTCGCTGACCTTGGCTGTAGGTAGGGATATCCATCCGCCATTTTCGGGGTTGTAGCGTTTCAGGGTTATCGTGTTTTCATCTATGTTTTCGCCTTCGATCCAAGATTTCTCGACCTTGAAGGTTATCGTGACCGAGCTGATGTCGTTGTCGGTGATGTTCTCCTTGATTATCTCCAGATAGCGGTAAATCGCCCCCGGTGCGGCTATCGCTATTTCACCGGGCCTGTCGACGAGCTCTTGGACGGTTATCCTGACGTTCTCCACCGTATTTAGGACGCTTATCTCGAGCTCTGTTATTGCGGCGTTCTCGACCTCAATCGTAGCTGGAGACTCGGGCGTTATGAGGGGTATTTCCACAGATGGGGGTGTTGGAGGAGCGATGCTCACGGTGAATGACCAGTTCTCCGACCACGAGCCAATATTTCCAACACCATCGACCGCGCGGGCACGCCAGTAATATGCGCCAGCCGCGAGGGCCTCAGCCGGGGTAAGCTCATATGTGGAAGCCGTCAGGCTGGTCTTCTGGAGGGCGATTGAGACAAACCCCGCATCCCTGGCGATGGACATGTCGTAAGTCACGCCAGATGGGTCGCTGACGTCGGACCAGTCCAAGAGAGGGGTGTTGTCCGTTATGTTTGCGCCGTTGGCTGGCGAGACAAGTGATGGGGCGGGCGGAGGGGTGGTGTCCGTTGGTGTGGGTCCTGGACCAGGTGATGGCGCCGAAGCAGTTGCCCTGCAGCTTGCGGAGGCGCTGACGCTCGGATCCGCCCTCGAGGTGGCAGTTACCGTTATCATCGTCGAGTCGCCCTCGCTCGCGGTGCTCGGCACTGTGACGCTCACGGTCACGGTCGTACTCTCACCAGCAAGGATCGCCACCGTGGGCGCATCTAGCCGTAACTCCCATCCATGATCATTGCTCACTGTTAGGTCGTAGGTGTCATCGACGTTGCCCGTGTTTGAAACCGTGACGGTGTAATTTAGAGTGGCCCCGTTCGCCCCGCTCTGTGAGGTCGGCGAGATCGAAACGCTGACGCCCCCAAGTACCGAGCCCATCGGTGCGAAGGGACTGAGGTGCGTAACCCTCGCCCAAACATAGTTGTTTTCTGTATTTACGCCGGAATCTGGTTCCTGAATCCAATTGCTTCCATCCCAGTAGAAAATCCTAAGGCTGCTTTCGGGAATCCCCGCCGCAGTGACTTCTTCATCCGTGTAGTAAATCCTGATCTCGATCGGCCAAACGATATTTTCAGAGGGAATGTCCGTCCGCACCTCGACATACTTACCCAGGGTTGTGAAGCCGCTAGGAGGGGAACCGCCTGGATTGTTTTCGTGTTTAACAACGGTTACGGAGCCAGCCTGATTCGTCGTAATAGTGACCATCGTGTCGGTCTCTATCCTCCCGTCTACAATTGTGGTGCCCAGAGAAACATGTTCGGTATGCACTGCCAATATTGGATTCATGAGCGGGTAGCGGTCTTTGTTGCCGCCCCCATAAATATTGTACGATGTGTCGCATATCCCATCGCTCCCAGGTATATTTTGGTTCTCGCCACGATAGTTGTCCATGCCCGTGTAATCGCTCCAGTAGTTCCCGCCAGATGGGTAGCCGTTATCCCAGTAGTTAGAACCGTAATCATATGCTTGATTCGTATTATTTTTGAAGTTGTTGTGGTAGATGAGGTTGTTGTACACGTAGTAGAGGTAGATGCCGTATTCAGAGTTGTTCTTCACGAGGTTGTTCTCGATGAGGTTGTTATTCGAGTAGTAGAGGTAGATGCCATAGCTGTTGTTGTTCACGGTGTTTTTAGAGATGGTGTTGTTTTCCGAGGAGTAGTAGAGGCAGATGCCATAGTTGTAGTTGTTCCCCACGATATTGCCAGAGATGAGGTTGTTGTCCGAATAGTAGCCGAGGAGGATGCCATAGTAGTTGTTCTTTACGGTGTTGCTAGAGATGAGGTTGTTGTCCGAGGAGTCGAGGAGGATGCCAAGGGAATTGTACTCCACGAGGTTATTGTCCACGATACCATTTATGGCATTGTAAAAGTAAATTCCATATCTCCAGTTGAACCGTCCATCATGCACGTAGCAGTTCCTGATGACGAAGTGCGCGGTAGTATTCCTTACTTCGATCCCATTAGCGTTCTCCGCGCTTATATCCCAGTTTTCTATGATGTAGGGATCATTCTCAGTCCCCAAGCCAAAGACGACCCCGTTCGCAGCAGTGAACTTGTTGTTGTTGTCAATGTAAATCGGGCCACGTATTATCCATATTGGGGTCTGGAATTGATTGTGTGTGTAGAGAGTGGTCAGATGCTCGCCGCTGTCGAGCCAGTTTCGCCATTCGTCGTAAAGCGACAGGTAAACTCGGTATGGACCATCCCTTCCAGAGCGCTGTATCCTGTAGCCATCAAAGCGGAGCTCGATCGTCTGGGTGCCGACATCGAGATAGTCCTCAGCCGAGGCGGAGGTGATCCAATAGCCAGCGTTGTCGTATAGGTCGCTCGAGATCCTATACCATCCTGCGGTTGCTACCGCCACATTCACCTCGACCACGAGGTAGTTGTACAGGTTGTCGTTGTCCGTGTCCAAGCCATAATCCGAGTGTGGCGGGGAGAACTTTGCCGGAGGCGGTTGGAACTGATCATGAGTGTAGGCTTCAGTCTCATGCTCGCCGCTGTCGATCCAACCGTAATCCCAACTGTAAAGGTCAAGGTAAACGTGGTAGGGGCCATCTCTTCCGGACCGCTCTATCTCGTAGCCTTTGAACCTGAGCTCGATCGTCTGGGTGCCAGCATCGAGGTAGTTATCAGCCCATGTGTAAGTGATCCAATTCCCTTCATTGTCCCGAAGGCTGCCGTATACTTCGTACCATCCCGCGGTTGCCACCGACACATTCACATCGACCGCGAGGTAGTTGTACAGGTTGTCGTTGTCCGTGTCTAGGCCGTAATCCGAGTGCGGAGGAGCCAGCCTCGTTGGCGGCTGGAACTGGTCATGCGTGTAAGCGGCTGTCAAGTGCTCGCCGCTGTCGAGCCAGTTCCCCCATTCATCGTAAAGCCACAGGTACGCTCGATATGGGCCATCCCTTCCAGATCGCTCTATCTCGTAGCCTTTGAACCTGAGCTCTAGCGTCTGGGTTCCAACATCAAGGTAGTTCTCCGCATATGTGTAGGCGATCCAATTGTATGCGTTGTCGTAGAGGCTGCTGGAGATTTGGTATCTCCCAGGCGTTGCGACGGCCACTTTCACCTCGATCACTAGGTAGTTGTAGAGGTTGTCGTTGTCCGTGTCCAGCCCGTAATCCGAGTGGGGTGGGGCTAACCTGGTCGGAGGCTGGAACTGATCATGAGTGTAAGCAGCCGTCTCGTGCTCGCCGCTGTCTAGCCAGTTCCAGTAATAATCATAAAGCGACAGGTACGCTCGATATGGGCCATCCCCCTCAGATCGCTCTATCTCGTAGCCTTTGAACCTGAGCTCGATCGTCTGGGTGCCAGCATCGAGGTAGTTCTCCGCATATGTGCTGGTGATGTAATTGCCGGTATTGTCGTAGAGGTCGCTTGAGATTCTATATGTTCCAGCCGTGGCGACATCCACATTCACATCGACCGCGAGGTAGTTGTACAGCCCATCATTGTCCGTGTCAAGGCCGTAATCGGAGTGCGGAGGCGAAAGGCGGGCCATAACCGCATGTGCGATACATATAGAGGAGTCACTTACTTCTGCGTTTTCCGTTGATGTAGCCATGACAGTTATGTTGTCTTGGGTGCAGTGCACTGCATTCTCAGGTATGGTAACTGTCAGAGTCGCGGTCCTGTTTTCCCTCGCTGGAACTACTAGCGAGATCGGGGAGACCGTCGGGTTCCAGCCGGCATCATCATTGGCAGTCAGGTCATAGTTCCCCTCGACAGCGCGAAGGTTCGAAACTGTAACGGTGTAGCTCAAATTTTCACTAGGCAGGCCCTTTTGATAGCTTGGCGAGATCGATACCTCAACTGCTAGAACCTTCAGATCAAAATACCACGATTTACCAATTGCCCTCTCGCTAGTTATATCGATATAATTGGCCTGGTCGCCCTTAGATATCCCCATGGTGGGGTAAAAGTTCGAGAAGTTGGTCGCATTATCCATGTTTATCCTGATGTCCCCGTCGCTGTAGAGGATGACCTGGAACTTTATGGAGTCGCTCGAGGATCCGAAGCGCGTGACCTCCCACGTTATGACAACATTATCAGCGTATTTGTCCACATAGACACCCGGATCGCTGACGATTCCACCAGCATAGTCCGTCCTCAAGTCGCACCAGAAGGGAGCAATCATCCAGCGTATCTTAAGGTCTTCCAAGCTGCCCCAGGTCCAATTCATGCTCTCCGAAGGGTCGAATATCAGGAAGCCATTTGAGCAAACGTATACTCTAGTCTTAGGCTCGCCCCAGAATGGAAATTCGAAAGGCAGAGTTACCCACGTTCCCAAATCATCGCCGTTAGCCACATCGGTTGTCGAGGTTCTAGCCACCCATTCATATGGAGGGGATGATTTCCTATAGGTTGCAAGCGTAATACTTCTAGCGATACAACTGGCGGACGCGCTCAAAGTTGGGTCGGTTGTCGAGGTGGCGGTGACCGTCGCTTTCGTCGATTCCCCGGGAGCAGGATTGGTTGGGACTGTAATACTCAATTCAGCGGTCCTATTTTCACCAGCTGGCACAGTGAGCTGGGTAGGCGAGATTGTCGATGCCCAACCAGCGCTATCGCTAATCGTGAGGTTGTAGTTATCTTCGAATGTTCCTGTATTCGTAACCGTAACGACATAGGTTAGAAGCTCACTTGGCAGACCTTTCTGCTCGCTGGGCGAAATTGAAACTTTTGGGAAATATTTAACGATTAAGTGAACAGGAGCCTCAGAGGATTGGTAAACCCCAACTGACGGTGAAATGACAGAAAAATCGTATTCTCCAATTTCTGGGGGCGCCGTGTAGGTGAACGTGAAAACCCCATTTTCGTTCGACGGCGCATATGTGAAAGTGTTGTTGTTATCTGACAGCGCCACCGCAAGGCTTTCCAACTTTAGTCCTTCTAGCGTTGCAATATTACCTAATATCTCCACAGTCTCTCCCGGACGTGCAAGAACCTGCTCTGGTACGCTTAGAACGACCCTCTCGGCCAAGGATACAGGGCCCGAAGTATAAACTAGCGAATTGCCGTATTGGTCCATTGCGCTGATTCGGATCGTTAATCCATCAGCCATCTCACACGGTATTAAGTAGCCTTGGGCTGTCTCCCCCGCCGTTTCCCAACTGGCTCCATTATCGAAGCTATATTCAAGGACGATGTTCTCGAGGCCCGTTGGGGTTTCAAGTTGTATTTTAATGTTTTCATCAGGAGAGTAGCTTAGAGGCATCACGATACTGTCGAAAATTGGAGGGATGTGAACATCGTCCGCTAGGTCAAAACTTAGCTCATAGGTCGACCACTTGGATATCGTCGCTAGGCTGGGCATGTGGATTTCAAGTCGCCCCTTCTGACCCATTACATTCCAAGAATTTTTGATATCGTCCCACCAGATGCCTAGGCTTTCGTCCATGCCGATGCGCCCAAAAATCCCGCTCGCGACCAACACATTATCCACGTAAAGGGAGTAGTACGGCTTGGGATATTGTGGATATGGCGAAAGCGGGCCAGACCCTCCCCACCATTGCCAATGTGGCCATGTGAGGTTTTTCCAAATATCGCCAGTAACATTAATGGCATAAGATGTGACGGTGTAGCTCACCTGTAGGCGTGGCCAATATTCATCTGAACCAACTGCATCCTTGGAGTAGAACCACCCAGCTGAGTTATACACTCCCTCGTTCTGCCCCACCAAAGCTATGCTGATTGTTTTATCTCCACCCGCGATCTGGCTCGAAACAAATGAAGTGACGTCCCACGAGTACCATGCGAACTCACCAACATAATCATCAGCCTGGAAGTTCTCGGTGTCGAGGACGGTGTCTTCGGGCTGCGGTGCGTTATTCCATGTTATCGTCCACTCTGACCAGTCATCATTATTCACGGGGTGTGCGTCGACCAAATGCCACGTGGGGGGATAAGGGGAGACTCCTGTCGAAGGACCATACTTACTGTTAAGCATTAGGACGGCGCTATCGATTGTCGCGCCCGACGGAATTTTGCTTAGGTCGAATTTGAGATAGACCCTCTCTGATAAATACACGTTAGGAGTCCATCCCTGGTACATGTTATACTTCTGAGCACCGGCCGAGACACTCGCGACAGTGTCCGGATTACCCTCGCTAGGGTCACTATCGTCGGTCGGGTAGATAACCTCATTCTTGCTCCCAAAAATCATGTCGAGACTTAGACCCGGAGCATAAGGCGCAAATTGGAAATCTCCAAGAACTCTATTTCCAATTTCTCCCTCTTCCGGGGGGATTTGCGGATATGGATAGTGTTGTCCCACGTACCATTCCTGTATTGGGCCGAAAAGGGGATTGTCCCATCCACCATATGTGGGCATGTAGTCGCCCCAGTACGTAGCAGTCAATGGGGCCAGATAGTACTTGACGTTCATGCCGGCGGAAACTTTGTGGCTGTCCCCCCCCCCAACTTGAAAGCCTCCCATATTTTCCCACGTGAACCAGAAGGCATTCACAGAGTTGAGGCCTTTTTCAGGATACGTTTCAGGCATATCGTAGTAAAAATCGTACTTCGCCAAATCAGGGTAGCTATACGTTATTGTCGGAGGAAGGTATGAGACATTCCTATACTTCCAGTTGAGCAGGTACACCTCAGACAGTAAATTGTCGGAGGCGTAAAATCCAAATGCTTGGCTTAGGTTCTCGGGAGGATCGAATTCCGAGGAGTAAAAGGTCAGCCTCGGCACATTGATATCGAAACCAAACCATCCACCGCCCATGCTCCAATTCATCATCGTAACGCCAACGTATTCGTCGTAATATGGATCCCCGCTCAGATACTGGGTATAACAATGTGTGATCAAGTTCTCTCCGGAGTTGTCAGCCGTCGGTATTTCACTAACGAGCGCCTCCGCTAAGCTTATGCTAACATGAACTTCGGATAGTCTTGGGACACTGATGACCTTTTCTATCATGAACATCCTTTGCCAATCAGGCGGCCAATATCCCTCTTTCTCAATCCAGGCACATTGTGCAAGCACGGCGTAGGTTCCGCCTTTTATGTAGAATTGTGCTGGCGTTCCCCAAGCGGAGGAGACAAACGTCATGCTCGGATATTTAGCTAAAACCATACCTGCAGATATTCTTGAATTATCCAGATCATAAATATCAACGCTGATCGTTGACAAGGCGGCAAAAAGAAGTGGAACCCTCAAAGTTCCTTGATCATAAGTTATGTTGATCCATCCCTCATACCACCCTGTGGGGGCATTCTCATCAAGCGGCCCAACCTGCACCAAAACATCAGCATTTTTATGTGCCAGGATGGTTAACGAGGTTGGGTTTACACTTGCGTAATCGGTTTCAATATCCTCGCATTCAACGTAGGTGGAAATGCTGACCTCTTTTGAAGAATCTGTGAGGTTTATCAAAGTAAGTGTCGCAACCTTATTTTCATCCTGCCCGAGCATCCCGAAGCTGAGGCTGGGCTCTATCGCTACCAAACCCGTGTTCTCGGCCTCGGGCACCGATATCCTGCCAGCGCCTTGGCCCCAAAGATGAACATTTTCTAACACCTTCGCATTTCCCATGAGGGCTGCTTTTACCATTATTGGGCTCCAATCTGGATGGGCCTGAAGGAGGAGCGCAGATGCACCCGCGACATGCGGCGTGGACATGGAAGTTCCAGAAGCGCTCGTGTAATAGTCGTCAATTGGAGAACCCATGCTCGTCCCGCTCGCCCTAGGGGCAATGATGTCGACGCCAGGAGCGACGATATCCGGCTTAAGCCTGTAGTCAGCGGTGGGTCCCCGGCTAGAAAAATATATTATATCATCTGCTTTGGTGGTCGCCCCAACTGTAATGACTTTCCTCGCCACTGCGGGCATGCCGACGGTGAACATGCTTGGCCCCGAGTTCCCGGCCGCCGCTACACAGACTACTCCCCGATCCGTCGCCCAGTCAACAGCTGTGGAAATGGGGTCCGTGCCATCGCCGTTTATGTCCGCACCGAAACTCATGCTTATTACATCGGCTTCATCGCCGGTACTTTCTACGCCATCTGGTCCTAGCGCGGCATATTGTATTCCGGATATTATCCATGATTCATATCCCGATCCATATCGATTCAAAACTTTGATGTTCCACAAATACGCCCCGGGAGCCACACCCCTATACAGATAATTAGATGCCTCACCTGTGCCTGCTGCAATACCCGCACAGTGGGTTCCGTGTCCAAAGAGGTCATCTGCTGAGCCATCATCAGTGAAATTTACTGCCACCGTCACTTTTGGGTCATATGTTTCGACATTATCATCCAAGTCATCCAAATCGGGATGTGTTGCATCAATTCCGGTATCCAATATTGTAATCCTTATTCCAGCTCCGTTATCTCCAGCAGCCCATAATTCAGGAGCACCTATTAATGGGACGCTTTCATTCAGGCTTACCTGTACTTTTTTATCTAGCCATATTTTCTCCACGTCCGGCCGCCCCAGCAGCATTTCCGTTGACCCTTTTACATTATCGACTGGAAGTTTAGCCGCCAAAATAGATAGTCTTGGGGAGTTCATCGTTACTTCGCCATTAAAGTCCTTTATTTCAGCTTCAATGGAATACAGGGTTCGTGCGGATTTCTCAATATCCTGAATACTTTCTGCCCTGCTAACTCTGTCAGTAATACTCGCCGTACCTATGATTACAGGTAAGTATCCCATCTCATAATAGCCTCGTTCAATTAGATAATCGATATTAAAAAACTTTATGTCCAGCCTATTGAGATCTACGCCGCTCGGGAGAACATAGGTTCCATCCGGTCCTTTAAAAGTCTGAAAAGCCGATCCTGATCTTGAATCTGCCGGCATGATCTGTAAGGTCCTTTGGCCGCCCGCCATGTCAGATACGATAACTACATCGCCAGTGATCAAAGTAATGTGGTAAACGTTCTCATTCTCTATGCTATGAATGATGGCTATATTTTCAGGATTAAGCTGTGCGGAAGTTAGGCTAGCAAACGGGAGTGACATGGTCGATATTGCCAGCGCTGTTAACGAAGCAATTATCAGAATCGACAGCAGGATGCCTTTGAAACGCTTGGACCTCATTTCCAGCCTCCTTCCCCACTCGTAGTTTATCGGAGTGCCATAAAGCTCTTGCGCGCCGTACTACCTCCCCAGCTGCAGCGCGCTTGCTCAAATTTAACTCAAATCTTGCTCGTCTTATGCTCTGGAATGGTGCGGGGGAAGGGATTTGAACCCTCGAACCCCTACGGGACAGGCTCCTCAAGCCTGCGCCTTAGACCAGGCTCAGCCACCCCCGCACGATTTTAATGTTGTCTAGGGGCTCTAAAAATTTGCCCGCTACGATGAAAAGTGAGATCCAATTACCTACGGCTTCTTGAGCTGCTTTATAAAGTCCTTGCACTTGTCGCCGAGCTCATCCAGAGCCTTCGACAATA
>Ga0315282_10017140_pt1 | contig 10492 bp, 7 predicted proteins | sample YL17G07_20_MG_FD_203693 | JGI IMG/M metagenome (GOLD analysis project Ga0315282, IMG submission 203693) | Sediment microbial communities from Yellowstone Lake, YNP, Wyoming, USA - YL17G07_20 | ecosystem: Environmental > Aquatic > Freshwater > Lake > Sediment | place: USA: Wyoming | collected... | reverse complement strand
CGCGCTTCGGCAGGGGTGTACTTGTAAAAGCCCTTTGCGTTGGCGACGCCGAGGGCGCCGGAGTCCACCACTTTCCGCATCAGTGCCGGGACCTCCTTGGAACAACAGAGTTCCGGAAACAGGTCCTTCATCACCATTTGGTAAGCAGGAATTCCGGTGAGGTCCATGAAGCGGAAAACGCCGGCAAGGGTAATCCAGTAGCCGAAGTCGTTGCGCAACGAACGGTCCACATCCTCAATCGTGGCATAGCCGTTCTCGACCAGATAGAAGGCCTCGCGCAGGAGCGCATACATGCAACGGTTGGTGAGGAAGCCGCGGATGTCGCGCCGCACGACCGATGGGTCCTTGTCCCAACCCCGCGCCAGGACCCTTACGCGCTCGGCAATGCGCGGGTCGGTTTGATCTCCGCAGATGATTTCCAGGAAGCGCAAAACGTGGGCAGGTTCCCCCCAATGGATGCCCACGAATCTCTCCGGATGCGCCGCACCTTTCTGGAGAATGGTCACTGGAATTGCCGAGGTATTGCTACCGATGATGGCCTCCGGGGACACCACCGCTTCGACCTTGCGGAACACCTCTTGTTTCAAAGCGAGTTCCTCTGTCACCGATTCAATAACCACCTGGCAGTTGCTGAGCGCAGAATAATCTTCCGACAGACGGAAGTTCTTCACTACCTTTACGGGATCACGGGAAAGCAGCTTCTGGCGCTTCATTCCACGCAGAAGGTGCAGGAGCCTGCGGCGTGTATTGCGCCGGCGTGAAACGCTCCGGGTCACGCCCACCACGGGGTGTCCGGCGGCGAGCAGGCAGGCGATAATGCTGGTTCCCATAAGCCCCAGCCCCACCACGCCCACGGGGATGTCCGGCGGGTTCGTCCCAAGATTTGAGCCGGGGTGCGTGTTTGCGGAGCCACCTCGCGGAGAATTTTTCGCGGACTTCTTCTTTCCCTTTGATCCCATGTTCAGGCCCTCCTGACCCGGAATGGCGGAGCTGAAGCCTCGCCCATCCGCTCGACGACTCGAAGCGTTTCACCGTCAAAAGTCGTCTGCCCGTCGTAGCGCGGGCGTCCCGCCTTCCGCGCCTGGGGGACGGGCATCCTGCCCGCGCCGGGAATTTCTCCATATTCCGCTGGCATTGGTGTAGCCTCTGCCGCAGGCAGAACCCGATCTATGCGCATCGGTACACCAGCCACACGACAGTAACCCTTGCCTCCTCTTAACGCCCTTTCTTTTCAATAAGATTCCCGGATTATAGGGATAACTATATGTGTTTTCAATGACATACTGGGTTCGCTCGCGAGTTTTCCGCAGTGACCCTTTGTTTTCATAGACATTCCCGCTTCGTTCCTGCAATCTTAAAGAATTCTTTCTCTGCTTGCTCCTCAGTCAAAGAACTCTTTGTCCGCTACCAGGCCAGACTCCTTGCCGGCTTTTCGCCTGGCTTGCCGCTTTTGAAGCCAGCCTGGGACAAGCAGAAACTGCCACCACCTGTTGCCTGTAGGCCGCCAGCCCCAGCCCGGCTTCAACCTAGAATAGTAGCCTATCACAAGGCGTTTGTCAAGCGACAGGAAGTCCGGCTACAGTCCTCCTTCGCGTCGCGCCGACCTTTAGGTCGGCACAGGCTGGTATTTGCCGACCTGAAGGTCGGCGCTACAAATTAGGACGCTATCGAATCCCCCGACTAAAGGCGCTTCGCTCGGAATGGCAGGGGGCCTCAGTCACGCGGTGCGAATGATTCGAGCTTTGGCATCGGGTCTCCTTCGCGCGATGACTCGGAGAAATCGAGAAGGCGTGCTTGTATCGCCGCCCAAAACCGGTACTCCATATCCCAGCGCCCGAGCGCAGAATCGAGCCGGTAGGGCGTGTATTCGGCCAGCCATTCCGCTCGATACTGACTCCGAAGCTCCGTGATCGTGTCCTCCAAATCCGCCAGCCGCGAATGGTCAGGGTAAATGACCATGGAAGCCCAGTTGTTCCACCACAGTTGACCGGGAGGACGTCTCGGCCCAAGTTTGGTCCACATCTCTTCCAGCTCAGGAACCGTCTGGAATTTCTGGGCGGCGTAGTCCAGCAGGCGGCTTCCGAAGCGCAAGCTGGAGAGGGTGAGGGGATCGGCGCCGGCCGCCAGCGCTCGGTCCAAATGCTCTTCCGCATCTTCCGCCAGCAAGCGGGCCTGGCGCAAATCGGCGAGGTGAGCCGTTTCCTTCTGCCTGCGCGCAGGCTCGAAGGGATTGCACCACATGGCGATCATGGTTTCTCCGTCGAGGATCGTTTCCAGCGCCCGCTCGGAGCCATCCAGATCTTGCAAGGCACGGGCGACATCGGTCGCCGCATTGGCCGGATACATCAGCCGCGCATATTGGGAAAAGAAGCCGCCTTGATCCATGGGCTGAGCCTGCCAGGAGGCCGCAGCTCCATACGCCATTCCGGGCCACGTCTGGCGCATTAACTCCTGCGCATCGTCGGCCCAGATAGTGTTCATCATGCCGAGCGCGCCCGACTTCCGTCCTGCCGTGAGGAAATGGTCAATGTTTTGGAAACTCTTTGTAAAATTCGGGGAGATCTGGTTCCAACCCCACACGCCGGTGGCGATCACATGAGGCACATGGTGGTCAGCAAGCGGTCCCAGCCAGTGCCAGAAGCTTTCCGGCGTGCCGGGATCGTATTCCCAGGCGACCCCGATCAGCCCCCGTGGCAGTTGGGGAATGACCGCCGGGTATTTCACCGGGATGTCGCCCCACATCATCACCGTCTTGCCGCTGCGCTGAAGCTGCTCCGCCACCTGGTTAAGCTGCCGGATAAACAGTTGCGCCGGACTCGCCCCCGCGCCGGCTCGCTGCGCCGCCATCTCAATCTGGAAAGTTTCATCAAAGCCGATGTGCACGAACGGGCTGGGAAAGAGCCGAACCAGTTGACTGATCCAATCCTTCAAAAGCGATGCCACCTTCGGATTGTGCGGGTCGAATTCCGTGCCGTGCGGGACGTCGGCCATCTCAGAATACTTCTCCACTCGAAAGAGGTCGTGGAGGTGGCCGTAGAGTTCGAGGCAGGGAATCACGTCGATGTGGCGTTCGCGGCCGTCAGCGATAATGCGGCGAAGTGTATCTTGTGAGAGCCGCCCCGTCGGGTTGAGCAGCGGATATCCCACCAGCTCGATACTGGCTTCACTGTAAAGATAATATTGATTCACCTTCCACCGAGCCAGGAATTCGAGCTGCCGCTTCACCTCTTCTTCGGTGGGAAGCGGGCCGTGGCTCATGTCGACCATCACGCCGCGATAGGCGAGGACCGGCCAATCGTGGATTTCCACTTCCGGCAGGGAGGCCTGCGGCGCTTGGCCTTCCACAAGCTGCGCGAGCGTCTGAACCCCATAAAAGACCGCAGCCGAAGACCGGCCGCGTATCTCAACCCCGGCGGACGTGACCTTCAGATCATAACTCTCCCGTGACTCCGGCCCCGGCTGCTCGCCGGGCACAGGAAGCGCATCCACATTGCCCGTGCGTTCCAGCACGATGGCGGGCCCTGCGCCGCCGCTGGCGGCCAACTGGGTTCCGGTGCGCTCCCGGATCCGCCGCGAAAGCTCCGACGCGGCAAAGCGGTCTTCCTTTGTCGGCGCCGGCGAGCTGAGCCGAATACTTAGGGTGCGGACCGGAAGGTGGCCCGGCCCGTACCGGATTTTCTGGGGTTGTGGGAGCAACGGGTTGTTCTCGGCTGTCGCCCACCCAGGCAGAAGCAACAACGCAGCAAACAAAGTTGAGAAGACCAGCACTCCCTCTTTTATTCCCCGCCTTGCGTCCCCCATGGGTTTCACCTCCTCTTTCCGAGTGGCGGCATGCGATTGTCGCCCTCACGGCGCCCTGCCTGGAACTATCCGCAGTGGCGACGACGGTCAGAAGCCTTCCGCCGCATGGCGATGAAAGGGATTTCTCGCAGTTTCCGCGCCTCTGCTATACAAGAAGGCAGGAGGGTCTGTCAAGCGGCCGAAGAGGGCAGCCCTCAAGGAGCCTGACGCGACGATAGGTGCGAGAAGTGATACACTGCAACTCCCTGGATGCGAAATAACGCCGGGAGACAGGCATGACGAGGGCTGTATAGCCCATGCGAAACTGAAACGCCCCGATCTATCGGGGCGTCAGCCGGGGAAATTACGATGACTCCTTCATATTTGTATTGTTTATTCGCAGTGGCGGGCTTCAGCGGGTTTTATCTGGTGCTGGGGGCCAGTCAAAAGAGAAAAGGGGACCCGACAGGCCTGAACCTGGTTGGGTGCTTTGTAGGAGCAGGTCTCAGCCTTGCCAGCGCATGCCCACTCCACGCGGCGGCGTTCCCCCGGGGCGCAGTGGTGACGGGCCTGCTCATTGGCTCCGCCGCGGTTTTCGGGTTTTTGGGAACGATCCTGGCCATGAAGTCAGGGATTCCCGTCAGTGTTGTAAACACGATCATGAGCCTGGCGATGGTTGTCCCGGTTGTGCTGTCCATGGTGTTTTACCGTGAGGTCCCCCGAATCAAGACTTTTGCGGGCATCGTACTTGCAGGGCTTTCCGCGTATTTGGTCCAAGGAAGGAAATCCTAAAATGCTTTGGCTCATTATTGCCTATTTTGCTAATGGCCTCGCGCAGTTTTTTCAGAAGTACTTGCAGGCCCAGGGCCTCGGCGCGTACGTTCCCACGGCGCTGATCATGATGTATTGTGCCAGCTTTGTAATAGGCATTCCTTTACATTGGATTTTTCGCGGCAGGGTTTCACGCAGGGAACTGGTGTGGGGCCTCGCGGTGGGCATCTTCTCGTTCGGCGGCAACTACAGCATCATCCAGGCGTTGAGGTATCTCCCGGCTTACACCGTATTCCCCATCGCGGTAGGCGGGCCTATCGTGGTGGTTGCAATCTGCTCGTGGCTCATCTTCGGCGAGCGATTGACCGCCTCCGCAAAGTGGGGCATCGTGTGCGGAACCGTGGCTGTGGGTCTTCTCACGGTCAAATAGGAGTTCACCATGCACGCGGTAGGCATAGACATCGGCGGCACTTTGACGAAGATTGCTCTCGTGTCTGTGGACGGCCACATTATCAAGAGCGATCGAGTAAACACCGTGGCGGAGGCAGGAGCGGAACGGACGTTCGCCGCCTTGCGGCCGGTGATCGAAGCAATGAGCGCTGCGGCCGGCTTGCCTTACCCGCCCCCGGCGGGAGTCGGCGTCGGTATCGCGGGGACGGTTAATTACAGGACCGGCTGGCTAACCGAGTCGGGCCCCTTACGATGGGTGAACATCCCTCTGCGCGACGTGGCGGAAAGCATTCTCGGATGCCAGGTGGCAGTCGACACGGACGCGAACGCCGGAGCGCTTGCCGACCTCTATTGGGGCTGCGGGCGAGAGTCGTCGGATCTGGTCTATGTCACGTGGGGCACAGGGATTGGCGCCGGTCTGATCTTTGACCGCAAGCTCTATCACGCGCAGTGCGGCGCGGTGTGTAATTTAGGGCATGCGCCCGCTGATCCTTCAAGCACACGCGCTTGCTATTGCGGATGTAAAGGATGCCTGGAGGTCGAGGCGGGAGGGAAAGCTTTGGTGGAGCAGGCGAAGGAGCGCTTGCGCGCAGGAGCCGAGTCACTACTTCACGATGCCGGTGAGGAGATCACTCCCGAGCACATTGCGCGGGCGGCGGGGCTTGGCGATGGGTTGGCGCGCGAGATTCTTGACCGGGCAGGAATGCTCATGGCGCGCGTTCTGGCAGGGGTAATGCCCCTTCTCACTCCGGACACCATTGTCTTCGGAGGCGGGGTGAGCGGCTGCTTTCCCTTGGCTCGAGCCAGCTTTGAACGAGAACTCGACGCTCGCGCCCCCAATTTCGTCCGCCATTTGACTCGCATAGTTCAATCGTCGTTTGGCGGAAACGCTGGCGTGCTGGGGTCGGCAATGTTGGTCATGAAGCAGTAAGACTGGCGTGGCCCCCGCCCCCCCGAGCCCCATGTCATTCCGAGCGTAGCGAGGAATCCCGCCCTGGTTTGTGGAGGGAGGAATCAGAGCGAGATTCCTCGCTACGCTCGGAATGACACAGGGGCTCGCGGGTGACCACCGTGATGATTTTCCTCCCTGCGGGTGGACGGAAGGCCCACGGGCGCTGGGGACCAGACGGTCTTCAACTTGCTTTCAATGTGGAGGGAGGCTAAGTATTCCCATGAAAAACCTCAAGGCTGTTTTCGGCGGCAAAATCTACACGCCTCTTCAGGAGATCGTCAGCGGGGTGGTTTTGATTGAGGGCGCGCGCATCGCGCGCGTAGGTCCGAAAGGTAAAGTGAAGGTGCCTCGTGGCACGGAAATAGTGGATCACGGGGAGCAGATCATTGTGCCAGGTTTTATTGACCTGCATATTCACGGCGCCGCCGGGCACGATCTAATGGAAGGAACCAGCCAAGCGGTGTCATCCGTCGCCAATTTCCTGGCGCGCCAAGGCACCACTTCCTTCGTGGCCACGACCGTGACCGCCAGTCCGGGTGACACGCTCGCAGCCGTTCGAAACCTGGCCGAGGCGATTCGCGCTCAGCAGCTCGTTGCGCAGCGGGGAGATCAGCCGCCGTGCTCTGAGATCCTGGGCATTCATTTCGAGGGGCCTTTCTTGAACGCGAAGAGGCGTGGCGCCCAACCAGCGGCTCACATCCAACCACCTTCAGTCAGACTACTCCGGGAGTTTCTCGACGCAGCGGAGGGAAACGGCAGGATTCTTGCGCTGGCTCCGGAGCTCGAAGGAGCATTGGCGCTTCTCAAGTACGCTCGCCGTCGGGGATTGAGAGTGAGCATAGGACACTCGGACGCCACGCTCGAGGAAGCGGAGCGCGCGCTAGATGCGGGAGCAACTCAGGCCACACACGTTTTCAACGCCATGCGTCCTTTCAACCATCGCGACCCTGGAATCATCGGCGCCGTGCTCACAGATGAGCGGGCGTTTGCCGAGCTCATCTGCGACGGCATTCATGTGCACCCAGGGGCGGTCCGGCTTCTGGCGAAATCCAAAGGGTTGGATCGTGTGCTTCTGGTGAGCGACGGCGGCCCGGGCGCCGGCATGCCCGATGGAAATTACCGCATACACGAATTCGATGTGACCATCGTCGGCGGCGTTTGCCGCGACCAGCAGGGTAACCTTGCAGGAAGCACAGTTACTCTCGAGACGGAGCTGCGCAATTTATCGAGATATACCAGGCAGCCCTATGCGAAAGTCTTGCTGTGCGCAACTCTGAATCCTGCGCGGCAGTTGGGTCTAGAAAAACGCAAAGGGGTGATTGCACCTGGGGCCGACGCTGATTTGGTGACGCTTGACGCGGAATATCGCGTCGTTCAAACCTACGTCGCAGGCCGCCCTGTCTTGTAATCACCTCATGAGGAGGCGCAGATGCGCAGGTTCTTCTCGTTAACGGTTTCGATTTTCCTGATCGCTGCGGCAGGCGCGGCGCAAGCAGAGAATCCGGTTACGGTCTCGAGCGATGGGTGGTCGGTCACTCTCGACGAGCAGCGGCACACCCTACACATTTCGCACGAGATTCTGGCTACAGTTCTGGCGGACGCTCGATTGAATCTGCGAAGCGAGCGCGGCCTGAACCGGCTGACGAGCTGGTCCGTCGAGAAGAAGGGCCAGAATCGGCTTTCCATTCAGACCGCCCAACCGCCCACCGCATGGCTCCTCGAGTTGGCTCCCAACACCTTGAAGATTTCCAGTACTTCGACCGATGCAGTTCTCACCGCGAAAGCGCCGGCGCAAAGCGATCGCATCGTGGCCCGCCTTTTGGACCCTCAAGGGTTTCCGGTTAACTGGCTTGGAACCACCGAAGTCGTGGGAAGTTATGGGGGGCGCCAGACCCGGAACCCCTCCTTCCTTCCCAGGCGGAATCCTGAGGTCATGTATTTTGCCTTAGGGCAGGTCTCGAGTTCGAATCTTCACAGTCTCTTCGACCGCAAAACGGACACGGCGATCAGCTTCTCGGACCAGACCGTAATGCAGCGCAGCCGTCAGGACGCCGATCTGCTCGAGGTCACCATCCCGGTTCCGGGAAACACACTCATCCGCCTGCTTCCTGATTACTTCACCAAAACGCTGGGGCTGCCTTTCTATGTTCCCTTGGACGATTCACACTTTCCCAGCGCGCCCTCGGTCTGGTGCAGTTGGGATAGCTACTACGCGGATGTGCGGGAAGAGGACATCGTCCGCAACACGGACTGGATTGCCGCTCATCTCAAGCCTTATGGTTTCGACTACATTGCACTCGATGACGGCTACGACCGGGGCCCCCGCGGCGAACACTACTGGACTCAAGAGTGGGACCAGAAGAAGTTCCCCCACGGGGCAAAGTGGTTGACCGCCTACATCAAATCCAAGGGCCTCCATCCCGGACTATGGCTTGTGCCCAACTCCTATGCCGGAGCCGTCGAGCAGCATCCGGACTGGTATTTGCGCGATAGGGAAGGGAAGCTGATCCTCGATTACAACACGCCGGCCCTCGATTCCACGAATCCCGAGGTCTTGGACTTCCTCAAGAAGGAGTTCACGGCCCTGGATGAGATGGGATTTGAGTATTACAAGTTTGACGGCGAGCATGCCCTTCCCAAGTATGCGCCCGCGGTCGACACGACCAGGCTCTACGACAAGGCGATTGATCCCATCGTCGTTTATCGAAACCGGCTGAAGCTGATCCGTGAGACCATCGGCCCGGAGAGATTCATCGAGGGCTGCCCGGCGGGTACCCCGCTGAATGGCATCGGCTACTTCAACTCCTATTTCAACGGGGAGGACATGTACCCCAGTTGGCAGGGGAGCTATGCCCTGTTCAGTTCCATCAACGCCAACGCCTTCCTGAATCACATCGTGGTTTACACGATGGCGGGTGAGGGAATCGAAGTAGCGCCGCGCATGACCTTCGAGGAGGCAGCGAAGAAACGGCCTGCCCCCGTTCTCGAGGTCGCACGCACGCGCGAGGACCCTCTGGTGGGATTCGGCGCCACGCTGGCGGAAGCCCGCACCCTGGTCAGTTACGTTTCCCTGACGGGCGTGGTCTATGCTTTGTCCAGCGTCGCCCCCGAGCTCCCGGTCGAGAGAGCCAGGCTCTTGCAGATGACGCTGCCCAGCATGCCTATCCTTCCTATCGACCTGTTCAGCCGTGGCGCCGATTTGCCCAGTTGGGACCTCTTCAAGCATACGACGCCCGAATATTACATCCACAACTACCCGGAGATCCTGGACCTGAAAGTGAATGCCAAATCGGGGGTCTATGATGTGGTGGGTCTGACCAACTGGAGAGGCGAAACGGCAACCAGGGAGCTACCGTTCGCGGAAAAGCTGGGACTCGAGCCCGGCTCTCGCTACGTTGCCTTTGACTACTGGGGCCAGAAACTGTTCGGGATTTTCAAGGATCGGATGAAGGTCGAGATCGAGCCGCACGATACACGCGTATTCCTGCTGCACCCGCTGCTCGATCGGCCGCAACTCATCGGCACCTCCCGGCACATCACGGGCGCCTTTTCAATCCTCGATCTGGGATGGGATGCGTCGAAGAGCCGCCTACATGGCTCATCCCGAACGGTGCCTGGGGAAACATATTCGCTTTGGGTTTACGTCCCGCAGGAAATGAGCGTTTCCCAGGTGCGAGCCGCAACGAGCGATGGGCAGGAGATTCCAGCGCGCCATGAATTGGTAGGGAACTCTTTGAAGATAAGCATGCAAGGGCAGCGCAGCGTAGTGGCGTGGGAAATAGAGTTCAAATCCTAACCCGCAACGAGCTGCGGCTCTGCCGCCTGACTTGCGGAAAGGTTTTGACTTCCCGTGGCGCCTACTTCCAGCAGAGCCTCCTCTGGCTTCCCTATCCAGGCTCGCCTCTTCTGACTTCGACGTGCCGCGCGTCCCTGGCATCCGGCGGCCGGTCGTCATTGCACGACCACATCAACCGGCACGGTATGCGTGTCGTTGCCACTCGTGGCCCCCACGTAAAATGTATAGGTGCCGGGTGGCGTGACGCCAGTGCCAGTCAGGCTCACTATCTGCGGGCTGGCGTTGGCGTCGTCGCTGATGAGAAGCGACCCGCTGAAGGGCCCGATTCCGGGCGGCGAGAAGGTCACGCTAATTGCGCAGTTGGCTCCCGCCGCGAGAGCGTTGCCACAGGTATTGGTCTGATTGAAGATTGTCAAGTAGGGGAGCTTCGTATTGCTGGTGGTGATACTCGAAATGCTTAGCATGCCGGTACCGGTGTTAGAGAGAGTCACGGTCTGCGGCGGGCTGGTCAACCATACACCCACCTGACCGAACGCGAGATTCGTAGGGGAAAGATTTATCGTGGTTTCCGGAGGGAGCCCCGTGCCGGTCAAGCTGACGGTTTGGGGGCTGCCACTCGCGTTGTCGGTAACAGCCAGCGACGCGGTCCGCGACCCCTCCGCGGTGGGCTTGAACGTCACATCGAATGTACAGTTGGCGTCCGCCGGGAGAGTGCTGAGACAATCATTGGTCTGAGAGAAGTC
>Ga0315282_10017139_pt1 | contig 10493 bp, 7 predicted proteins | sample YL17G07_20_MG_FD_203693 | JGI IMG/M metagenome (GOLD analysis project Ga0315282, IMG submission 203693) | Sediment microbial communities from Yellowstone Lake, YNP, Wyoming, USA - YL17G07_20 | ecosystem: Environmental > Aquatic > Freshwater > Lake > Sediment | place: USA: Wyoming | collected... | reverse complement strand
CTTCAGGGAGAATACGCAGGTCTGCAAGATAACTACACTTTGTTGGCCAAGGACTACAACCAGCTCAACTCAAACTACTCAAACCTAAGGGTGGACTATGTGACTTTAAGTCACAACTACTCTCAATTGACTACAAACTATGAGCAACTAAACAACAGTTATTCGTCATTGAGCGTAAGTTATTCCCAGCTCAACTCAAACTATAACGATCTTAATGCAAAGTATACAGCGTTGAATACCGCATATATTCAGTTGCAGGGCTCGCAAGGAACTTTGAGCGCACAATATGCCGCCCTCCAGAGTTCTTATAATCAGCTTTCTACATCATACACTCAGCTCCAAACAGACTACAGCGAAGAAACCACTTTACGAATTGGCACGACCCTCGAGACATATTATGATTATGTGCGTGCAAATCTCTTGGCGTTTGGAGTCAATCCCTTGGGCGAAGAGAGGTGGGATCTACATCCCAGCTATTACAACATTAGCGTAGAATTCGCTGCAGATGAGGCAGCGCATGATGCTGGTAACGCATATTGGCCATCAATGGAAAAAGGGTCAGGATACTATGACATTACTGGCGAACATGCCTACACTACAGCCAATAATATAATGGAGCAAGCCATAACTTACAGTGGCATTAAGGCGACTGATAGCAGTGTGGATAAGATAGACAAGATCCTAGGATTCATCCAATCTAGAGTAACATACCAGAGCAGGCTTCTAGACCACATGTGGTTCCCTACAGAGACTTTAACATTCAAATCGGGCGATTGTACGAGCTTCTCAATTCTAGCAGCTTGTATGTTTGAGGAGGTGGGCATAAAGAGCGCTATCGGCTTTTTCACAAATAGTACATTAGGCGGACATGCCATGGTTCTCGTTCGACTAGATAATTTAGGTGGTTATGGATACAGATACTACTCGGACCTGACTTCATTTGGTCTAACATCAGGGAAATGGATAATAATCGAACCACAATTTAGTTCGGTGTCTGTTTACTCCAATAACTTAAATTGGGTGAGCTATTGGTCAATAGTTGCTGCCAATGAGGTTCCATATGGTGCATAATGCACCATCATTACTTTTTCTCTGTCTAATTCCCCATATTATATAATATGTTTAATGGAAATTAAATTTCCTAAAATTTTTTCTGTCTTTTAGTTCTCCCATGTCGCTGGACAGGCACTTCAGGTTCCTGGCGTTCCTGCTTAACCTGGACGAATGCTGGATCTGCTCGAAGAGGCGGTTAACAGAGCAGGGAGGCGTTAAGGGAGGCCGTAGAGAGGGAACAGGACCTCCTTCTGGAACGGATATGCGGTCCAAAGCACAGGCCCAAAAAATGCCGGAGGGCAGGCTCCTACCGGAGGACCGTCATCACGAGCGTGGGCAAGGTGAGGCTCAGGCTGGTGAAGGTCACGGACGGAAGGAGGACATGGCCTCCAGAAGACGCCGGTCTCGCCGGGCATGTAACCCGTCTTGTCCGTGCCGGCGGCTGCAGATACACGGCATACGCCATTAATGGAGACTGGCTTGGAACGGATGCCTCCTGCCTTTTCGGCCCAAAGATCTTAACCGCCCGAGAACCCTGTCATCCTCTCAATAAGCAATAAATGCCCCAAAAACCAATTACTTCATGGTGTAAAGTTTTTGGGAAGACCTAGGTCCACACAAATTACCTTGAACCTGGCACTGGTCTGCCTCCTTCTCGTATTATCAAGTGTAGGATCAGTAGCAAGTTGGAGTAATGGAGGCTATTCTGCCGATCCCTCCCACCCAGATTACGGGACCCATGACTGGATTGCACAACATGCGTTGGACTGGTTGCCTGACAACGAAAAACAGTACATTTTAAACAACTTAGCCCTTTACCTTTATGGAACTGAGCTGCCGGATAACAACCAAGCCTCTGATGGAATAGGTGACACGACAAACCACCACGTCTATTACCGTTCAGATAATAGTTTGCAGGAGGATAATTCAGCTGTTAGAGCATCCACAGAGTTTAGTAAGGCCCTTACTTTTCTTAAGGCAGGGGAATATGCAGACGCCGCGAAGACTGCTGGGATTATGAGCCACTATATTGTTGACTTGGCGGTATTCGGTCATGTTATGGGTTCAGGGACGGATTGGGGTGCAGAAACTCATCATTCGGACTATGAAAACTACGTAAATGATCGGACATCGAGTTACTCCTCCACCTTCGACACATACCTCTCTTATGATGGTCAACTTAGCATCACCTCTGCCTATGATGTTGCTTTACAACTTGCCTACAACACCACATTTGGCACGAATGGTGATTTAACGTGCGTTTGGATGGACAATCACTACGACTGGAGTAATTCTGCCTTCATGAATCGAGCAGGGCAATCCCTCAACCTCGCCGTTAACTATCTCACAGATGTTCTACACACACTTTATGTTGAAGCACAGACCACACAAACGTCGACAACCACGAATATATTAATCAATGAAATGGAGCAGAACCCTGCTGGAACCGACGCAGGAAGTGAGTGGGTTGAGCTCTACAACCCAACCTCAAATACTGTGGATATAGGCGACTGGACCTTATCCACAACTGCTGGCACCGCCGTTTCACTCACGATTCCATCAGGGACAAGTATCGAAGCCGGAGGATACCGTGTATATACACACAGCTCGCAATGGTTGGATAATGAAGACGAATCTGTAATTCTACGAGATGCTACTGGTAACGAAGTCGATCGAACACCAATACTAAGTGACACCTACAACGATGGCAGAAGTTGGCAACGATATCCGAATGGCGAAGATACAAACTCGACGAGTGATTGGAGCTTTAGAAGTAGTACTATGGGGGTATCGAATGGCGGAGAAACAAAAACTCCAAGTTCAATTTCAATTTCTGTCTCTACAACCAGTTTAACGATAGGTGCCAGTATATCAATATCTGGTGCAATAACTCCCGTACGTGGCGGTGTAGCAGTTACTTTGAGCTACACGCTCCCAAACACCACAGTTGTTACTAGAACCGTAGTTTCAACATCAGATGGTAGATATAGTGATACATACGCACCATCTGTTTTAGGTTCTTGGGCTGTAAAAGCAAGCTGGGAAGGCGACTCTGTATATGCTGGGGCAACGAGTTCCTCACAATCTTTTACGGTATCCAAATCCCAAAGCACCATCTCTTGCTCGCCCTCCTCCTCCAGCCTTACTATTGGAACCTCAATCACGGTTTCTGGCGCAATCAGTCCAACACAATCTGGGGTAACGGTCACTTTGAGCTACACGGTTCCAGGTGGAACGATTATCAATAGGACAGTGACCACGACATCGGATGGTAGATACAGTGAGACTTACACGCCATCGGTTTTAGGCATGTGGAGCGTTAAGGCAAGCTGGGAAGGGGATCCTACATATTTGGGAGCAACGAGCTCATCGAGCTCCTTTACCGTATCCAAGGTCTCAAGTACCGTCTCTTGCTCGGTTTCCCCCTCCAATATTAATATTGGAAGTAATGTAGCAACTTCTGGATCGATTAGTCCAGCACGCTCTGGAGTTATCGTTACCCTGAGTTATGCACTTCCAGATTCCACGGTTATTACAAGAAACGTAACTACAGCATCAGATGGTAGGTATAGTGATACCTATGCGCCAACAATTTTGGGCTCTTATAGTGTAAAGGCAAGTTGGGCTGGCGACGCTACATATGCTGGTACCACGAGTGCCTTGCAATACTTCACTGTGTCCAAGTCATCAAGCAGTATTTCCTGTTCGGTTTCATCGTCAAGTATCAATATTGGAAGCTCCGTCACTATTTCAGGCGCCATTATTCCTTCCCGTTCCGGCGTTACCGTCACTATTAGTTATAGGGTTTCTGGCCAATGGGGTAGCCTTGCAACCGTCACGACTTCCTCTGGCGGTACGTATTCCTATACTTGGTTGCCAACAATAGCTGGTTCGTATCAGCTGAAGGCTTCATGGGCGGGGGACAGTTCATATGATGAAGCCACCAGCGTTACGGTATCTGTTACAGTCGATAAAATTCCAACTACCATCTCATGTAGAGCTTCGTCATCCGAGATAACCGAGGATGACACAATCACGATCACAGGATCCATTAGTCCAGCGATCTCTGGAAAAACTGTCACTCTGACCTACACGAAGCCAGATGGAAGAACGTTCACGAAACCTGCAACAACTGGCCCGGACGGCTCCTACAGCGATGTGTATCAGCCTGATACCAATGGGTCATGGAGTGTAAGAGCTTCCTGGGAGGGGGACTCGGAGCACCAGAACGCGTCCAGTTTGTCGGTGTCATTCAACGTAATCGCTCCATTTAACGTAAGCATCTCTGACACGACAAGCCCTGTAATATCATCCATAACACCAGCAGACGGTTCAACATTGAATAGCACCACACTGACCATAAGCGCATCATATTACGATGATGTTGCCATTAACACAACCTCAGTAAATCTTAAGGTAGACGGAGTATCTATTACACCTACAGCACTGACTGCCACAAAGGTGGAATATTCCACCATATTTACTGAGGGCACACATTCAGTTTCCTTGACAATAAAGGACACATCGGGCAATACTGCTACAGTAACTTGGAATTTCGTAGTGGACACAACACCTCCAGAAATCTGGCTCGCCTATCCTCCGGATGGTTCAACCTCATTTTCGAGACTTCCAACCATAAGCGCGACATTTTACGATGCAGGGGGCATAAACGCCTCATCCGCAATCATTAAACTTGATTCTAGAGAGGTATCCTTAGTTGCAGATACGTCAGGTTTCTCTTTTGTACCTGATAGTCCTCTCACAAGTGGGGTTCACACGGTTTTTGTTTCTGTCAAGGACTATGCAGGGAATATTGCAAGTAAAACATGGTCATTCACAGTCCGAATTTTGGACACCGAAAAACCCGTTATAATGACTATGGTGTCCTCAAACGGTTCGATGCTCAATAATGCTACTGTTACGATAAGTGCATTTTATTCGGACAATGTTGCAATAGATCTTACATCTATCTCATTAAACATTGATGGTGTCCCAGTAATACCTGACATCCTTACAGCATCAAGAATCGAATATACCTCCAACTTTACCGAAGGTTCCCATGCCGTTCAACTCTCGGTAAGCGACCTTACAGGCAATATTGCCACCGCCTCATGGTCTTTTACAGTGAAGTCGCCCCCACCTCCCTCACGCTGCATAATTGTTACTGCTACATATGGCTTTGAGATTGCTCCTCAAGTTCAGTTTCTTAGAGATTTCAGGGAGACTCTTGCTCTGAAAACCTTCGCCGGAAGCAGCTTTATGGCGGTCTTCAATACGTGGTACTACTCTTGGAGCACTCCGGTTGCGGCTTTCATCGCCCCTGACCCAACAGTTAAGGCGTTAATGAGGGTGATCCTTGAGCCACTCCTTTACATACTCCAACTATCAACGGCAACCTTCTCTCTGTTCGCATTTGATGGTGAACTGGCAATAGTCATGGCTGGGCTTGTGGCATCCGCCCTCATCGGGCTCGTCTACTTCATGCCCATTACAACAATTATCCTTATTATGATAACCAGATTACGCAGATCTTGGGCCATCCCAAAACCGGGTCGCATCAAATTCTTAGTGATACTATGGGCAGTCGGCATTCCACTAATGTTTGCAGGAGAATTGACCCTGCTTTCTCCACTGATGATGTTCGCCACAGGTGCCTTCGTTGTACTTACAATAGCCATCGTAACCGGATTTGTCTCATTGAAAATAGCAGAGCTAGCAAAAAGGTAAAGCGCAAAATTGCATGGTACCGGGGAAGGAATTCGAACCCTTGCCCCCCCGAAGAGGAACCGGCCCTCTCGTTGATCTCTGCTCCTGAATCCTGTCTTTAGGACGAAGCCCTCACTCCAAGTACCTCACCGGGAGCTGGAGCTTCAACTTCTCGTACTCCTTCATCCACAGCCTGTACTTCTCTGCCTTGATGCGGATCCTGACCAGGCGCTGGTTTAAGACATTCATGCTCATGCCTTCGCTGATGCACGCCTGCTTTAGCGAGCCGTACTTTATGATCAGCTCTAAGACCTCCCGCTCCTTCTCGGTCAGTCCTACCGGCATTGGATGCCCACCTCCTCTCCATCAAATTTAGTGCGCTGAACGCGACCGTCGTTTTCCCATGCTTTTTCATAATAGTATAGTATGAAAATCAACGCTTTTGCGTAGTGCGGGATTGAATGAGTTAGTACACTGGCGGACTTTGGCGCAAATGATGTGGATGCCGCTCTCTCTGTGTCATAATGCGTGATGATGTCGATGCTGGTGGTCACGGCTTCAACCCCCTCCACTCCATGCACGCCACGACTTGGATCCGTAGCACGTAGATCCCACCCCCCTCTCTCAACCTCAACCGGCTCACAAACTCGCTTTTTTGGCATTTGGGACCTCATCAACCCTCCCCTCGAACGCTAGTTATCTGATGCCGCCTTCAGCCTGAGCCTCATGTGCAGGCCGCACCACCTGCATACCACAACCTTGCCTGAATCTGATTCATCATAATCGAACGACGTGTGGCACCGGGGGCATCTGCCGTAATATCCGTTGTCAACTGTAACTTCTTTTTCAGCAACGGGTTTGCTTGGTTGCTTCTCCTCCTTCTCCTTAGGCGCCCTTACAGTGAGGGACTTTGCGAGTTCATCAATCCTCGTCGAGAAGCTCTTCCATAGGGGGTCGTTATAGATCTCTTTGAACCTTTGTTGTGACTTTTCCTCTTTTTCCTTGAAACGCTCCTTGGCGTCAGCGCCGTAGTACTTCTCTATTGCCCTCCTACAGATGTCTTCCCCGGCGCGTAGCGTTTCGTCGTTCTTAAAAAGCGCGTTTGACTCACACTTCCTCATCCCATACTTTTGAATATAGCCATAATCACGTGATTCTCTGCCAGAGCTCGTCCTAAGGTCCTCAATCCATGTCAGATTATGCCTGTCAATATCTTCCTTGTTCAGCCCAAACCTTTCAACAATCAGCGAATCTGGAATCCAGCCTGTCCCCCGCTCGCAGTCTTCAAGGTTCTTCCTGAACGTGTCTGTAATCTTAAGCCCAGCCGGATCATGATCGTAGAACAAAAGCAACACAGGCGTTAAGCCCTTAGCCTCAGCCCTCTCGGAGAGAGTTGCAATATGGGCTCTCAATAGAATCGGGGCCCAACCTTTCGAGGAGACTATGGGGATGTGGTACTCGTCGCAGATTGGCTTAAACAGGTTAAGTAGGTCTCCCTTTTCAACGCACATCATAACGTAGTACTCTTCGCCTATCCAGTAGTCTGTGGAATATGCTGGTAGGTTGCCAAGCATCTCCTCAACGTCCTTCTTCAACTGTTCGAGAAGGATGTTTGGCTCTGAGGCTATGTGGATGCCCATAAAGCGTCTCGTAATGTCCTGGTCCTCAGCGACGAAGTCGATTGGCAGAAGACCTATCTTCCGACAGTCGTTGATAGCCTTCTGGCATGAATCAAACTCTCCTTTACTAATTTTTCCCAGGCCCTCAAGGAGGTAGCACCACCCCCTAGACGAATACTTTACGGGGTTGGTTCTCTGAGACTCTATTGCCTTTATCTCGCCTGCAAAGTCCTCAAGCCTCTCCTCATAGTTATCGTCTCCAAGCCTCCCGTGGGGTATCCACGACAGCGGCCTCGGCGGCGGAGGAGGGTGGTAAACTCTAGGTGTCTTCGGGACTGGCAGGACCTTGTTGAATGCCCTCTCCATGAGGGAACTTATGCTCATGTTACTCATTCAGACCACTCTTCCCGTAGTTCAACCACTTCAGAACCGGACAGACGAGGTGGGACACGACCGTAACTGGCATGTCTCTGCCGATGCCCACTCGGCCAAGATGGTAGTTTATGTTGTATATTCTAGAGAAGATGTCCTCCATCGAGGCCATGAAGTTGACGCACTGATAGACCTTGAGTCCCTCCTGATCCTCTCTCTTCCTGTCGAAGACCGCAATCTCTATGAGGAACGGAAACTCAACGTGGTCTAGGTTGTGGCAACGGCCATCGCCATGGTAATACTCTGGACACTCCTCTCTCGTGCCAGACATCATTACGTACCTGAGCCTCTCCCAGCCATTCTGTTCGCGGACCTTATCGAAGGATTTCTCACCCACACATCCTAAAACCGATGTAATGCTCCTCTTGGCGATGGATTTAGATCTACCCTTCATTATTGCAAAAAGCCTTGACACGATCTGTTCAGGCAGGTCCCCTATTGACGTTGTTGGGAAAAACTGCACGAGGACCGTGTCTCTGAAATCACGATCCTGGAAATTTGGTTTTTGCAGTTTTTCCCCGTTGTTCAGTTCCTCCACGATCTGCGCAATAACCTTCCTTGAGGTGAAGCCCCTGAAGAGTGAGATGAACTCTTTCAGCTGTGTCTGAGGTCTAGCCCTTACAAAGTCCTTGAAAAGGGACTGAAATTGTTTCTCCGTGTACCATAAAGCCGACGTTTCCCGTCTTATCGGTTTGTTCTCCCCGGCTGAGCCCAGCGACCTACTCTCATTGAAAATGTTGTATGTTATCCTCCGTGAAGGGTTAACCATGCCCGTTGCGAAAATTAGATCCTTCAATACCGAAGGGCTCTGAAGTGTGCCGTCTCTGGGGAGCCTTACCACGAATGTAGTAAGCCCATCGTCTTCTCTTCTCGCAGTAGCAATTTCTGATCTAATCACTTCTCTTATTCTGTCAGGCTTCAGAACAATTCTATACTCGTAGCTGCCCGACTCTATTACAATATCTGGAGGGGCAAGTGCTTTTGACTCGGTAAGCGCATAGGAGTAGCCGATGATGCACTTCAGGGCGTTGCCCAGATAGCCTCTGCTGACCATCAGGAGTCCCCTCTTTGAGGAGGCCTTGTTCTCAAAGTCGAGTATTAGCCTCAGTTCTCTCTCGGTCAGTTTCTTACTGCCGTTGTCGCTGACCGCCAGCCTGTAGAGCTCACCCTCGGTCTGCACCTCAACGCTGATTTCGGATGCGTCCTCCTTGTCCAGCGCGTTGCACAGCAGCTCGGCCAGCGCAAACTTTAAGACGTCCTGCGGATTTACGCCGGTCCTCTTCCTAAGCTCCTCAAGGGTTATGAAGTCGAGCCCGCGGGTTGTGCCGGGACGAATCACGTCTCTGAGTACAGCCACAGAGGAATCCTGAACCCCTCTCACCATTAGAAGGCCCCCCCTCTTGTCATGGCAGGACCCCCCTAGATGATGTGTGAGCGGCCCTGGCCTCGCCCTCTTCCTCTTCCGACTCCAACTCTAATTCAGACTCTGACCTTGGTGCCACCGCATGGGTCTCAAGCATGTCCAAAAAAACGAACTCTCCGAGCCCCTTGGCCAGATGGCCGGCGAAGAGGACAGCCTCCTCATGGCTTTCAAAGAACCGCGAATATACCCACCTTTGGGTCAAGACCATGAAGTTGCGCCTGCAGAACTTTGCCCACCGCCTGAACTCCTCCTTCCCCACGAACTCGATCGGGGCAGACGAAACACAGTAGAGACCACTGTCGCCGCCGCCGGCACATCGGTAGATCCGTATCCTGTAGCGCTTGCACTCAATCATGATCCAGCCCTCCCCTAAGCATGGTTCTGCCAGGAGGTGGTCTAGGCTGCCATTTATTGCAGGTGAAGTCCTTCCGGGTGGTGTCACCCTTCTCCGTGCAGAAGGCCATCTCCGTGTGTTCGGAACCCTGCCAGCATCCACAAGTCAGGCAGACCTCGTCCAAAAGGATAGGGGGAATTACGCCAATTGCGCCGCCTCCCTTGGAATCACCATCATTTGATGATGATTCATCATCAGCGCATTTTACGGCGGTTACCATCGGCGCAATTATGATCCCCTCTGATGGAATTGCGCCGATGGTGGGGGCACCAGTAGCACCATTAACTCTATCATCATTTGACGCATTAACGCATTTAACGCATTTTGTCCTTTTTTTTTGGAAGCGGATAAACCGCTTACCCGCCCTATCCTTGCCAATGGTAATTTCTACTCCAACATCGGCAAAGTTTGAAATAACCTCTTTCAGTCGCCTGCTCAGCGCAGTGGCACTCTTTGGCCACGACGGACTCCGGATATTGATCCTCTGTGCGCTGGCTACCTCTTCGAGTTTCGCTAGTGTGCTTGCTGGGCTCGCTTCCCATTCGTACATCTCTTCCAGCAGAGCCATAACCGCAGCTGCCACTGGGTGGCTTTCGAGGATCCGCTCGTTAATCTGACCGATGTTGCGCCAGTATGCTGCCAGAAAGTTGTCCTTGCCTATTCCAAGTGCCTCGGCAACGGCAGCACCCCAGATCGCAAAGTCCGCCATCCTTGGAAGATCGGTAAGGCGGATATTCGGTTTTATAGCCATTGCCTTGCTTAAAGCGGTGAGGACGGCACCGAAGAGCAGGGGCTTGAGGCATTCAAACTCTGCAAATATCTCTTTTTCGCTCCGCCGCTTGGCCTTCGGTATCCTTTCAAGTTC
>Ga0315282_10017138_pt1 | contig 10493 bp, 10 predicted proteins | sample YL17G07_20_MG_FD_203693 | JGI IMG/M metagenome (GOLD analysis project Ga0315282, IMG submission 203693) | Sediment microbial communities from Yellowstone Lake, YNP, Wyoming, USA - YL17G07_20 | ecosystem: Environmental > Aquatic > Freshwater > Lake > Sediment | place: USA: Wyoming | collected... | reverse complement strand
GGGCTCAGTGAAGGTACCGATCATAGCATCAGGGGGAGTCAGGAGCGGAGTGGATGCAGCGAAGAGCATCATGCTCGGCGCGTCCTACTCGGCCGCGGCATTCCCGTTCCTTGCTGCCTGGGATGCGGGAGAGGTCGGCAACACGATCGCAACCTGGAAGGAGGAGCTCAAGGCAGTTGCATTCCTCGTCGGTGCCAAGAATCTCAAGGAGCTGAGGAAGACTCGCGTGCTGGTGATGGGTAAGACGCTTGAATACCTCAAGGCGATGCAGGAGAGGGGCAAGTGGATGCGACGATGATTTTAATCTAGATTGCTGAATCAATTGAATAAATCGAACGAAACGAATCAATTGAATTGATTAATGACAGAGTGAAGGTTGGGAATATGGAACTCAAGCAGATCATCAGGAAATGGGCGCTGAAAAACGCGCATGACTACGGCAAGGCCGATATGAGTTCAGTAGTCGGCAAGGTCATCGCCGAGATGCCTGACGTGAAGAAGGACATGAAGTCAGCGATGAAGGACATCAAGGGCATCGTGGAGGAGGTCAACGGCATGAAGAAGCCGGCGATCGAGAAGGCGCTCAATGAGTTCGAGTTCCAGGAGAAGCCGAAGGATGAGGAACGCCACATCAGGCTGCCTCCGCATCCGGAAGGCAATGTCGTCACACGTTTCGCCCCTGAACCATCCGGCTACGCACACATTGGTCACGCGAAGGCTGCTCTCATTAGCTGGGGGGCCGCGAAGGAGGCCAATGGCAAGTTCATACTCAGGATGGATGATAGCAACCCAGTTCTCGCGAAGCAAGAGTTTGTCGACTCCTGGAGAGAGATGTTGAAGTGGCTCGGCATAGATTGGGAGTCAGAATCATTCACATCAGATAACATGGATATGTTCTACGAATACGCGTTCGAGCTCATCAAGAGGGGTAAGGCGTATGTCTGTGAATGCGCCGCTGATGTCATCAAGCAGAACCGTGAGGCGAAGAAGGCTTGCGGCTGCCGCGCTAAATTTGAGGTGCAGAACGCCAAGGATTTCGAGCGGATGACCACAGGCGGATTCAAGGAAGGGTCCGCTGTCCTCAGGTACAAAGGTGATATGCGCGCGCTGAATTCCGTCATGCGTGATCCCACCCTTGTCAGGATAGTGGAGGAGAATCATTTCAGGCAGGGCGACAAGTATTCCGCCTGGCCGTCATACGATTTCGTCACGCCGATACTCGATGCCACGCAGGGCATCACCCATGCGGTGCGTTCCAAGGAGTACGAGCTCAGGGACGAGCTCTACTACGCGATCATAGATGACCTCGAGCTCCGCAGGCCGATCATGCTCTCAATCTCCAGGCTCAACGTGAAGAATAACTCCACCCAGAAGAGGGTCATCAGGAAACTGGTGCAGGAGAACGTGATAGACGGCTGGGACGATCCGAGGCTGCTCACCATGATAGGTATGAGGCGCAGGGGGATACAGCCTGCCGCCCTCCGCGAGTTCGCATTATCGTTCGGAGGCATCGGCAAGTCAGAGTCCAAGGAAGCGACGCTCGAGCCGCTGCTCCACGCCAACAGGAAGATACTGGATCCCATCAGCAAGAGGATGCATTTCGTGAGGGATCCGATCGTGCTCATCATCAAAGGCCTGAAGTCAGAAGTGGACCTGCCGTTCCATTCCGAAGAGGACCTCGGCTCGCGCAAGCTTGCTGTCAATGAGAAGGTGCTTGTCAACAAGAGCGACATCAAGGAAGGTGAGATCATCCGCCTCCGCGACCTGTGCAATGTGGGCATCACCGAGATTGTCGGCAACTCCGCCAACTGCCAGCTCATAGAGACCAAGCATATGCCGGAGAAGAAGATACAGTGGGTGCCGGCGGATTCCGCGGCCAAGATAAGGATATTGAAGCCGCTTGACCTTATGGACGGCGATGTCCCGCGCAAGGACAGCATGCAGATCGATTCGGGATTCTGCGAAGCAGGATGCAGGGATCTGAAGGAAGGCGACATCGTCCAGTTCGTGCGCTACGGATTCGTGAGGAAGGAGAAGTCCGGAGAGAACGGTGAGCTGAGGTTCGTGTTCAGCTGCTGAACGCGCTATCGCCGTCGCTCGGCTGAGACTATTTAAATTGCAATAGAGGATGTCTAATATGACTCTTAGACTTGTCATGCTCGGTTCGGGCGCAGCGGTGCCGTCGCCAGAGCGCAACCTCACATCCGTGGCTATGCGCTACGAGGGCGATGTCTACCTCTTCGACTGCGGCGAGGGCACCCAGCGGCAGATGATGAAGTGCGGCATCAGCTACTCGAAGGTCAAGGCGATATTCCTCAGCCATCTGCACGGCGACCACATTTTCGGCATCCCAGGTCTTGTCTACACTCTTCGCCTCTCTGAGCGTGTCGACCCGTTGTTCATATTCGGCCCAGCTGGGACCAAGAAGAGGGTGGCGGAGCTCGTCGGCAAGGACGTCGACTTCCTGAAGGTGGAGGACGTCTCCGTTGGCTGGACTTATGACATCGACGGAGCGGAGGTCAGCGCCTTCGCGACAAGCCACAAGGCAGAGTCGCTGGGATACGTCTTCCAGGAAGAGAAGGGATTGCGCTTCGACAAGGAGAAGTGCGAGTCTCTCGGCATGAAGGGCCGCGTCTTCAAGACGATACAGGAGAAGGGAGAGGTCACCATCAAGGGCAAGAAGATCAAGATAGCGGACGTCACCTACATGAAGGAAGGGAAGAAGATCGCGTTCAGCGGCGATACCGAGTACTCCAAGAACCTCGTGGCCGCGGCGAAGGATGCCGACGTGCTGTTCCATGAGGCGACATTCATGGACGACATGCAAGCCAAGGCGAAGGAGGACAAGCACTCCACGGTGAAGGATGCGGCCAAGGCAGCGAAGGAAGCAGGCGTCAAGAAGCTCATACTTTATCATATAGGCAACAGGTACAAGGACATGGCGGCGTTCGAGGCCGAAGGCAAGGAAGTATTCAGCAATCTCGAGGTCGCCAAGGACAGGATGGAGATCCTGGTCTGACTTTTCTCTTCGACTGATCCTACTGATCAATACAAGCTATAGCGTGCAGCTCCAGCTAGGGATGAAAACAAAAGAAAAAGAAAATAAAGAAAAGAAAGGTTCAGGAAACGGATCAGGCTGCCGGCTTCTTCGGCCTCTCCTCGGTCATTTCCATCTTCGCGTCCAGCGCCCGAATGATGGCAGCCGCCCTCAGCCTGTTGAGGTTGGCGGTGTGATTGAAGAGATCCGCCGCGAGAGCGTCAGGGAGCTTCTTTGTCTTCTTCCATTCCTCGACGATCTTCGCGCCGTCCTTCTCCTTGGCCTTGACGATACCAGATATCTCTAGGCGACCGGAGTCGTTGGCGTACGCTATCGTGAAGGTGTACCTGATCTCCACGCCGTCCTTCTTGGATGTCATGCCGTCTATGGAGATGTCTATCTTCCCTCCTTCCACCAATTTCTCCTTCTTCCTCTTGAGCTCGAAACGGTCAATTCTGTGTTCAGTTATCATCAGGATCACCACTCAAACATTGGATCCGTGTGGTTTACTTCTTCACGAACTTGTAGACCTTGCCGCTACAGACTGAGCAGATACCCACGAGTTGCGCGCGTTCGCCGGTCTTCGTCGTCAGTATCTTCTTCTCGAACTTGTCGGACTGCACTTTCTTCCTGCACTTCATGCAATAAAATTCTTCGGCCATTGTATCCCTCCCTACCACTGCCATCCAATATGACGGCCGGTCAATCGGCCGCCAAGACTGCGATCATGCAGTGAGGAACGTGAACTGACTGTTGTGACAGTTATCTCTTGATGTCTATGGACTCGTCAGGACTCATCTCTATCACGCGGCCTCTCGACACGCGCCGGGTGAATTCCTTGACGTCCTGGGTTATCCTGTCGAATGTGTTGTAGTGAATCGGGATTATAAAGTTTGCCCGGAGCAGCTTGGTGGCGTTGGCAGCGTCGATCGGGTCCATGGTGTAGCCGCCGCCTATCGGAAGCATGGCGTAGTCGACGTTTATGCTGAGCATGTCGTTGAACTGGTAGGTGTCGCCGGCGTGGTATATCTTCACGTAGTCGTTGATGATGTAGCCGACTGGATACTGGGACTGCGGGTGCGCCGCCTTAACGACTGACACGTCAACGCCTTTCAGCTGGAAGCGGTCCCCGATCTTGACATCAACCTTCTGCCTGGGGTTCATGTCTATTATGGCGAGAGTCTCCCTCGGCGCCACTACTGTCGCTCCGGTCCTCTCCGCCAGCTCCTTGACGGCGTCCGGGTCGCAGTGGTCCTTGTGCTCGTGGGTCAATAGGATGAGGTCAGCCTTCCTTATCAGGGACGGTTTCAATACGGGTATCTTCAGGGAATCGCGTATTCCTGCGCCGAAGAACGGGTCTATCAGTATGACATTGCCGTTCAGGCTTATCTCGAAGCCGGAATGGCCCAGATAGTGTATATAGTCAGCCATGTCAAAACCTGCCAATCAGCGCCTCGCGCGCGAAGTAAGTCTGTCAATACCTTCTCTACCACTATCTCAGCCAAATTTAAAAGGCTACCCAGACGAAGATAATGCATGGGTTCTACGCGTTCTGAGGCTTCGGGCGCCAAGGTTCGGCCGTTCGCCATAGCCATTGTGCTGCTAGCCGTGCTCAGCGTGTCCCACGCCGCATTCACACGCTCGTTCATGACCATGCAGATAAACGTCAACGAGGACGGCAGCGCGGACGTGAGGAACGAGCTGAGATTATACATGACCACCGTCGATTCCATAGACCTCTATCGCTTATCGATCAAGACCACCAACGACCTGTCGGGCTGGAAGGAAAGGCTCGGGATAACCGACATCCGGTTCTACACCGACACCGCCCGCGCCCCAGTGGAGAACGTGAGGGTGGACGCGTCGCAGCCGGACACCTGCAATTCCGACATGACCGCGTGCTACGGGACGTTCATCTACACCTACCATGTCAAGCCGCCTACGAACAGCTCCGGCCTCATCAATGTCACCAAATACGTCAGGCCGCGCGTCATCAGCTATGCGCTGGACCCGAACGCGCTCGCTTTCGACGTCTCCTCGCTCGGGGAGCAGTTCATACCTGACCGAACATCGGTGGAGGTCACCATCCCGGCCGACGCGGTCAACGTGGCCATCAACCCGAGGTCGGTGGAATACAGCGACAGGGTGCCTAAGGGGGCCGACAAGTTCACCTGGCAGGGACGCATATCGCTCGCTGGGGCGGAGCTCACGTTCGAGAGGAAGGAGTCGCTGGCGCTTGAGGTCGCCAATTTCTTCAACGATCTCACTAAGACAGCCACAGCATGGCTGACATCGGCAGAAGGCATGGCGCTCGGAGGAGCGGCAGTGCTGATCGTCATCGCTTACTTCATGCTGGAGAGACGCAAGGTGTCGCAATGACCTCGACGAAAGGCAAGGGCGCTAACGCTGTGGACATCTCCACCCTTCATCAGAACGACAGGGCGCTGCTCGCCGCGCTGATCGGGAAGAAAGGGATATCTCTCCAGGATGCCGCGAAGGCTGCCTCCCTCAATCCTGACGCGGTCATGCGATCGGCATTGACCCTCAACGCCTCCAATCTCCTGCTCATCAACGAATCAAGGTCAGAGCGCCTTGTGCTCACCGATGAAGGCAAGCGCTTCCTGGAGAATCAGTTCCCGGAGCAGCGCGTCCTAGACGCCGCGGAGAAGTATCTCCCAATAGACAAGCTCGGTGAGGAGGAGAAGAAAGTCGGTGTCGCATGGGCGTCCCGCCTCGGCTGGGTGAAGGTGTCGGAAGGCAAGCTGCAGATCAAGAGCAAGCCGCAGAAGTATGACATCTATGATGCTCTCAAACTAATCAGCCAGGGCAAGACGCCGGACAAGGCGGCCGTGGAGCAGCTCGTCAAGAGGGGCAGTGTCGCGCTCAAGGTGGACAAATCATTCTCATTCACCCTCACTCCAGCAGGCGAATCCGTCGCGAAGGAGGCGAAGGAGCTCATCGCATCTGGCGTATCCGGCGCGGGGGCCGAGGTCAACGAGCTCACCCACGAGATGCTCTCCACAGGGAGCTGGAAGGACGCCAAGTTCAGGAAATACAACCTCTCCGCCCCAGTGGAGACTGTGCAGCACGGGGCGGCTCATCCTATCAATGCCTACATTTCCAGGATACAGCAGATATTCCTCAATATGGGTTTCGAGGAGGCGACGGGCAACGAAGTCGAATCCTCATTCTGGAACTTCGACGTGTTGTTCACTCCGCAGGACCACCCTGCGCGCGAGCTGCATGACACTTTCTATCTCAAGCAGCCAGGATACGTGGAGTATCCGAAGGATGTCGCGGAGCGCGTGAAGGAGGTACAGGAGAAGAGCTGGAAATATTCCTGGAACCCGAGTATCGCGGAGCAAGCAGTCCTCAGGACCCACACCACACCCATCTCAGCTAAGAAGCTTTCCGAGCTCCGCGCCAAGAGGAGCAGGCCGGCGAAATTCTTCGCCATCGGCCGAGTCTACCGCAACGAGGCTACGGATTTCAAGCACCTCGCCGAGTTCTATCAAGTCGAAGGCATCATCGCATGGAAGCGCGCCAACTTCAGGCACCTTCTCGGCGTATTATCATCTTTCTACGGCCAGTTGGGCATGAAGGTCCGCTTCAGGCCGCATTACTTCCCCTACACCGAGCCATCGCTCGAAGTCGACAGGTGGGATGAAGAACGCAAGCAGTGGATAGAGCTCGCGGGCGCAGGAATCCTCCGACCGGAGGTCTCCCTGCCGCTGTGGGGCGCCTATCCAGTGCTGGCATGGGGCATGTCACTGGAGAGACCGATCATGGCGAAGCTGAACCTCAAGGACATCCGCACTCCATACCAGAACGATCTTGAGTGGCTGAAGAAGACAGAGATTAAGGAGTAAGTTATCCGCAAGTTGATGTTTATGGCGACAGTATCGTTCGACAGGAAGGAACTGGAGCAGTTCATAGGCAAGAGCAGGCCGCTCGAGGAGATAGTGAACTCCTTCGAGATGCTCGGCATGCCGGTGGACAAGGCTACCGAGGACGAGATAGTCGCAGATATCACTAGCGATCGCGTGGACATGTTCACGGTTGAGGGCGCAGGACGCGCCATCGGCCAGTTCCTGGGCATCAGCGGGCCTAAGAAATACAAGGCGGAGACATCCAAGGTGGTCATGAACGTGGATAACGTCCCGGCCCGTCCGGTGGTGGTGGCGTTCATCGCCCGCGGAGTCAAGCTTGATGAGAAGATGATGCGATCGTTGATTATGGCGCAGGAGAAGCTCCATGAGACATTCGGCAGGAAGAGGAAGAAGATAGCGATCGGCATCCACGACCTGGACAAGGTCACTCCTCCGATATCCTACCGCGCATTCAAGTTCGTCACATTCGTCCCGCTGGAGATGGACAAGGAGATGTCGCCTGCGGACATACTGAAGGAGCACCCGAAGGGCAAGGAGTACGCCCACATATTCGACGGAGTCACGGAATACCCGATGGTGATGGACACCACAGGAGTGCTGTCGTTCCCTCCGATCATCAACTCCGAACGCACCAAGCTCACCGACAAGACGAAGAACCTGCTGATCGACGTCACAGGCACTTCCGAATCCGCGGTGAGGATCACCGCCCATGTGCTCGCCATCGCCCTTTACGACCGCGGAGCGAGCGTGGAGAACATCAAGCTGAAGATGATGCAGGGCGGCGAGCAGAACAGCCTCATATTCGAGCGGAAGGAGAAGCTGTCACTGAAGTTCGCCAACAAGACTCTCGGCCTGAGGCTCAAGCCTGAGCAGGCGATCGAGCTTCTCGCTAAGATGGGCTACACTGCTGTCTCCGAAAAAGACACACTCATCATTGATGTTCCGCCGTATCGTGCGGATATCATGCATGAAGTGGATTTCGTGGAGGACCTGGCTGTCGCGTACGGCTACGAGAACTTCAAGCCGGACATGCCGAAGCTCATGACGATCGGCTCTCTGAAGCCTGAGACCCAGGTGGAGAACAACATCCGCAGCATGCTCGTCTCTTCGCAGTTCAATGAGATCAACAGCTGGACGCTCACCAATGAGCAGACTGACCGCAAGGCATTGATCAACGACAGCGGAGTGGAGATCAAGAACCCGAGGACCAACGATTTCACGAGGTTCCGCACCGATCTTATTCCCTCTCTGCTTTCATCGCTCGCAATAAACAAAACACGAGGCCTTCCGCAGAGGCTATTCGAGATCGGTCGTGTCTCCGATTCCAAGGGCAACTGCTTCACTCGCCTCTGCTGCGTAATCACTGCGGAGCACGCGTCGTTCAGCGACATTGCAGGCGTACTCAACACTGTGAAGAGCATGCTCAATGTTGATGTTGATTCTGTTGACGCAGGCAAGGAATTCCTGATCCCAGGCCGCTCGGTGGTTTTCTCCCGCGGCGACAAGAAAGAAAGGAAGAAAAGGGAGGCCGACGGAACCGTTTCGCGGGATTCCGCGAAATATCGCGCGGATTACCGCGCGACCGTAGGTTCCATCGTCGGCTGGTGCGGAGAGATTCACCCGCAAGTGCTGGAGAACTTCGGAATAGAGTACCCTGTCGCCGCATTCGAGATATCGCTGCCGGTTATCGCGCCGACGAAGAAACGCTCACGCCACAAGGCAGCATAAGCGGTTTTTTAATTGTTTTTATTGTAAGAGTGAGGCATGCAGCGAACGAAGACATTCCTGGTGCTTCCCAAGTCGAAGGACAATTCCAAGCGCGAGCTGAGTGACTTGCTGAAGAAGGCAGGACTCACGTCCGCAAAGCTGGAGGTGGAGCTCATCGGCGACTCTCCAGTGATCTGGATTACCTCCAGCGAGGAGAAGAAGGTCCATGATGTCCTTAGGAAGGCGGGCGTGAAGTCGTTCTCATCAGACATGACGACCGTCAAGCTTCCTGAGACTCCAGGCGAGCTGGCCAAGATCGCGCGTGTGCTGACCTCATTGCACATAGAAGTGAGGGACGCTCATCTTATTCTCAAGAGCCATGGATTCGCGATCTACGGAGTCACCACGGACAAGCCTGCGGAGACAAGACGGATTGTGGACAACTTCTTTTCCTCAATGGAGAAGGAAGGAAAAGAATGATTAGTTCAGTTCCGCAGAAAATCAACAGGTTACTTGTCTTTACTCCTTAGTCTCTATCTCTATCCCGTTCTTCCCTACTGTCGCCTTGTGCTTCTTAAGAAAAGATTCAAGCTCATCCTTGTTTCCGCCTTTCTTTATGATCTTGTACTCCTTGATGAGCTCCTCCACTTCGTGAACGTGAGACTTGATCCATTCTCCTTTTGTCTTCTCCTCATCAACTTCTTTCAGGAGCTGCGCGAGCCTGTCCTCCTGGTGCTTCAGTTTCTTCCGCGCCTTCTCCGCCGCTGAGCCTGAAGCAACCTTCTTAGCCTCTTTCTTGCCGCTGGCGTGCAATTCAGCGAGCAGCGCGGAGAACGATGGGTAAACCTTGTCATCTATCCCAGGGTCCAGCTCAGTAAGCAGATAAGTTCCGTCTGTCCTGAGGACGACCTTCATCTTTTCCGTCAATTCTCTAACAAATTCGTGGATTTCCGACGCGATGATCTCCTTTTCTTTCGGGGTGAGCTTGTCAAATTGGGTCTTCGGATCGATATTGCGCGCATTCAGGAGCTCATTCATGTAGAACGCGGGCACATTGATATTCCTGGTGATGACCACGATCGCCTTCTCATCCTTCCAGTCCTTCGCCAGCACATCGCGGACAGCATCGATCGTCGGCTCCGCTTTCTTCATTTTCGGAGCGGCGTATACTGCGCCGTTCCTGATGATGCGGTCCTTCGCCCCCTCCACTCTCTGGAGCGCGAGTATCTTTCCGCTCGCGTCAGTGAGGATCAGGTTCCCTTTCCTGAACAGTTCTATCACGATCTTCGACTCTCCGAAATCGAAGACAAGTATCCTGTCGAAGTTCATCTGCTCGATCCCAGCGAGCACCTTGTTCTCCAGATGCTTCCTCAGGAAAAGGACGAGATTGGTCTGCTCCGCCCCTTCCTGCGGCGCCCTATCAGTTAGCATGACTGCATACGGGAGGAAAATAGTCACGTCTCGCTTGCCGTCCTTCCCTTTGAACCTGAAGACGAATTCGGTCTGGGATGTCTGGTACGTTTTCTCAAGCCTGCTTCCGACCAATGGCAGCAGCTCCTGCAGTAGGACAGCGACATCTAAGTTGGTCAACTCCCTGAATCCTACCTCAACCATACTGAGGATTAGCGGATAAGGTTGTTAAATATGCGCGAATAGCCTCTACCAATTTTGCGTCTTGCCCAGTTGATTTTCCACCGATTTCAATTCATCCTGTAGCTGCAAACGCTTCATTTTCAGGGTCATTTCCGTTTTTATCGTATTGAACATTTGCTCAAGGATTTGAGCTGCCGCAGAACGGACGCTATCATTCTTGTCATTGGTGCATTCAATAAGGACCGGTATCGCGCAGACAGCTTTCG
>Ga0315282_10017137_pt1 | contig 10493 bp, 11 predicted proteins | sample YL17G07_20_MG_FD_203693 | JGI IMG/M metagenome (GOLD analysis project Ga0315282, IMG submission 203693) | Sediment microbial communities from Yellowstone Lake, YNP, Wyoming, USA - YL17G07_20 | ecosystem: Environmental > Aquatic > Freshwater > Lake > Sediment | place: USA: Wyoming | collected... | reverse complement strand
GCCTCTTTAGCCGGAGTTACTCCAGGCACAGGTATTCATCTACTAAATAATCGTGTTGAAGTCATCGGTGTTCTTAAGGCATATACAACCAGGGTGGGCGAAGGACCTTTCCCAACAGAAAACAAAGGAACACTCGGTCATGTATTAAGAACACTGGGCGGCGAATTCGGGGCAACCACAGGCAGACCGCGCCGATGCGGATGGCTGGACCTGGTCGCAGCACGCACCTCAATAGAACTTAATGCCGTTACCTACCTGGCAATAACTAAATTGGATATCCTCAGCCATTTTGCATTCCTAAAAATAGCCGTTGCCTATAAATATAAAAATAAACTGCTCAAATATCTCCCCACGGACATTTCTATACTTTCAGAATGCGAACCGATATATGAAGAGTTACAGGGCTGGTATGATGACATCTCTAAAATAAAAAAATACCGCAATTTGCCTGATAATACCAAAAAATATCTGGATTTTATTGAAGAAAAAACAGGCGTGCCGATAAAGATGATATCGGTCGGTGCTGAAGAAAAACAGATTATACATAAATAGAAACAACCACAGATAAATACAGATAAACTCTGTGTAAACACCATGAATTTACCCAATCATATAGCGATAATAATGGATGGAAACGGCCGCTGGGCTCGGGGAAAAGGGTTCTCGCGGGTAAAGGGACACGAAAAAGGCGCTGCGGTCGTTGACGAGATTGTCCGTGAAGGCGCTAAAATACATCTCAAAAGACTCACGCTCTATGCCTTCTCCAGTGAAAACTGGAAACGGCCGAGATACGAAATAAACTTCCTGATGCGGCTCTTAAATAAATATCTCATCAGGGAAGAAAAAGAAATAATGGGAAACGACATCAGGTTCACTACCATAGGCAGGACCGAAAGTTTTCCACGCAAGACGCAGGAATTGATTGCTCAACTAACCAGCAAGAGCAGTTCCAATACCGGATTGACCTTATGCCTTGCCTTGAATTACGGCGCCCGTTCGGAGATTGTTGACGCCTTCAAGAAAATCTGCCAGGCGTTTATGGAGAAAAAGGTTGTCCTCAATGATATTAATGAAGAGACTATCAAAAAATACTTCTATGATTCTGCTATGCCTGACCCTGACCTCTTAATCAGGACCGGAGGCGAATACCGCCTGAGTAATTTCCTGCTCTACCAGATGGCATACACCGAATTTTATATTACCCCAATATACTGGCCCGATTTTACCATAAAGCATTTCCACGAAGCAATAGAAGAATACAATCACCGCGAACGGCGTTTCGGCGGAATAAAATAAATAGGAATCCGTCATATCAAATAAAGAATTTATAAGGAAACCATGAATTCAGGAAGAATTATCTTGGTTTCATGGTCTCCTTATATAAAAATAAAGGGAACCCAATGGGTGAACCATTCATAAATCTGGATGTTGGTTCTTTCTCTTTATCATCTATAGAATTAAATTAATATTCGTTCCTATTTTCCTGTTTAATATGACGGATATGGGATAAAATCTGTAGAGTCTAAAAAGTCAGACTCTCGGAAGCAGTCTTCTTCTTGCTGTCCTTCGCCACTTCCGTAGCTTCGGAACAGCATAGGATGGCTACCCTGCCCGTTCCGGGTTCTCGCTCAGAGAACCCGCCTGCCTGCGCGAAGCCTTCGGCAGATCCGCCTCTGGCGGACATTTTTATTCCAAATATTTTGCCAGTCGGAGAAGCACTATTGCCCCTACAACCAGAATAATACCCGCAATTGTCCATATGATATTACTCCTTTTTTGTTGAGCAGTTAGTTCGGGCCATGGCTTCTGTTTCCTATCGAGAAGTTTGAAAAACCGTCCAATGAATACACCAAGAATCATCATCCCTACAAATTCAGGTATCATTACAACACCTCCTGCTTTTTAATTAGTCGGAATCCGCCATATTAAAACTGGCAGACCCATCTTTTCTTAATTTTGCTAATAGTTTATCCTTAAACCGAGAGAAAGTCAAGCAGAATATCTGACTTTTTAGGATTTTTTCTCTCACCCCATCCCTTACAAAACACCGGTTGATTCATCTCGCCAAGGCGCCTGCCGTCCATCAAGCGGGGATCCGCCTCTGGAGGAAAAATTAGAGTCTAACTTCTACTTTCATCAATATCCCCCGCTGGTATAATAAACAAATAAAGCCAGGACTCCAAACATAATCAAGGTGAATACAATCCAAAATATAATATCAGTTATTAAAAGCCCATTGCACCATAGTCAATATCAATTCGTTTATGGTACAATAAAGACCAATCTATCCCTGTCCGTTGCTTGTCTGCCAGAGGATAATCTGCCATCAACTGAAAGAATAAGCGTATTTCTACCAGAGGCCAGGTTAAGTTTCACTATCTCATTCCCGCCGAGTGAAGGCGAGAATAGGTTTGTAATATCTTGCCTATTTAATTCTGCCTTGAAGGTTCCAGTGATAATGGCTTCGTCATAAAATATGGAAAGATTAAATGTTTTCACCCCAGGCAGAAGTTCGGTAGTTACCTGTGTCGGATTGCTATATGATAAAAACTTATTAACATCCCTTGGTCTTTGTCCCTTGCCATCAAATCCGCCAATGACCTCAATCTTAGAACCTGCCGCTCTTGAGTAATTGATAATGTAAGTATGGACTACGTTAGGAGAGATTGGTATCTGCTCGATATCATCCTTATAAGAAATGCCTCCCTCTCGATCACTGGCATGCACTTCAAGGTCATACCCCCCCTTCTTAGTTCCAATAACCTTAAGTTCGTATTTACCTTCAGCCGGCACCGAGATGTCTATCTCTTTTGACTGCGGTTCAGGAGGGTCTTCAGGTAAGTTTGGCAGGCCCTCTTCGCCATAGAAAGCGTCGGGTATCTGACCTTGATAAGTTGTGCCAGAAACAGGGTCATATCCTTCTTTCCTGCCTAAGGGGTCAGTAATTACGAGTTCGCATGGGGAATCGTATTTGCCTGCCGGATGGCATCTAATATTTAGCGAACACCGGCTATCAACATCTGTATTGCTGGTTTGTTGGGCTGAATGTTCTATGGAAGGCAACAAGATTGGCTGGCGTGCTGCCTTAGCCACCATCCCTGTTTGAGATTCGCTTTCTGTATCCTGGGCACAGGAGATAGATAGAAGAAAACACATTAATATGAGATAGACAACTATTTTTTTCATCCAACCTTTTTCTTTATGGCACAATAAAGACCAATCTATCTGTATCCGTCGCTTGTCTGCCAGAAGACAATCTGCCATCTACTGAAAGAATAAGCGTATTTCTACCAGAGACCAGATTAAGTTTCACGACCTCATTCCTACCGGGTGAAGACGAGAATAAGTTTGTAATATCTTGCCTATTTAATTCTGCCTTGAAGGTTCCAGAAATAATGGCTTGGTCATAAAATATGGAAAGATTAAATGTTTTCACCCCGGGCAGAAGTTCGGTAGTTACTTGTGTCGGATTGCTATATGATAGAAACTTATTCACATCTTTGGGCCTCTGTCCCTTGCCATCAAATCCGCCAATGACCTCAAGCTTAGAACCTGCCGCTCTTGAGTAATTGAGAATATAAGTATGAACTGTGTTAGTGATGATTGGTATCTGCTCGATATCCTTATAAGAACGGCCCCCTTCTCGATCCCAAGCACGAATCTCAAGGTCATAATTACCCACATCAGTTCCAATAACCTTGAGTTCATATTCACCTTCAGCCGGCACCGAGATGTCTATCTCTTTTGACTGCGGTTCAGGAAGGTCCTCAGGTAAGTTGGGCAGTCCTGTTTCTCCATAGAAAGCATCGGGTATCTGACCTTGATAAGTTGTGCCAGAGATAGAGTCATATCCTTCCTTTCTGCCTAATGAGTCAGTGATTACGAGTTCGCCTGGGGAATGAAATCTAATAGTTAGCCCGCACCGGCTATCAACATATGTATATTCAGGTCCAATAATTTCGCGGAAGTCCGCGTAGTTATCAGCCCATTTAGTAATCTCTACTTCTGTTGCATCTTTAGAATCATTAATTAACCAGGTGGTTTTATTTCTGTCTCTTCCAGTTGCAACTACAAAATGAGTCCCTAAACCGAAAAAACCGTACTTTAACTTCATAATTTGGGGCCCATAATACCAAATATCTTTTTCTAACCTATCATCCATCGGAGGCAATATCTTCAATTTTACTTTACCTCCAGAGTAACCCTCTACAGCGTCTCGGAAAAATATACCGCCTGTTTTATCATACCCTTGATGATTTATTAAATAGGTATTTAGTGCGCTGGGGGTAACAGGAAACCCATGATAACTCAAAACCATTGCTATAGAAGTTAGGGCACATCCCTTCTTAGCAATAGTGTACTCCGTATTATCATATATGTCTTGATAGTTGATTTGACCATATAACGGAACACACTCATAAGGATACGCTTGAGGCGGTATCTGGGGAAATAATTCAAACTGGTTAGGAAAAAGTAATGAACCCCTGTAGTAACATCTAAAGGTCCAAGTGCCTGTTGGGGTGCCTTGAGATGCCGTAACCCAACGAACAGTTATATCCCTTGTATCAGATACAGGCTCAGCCCAGTAGGGGGATACAAAACAGTTGGTTTTACCATTATAAGAACTATAAAACTGTAGGGCCCACCATACTCTTATGCTTCCATCTGGCAGAACAACATCGCACGTCCACACATCTCCATCAACGGCATCGGTGATATGTGTTTCCTGACCTACGAAGACATCTCTAAAAAAGGCTTCTTTATCAATCATTATCCTCCATTCCCGTAGTCGGGCTTCATACCTCCAAAGGTCACCTAAAATAGTAGTGTTACCACTGGCAGTAATTTCTGGAGATGAAATTTCAGGAGGGATCAAATATTCTATTCCCATTCCGTTCTGTGTCTGTGGCGTCCCACTATAAGAGATTGAATAATTCGACGGTGTATCCCGGGCAGATGTTATGGATAAATCATCACCGGACGAACCGCTTGACGTATCTGATTTGATTATATTACCGAGTGCAATTACACCAATGATGACCAGCAACATTATTAATCCGGTTTTTACTATGCTACGGTTTTTTTTCTTCATATCATTGCTCCTTTCAGTTCAGGATTTATTATAAATCGGAATCCATCATATCAAACTAAACAGACTCCTTTTTACTATTTCTATACGGTTACTATAGAGAAAAACTCTATTCCTATCAAGAGAAATATTCAGATTTTCTAAGATTTTCCCTAATAGCGCTTGCTATCAGCAACTTTCTGCCCAACCAGATAGTTTTTTTTACTATCAAACAACAGTTCTCCCCTTCTTCCAAATAACTCCAATAATTTATCACCTCCTTTCATCCAGACGCGGGAGATAAGCGTCTGATATTCGCAAGTAAACCAGAAAATATTTTGTGGTTAACCGCCGTTTCGGCGGAATAAAATAGAGTTGTAGGGGCACGTTGCAACGTGCCCCTACTCAATGCCGTTACTGCCTATACTCTGCGACCTGTCTTCGCCAAGGCTACGACAGGCTCCTTGCTTGCCCGGCGAAGCGTCAGCGAAGTCGGGAGCGCTCCGCATAGCACGAGTCAATAATATCAGCCGCTGGTATAATAAAGAAATAAAGCCAAGACTCCAAGCATAATCAAGGTGAATACAATCCAAAATATAATATCAGATTTTTCTATCATTAAACGGTGAACCTTTCTCGAGGTATAGGAAAGTATAAAATTAAGGTATACGCAGGCTGAAGCCTGCGGCTACAATTTTATACATTTCTGTAGCCGCAACCTTTAGGTTGCGTTTTCGCAGAAAAAATCTGTCACCCCTGACTTATAGTAGCCGTCCCGAAGGCATTCGGGGCGATTATCGCACCCTGAAGGGTGCGGCTACATCCTACGCTCTTTGCTCTATGCTTCCTCATATGTACCACCCTGCCACTGCCACGGCCACATCGCCTATGCCCGGTGTTAATAAATAATCAAAAAGCCGGTCAGGGTCATTGTAAATCACGCAATGCACCCGTCCCAGACCTCCGCCCATCCCTTGGATAAAACCGATAAACGAATTACAGATTTTAGCACCCTGATTCGCATATATCTGGAACGACTCAGCCTGCGGACCTGAAACCTCTATTATCAGATGGGTAGCAATAGCGCCTGCAGGAACTATGGCTGACAAATCCAGACCGTCCGAGTGCAGGACACCATCAAACTCAAAATTCATTCTCGTCTTATCCCAGGTCGCAACTGCACGCGGCACATATTTATTAACCGCTCCGCCCGGAACAAAAGACAACTTCTCAGGCGTTACTGCGCCATCGGCAATCTTGGTTGTCGTAACCGCACTTGATGCCAACTTGCTACCGGTTACATTCAGGTCTTTGATATTATCCGTCTCAACCGCATTAACCGCGATTTTGGCACGGACAATCGCTCCGTTCTTTATCTCTGCGGTTTCTACCGGCGGTGAAATCGGTCTGGTTATCGGCGATGGCACAACTATAGGCAGGACTAATTTATCCTGCGTGATAGTTGCGTCCGCTATCTTGGCGCCGGTTACCGCCCCATCCTTTATCTTAGCGGTAGATACCGCACCGTCTCTCAGTTTCGTCTCGGTAACAGCCCCGTCCGCAATCTTATCTACGGTCACGGCATTCTTGGCGATTCTGCTCGCGGTTACCGCATAAGTCGCAATATTTGAGGTCTTCACCTCTAATGCTTTCAATGACATATAAACCTCCGGTTTAACTGAAGAACTAAAGAACGGAAGAACTAAAAACTGTTCTTCCGTTTCTCCGTTCTTTCGTTTTTTAGTTAGTTGTTACCTGTATATCCAGTCCGAGCCATTTCATCATTTCTCCGGGCTTGGCTGGGTTAGGGATTTCCACCACAATAAAATCTATATGCGAGGCACCGCCAGGCATAAATTGGATAATCTCTTCACGGCAATGCTCGTTAACCAACTGATTTATTCTTTGATTCTCCCGGAGGATACTCTCTTCCTGGTAGCGGAGTTTAATTATGTTGCTACCGGAATGGACAATCTGATTGCCCAGGATAGTTTTGAATGGGGAGACCCACCTGACCGGCTGACCAGTCGGGCAGGGTTTTTTCGTTACCGCACAAGGTGTTCCTTGCATCGTATCTATCCGCTCTTTTAAGAAGTTCTTTAACTTGGGGTCGCCGCAAATGGCCATTACTCCTAAAGCGCTCAATCCTTTAATCCCGCCTTTTTTATATCCTTTAAGTGGTCCGGTAACTTTACACCACTGCCGGGCATATTCCTTCTGCTTGAGTTCCACATTTTCTTCAAATCGCCTGATATGGTAATCCGCATTTTTTTGCGGGAGATAATGTTTTCCGGCATTGTCCAGGCTATCACGGGTCTTACCCATTATCTCGTCGTAGGTTAATTCGTGCCTTGAAACGAATTTCGGGTTGAGAAAAGAAGCGATTGTCTTGGCCACGGGTTTGGCAATCTTTTTCTTAAAATCCTTCGGGGTTTTGATGGCTTTTTTAAGACCCTGATAGGCCTTAGGAGCCGCTTTTTTAGTCCCGCTTACCCATCCTTCCTTAATTTCCGGTGGAATGTCTGGAAAATATGGCGCGACCAGCCTGACCTTAAACCCCGTTAGAGATAGGTCGTCATTCTGACGACCCTTAAAAGATATAGTATTCATTCTAACTAACCCCCTCTTTAGAAATAATGAGTCCCGATGTTGCGTCAGGACGACCATTACTAATCTCTAACGGGGTAAACCCGATTTGGCTCATTTTCTATCTCCTTATACAATATAGACTTATAATGAATGCAGTAGCAACCTTTGCTGGGCTTCTCAGCCCGTTAGAAAGTTCTGCATTATGTTTTAATTTATCACTTATATCTGTATCTTTATTTGTGGTTCTTTCTAACGGGGCAATGGGGCGACCCCCACCCCCCCTCTACCCCCTTAATCCCTGTCGCGAAATGGCTTAGTCTCTGTCGCGAACTGGTTTAGTCTCTGTCGCGAACTGGCTTAGTCCTTGTCGCGAAATGGCTTAATCTTTGTCGCGAACTGGCTTAATCTCTGTCGCGAACTGGCTTAGTCCCTGTCGCGAACTGGCTTAGTCCCTGTCGCGAACTGGCTTAATCTCTGTCGCGAACTGGCTTAATCTCTGTCGCGAACGGGCTTAATCTCTGTCGCGAACGGGCTTAATCTCTGTCGCGAACTGGTTTAATCTCTGTCGCGAACTGGAGTAATCCCTATCAAAAAAAATCACGAATTCCCAGATTTACCACTAAGACACAAAGACACTAAGGTTAAAGAATTTCTTTCTTCTTTGTGTCTTGGTGTCTTCGTGGTTATTCCCCGGCTTAAACCGTCGATACCTTCACTTCCAGATATTGTCTGCCGTCAATGGTAATCCAGTCGCAATGGGAGGCGCCGCCGGTGGCGAACGGCACATAAGCCGGCAGTTGCAGTCCCTTGATAATGAGATTGTTCTTATCGTTTTCCAGGAGCATCTTAGCCGGGTGCCACTTGCCGATAGTGAGGGCTCTGCCTGACTGGATGAGTCGTTGGGTGAGGACGGCTCTCAAGGCGATTCCGGAGATAGAGATATTAAGGGGACCGCCGGCGATGATTTTATCGTCGCCCCTGAGATGCCTGAGGACGGTCGGGTCGCCGGTCATCCAGAAAACTGCGATGCCAACCACGCCCGCACCTAACTCTGCCAGTGCGCCGGTAAAGATAAGGACCTTGCCCATCCCCTTGCTGTATGCCTCGCTCTTGGCGTCAACCGATTCACGATAACGTTTATTCACCTCGCCATTCACGGTCTCAAACATATTAGCCAGATTGTCTCGATACTTCTCGTATCCCGCCATTACATTCTCTTGTTGCTTGTCAACGATTTGGTCGCGGGTCAACTCAGAGCGGGACACAAAGGTCGGGTCAATCACAGAGGCGAAACCTGATGCCGAGGGTCCTGCGATTTTGGTCTTGTAATCCATCTCTGTGCCAATGACCTTGACCATCTTCTGATAGATAATCTCCGAGACATCCTTCATCACCAGGGCTCGTTGCTGGACCATCAAAGGCGGTGCCTCACTCAACGGCGCCGGCACCATAAACTGTGCCTGCGATACTAATTCTGGCATATTCGTTCCTCCTTCGCCCACCATCGTCATTCCTGCGGAAGCAGGAATCCAGACCTCTTTGGGCCTACTGGATTCCCGCCTGCGCGGGAATGACAGTGGGGCGTCTTTGCGGTTACTAAAGTTATATTATCTATTCTTCCGGGCTGTCCCCGGTATTCCGTAGCTTCAGCGTAGGATACCCCGAATTCCTCTATTGCTGTGGCGTTTCCTCTTTAATAAGCCTCCCACTAACTGTTGATGGAAGTCCGTTCCAATCCCCAGTAAGAGCATCAATAAGACATCCGGTAAGACCATAACCAGGGGTAAGGAGAATATCCAGAACGAGAAAACCCGCCTTGAAACTTCTGTTTATGGCAACGGTTGTCGATTCATAACCTTTTTTAGAAAAGGTAACTGCGGTAGTGCTTTTCGGCACTTCCAAAGTAATTGGCGTTTTACCCTGAATGCCCCCTGCTATTATAAAAGTAGCATCCCTCGGCTCTGAATCAAAATATACCTTGTCGGTTGAGCCGCTAAAAATTGTTGCGCACCCCTGTGAACCAAATATTACACCGCATAAAATCATCAGGCAAATAATCATCCATTTACTCATATTTACTTTCTTTTCTCTGAATCAAAAGCAGGGTTAATTTTCCTAACCCTGCTCATTGATTCTTGCTAAATTATTTAAATTCTACCGGTCATATTGCGGGACCAACACCATCCTTGAAGACTTTTCTTTTTCAATTGTCTGCCAGACAACCGGAGGTATTGCGCTCTGTTCAATTTTAGATTCTTTTAATTGTCCATCTATTAATTCTATTTTATACAAACCATCATCACGCAATCTATAACAAGGCTTCCCTTGTCTCGCATATTTTTGCAAGTCCTGTTCAATTTCGGTTTTTGAACCGCTGCTCTTATAAATTGCCCCGGTTGCAAAATCAACAACTATACCCAACAGACCGGTGAAAAGCACATCACAAATAACATATCCCCACTGTACGTCAGAGGTTCTTTCAAAAGGCTTTTTTGACCCGTCAAGAATTGTCGCACAATTAAGTGCAGGTATAATGGTAAATGCCAGACACAATATTATTACCAGCAACTTTTTCATATATTGGTCTCCTTAGTATTGAGGATGGCTGACAAATCCTCTTTTAGAAATTTGTTTATCCCTTACCTGTCAATCTCTCATTCTATGAGAAGACAAGGGCATAATTTTACCTAAATTATTTATTACCTCCTTTCTATTGATTGGAATACGGGAATAGATAGATTCTGAATGGACAAATGATTGGATTAGGGTTTTAAGTGATAATATGGAGTCCCCTGTAACCCTTATTCTATGCGGTTTCGGGGGGGGGGGGGGGGTA
>Ga0315282_10017136_pt1 | contig 10493 bp, 7 predicted proteins | sample YL17G07_20_MG_FD_203693 | JGI IMG/M metagenome (GOLD analysis project Ga0315282, IMG submission 203693) | Sediment microbial communities from Yellowstone Lake, YNP, Wyoming, USA - YL17G07_20 | ecosystem: Environmental > Aquatic > Freshwater > Lake > Sediment | place: USA: Wyoming | collected... | reverse complement strand
TCCGGGTATGATGCCAAGGCTGCAAGGCAATGCCCAGGCATTTCAATCTCTGGAACAATGGTAATGAACCGTTCCTTGGCATACTTTACGATGTCACGAATCTCGTCCTGGGTATAAAAGCCACCGTGGGGTTTGCAGTCACCCATCGTCTCTCTGCGCTGCGATCCGATTCGGGTCAGACGCGGGTACTTCTTGATCTCGATCCGCCACCCCTGATCTTCCGTGAGATGCCAGTGGAACGTGTTCATTTTGTATGACGCGAGAACATCGATATACTTCTTGACGAAGTCCTTGGGGAAGAAATGCCTGCCGACGTCGAGGTGCATCCCGCGCCACCGGAATCGAGGTTGATCTTCAATTGTGACACACGGTACTGACCAGTTCTTACCAGATACGAGTTGGTTTTTTTCTACTTCTGGTGGTAAGAGTTGATAGAAAGTTTGCACACCATAGAAGACCCCTGCGGGTGTCTTTCCCTTGATGGAAACAGATTTCTTGGTGATGTCGAGTTCGTACCCCTCATTCCCCAGAGCTTCGTTTCGACCATTGACGGTCAATAGAATGGCGTTTCCAGACCTTTTCCCTGTACGCACGATTTCGAAGGGGAAGCCAGTTACCGCTCTCAGCCGAGCGGCGAGCTGTTCAGCGACGACCTGAAGGTTTTGGCTGCCATCCGGAAGAATGATCCTTGTATTTCGCGTCAGAGGGAATTCTCCTGACGTCACTTCGATTTGGTTTGGTTCAGGGATCACCGAAAGTCGAAGTCTGTTCTCCGAATAGGCTGGAAGAGAGAGAATTATCAAGCCAAATACAATTCTGGCGAAAAGTACTTCCTTCATCGTGCTGTAATCCTTGCTTGGAATTGCTGTTGGGATCGATCAGAAGCTTTTGAAGCATCGACTAGTCAGCCCCCGATGGTTCGAGCCTACCTTTCCTGTACGAGGACAACTTGAAATTTGGAGGATTGGCAGAACTAGAAAATCTTACAGCTGTGTAATCCTAACTAGCATAACACCGTGGTATGGGACATCTGCCACATACTCTCGAGTATAGACTCCCAGGTCCTTTTGGCGCCAGATGTCTCTCACCGCGAATTTCCCTGTGATTCCAAGGTCAGAAGCCTTCAGCACGATTTTGGCGTTTTCCTGCTTTTCCCAATTGAAGTAGTCTGCAGGAGTCCTTTTGCCTTCCGGGTCCGTGTAGAAGAATCCCACAGCCTTTGATCCGTCCTCCATTTCCTTAACCCAAATCTGCTTTCCGCCTTCATTGGACAAGCGTTTCGCTTGACTGCCGAGGGGGTCCTGGTTTATTTCAATGACTTCATCGTTGGTCAAAAGATTCAACGTAAAATCATCGAGCTTACCCAAATTGCATCCGATGAGCAAGGGAGCTGAAAGGAGACTCCATAGACTGATGTGCGTGTATTGTTCATCGGGAGTGAGTTTCGTTGGATGCAACTGCGGACCCCATCCCACGAGTCCCACAACGAGCATATCGGGATCATTCCAGTGTCCTGGCCCGGCATATTTCTCATGACCAGCCTGACCGAATCCAATCGTTGAGATGCTTTGCCAGTTGTCAACGATATCTCCCGTGGTGCGCCAGCAGTTTCCACCGACCTCAGCACCCCATTCCCACACCTTTCCCCAACCATACTGGCAGAGACTGTAAACGATATCACGCTGGAGCTTGTCCAGAGCTGATCGCATCACGATGTATGGCTTCTTCAGTTCTGGTAGGCTCCGATCTTTTGCGATCCTGTCGTATGAACACCAATCGTACTTCAAGTAATCGATTCCCCAATCAGCAAACTGTTGTGCGTCGTTTTCTTCATGTTGATAGCTGGCAGTGAACCCAGCGCAGGTTAACGGTCCAGGAGACGAATAAATTCCCAGCTTCAAACCTTTACTGTGAACATAATCGCTCAAGGCTTTCATATCCGGAAACTTCTTATTGGTGTTGATCATCCCGTTCCTATCGCGTTGCTCCCCCTGGAGCTGAGCCTCAGTTGCGTCTGGCTTGATTTCCCAACAATCGTCAATGTTAATGTATGTCCACCCATGATTCATGAGCCCTGTCATAACCATTGCATCTGCGGCAGCGCGCACCTTTTGGTCGTCGACTGCACAAGCCCAACAATTCCAGCTGTTCCATCCCATTGGAGGAGTGACACAAATCTTGTCACCGACAAGGATTCGAAACTCACGTTCGGCCTGACCGAACTCATTTCTAGCAATCAATGTGACTTTATATTCCCCAGGCTGCTTCATCACACCAGTAATTCTTCCAGATAAAGCATCGAGCGCTAACCCGTCGGGTAGATTCTGTGCAGAAAACGTCATGGGGTGTTTCCCCGTCGCTGCAATCGTATAGAGGAATGGATTTCCAGGACGGACACCAAAGACTCTGGCGCCATTGATTCTTAGTCGATCAGGAGCCTTTGGAGTCATGACGTAGGGTTCCCTGCTGACGAAATCCGTTTGTACAATTTCGGACAACGGGCGATTCTCTGAGAATTCAAGTTTTGCATCACACCAATCACCGTGATCGCAGTCGATTCCATCACCCGCATCGCCCACTAACAGTCCCAGGAGTTTAATGTTATCTACGTCGAGATCGACCTTTCTTGCGGTGTCTCCTTTTTTCATCACACCGCTTTCCCAGAGAACTTTTTTGTCTCCTAGTACAGAGAAAATGATGCTTGCCTTATTTCCCGTTTCGTCATCAACTCCGACAAAAGCAGTGAATCGTTTCCCCTTCTTGTCGAGGTTGAGTAAGAATGTGCTTACAGCGTGTGTTCCAATTCCCCGTTCAAACCTCTGGCCTACGATGCCCAGTGTATTTCCCTCTACCGACTTTCGCGGCTGAGGAGATCTCCAGCCAGCCTGCATGATTGTCAGGTCGAGTTCATCTAACCAGACTGTTTGGGCGAATACCTTTGAGGCTAAGAAGAGGGAAGATATGAGGAAGAAGGATGCGATCTTATTCATCTTTTTCTCCTATTGTTTGCCAAAGGGCAGGCCGATCGCTGCCGATTCCATACCGCCCAGCAGATGTCCACCATCTTCAGTCACCACGAAGCAATCTTCGAGGCGGATACCAAATTCACCGTAAATATAGATGCCCGGTTCGTCGCTGAAGGTCATGCCGGATTGCAGCTTTAGCGTATTTCCATTGACGAGATAGGGATACTCGTGTCCATCCAGCCCTATCCCGTGACCCAATCTGTGCGCAAAGTACTTGTAGCCGGATCCATAGCCAGCATCTTCAATTACTTTCCGCGCAACCCGGTCAATCTCTTCACAAGCGACACCAGGGCGCACTGCCTTCAGTGCCTCGCTCTGTGCTTTTTTCACGATGTTCCACGCTGTTTTCATCTTATCAGAAGGGTTCCCAAAAACAACTGTTCTCGTCACATCGGAGCGATATCCTTCTACACTGCAGCCGCCATCAACCATGACTGCATCGCCCGTGTGCAACGTGCGCGGAACCCTTGACCCATGCGGAAAGGCTGTGCTGGGACCAAACTGCGGACCCCCAGTGCCACTCACACCCATTTGCTGGTGTGTGGTGGTGATGATGCTGGCCAGATCCCCTGGGCTCATTCCTCCGTGCAACTGCTTGAAGCCTTCGCGATAGGCCAGCTTTGTAATCTTGTTTGCAAGCTCCATGTAGGCTATTTCTTTTTCCGTCTTAATACCGCGACAACCTTCCGTCACAACAGCGCCGTTCACAAGTTCAAGACCAGGCGCAGCGTCGCGAATACCGTAAAGAATAAAGCTTCTCGTCATGGGACCCAAGGCAAGGCGTCCACTCCCAGCACCAAGGTCTTTCATGACGCCTACAATGAACTTGAAGGGATTTTCGTCTTCCTCCCAGCTTCGGATCTCGTGATCCTTTGGAATCATTTCTTTTGCCCCCTCAAGTTCAAACGCTGGCCAGACCCAGATAGGCTTACCCTTTCGGTTGAGAATCGCTCCAAAGGTTCGCTCACTCACAAACCAGTTCACATTCGTGAAATACACAAGGTCGGACCCGCCGCTCACGAAAAGGCCATCAATGTTGTGAGCAACCATCAGGCTCTGAGCTTTCTCTACACGAGCCTCGAAGTCCTGGGGTGACAAGGGCTTCACGTCCAGGACCATATTCTCGAGCTTCTTCTCCTGCAAGAGCCGCGGAGCCGAGAACAAACTATTTACAAATCCGAAGGTGGAGATCGAAAGGCCGCCCATCTTCAGAAAATGACGCCGAGAGACCATCCTATTGACTCGTCCTAAAGAGCTTCATTCCAAAACCAGCCTTTCGTGACTACGAAAGAAAATCTCCATGTTCTATGCAAACGACCTTGGCTGCCAACTAGCCCGCCAACAACGAGCGGTAGGATTCCTCGTGCTTTTCCCAGTACGCTGCTTGCTTCGGTTGGTAAGATTTCAGGTCAGATGACTTGCGCACTACATTCCTGAGTGCTTCAATGCCAGTGAGTTGACCCGTCGCTATTGCCTGCATCCCGATGTTGCCGACCACGGTTCCCTCGACCGGTCCTGCTACAACTTCGCGATTGATTGCATCGGCGGTCATCTGGCAGAGTAGCTCATTTCGGATGCCACCGCCAACAGCGTGCAGGCGATCAATCGGTTTTCCAGTCAACTCCTCGAGCTCCTTGAACGTCATTCGGTACTTGAACGCCAAGCTTTCCAAGATGCAGCGAGTGATCCATCCAATTTCGTCTCGGCAGGTTTGATTGGTTTCCCTAAGGAAAGAGATAATCTTCCCCGGCATGTCCCCTGGTTGGAGAAAGCGTTTGTCGTTGGGGTCGATCCAGGCCTCTGTAGGTCGCTCGTGTGAAGCGAAGCTCGCCAACGCATTGTAATCATAAACCTTTCCATCCTTCTCCCAGGCACGCCGGCACTCCTGGAGAATCCAGAAGCCCATGATGTTCTTTAGAAAACGAGTAGTGCCTAAGACGCCACCTTCATTGGTGAAATTCCTCTTCAGGCTTTGCTGGTCGATTAGCGGCCTTTCCAATTCGACACCCATGAGTGACCATGTTCCCGAACTCAAATAAGCCCAGCTGCCCTGTGAGGCAGGAACCGAAGCAACAGCAGCGGCCGTATCGTGACTGGCACCAGCAATGACGGAAGTTTGCGCTTGAATGCCACTTTTCTCGGCAATCTCTGGGAGCAGGTGCCCCAGCAACGTCCCCGGCTCCACGACTTCAGGGAAGATTTTCTCTGGAAGACCGAAGTCCTTAATCAATTCCCACGCCCAGTTCCGACGCCACGGATCGGAGAGCTGCGTGGTCGAGACGATAGTGTACTCAGCTTTCTTTATTCCGGAAAGAAGATAATGGAAGAAGTCAGGCATGAGCAGAAACTGATCGGCGACATCAAGCAGGTTGAGTTGTTGTTCCTTCTCAGCCAAAAGCTGGTAGAGAGTGTTGATTTGCATGAACTGAATGCCAGTGCGACTGTAAATCTTCTCCCTTGGAACTACTTTGAAAGCTTTTTCCATCATGCCGTCCAACCGACCAGAGCGGTAATGATGCGGGTAACCAAGCAACCAGCCATCGCGGTCCAACAGAACGTAGTCAACTCCCCAGGTATCAACGCTAATGCCACCAAAGGTGCTACCGAACTCCTGCTGTGCTCGAGATAAGCCAACCTTCATGTGCTCGAAAACAGCCAAGATATCCCAAAACAGATCACGGTTGTAGGTCACGGTGTGGGTGGGAAACCGATGCACCTCGTGCAAATGGAGCTGATCTTCTTCCAGTTCACCAACCACACACCGTCCACTTTCCGCCCCGAGGTCAAATGCTATGTATCTTCTTCTCTCTCTCATGTCAGAGCTTGATCTGGCCTTGACGATACTGCTCGTCAAGTCGACTGTGGATGCGGGCAACTTCCTTTGGATCCATGAAGACGGGACCACCAAGAGCACAAGCCCCAATGAATATCTCTGCAGCCTTCGCCGCTGTGAGGGTAGCGGCCAGTACAGCTTCAGGCGTCGAGCCAACAGCAATAAGCCCGTGGTTCACGATGAGAATAATCCTTGGTGTGTAACCGTTGTCCGTAACAAATTCTTTCCAGCGGCGCTGAATGGCGGTTGCCAGCTTAGCCCCTGGATCCACATACCTCACCAGCAAAGATTTTGGCCCGCAGTAAACAACCTGGTCTGGGAACAACCGCCGCTCGGCGAATTCTGTAGCTCGGCCGGAACAAAGGATTGTGTTGATATGGACTGGGTGAGTGTGGCCGACGAACTTCACCCCTTCCTGGTTCAGCAGCCAAGCGTGGAAGAGGGTTTCCACGGAAGGTTTCAGGCTTTTTGGATTAACTCTTGCGGCGAGCAGAGTTTCTCGGGTTTGAACCTGATCGAATTCCCGATCGAGCATCCGGAGGATCCTCTCAAACCGAACCCGGACAAGCTGATCTGTTCTCAGTTTGTGCAATTCAGCGCCGCTGGCTTTGATGAAAAAGGTTTTCCCATCAATCGCCGCTGACGTGTTTCCCTCACCAAGGATTGCCAGTCGATACTCGGGCTTTCCCAGTTCGTGACAGAGTCTCAGTAGTTTCTCCTGAACTGATTGTCGATTCATGTTCCCCTTTACAGGAATGAAAAATGTATGAGTTGCGCGTTGATCACAGGGAAGCCGATTGTCTCGTAGAAAGCATCCGCATCCTTCCAGATGAGCTTGAAGGGCAAACAAACTGACCTGCAACCTTTCTCATGCACCCATTTCCCATCCTTGATGTCAAATCACATCGGTTCTTTTTCTTCACTCACGAGCATCGATTCAACTTTTCTCGGTTTGCTTTGGAACACTCGCCAGTTCTAGCAACTCCATCAACCGGTCTAGGTCCCCGTAGTCTTTGACGACATGTGCCACGCCAAGCTTCGTTAGGTCCGACTTGTCTCCGACACCAATGAACCCCAGCCCTAGTGCTCTCGCAGCGGCTACATCCCACAGAGCGTCGCCAAAAGAAACAATCCTTGAAAAACGATCAACGTTGTACTGCCGACAGGACTCCTGAATGCAAATCTCCAAGATTGATTCCCTATCACGCGCCCGATCTGAAGTGCTGATGGGTATGCTATTGAAAGAGAATCCCGCAGCTGTCAACTTAAAGGCGGCATCCTCATGCCATCCACCGGTAGCAATCGCAACTTTCCAGTTGAGATGTCCCACCAAAAAGTTGAAGAAGCGTCGGGCTCCTCGAATCTCGAGAAAGAGTTTAGGCTTTGATAAATGTACATCCTGAAGCAAGTGAAGAAATCTGGATTGGAAACGTCTGATTTCCAATTCCTCAGGCGTTCTGTGAAAGACCCGCTGGAAAATTGCTCGAACAATCCCTGAGTTAGTGGCGTACTCGTATTTCGACCAGTCGAGGTCAAAATCTGAAATCGAGAACTCCTCAGCGAAGGCCCAAATGAAACAGTCGCTGTCAACCCTATTGGTATTGAGTAAGGTGCCGTCAATGTCGAAAATTGCGAGCTTCAAGGGATGGTGAAAGCTTGCGCAGGATTTGGCGATAACGACATTCCAGCCAGTCTTGAAATCGTGAGCACCAGGAACTCACAGTGCTCACTCGAGGACAAATGATTCTTTCAGTCTGATATCCCGAGACGAACTTCCAATCAACACTTCAAACTCGCCTGGCTCCGCTATCCATTCGTTTTTCTTCTGGCTGAAGAAGGAGAGCGCGTCCTCATCAATACCCATTTCTACTTTTTTCGTCTCGCCGGGCTTCAAGAGAACTTTCACAAAGCCTTTGAGCTCCTTCACAGGGCGTGGCTCACTGCATTCGACGTCTCGAATGTACAGCTGGGCAGATTCGGTACCTTCCCGCTGTCCCGAATTTGTGATGTCAAAGCGCACCTTCAATTTCTCGCCTTTCCGCATCTCGTTTGAGCTTAGCGTCAGGTTCTTGTACTCAAACGTCGTGTACGACAGTCCGAATCCGAAAGGGAACATCGGCTCAATTCCCGTCTTATCAAAATGACGATAACCCAGGAAGATGCCTTCGGAATACGAAACGTGCTTGTCGTTGTCGTGATCGTAATAGCTATTGAAACATGCATTGTCCTCCCACTTCTTTTCAAATGAAACCGGCAGTCTGCCCGAAGGGTTCGCATCGCCAAAAAGAATTTCAGCAATCGCTGTTCCACCCTCTTGCCCGGGATACCATGAGTGAAGCAACCCTCCAACATGATCAATCCAATTCACCATCGACACGTTGCCGCCTGCAGTGAGCACGACAATCGTATGGGGATTGACGGCAGCCACTTCATTAATCAACTGCTGTTCCTCGGGCGTCAACTCGAATCTGCGATCAGCTCCTTCTCCTTCCGTGCGGGCATTGAAGCCAAGACACACGACGACCGCGTCAGCCCTTGCCGCTAAGTCGACTGCACCCTTGTCCAAATACCGTTCTATCTTCCCCCAGCCGAATGAAATCGTTGCCCTGCCTTCGTTCTGATAATACTCCAACTTGACTTCGTGATTGCTGTTCGCCCGAAAGAGCCGCTGTACCGTTTCGGTGGTGGCAGACTGATCTCTCCACTGATTGATGATAAGTTGGTTGTCCAAGAACAACTTGAAGCCGTCATCGCCTCTGACGATGAAACCGTACAGACCCTCCTGATCAGCATGGATCATGCCCGTCCATCGAACCGAATATTTCGTGGGCGAAAAGCCTTGGGCTGGTCCATTATCCCAGTTAAAGTCAATTCGCTCATCAATCCGAGTCAACGCGGGCGTGCCCTCAAGGTTTATGTTAGAGAAGTATTCGCCGCGCAAACCAATCTCCTTCCCACTGAAGAACTTCCCCTTCTTGAAAAGAGTAGTCATGTCTGTCTGCAACCCTTTATGATAATAGACACTCACTCCGTTACCAGCCGCCTGAATCATTCCATCCAAGACGCTCACTGACCGAAATGGTCTCACCAATGAACTGCCGCCACCGCCGGTAACAGCAGGGTGCGCATTGGGCCCCACCACTGCAATCGACTTTACCTTGGAGCGATCAAGTGGGAGGAGATGGTCTTTGTTCTTCAACAAAACGATTCCCTCGCGAGCAGCTCTCAATGCAACTAACCGTGATTCCGGACTATAGAGTGGAAGACTCGGCACTTCCTGCGGACGATCAAAGAATCCAAAGCGAAACGTCACCCGCAGCATTCGGCGAATCTTATCGTCGATGGTTGATTCCTTCACTTTTCCTTCCTTGATTGCAGGAAGTAGATTTCTCTGATTCATGAAAGCACCCGAAGGCATCTCCAGATCGAGCCCTGCATTCACCGCTGCAACGGCATCATATGTCGAGGTCCAATCGGACATGACGAAGCCGTTGAACTTCCACTGACCCTTGAGGATATCTTTAATGAGATGTTCGTTCTGTGAAGAATGGACACCGTTCACGAGATTATATGAGGTCATCACCGCACCAGCGCCACCTTCTTGAACTGCTGCCTTGAACGCGGGAAGGTATATTTCCTGCAGTGTCCTCTCATCCATATCGGAACTCACATTGTGGCGGTCGTACTCCTGGTTATTGGCAGCGTAATGCTTTACGGTCGTGACTACACCTTGACTCTGCACACCCTTCACGTATGCAGCAACCATCTGTCCGGCGAGAAACGGGTCTTCTCCAAGATACTCAAAGTTGCGCCCGCACGTTGGCGCACGGTGGATATTGACCCCGGGCGCCAGCATAATGTGGACTCCCTTCGAGCGAGCTTCTTTCCCGACCGCCACACCGACTTCATGCATCAACTCCGGGTCAAACGAGGCCGCAATAGAGATCCCCGCTGGGAATGCAGTTGCTTCTCCGTAATTCCGCACGCCGAGTGGGCCATCCGACATCTTGATCTTTGGGATGCCCAACCTTTCATTCGGGCGAATGTAGAAGTCTTCATATCCCCCTATCATGTCAATTTTCTCTTCAAGAGTCATTCGAGAGAGAATATCTTCAACCCTCTTCTCAACATCGGCTGATGGATTCTTATACAAAGGCACCTCCTGGGCATGAATGGACGAGGATGTGAAAACGGAACCGGCCACCAAAAACAAAGTAAGTATGATGCGATTCATAGAGACATCTCCAGATCATTGATGAGGACAGGAAACTGGCGCATTTTTATTGCCAACGAACACCATGTGCTGGGAAAACACGTAAGGCTTGAGAATGCCATGTTTTTATCCCAGTGGAAAAAGCAAATTGAGTGTTAAGGCTTATGACTAATCTCCTGTGCGTTGAGGGAGCGCAAACTTCCACCTATGGCAGCCATGCGGAGATCTAATTCTCTGCCACCAAGCTTATTAAAGTAGGTAATCGTCATTGGATGTGATCCCTTTGAGAGTGCCACGAAGCTCCGTTTCTCAAGAGAAGCGTGAAGGCCGTCATTGTCAATCACGGTTTGATCCCCAATGAACAATCTGCTACCATCGTCGGAAGTGAGAGAGAATAGATATACGTTATCCTGTGGGACCG
>Ga0315282_10017135_pt1 | contig 10493 bp, 7 predicted proteins | sample YL17G07_20_MG_FD_203693 | JGI IMG/M metagenome (GOLD analysis project Ga0315282, IMG submission 203693) | Sediment microbial communities from Yellowstone Lake, YNP, Wyoming, USA - YL17G07_20 | ecosystem: Environmental > Aquatic > Freshwater > Lake > Sediment | place: USA: Wyoming | collected... | reverse complement strand
GGTCGTTCGTGCTGACGTTCGCGTTCTCGCTGCCAGCGGCCAGGGAGGTGGTCAGCGAGAAGGCCGCATCGGCGGCGTTCGCCAGGCCCGACACCGCGTCGGTCGCCGTGCAACCGAGGCTCACGTCGGTCGCGTGCCACAGCAGGTCGGCGCTCGCGCAGCTCACGACCGGCGCCGTCCTGTCCGCGGACACCGTCGCCGTCCAGGGGGCGGACGCGTTGTGCGCCTCGTCGCTGGCCGATACGCTGAACACCGTTGTCCCTTCGGTCGTCACCATCAGCAGCGCGCTTGCCCCGGCGATCTGCGTCTGTCCGGCCGCCTGGGCGCCGGTCGCGCTGTAATCGATGTGGTCAACCGCCCAGCCATCCGGGTTCTCCGTGGCCGTCGCGCTCAGCGTCACGCTGCCGTTGTTCCAGCCTGCCGCGTTGGCGGCGGGAGTCCGCACGACGCCGATCGAGGGCGGGTTGATGTTCTTGCTCTCCGCGTTCGCCCACATCTGGATGTAGGCCTCGGCAGAGGAAAACAGCGGGTTGAGATCGGTCGCGGTGAGTCCCAGGCTGCGCAGGTCCTCGATGAAGTCGGGAAGCATCCCGATGTGCGCGAGCCCGTCGAAGTTGAAATTGAACGCGCGAACTCCGGCCGTACTCTTGCCAATCCTGCCCGTCTGACCAAAGGGCGCAAACGGGTAGTTCACTCCGCCCGATTGCGGCACCCGCGGGTCGTCGCCATGACACGCGTCGTCTTTGCCCTCGCCGGAGAAGCGCGGCCCCGGCTGTCCGGCCAGGCCGTTGAAGTCGCTCCCGATCGCGACTGCCCCCCCGTTCATCTTCGAGACCGCGTACAGGTACGCCTGTGCCCAGGTTTTCGTCGAGTTGCTGCAGTCGTTCGGGATCTTCGTGCCGAACGCGGCGATCTCGTCCTTGCTTCCCTGGTGGAGAATGACACCTATCAGTCCGCCGTTGTCGCGGATGGCGTCCACCTGGCTCGATGTCTTCTGCGCCTCGGAGCGCTTGCCGCCGTTCGAGGTGTCGATGAACCCGGCATGTCCGGACACGAGGGGGTAATTGAAGGGGGAGGCGAGATCGAGGGTGCGCGCGAAGGCACTGGCCGACATGTGATCGACGTCGAGCAGCATCTTCCGGCTCATGATCTTCGTCACCAGCGATTCGCCGAGACCGCTAAGGCCCACGACGTTGCAGTCGGCGGCGTTCCCGGACGCGATTGGCAGCGGAATGCCGCCGAAAAGCAGAGCGGCAGCCGCCACAATCGGGCTGACGCCTGCCACCTGATAACTGTACTGGGGACCGCCGCACTCGCGCGGCACGAAGAGGCTCCCGGTCGTCACCATGTTCCCGAGGTTGAACACGTCGTTGTAGAGCGCGGCGCCGCCGTAAGCATTGTTGAACGCATGGATCGGGAAGATGTGTCGCACCCCCGCGTCGTAGTACTTCTTCAGGTCGGCCTTCAATACGTCGGGAGTGCAACCACCGGTCTTGCGGCAGTCGAACAGGTCGTCCACCTCGATGCCGAGCACGACGGCCAGCTTCCCGCTGTTGATGATCTGGCGCGCTTCGGCCGACGAGTGCGCGACTCGGTACCAGGGGACGTGGCGCTCCAAATCGAGCGCGGCCTCGATCTGTGCATCGGCAGACGCCATGTCGTCGCATTGGGGCTGTCCGGGCGCGCCGCACAGCACTTCGTTGTTCACGGCGTGGACGACAATCAGCTTGAGGCCGCCGAGGAACGCGCGCTCCAGCCAATCGATGTACATCTGCTGATGCGTGTACGTGTTCCAACGTGGCCACCCGTCGAATTGCGGATAGCCGCCGACCAGGTGCCCGACGGTCTCACCCAGCACATCGCCGCCCAGGTCGAGCACGCCGCCCGGACCGTGGGCCGGCGTGCACCACCCGAGAGCGTTTTCGAGCGCGCTCTTGTCCGGGTCGGTTGTCGCTTCCGCGTACGGCTTCCCCCAGAACATCTTTCCACCGAACCCCAGGTTGGCGAACTGGTGCGTGTGGAGGTCAGCGATCCCGAAGATGGGCGCGTTGGGCGCTGCTGTCGTCAGGCACGCGCTCGCGATCGACGAGGCGCTCGCGGCCGGCAACCCGCTCCGCCAGGACATCCGTCACGCCCTGCTGGTCGACGATAACAATGTGGGAGACGTCCTGACCGAGCTCGGCGACCACGCCCGCGCGCTCGATCGCTATCGGCGGGGGCTGGACATCGGAGAAGCGCTCGCCAGGGTCGATCCCGCCAACCGGCAGTACCGCTCCGACACGGCCACGCTGCGCGGGAAGGTCGGCCGCGCGCTGATCGCGACGGGCGACCCGGCGGGTGCAGTCCACATTCTCCGGGGAGCACTCGAGATCTTCAACGAGATCCGCGCCGCGGACCCCGACAACGAGATGACGCGCGCCCGCCTCGCGGCGATCCACGCCTCGCTCGGCGCCGCCTGTGCCGCGCGGGCGGCCGGAGTACCGAAAGGGCGGGTTGCGCAGCGGATCGCGTACTGGCGTGCGGCGCGTGGTTGGTTTCAGAAAAGCCGGGACGCCTGGCTGGATTTGCGGAATCGCGGAGCGACAACGGGCACAGAGGCCGTTGAGCCGGATCGCCTCGGGGGCGAGATCGCAGCGTGCGATGTCGCGCTCGCCCGCCTCGGCGCCACGGCGCCACGCTGAGGGCGCGCGGAAAGCACGCCGCGCGCCCCTGCTGACTGCTGTCTACTTCCCTCGCTCGCTACTCACCCGTCGACTCGCGTGCTGGCCCGCTCGCCCAGGGCAGGCTGCTCGCTACCCGTTCTTCTTCTCGAACTCCTTCATGAACGACACGAGCGCGTCGACGCCGTCCTCCGGGAAGGCGTTGTAGACCGAGGCGCGCAGGCCGCCGACCGACCGGTGCCCCTTCAGGCCATCCAGCGCGGCCTCCTTCGCTTCCTTCGCGAACTTCGCTTCCAGGTCCTCGCTCGGCAGCCGGAAGGTGATGTTCATGATCGACCGGCTGTCCTTCTCGGCATGACCGCGGTAGAACCCGCTCGAATCGATCTGGGCGTAGATCTTCGACGCCTTGCGATCGTTGATCTTCCTGATTCCCTCGAGGCCGCCGATGCCGAGCAGCCACTTCATGACCAGGCCGACGATGTAGATGCCGAAGCAGGGGGGCGTGTTATAGAGCGACGGCTCCTTGGCCAGCGTCGCGTAGTTCAGCATCGACGGCAGCGACGCCGGCCCCTTGCCGATCAGATCGTCCCGGATGATGACCACCGCGACGCCCGCGGGGCCCATGTTCTTCTGCGCGCCGGCATAGATCACGCCGAACTTCGTCACGTCGATCGGGCCGCTGAACATGTCCGACGAGGTGTCGCATACCAGCGGCACGTCGCCCGTGCTGAAGAACGTCTTGTACTCCACGCCCTGGATCGTCTCGTTCGACGTCATGTGCACGTAGGCCGCGCCGGGCGTCAGCGTGAGCTCGTCCTGCTTCGAGACCCGCTTGAAGTCGGGCGCCGTCGTGTGCGCGGTGGTGATCGCGCCGACCTTCTTCGCCTCCTTGATCGCCTTCTCGCCCCAGGCGCCGTTGACGATGTAGTCGGCCCACTTGCCCGGGCCGAGCAGGTTCATCGGCACCATCGAGAACTGCGTGCTCGCGCCGCCCTGCAGGAACAGGATCTTGTAGTTGGCGGGGATGTTGGCGAGCTTGCGCATGTTCGCCTCGCACTCGGCGAGGATCCCCTCGAACACCTTTCCCCGGTGGCTGATCTCGAGCACCGACATGCCCACGCCGGGCAGCGCAACCAGATCCCGTTGCGCCTCTTCGAGGACGGGAAGCGGCAGGACGGCGGGGCCCGGTGCGAAGTTGTAAATACGTGTCGTTGTGGTTGTCATGATGGCGTCTCCGTTTCAGCAGTTCACGTCGGGCGGCAGGCGGGCAGGCGGCCCAACCGTGTTGCAGCGTCGTTCCGCCTCACGCCTCCCGCCTTCCGCCCTTTCTCTCTACACCCCCGCCGGCTCGCCGAGCGGCACGAGCGTGATCTCGAGGATCTGCAGGCAGCCGGCTTTGATCGACTCGATCGCCTCGGCCGGCGGCGCCTTGTCGACGTTGATGCGCGCAATCGCGGCCTCGGCGCTCTCGAAGATGATGTTCTCGGTTTCCTGCGCGTTGATGCCGACCTTGCCCAGCTTGCTGAACACGCACGCCAGCACGCCCGGCTGGTCCTTGTGCCGCACGATCATCGTGTAGGTGGCCGGCGTCTTCTTCGCCAGGTTGACGACGTTCGGCACGCGGCCGGTGTCCTTGAACGTCTTCACGATGCGCACCGTCTCGGCCGCGATCGCTTCCTGGGCCTGATCGGTCGACGCGCCGATGTGATGCGTGCCGTAGACGCCGGGCAATCCGAGCATCGAAATCGTGAAGTCGCCCGTGCCCGTCGCCGGCTCCTTCGGATACACGTCGAGGGCTGCGCGGAGCCCCTTCTCCTTGACGGCCTTCGCGAGCGCGCCGTAGTCCAGCACGTCGGCGCGCGCCGTGTTGATGACGTAGGCGCCCGGCTTCAGGTGCCCGATCACCTGCTCGTTCACCAGGTTCCTGGTCAACGGACCGGCGGCGACGTGGATCGTCAGGATGTCGCACTTCTCGGCCACTTCCGCCGGCGTGTCCGCCACCGTGATTCGCTCGGCGATCAGGGCGGACGTCGTCGGGCGGAACTGCAGCAGCAGCGGGAGGTCCACCGGGATCGCGTCGCGGTCGACGCGCACGCCGATCTCGCTCCACACGACGAGGTTCATGCCGAAGGCCAGCGCGCGCTTCGCCACCTCCTGGCCGACGCTGCCGAACCCGAGGATGCCCAGCGTCTGCCCGTGGAGCCCCTTCGCCTTCGACGAGTACTCCTTCTTGTTCCACTTGCCGAGGCGCAACTCGGCGACGTTGTCGGGGATGCGGCGGTCGAGCGCGATCATCAGGCCGAAGGCCAGCTCCGCCACCGCGATCGAGTTCTTGCCGGGGCAGTTCGACACGTAGATGCCGCGCCTCGAGGCGGCCTTCACGTCGATCGTGTTGTAGCCCGCGCCCGCCCGCACCACCAGCGACACTTTGCCCGCGTCGAGCGTCGCCTCGTTGACGACGGTCGAGCGGACGACCAGCACGTCCGCCTGCGTCTTCGCGACGGCCTCCACCAGCGTGGCGTCCTTCAGGTCCGGCTCGAAGATCACCTCGCAGCCGGCGGCCTTGAGCCCTTCGATCCCGCTCTTCTCGAACTTGTCGGCGATGAGCACTTTCATGGTTTCCACCTCTAGTAACAGTTGCGCCCGTCGTGCCACGCGCAACTGTTACTCCTAGATAAGATGAGAGAGAAGACCGTCACGAAGCTTCGGCTCGAACCACGTCGACTTGGGCGGCATGGTCCCGCCGGCGTCGGCGATGCGCATCAGATCGTCGACGCGCACCGGGAACAGCGAGAACGCGACGGCCGCCTTGCCCTGGTTGACCAGTTTCTCGAGTTCGCCCGTCCCGCGGATGCCGCCGACGAAGTCGATGCGCTTGTCGGTGCGCGGGTCGGCGATCTTCAGCACCGGCGCGAGCAGGTGCTCCTGCAGCAGGCTGACATCGAGGTTGTCGATCACGTTGCCCGACGCGGGCTGCGCCTTGTCGGCGAGGCGGACCAGGTACCATGTGCCGCCCAGGTACATCGACGCTTCGCCCTTCCCGGCCGGTGAGGGCGCGCCCGCCCGCACCGTGAACCGTGTGCCCACGTCCGCCAGGAACGCCTGCGGCGTCAGGCCGGCCAGATCCCTGACCACGCGATTGTAAGGCAGCACGTTCACCTGGTCGTCCGGGAACGCAACCGCTAGGAACCAGTCGGCTTCTTCCAGTCCGGTGTCCGGTGTCCGTGGTCCGGTGTCGACTCCGGACTCAGGACTCCGGACTCCGGACTCCGTCGCGCCGCGCCCGGCCAGCGCCTTCCGCGTGCGGGCGGCGCTCGCCGCGCGATGGTGGCCGTCGGCGATGTAGAGGCACGGCAGCTGGCCGAACGCCTCGACCACGGCGGCGAGATCCGCGCCCGTGATCGTCCACACCGTGTGCCGGATGCCGTCGGGCGCGGTGAAGTCGAAGAGCGGCGGGCAGGCGGTCACGCGATCCGCCACCGCGTCCACCGCTTTCGACGCGCGGTAGGTCAGGAACACGGGCCCCGTCTGGGCGCGCAGGGTCGCGATGTGGCGCGTGCGATCGTCTTCCTTGTCGCGCCTGGTGCGCTCGTGTTTCTTGATCAGGTCGCGATCGTACTCGTCGACTGAGTACCCCGCGACCAGCCCGGTCTGCGCGTGCCCTCCCATGATCAGGCGGTAGAAGTACAGCGCCGGCACCGCCTCCTGGACGAGCGGCGCTTCGCGCCGCAGGCGGTTGAAGTTCTCGAGCGCCTTCGCATACACCGCGTCGCTGTACGGATCGGTGTCGGGCGGCAGATCGATTTCCGCGCGCGAGATGTGCAGGAAGCTCAGCGGATTGCCGGCTGCCAGCGCGCGCGCCTCCTCGGCGTTCACCACGTCATAGGGAACCGCGGCGACGCGGTCGACGTTCGCGGGGGTGGGGCGAAGTGCCTGGAACGGATGAATGATGGCCATCGGGTGACTCGTGACGCGCGGGTGCGCGAGCAAGGGTGCCGCCTCCCCGCAGAGCAGGTTGATTCGGAGGGCTGTAACGGGCCCACCACACCCCGGCCCGTTACTAGTAGCGGCGCGCGCCGAGATGCTCGGGCGCGCCGCTACCGTCCGATCAGCCTACTGAGCCCCCGGTACTGGTGTCAACCCTCTGGCGCGTGTGCCCAAAACGGCCCAACGCGCGCCTAGTCGGGAGTGCGGCTTGCCGGTTGGCTGGCCGCGCTCCCGACAAGCAGTTTCGCCAGTGCCCGGTCGCGCTCGGCCGCAAACTGCTGCACCGCGCTGGCCGGAATCGGATCGCCGGGCGGCAGCGTCCGCTTGACGATCAGGGGGTTGATGAAGCCGCCGCCTTTCCTGATGCGGTAGTCGAGGTGCGGCCCGGTGGCCAGGCCGCTCATCCCGACGCGGCCGATGAGCTGTCCCTGGCTGACGTGGGCGCCGGCGCGCACGCCCGACGCAATCGAGGACAGGTGCATGTAGTACGTCTCGTACCCGCTCGCGTGGCGCAGGTGCACGGTGCGGCCGCCCTGACCGTTGAATCCCGCGGAGATGACGGTGCCATTGGCCACCGCGACGACAGGCGATCCCATTGGCGCGCCGTAGTCGACGCCCAGGTGCGGGCGGTAGATGCGGAGGATCGGATGGAACCGGGCGCGGGAGAACCCCGAGGTGACGCGGGGCGCGAACTTGAGCGGCGAGGCGAGGAAGAAGCGGCGCAGCGACCTCCCCTGCTCGTCGTAGTAGCCTGGCTTGCCGCCGGGCGGCGTGAAGAGGATCGCCCGGTGACGCCGCCCCTCGTTGTCGAACTCGGCCGCGATGATGTCGCCGTAGCCGACCGGCTGCCCTTCGCGCAGCACCTGTTCGAACGCCAGCGTGAAGGTGTCTCCCGGCTGCAGCTCGGTGTTGAAATCGATCTCGCCGCTGAAGATGTCAGCCAGTTTCACGGACAGATCGTCGCTCTCGCCGGCCTGCTCCATCGTGGCAAACAGTGACGGCGCGTCGCGGTCGATCTCGCCGCGAATCGAGATGAGCGCCAGTTGCTTGTCGTAGGGCACGATCTCGGCACGCAGCGTCGTCGCTTCCTCGCCGGGCGTCGCAGCGAGGCGCAGGTAGCGGTCAGTGTCGATTTCGTACTGGAAGTCGCGCAGCAGCCCGTCGGTCGTGCGGACGGCCTGGAAGGCGTTGCCCGCATGCAGGCGGCGCGGATCGAAGACCGCCCGGGTCTTCTCGACGATCATCGGGATCAGATCCGCCCGCAGTTCGAGATCGCGCAGCAGCGTTGCCAGCGTGGCGCGCTGTGGCACGCGGTCCTTGATAGTCGCCGTGTCCGGGCGCAGGAAGACGTCGGCCAGGCGATCGCGCTTCGCGGAGGAGGTGTCCGGGGCGCAGGCGGAACAGGCGAGGACGAAGACGACGAGAGACAGCAGAGCTGCGGGCCGGCAGGCCATTGCTGGAGAGTCTAGCATTGAGTAATTGTTCGACGCGAGGCCGCCGGACAATTACACGTCGCCAGCAATCGCCCGGCGCGCGGCAACGGCTGTCCGCCGAACGGTTACCTCACGATGCGCACCCCCCACTGGCCGTCGCGCGCGTTCCTGAACGCGATCTGGCGGCCGCCCGGCGCCCACGCAAAGGCGTCAACATCCCGTTCGGCCACGACCTGCGTGATGGCGCCGTCGGCGAGCGACGCCATCCAGGCCCCTTCGCCTTCGACGGCGAAAGCCACAAGACCGCCGTCCGGCGAGACGGCCGGCACGCCCACGATGCGGCCGGAGTCCCCCGGCAACCGGAACGCGCGCGACGTGTTGCTGTCGGTGTCCACGACAACCAGCCAGTTGTCGCTGCCGTAGCAGACACGGCGGCTGTCGGGGAACCACGATGCCCCGGCGCGCGAAACGGTGCCGGCTGACGTCAGTTTGCGCGGCGCCAGATGCTCCGGATCAGCGAGCCAGATGTTCCAGGCGTCGGCGCGCGTCGAGTCGCGCGCGAGGAACATCAGCCGCGTGCCGTCCGGCGACCAGCGGGGCTGCAGCGCGAAGCGACGGCCGCTGACGCGCCGTGCGCCCCCGCCATCCGGTTGCGCGATCCAGACGCCGTGGACGCCGTCGCGGTCCGACTCGAACGCGATCCACTTCCCGTCGGGCGACGCGCGCAGCGAGCCGGTGGCCTCCAGCGAGGCGGGAGGCGGAAGGCGTGAGGGGGAGCGACGCCCCGAAGCGGGACCGACGCCCGGTTGGGGCGTCGACGGCGCTGGCATCAGCTCGAACGGCTGGTGCTCAGGACGGCGACCGGCCGACGGCATCGTGCCGGCATCGCGGGCCACGAGCATGCGCCCACCCGACGAACAGCCGGGCAGCAGGACGGAGATGCCCGCGACGATGAACAGCAGCCAGGCAATCGTTGGCGAATGAGCCGCGCGCATCGGATGCATCCAGACCTCGTATCCGGGAAGCAACGACAGGACAGCCAAGATGCGCGCCAGTGCGGTTGCGCGGACAGCCCATGCGGACAGCGTGAAACGCCCGCCAATTCGATGGGAAACCCGGCCGGACGACATTCGCCCCCACGGTTCTGCTGGTTTTCGATACACCTCCGGTTCACGGTTGCTCGACGTCAACCGGCCGCAAGGCGCTCTCGAACCGACGCCTTGCGGGCCCCAGGCTCAGGCCTGGGGCCGACGTGTCGTGGTGGTTGTGGGATCCGGCTTCAGCCGGATTGCGCGGCGGCTTCAGCTGGATTGCGCGCCGCTGTTATTTGCGAAGTTCAACGGCAATCTGGATCAACTTGCGGTACTTCACCGCCGCACCGTTCCGCAGCGCCGGCTTGTAGCGCCAGTTGGCGGTTGCCGACATCACCATCGGATCGTAGATGGAGCTTATGGACTGGCGCATGACGGCGCGCTCGACCCGCCCTGACTCGTCGATCACGACTTCGATGACCCCCGGACGAACGGGTGTCGTGACGAGCGTCGGGAGCGAGGGATACGGCGGGATATCCTGGCGCACTGTCACCGGTCCCGCCACGTCCGCGTCCGACGCGTCGAACACCGACTTGACCGGCGGGGACGGTGGCGGCGGTGTGGCTGCCGCCGGCGGCTCCGGCGGCTTGGGAGGCGCCGCCGCGTTCTTGGCGAGATCCATGAACCCGCCGACGAGCGTGCGCAGATCGGCAAGCCCCGGCGTCTTCTGGTCCATGTCCGGGTCGTCCATCAGGCTGGCTACGCGCGAGAACTGCTCCACCGCGCCGGCGTATTCCTTCCGGTCATAGGTGGCCTTGGCCAGCGAGTACTTCTGCTGCACCAGCGGAGGCAGCAACCGACGACGCACGCCGTGGAACAGCGTGAACACGCGCGGCGACACTTCGTTCTCGTCCGGCGTGAAGAACGGATCGGCGGTGACGAGATCTTCGAGTGCCCTGGTCGCCTCCGCTTCGCGTCCGAGCGCCAGCAGGCAGAAGGCCCGATACTGCTCCAGGCCGCGGCTGTCCGTTGCTGCGGGACCGGTGGATCGCAACCGGTCGATGGCCGACAACGCGTCCTCGTAGGCGGCGGACGCGTAGAGCGTCTTCACGCTCGCGAGCGAGTCCTGCGCGGCCGCCGTCCTGGCGAAGGCGGGAAGCAGCAGGACTACGCCGATCGACAAGACGAGGTGTACGGCTTTCATTTTCGCAAGTCCACGCTCAACCGCGCCGGCGCCTTCATCGTCACGGTCACCGCGTGCCGCTGTTCGCCGAGCTGCGGATGGCGAAAGAGGACTTCATGCGGGCCGATCGTCAGCGCGAGGTTGCCGATCGGCGTCTGCCCAACCGGTTGGCCGTCAACCGACACGTCGGCCCAGGGGA
>Ga0315282_10017134_pt1 | contig 10494 bp, 12 predicted proteins | sample YL17G07_20_MG_FD_203693 | JGI IMG/M metagenome (GOLD analysis project Ga0315282, IMG submission 203693) | Sediment microbial communities from Yellowstone Lake, YNP, Wyoming, USA - YL17G07_20 | ecosystem: Environmental > Aquatic > Freshwater > Lake > Sediment | place: USA: Wyoming | collected... | reverse complement strand
AAGCTTTCGATCGATGATAAAGGCGCCACCGTTCCCGACGAAAACGGCCGTCCCGTCCACTGCGCCATGGGATGGAAGAACCGCGAAGCCTTTGAAGACCTTCTGGTCAAGGCATTGACAACGAAATCCGAGGCTCACCAGGAGGTTCGCCCTCCCGCAGAGGTTCGCCCTCCCGCAGAGGTTCGCCCTCCCGCAGCCGAAGCCAAGTAGCTGTCCGGCCTCTACGCTCCGAACGTGGCGCAGACGCGCTCGCGAACTGTCTTGATGATGTCTTCCGTGACCGGGCGGTCGCTGGCGATGGTGTACCACAGCCCCGCCTGCTGAATGTACCACGCCATCTTGCGCATAGCCTCCGCGACGTTCTCCCACGTGATGCCCATGGCCTCCGGGCGGATGTCGATGCCCACACGGTGGACGGCGTCAAGGATCTCGTCCGCGCGATTGTCCTGCAGAAACGAGCCGATGTATAGGCCGAGGCAGACGGGCTGCCCGTGGATGAAGGGTTTGCCCGTCAGGTACTCGAGCGCATAGAAGAAGAAATGCTCGACGCCTTCGATGTGGCGCGGGTTCCAGCCGGCGTTGTGGAACGCCGCTCCGCCCCATCGATGCGCGTTCATCAGCGTGCGAATGCCTTCCTCGCTGACTTCGCGGATGTCGTCCAACTTCGCCAGAACGCTGTCGAGCACCACCCGCGCCTCCGCCACGAGCCGCTCATCATACGGCCACTTCTTCTCCGTCTTGCCGCGTTCCTGCGCCAGCTTCCAGTCGAAGTGCGCCGTGTGATAGCAGAGAATGTCGCAGACACCGCTTCGATTTAGCAGCAGCGGCGCGCTTCGGACTACATCGAAATCGATATATACGGCCTCAGGGACGGCGTATCCAATGTACCGCACCTTTCCGCCGACCCGCACCGCCGCGCGGTGCCCGAACGCCGCGTTTACCGACATCGCCGTCGGCACTTGAAACAACGGCAGGCGCCGCGTCCACGCGACCAGCTTCGCGACGTCAATGGCTTGGCCGCCGCCGAGACCAATCACGCAATTGCATTCCGGCAGGTCCTCAATGAGGATTGCCAGGTGATCTTTCTCGAGCGTCTTTACGAAGTGCACCCCCGCAAGACCGTCGTCGAACGCGGCCCGGAACTTCTGCCAGAGGTCCTCCATCGTTATCACCAGATACGGTCGATGCACGAAGTTCGGCAGCTCTGCTATCAGGTTCCGCCCGTAGATCGTCGTGAAGAAGTGCCCCGTCTGTTCCATCGTCAGTCGCGCCCTCCCTGATCTCACACCACAACAGGCCGGAATCCGCCGCTCCGACCGCCGCGATGCTACTCTTCGCAAGGAATCGACTTCAAATCCACGGCGCTGGTACACCCTCGTGCTCGTGCTCGTGCTCGTGCTCCTGCTCGTAATCGTAATCGAAGACATCCAAGAACGAGGCCATGCTTCGGCACGAGAAGTCAATTGAAAAGAGTAAAAGGCTGTTAGAGGGATCGTGTGTCTTGTCGATTACGAGCACGATTACGATTACGAGCACGAGCACGAGAGGATTCTGCACCGATGCATGCCTATGATCCCCACGCGTAGAGCGTCACATCGCCCGATGATGCCTCGTCGATACGCTTCATGTGCGCATTCACCCAATCCCGTTCCTCCTTCTGCGCCTCGAAGTGCTGGAATCTGTACCATTCTGCAAGGAAGTACCCTCTTGGATGCGCGGCCATATAAGCCTTCAGGTCATCCACGGTTCGCAACCCCTCGTTTCCGATCTCCCACGCCTCCCAGGGCAGATACTTGCTCGGGAACCAATTGTCCACGCGTCCAACGTAGTAGAGTGCCGTCACGTATGTATCGGCGATGACCACCACGTCCGGCGCGAGATGTTCGCGTACATAGAGGCAGGGTTTGCGGTATTGCGGGTGCCGCGTGGCGAGCGTCGTGTCCGCACCCCGCGCCACTTCAATCGAATCGGATATCAGCGAGACCGCAGAGACGGCCAACCGCAGCCCGAAAAGGACGATGACAGCGGATAGCAGAAGGTGATACCACTTGCGCCGCATGTGCCGGACGTAGTCGGCGAGCGCCACAATGCCGTATGAGAACGCCATCGTGTATATGGGAAACGCGAACAGAAGAAACCGGTGCCGCCTGTAACCTATCAGGAAACTCAGCGCCAACAGCGGAATCCAGAACGCAAGCGCCGCAAACCATCCGCGCTCTTTCTCTCGGAGCACCATCAACAGGAATCCCAGCATCGCAAGCAGGAAGAAACCGATCCCGAGATTTCCGTACAGCCATGAAAAGTAATAGAGGGGAGACGTTTGCTCCGGGTCGCCCATGACAACCGGCGGACGGGCCGAGCTGAAGACCACGGCCGCATCACGCGCCGGCAGGACAAGGTAGTATGCGAGCAACGTGAGCAAGCCCACGAGCGCCGCCAAGACACAGAAAACGCTCCAACGACTCTTCAGTTCCTTCTGATAGGCGAGCCTGCACAGCGCGTACGCCGCGATGGGGCTTAGGAACAATATCGAGTGGAGCGATGTCCCGATGCCGAGAAGATAGGCGCACAATGCCGCGATGCCGTACCCGACCATCGCTGGAAACGTCTCGCGCGACACCATCCGCCATCCCGCCAACAGGGTCAGGAGATAAAACGTCTGTTGAGCGGTGTAGAACCGTGCCTGTCGCGACCACGCAACGCTCCACGGAGACAACCCCAGCGCGAACGCGGCCACAAGCGCCGCAGACCTTCCAAGAAGAGGGCGTACGAGCAGATACGTCAGCAGCACGTTGATTGCGGCGAACAGGACCGAGGGCGCGCGCACCGCGGTTTCGGAATCGCCAAACAGCGCGATGAACGCGGCCATGACTCCGTTGAACACGGGCGCCACCGGATGCGATTGCCCGCTAGGCAGCAAAGCGCGCCCCGTTTCCGCAATGCTTCTCGCTACGAGCACCTGCACGGCTTCATCGTGCCAAAGACTCGGAGCCCCCAGGTTCGAGAAACCGAGTACGAGTGCGAAGGCCATGGCCACGGCCACGCACCCCATCTCCCAGACGCTGTGACGCGCCGGCGCCGCGCCCCGCTGCTCATCAATGTGAAGAACGTTCACACCCTCTCTCGAACCGGGCAAGTAGGGCCGGCTTCGGAGAACCCGCGTCTACACTTTGCATACAACGAGAAGCAGTTGCTGGAGGCTCATACCGTGGAGCGCGGGTCACTCCGCGGGCGTCTCCGAAGTCTGATCCGTATTGGGGCGAGGTCCGGGGGCTGCATTCTCAATTGCGCCGAGCTCTGAACCTGCGACATTCGCCGTCTCGGGCGGAGGCGGATCATATGCCCGCAGCAACTCGTTGATTCGCACGTTGGTTTGGTCGAGCTGTTCCATGGCTTGGGCAAGTTCCGCGTCCACCGCATCCAGATCTCCGCTATACTGAAAGTGGACTTTGTCTTTCTTTCCCATACGCGTCCTCTTGTTGGATTGGGATACGCGGGCTACGCCTCGTCCGCGGGAGGCTCGTCAAATTCGGACACAAAGCGCTTCAGAAGCTCGTGTCGCCCCTCGGAATCGCCAGGAGCGCGCGCCGAGCCAAGAACGCCCCACGCTTCCTCTTCCAAGCAAGACGGCCCCGGCGGCCCATCCGGGCTCAGGAAATCCTCCCGCGACGCAAGGTTGGCAATCCTGACCAAGGCCGCAAGCCTCGGATCCTTGGCGTTCGCGATCTGGCGCTCCGGAGCAGGGTGGTGACACCACAACGCATCCTCGAGTGTCTTCGGCAGGTTCCAACACGACGCCAGCGCCGCGGCGGCGTCCGCGTGGTCAAACCCAAATCTCTCATTTTCCATCATGCACAACGGCTCCGAGGCGCCGCCGGAAGCCTTGAGAACCCGCATGTAGACCGGACCCAGTTGGCGCAGAAGAGCCATCTTGCCCATGTCATGCAGCAGGCCCGATATGAAGTCTTCCCCCTGCAAACCCAAGGCCAGCGCAGCCCCCAGTTTCTTGCTGATCCCGCCCACTCGAACCGAGTGGTCCCAGAAATCCTGCGCCAGCATGGCGTCAACGCGATCGTCGCTAAGCGATTCGAAGATACTGACGCCCATTACGATGTTGCGAATCTCTCGGACACCGAGAATGACCAAGGCCAGCTTCAGCGTGCCCACGTACTGCTTCATGCCGTAGTAAGGCGAATTGCTTACCTTCAGGATCTTGGCCGTCAGATCCGGATCCCGTTGGATCGTCTCGCTGATCTGCGACATCGCCGAGGAGGGGTCCTCGGTGATGCTCAGCGCTTCGCTCACGACGCTCGGCAGGGCCGGCAGGTCGCCGATGCGGGAGATGACCCTATCCAGGCGTGAAAGCCGCTCATCCATTGTACTGCTACCTTTGTCTCGAAAGGAGGAGCGGGCATTGCGCATGATTGAGCGCATACGCCGTGACGCTGCCGACCACGAGCTCTCGGACTTTCGTGTGTCCATAGGCCCCCATCACCAGGAGATCTGCTTCGCACTCCTTAGAATACTCAACGATGATCTCACTCGGATCACCGTTACGCAAGACATAGTTCGCCGTGATGTCATGGGTTTCGAGATACGCCCGCGCCTCGTCAAGCAGGAATTCCGCCTTCTCGTCGCCAACGACCAGGACGTGGCAAGGCATCTGCCAGTCCGCTGAGATTCCCGCCGCCGCTTGCAGCGCCTTCTTCGCGTGCACCGAACCATCATATGCGGCAACAAGCCGCCGGGTTCCGGGCGTATCGATTCCGGTCACAATGACGGGCTGCGTCGCCCGGCGCACCACACCGGCCGTCGTTGAACCGGCTAGGCCGTCCAGCCACTGCCCGTGTTCGCCTCCGCGGCCCATAACGATGAGGTCGGCCAGTTCGCTCTTCTCCACAATGCATCGGGCGACAATCCCCGTCACCTGACACGCCTCGCACGCAACCCCGGCCTCTTCGCAGGCCTTGCGATAGCTATCGAGCGCCGCTACGCCGCGTTCCTCCAGGATCATCGAGACGTTTCCTTGGTAGTTGACGTACGGCGCCGTGCCGAGAGAGGCCGAGATGTCCCGCAGGAACGGGCCTTCCAGCAGTTTGATGTCCACTACGTGAAGGCCCACCAACGTGGCCCCATACCGCTTTGCGAGCGCCACCGCATACCGCACGCCGACCGATGCGTATTCGCTGCCGTCCGTAGGAACAAGAATGCGCTTGATCATGCCTTTTCCCTCACCAGGTCGCCGAAGGCTTTCAGAATAGCGATGCCTTGCGACTGACTCTTCTCAGGGTGGAACTGCACCGCAACCACATTTCCGCGTCCGACCATGGCCGCGAACTCGACGCCGTACCGACACGTCGCCAGAACGACACTGTCATCCGCGGGTCTGGCGTAGTAACTGTGAACGAAATACACGTAGCGCCCGTCCGCGGCGCCGTTCAGGAGCTTGCAAGGACGGCCCGGTACGCTTCGGATCTGGTTCCACCCCATGTGCGGGACCTTCAACCCGGTCTCCTTGGCGTCCGCAAAACGCACCACGCGCCCCGGTAGAATCCCGAGTCCTCGTGAGAGCCCGCCTTCCTCGCTCTCCTCGAACAGCAATTGCAAACCGATGCAGATCCCGAGGAACGGTCTGCCGCTGTCCGCCGCGTCCAGAATCGGTTGCACAAGCCCGCGAGATCGCAATCCTTCGTAACAGTCCTTAAACGCGCCGACGCCGGGCAGCACAACGGCATCCGCGCCGACGATCATCTCCGGGTCATCGGTCACAACGGCTTGGTGTCCTGCCTTTTCGAGCCCCTTCTGGGCGCTCCGCAGGTTTCCCATGCCATAATCGACAATGACGATCACGTTTCCAGCATCCCTTTTGTGGACGGCACATCCTTCACCCGCGCGTCAAGACGCACCGCTTCGGAAAGCGCACGCGCAAATGCCTTGAAAATGCCCTCGATCGAATGGTGCACGTTGTTGCCGTAACGCAGCACCACGTGAACTGTCATCCGGCTGTTTACCGCGAAGGCGCGGAGAAACTCCTCGACGAGCTCCGCGTCGAACCTACCCACGTGCCCGCCCGCAAATGTCGCCTGGAATGCCAGGAACGGCCTCCCGCTGACATCGACGGCGACCTCGGCGAGGGCTTCATCCATGGGCACCGCCGCATGGCCGAAGCGCGCGATGCCGCTGCCGTCTCCGAGGGCCTGAAGGAAGGCTTTTCCCAGGCAAATCCCGACATCTTCCACCGTGTGATGCGCATCCACCTCCAAGTCGCCCTTGGCCGCAACTTTCAGGTCGAACAGCCCGTGACGCCCCAGATGTGTCAGCATGTGATCCAGGAACCCGATGCCCGTCTCGGTTTCCACCCGGCCGGCGCCATCGAGGTCCACGCTCACTGAAATACTGGTTTCCTTCGTCTTGCGGCTAACCTTTGAGCGTCGCATCCTGTGCTCCTGCTGTCCCTTATCAGTGATCTTATCAGAGAGAGGGTATGTTGCGCTACTGCGAACTACATCTTGTTCGTGCTCGTGCTCGTGCTCGTGCTCGTAATCGTAATCGTAATCGTAATCGTAATCGTAATCGTAATCGAAGACATCCAACAACACGTCCAGGCATTGCTGGAACAGTCAACTGAAATCAAGGAGGGACTGTTTGACCGATCGGCTACAGGCCACCCTTTCGATTACGAGCAAGAGTACGAGCAAGATACAAGGGGGGCCGTCCCGAACCCGGCTGCCTAGCGGCCAAGGTACAACCGCTCCGCCAGGAATTGCGGCAAGCCTGCCTCGATGATGCGGTCCGCGGCCTGTTTGATCGGGTAGGTCACCCTGACCTGCTCGTATTCCATCGTCTCGGTATCAAGCAGGCCGAAGGCCGCACGCGGGTCCGAATCACGCGGCTGTCCCACCGACCCCGGATTGATGAAGAAACTCTTCCCTTTCCCGAGCAGAAACTTCGAGTTGCTGTCCACCGTATACACGCCGTCCGTCGAGAAAATCCCGGGACAATGCGTATGTCCGAAAAAGCAAAGCGAGCAATCCTGTTCCTCGAGATAGGAGAGATGTGGGAAGATGTCCTCCCATCCGAACAGGTACGTGTTGCGATTCCCCGGCGCCCCATGCACGGCAAGGAAATCATCAAACAGCTTCGAGTCAGGCAACGACTGCAGCCACCGCAGATTGTGTTCGCTGAGCGTTTCCCGCGTCCACAAGGCCGCCGCAAGTGCTATCGGGTTGAAACCCCAGGGCTCCTCCAGTCCGCATGCGACCGCATCATGATTCCCGCAAATCGTCACGATGCCCCGCTTCCAAACGATCTCGATGCACTCGTTCGGCGTTGCGTTGTAGCCGACCACGTCCCCCAGACACACGATTTCGTCGACCGCCAACGTGTCGATCTTATCAAGAACGACCCTCAAGGCCTCGAGGTTCGCGTGGATGTCTGAAATCAGAGCGTATCGCAATAAAGCCTACCTCAAAGCCTCGGACGCACACCCAGCCAAACATGCCTGGAATCCTGCATCATGCATTTTCGATTTTGGATTGATGGCGCGTGGAAGAAGACACGCCGGCCGTGAAGCGACGGTACGGCGCTTTGACGGAACTTCACGCATGGCTACCGCTCTTCTGTCGAGATTCCCGTCCCCGACGGCAGTCCAAAATCCAAAAACTCAAAATGGCATTGAACCTTATCGGGCATTCTTCGCTTCGCCCCCAGCATTGCCCGCGGACACCTCGATAGGGTTGGCGTAAACCCAAGGCGTCCATTCCCCGAGAATGCTCAATTCCGCTTCGACGCGATACTTGCCCGGTTCGGGAACCTTCCAGTCGAAGGCATTTCCCGTAAGCTGCGCCACTTGCACTCCGTTCCGCAGAATCGTGAAGCGGCACGAGTGCGGCGATGCCATCCGAAGCGTTAGATCTGGTTCCAGCGGGATGGATTCGCCCATCACAACCTTTTTCCCCCGGCCCTGGGCAAGAAAGACAAAGCCCCGTGCGTCCGCCAGCATATCGAACCCAACGAACGCGCGCCCGTGTCTCAACGCGTCCAACAAGGCCGGTTCCGTACACTCCGTTGCCAGCAAATGCGTATTGATGTAGCGCGCGCTCCGCTCATAAGGATCCAGTTCCACGCGGAACAACTCCTTGTCAGGCTCCAACGGCCCCAATAGGAGCCGGGCCAACGGACGGGTGAAGAAATTCAGCTTGATTCTCTTGCTCTCTTCTTCCTTGTCACCCGTCCCGACGAGGCGTAGCGTGTCGTCGCTCGGGTTGTAGAAGAGGCGCCTCCCGACGTTCTGATGAGCGTCATTGGCGGCGATGCCGGCAATGTGCCGCGTGGCATTCATCTTGTCCCATTTCTGTAGGAAGGCCGTCGGACGGTCGAACATCAATCGGAACGCCTGGTCCGGATACGAGTACAACGACAAGAAGACGCTGGGCAACAACTCCTTGAGATTCTCATCCTTGAAGTCGACGTGGATGTTGTAAATCTCCATGCCCGTCAACTCGGGCAGATCCCAAAGTCGCGGCTCCTCACAATGCGCAAAGAAAAGGACCCCGCCCAAGTCCGCAATCCGTTTGGCGAGCGCCCACTGGTCCTCCTTGTTGTCAAGGACTGTATTGTCCGGCAGGCCCCACGGCATGAATCCCCCTTCCATCTCATATCCGCGCACGAACAGAATGCCTTCATGTGTGCCTTTCCAGCCTTTCGAATAGTCCGCCTTCCCTTCGTTGGGATGATCCGTCATGAAGATGAAATTGCAGTCCGCCTTGTGAAGCGCCGCCGCGATATCTGGGAACGATATGTCCGAGTCATGTGACAGCTCTGAATGGGCGTGCATTACCCCCCGGTACTCATTCCACCCGTCATCCAGGGGAGCCTCCTGCCGCTCCGACTGGATGGCCTTCCACGCGGCGGCCTCCCGCGGGAATAGCACAAAACGGCTGTAAAGTGCGTCGTGGAAGCGGATGCAAATCGCAATGACGCCCAGCAATATAACAACTGCCAGCAGTCTGGCAGTCCATTTCAATACCGCCCGAAAGCACCCTCTTCTCTTCTTCTCCGTGGCCATGCGCAAGACCATACATGACGCACATAGGGGAGTCAAATCATCGGCGGGTCCAAGGTTCAGGGCTGAAAGGCAGTCTGAGTCGTCTGATTAGTCCGATCGGTCCGATCAGTCTGATCTGTCCGATTCCAATCCTCCCCCAATAGTTTGAGCCACGGCCCCAGGCTTTCCTATAATCGTCCATATGATGGCTTGGGCTTGCGTCGGCGAGACGATTTCGACAAGAGGGAGTGGTCGCAATGGAAAACTTCAGACTCGGTTTCATTGGCGCGGGGTTTATCGCCAAGTTTCAATCCAAGGCCCTGCAGTTCGTCCGCGATGTCGATTTATCCGCGGTGTACGCGCTCAAGGGTTCCGAAGAGCTCGCCGATGTTGCCCGCAAGAGCGGGATCGGCGAATGCAGAGTCTGCAAAAGCGTCGCGGATCTCTGCAACCATTGCGATGCGGTCGCTATCTTTGCTCCGAACTTCGCCCGCATCGAGATCGCGGAGCAGATCCGCGATGCCGTGAAGGCCGGTGCGCCCCTCAAGGGCGTCATCTGCGAGAAACCCCTCGGACGTACCGTGGCCGAGGCCAAACGTCTCGTCGCGCTCGCAAAAGAGATGAAGCTGCCCACCGCCTACTTCGAAAACCAGATCCACATGAAAAGCATGAATGCTCAGATCCGTCAGCTTGCGCCACAGCAGAAGGCCATGGGACCTTTCGCCCTTGCCCGCGGTTCCGAAGAACACTCCGGCCCGCACGAAGCCTGGTTCTGGGATCCCACACGCCAGGGCGGCGGCGTCCTTTCCGACATGGCCTGCCACTGCATCGCCGCCGCATGGTACGTGCTGACGCCGCTCGGCAAACCGGTGACGTTCCTCGAGCCGATCGCCGTCAGCGCCGAGACCGCCTTGCTCAAGTGGGGTCTGCCCATGTGGCGCGACCGTCTCAAGAAACGGATGGGCGTCGATTATGCCAAGACCCCTGCCGAGGATTTCTGCACGGGCATCGTTACTTTCCGGAATCCCGAGACGGGACAAGTCGTCAAGGCGCAGTTCACAAGCTCATGGATGTATGACAAACAGGGCATGCGCCTGTTCATGGACGCCCTCGGCCCCGGCTACGCCTTCGAAATGAACACGCTCCAGACGCCCCTCAACATCTTCATCGGAGACGATGCGGCGGACGCCGCGGCCAACGCTGAGATGGCCCTCGAAAAATCCACAGCCTCCCGGGGGCTCCTCCCCGTCGAGCCCAACGAAGCCGACCTCTACGGCTATACCGACGAGATCATCGACGCGTGCAAAACATTCAGCCAAGGCAAGGACGCACTCCTGAACTGGGAGTACGGCCTCGAGATCACCAAGCTCTGCCAGGCCGCGTACATGGCCGCCGAGCGAAAGCAGACACTCGATCTCACAAGTCCGGCGGTTCAGAAAGACCTCGAC
>Ga0315282_10017133_pt1 | contig 10494 bp, 8 predicted proteins | sample YL17G07_20_MG_FD_203693 | JGI IMG/M metagenome (GOLD analysis project Ga0315282, IMG submission 203693) | Sediment microbial communities from Yellowstone Lake, YNP, Wyoming, USA - YL17G07_20 | ecosystem: Environmental > Aquatic > Freshwater > Lake > Sediment | place: USA: Wyoming | collected... | reverse complement strand
CTTCTCCATAAACATTTTCGGCAACAATTTTTATATTGTGCCACCCTCCCTGAGGAACCATGATGTCCCCGGAAACTTGTGAATTGGTAATAGATAGTGAGAATATTGGACTGGAATCAAAATAGACTATTACGGTATCGCCGGCTGATAAATTGATTCCTGTCAGATCAGCTTGCAAGCTTATAAGAAAATCACTGAATATCTGATTTGATGTAGGCTGATTTATCTGAACAGTTGGAACAGGTCCGCTGGTATCATCATCCGCAGCATCATCATCGGCGGCATCATCATCAACCGCATCGTCGTCTGCAGCATCATCGTCAACCGCATCATCGTCAACCGCATCATCGTCAACCGCATCATCGTCAACCGCATCATCATCGACCGCATCATCGTCAACCGCATCATCATCCGCCGCGTCATCATCTGCAACGTCGTCATCTGCAACGTCGTCATCTGTTGCATCATCGTCAGTTACGTCATCATCAGCGACATCATCGTCGGCAATATCGTCATCCGCAGCATCATCATCCGTGATATCATCATCCGCCACATCATCATCAATCGAATCATCATCCGACCCGGAATCATCATCCAAAATCGTATCGTCATCCATGAATGAATCATCATCTGATATGGTGTCGTCATCTACTCCTGAATCGTCATCTCCGCTAGAATCGTCATCTCCAGAGCTAGAATCATCATCAGGGGGATTATAATAATCGTCGTCGTCATCTTCCCCTCCTCTATTGCCTGATGTAGAGGAAGAGCTTGAACATCCTATCACCGGCAATATAATTGAACTTATAATGGCGAAGATAATAACAATTTTAAGAAGGTGGCTGGACATTGGAGGCCTCCTTCAATGACGCTTCAGAGGATAAATGATGCATGTATACCCTAAAATTGAGTAGACATTTCATCACCGCCTGGATTATGTAAGTATAATAGGTATTCGTCAAGTAAAGGGGAAAAAGTAAAAACACAAATTATCGCTATCCGATGCATCAAGACCGAAAAAAGTATTTAAAAAGTTTATATATTTTATATAAGTTAATATATTGTTATTTATTTATAAATGGCAAGGAGGTGTGGCTTGAAAATTCGAAAAGCAGTAATTCCCGTAGCAGGATTAGGCACCAGATTTTTACCGGCGACAAAAGTCGTCCCTAAAGAATTATTACCGATTGTGGACCGCCCTACAATTCACTATGTGGTTGAGGAAGCCCACCAGGCGGGCATTGATCAAATCATTTTCATTACTGCAAGCCAAAAAGGTGCAATTGAAGATTATTTTGACCATACTATCGAATTGGAAGCCATTCTTGAAGAAAAAGGAGATATCAGTCGCCTTGAGATGATCCGGCAAATTGCTGAGATGGTCGAAGTGCATTCAGTGCGCCAGAAAAAAGCAATGGGTCTCGGACACGCTATTTTAATGGCCAGGGCTTTTATAGAGAATGAACCATTTGCAGTATTGCTTGGAGATGACATCATCGACGCCCCGACGCCTGCAATAACGCAAATGATGGCGGCTGCGACAAAATTTAACAAACCGATGTTAGCAGTCTGCAAAGTTCCTTGGGATAAAGTTCATCGATATGGAATTGTGGATCCGGAACCTGTCGATGATCGGGTTTTTCGCATCCGAAGCATGGTGGAAAAACCAAAATCGGCTGCCCCTTCGAACCTCGCCATTATCGGCCGATATATTTTGCCGCCTGAAATATTCGATATCTTGGCCAAAACAAAACCCAGCGTGGGAGGCGAAATACAATTGACATCCGCTCTTGAAACGCTCAATGAAAGTGGAAATGGAATATGGGCATATGAATTCGAGGGCGATAGATATGATGCCGGAGATATTATCGGATTCATTGAAGCAAATATCATGTTTGCGATTAAGCGGCCCGAATTTTCAGAAAAACTAATAGAGTTGATCAAAGAGCGCTTTCTAGGCCGTAAATAGTTTATTCATTTTTCAGGAGCCTTATTTTGAAAGGAGCGAAATATTGCGAGGTGGCGGTAATCTCTCCGGCCGCAGGAACCTTTACGTATCTATTACCTTCGGGCATCGCAGATAAAGCCTCTATAGGATCCAGATTATTTGTTCCTTTCGGATCGAGAACGCTCACAGGATATATTATTGATTTTCCAGAGCACGCTCCTTCTTCAGTGTCTTTAAAAGAAATTCACGAATTGAAGGATGAAATTCCTGCATTTCCAAAAAGTCATGTCGAATTGTTTAAGTTCATATCCAAATATTATCTTGTCGGTATCGGCGAAGTTATCAAAACAGCCCTTCCCTCAGGCCTTCATTGTGCATCAAAAAGAATGTTCCGAATAACTGAAAAGGGCTTGAATGCTTGCTCAGATCCCTCAATTTCCATAGAAGATAAGACCATATTAACCATTCTGCGTGAAAGAGAACTTTCGAGAAAATCTCTAATCGAGCAATGTCCGCACACAACTGAAGCTCGCATAAAAAAAATGATCAATACTGAGTTGATCGAAACTCACTCAAAACTTAGCCGTGAAAAGGGCAGCGCCAAAACAACGGAAATGTACGAATTGCTTGTAGATCCCGAAAAGGCATTATCCTCTATTGGAAAATCTCAAATTGCAAAAGAACTCATTCACCAAATGCAAATGAATGGTGGTCGCATTGATGGTAGAGACCTTCGTCAGACATCATCTCAAGCTCTTCGTATTATCAGGGCGCTGGAAATAAAAGGCCTTATAACCCATTCAAATATTGAATATTATCGTGAAGTCTCCTGCGATCCGGAAATTTTTTCTGCTCGCCAAGTGCAACTTACAAAAGAACAAAATGAGGCGGTGGTTAAAATAAAGGAAGATGTCAACGACTGCAAATGTCGTGTCTATCTGATTCATGGTGTGACCGGTTCCGGCAAAACCGAAGTATATTTGCGCCTTGCAGAAGCAACCATTTCAGCAGGGAAAAATTGCATTGTATTGGTGCCCGAAATTTCCTTGACTCCTCAACTGCTTGGAAGGTTCATCCACCGATTAGGAAATGTAGTCGCGCCATATCATTCTCGTCTATCCAACGGAGAACGCGCTGACCAATGGCGAAGAATATTGAGAGGTGATGCAAAGGTCGTCATCGGCGCCAGAAGCGCCGTCTTTGCCCCATTTTCATCGGTAGGACTTATCGTTGTTGATGAAGAGCACGAAGCGAGTTTCAAACAAGAAGACGGCCTTTGCTACAATGGCCGCGATCTTGCGATTTGGCTAGGTAAATACCACTCGGCTCCCGTTGTACTGGGTTCTGCCACTCCATCCATGGAATCCTACAATGCGGCAAAAGAAGATCGATATCATATGCTTTGCCTTCCTTATCGCGTAAACAATCTGCCCATGCCTTATGTGAAAATTGTCGATATGCGAAAAGCCGCAAAGCATAGAAGAAAAGGTACGCAAGAAACCTTATCGCCACAGATACAACGCCCGAAAACCATATTATCGACGCCTTCGCACCGTGTCTTATCCGATGAACTTTTATCCGCTATTCACACGATATTGGAAGCTAAAGAACAAGCAATCCTGTTTTTAAATCGCAGAGGATATTCTTCAACTGTTCTTTGTATCGAATGCGGACATGTTTTTACGTGCGAAAATTGTGCAATTTCCCTGACCTATCATCGCATCGGATCGATGTTGCGTTGCCATTATTGTAATTTTTCCATTGCCTCTCCTGATATTTGCCCCAAATGCGGAGGTTTCAACTTGCTTAAAGGAGGGCTTGGAACACAACGAGTGGACGAAGAATTAACCGCTATGTTTCCGAATGCGCGTATCGTGCGTTTCGATCGAGACGCTACATCACACAAAGGAGCTACAGAAAAAATCCTGGCCGATTTCGCCCAACATAAAATCGATATATTAATCGGCACGCAAATGGTTGCAAAAGGACACGATTTTCCCGGCGTCACTTTGGTTGGAGTGATTGATGCGGATGTGACTCTTAATTTGCCTGATTTCAGGGCTGCGGAAAGAACATTCCAAATACTATCCCAAGTCGCCGGCCGAGCAGGCAGAGGTGAAAAACCGGGAAATGTTCTCATTCAAACCTATCATCCCGATCACTACGCGATTGTCAACGCTTCAACCCATCAATTTTCGTCTTATGCAGGAATGGAATTGTCGATGAGGGAAGCGCTGCGATATCCTCCTTTCGGAAAACTGGCGCTTGTCAAAATCAGCGCTGCATCCGTCACGGCAGGTGAGGCGGCGTGTACCGCATTAAGAATGATAGCCCAAGAAGCTGCCAAAAATATCGAAGGAATTCGCTTATTGGGCCCTTCATCCAGTGCGATCAATAAAATAAACAAACGTTATCGATATCAACTGCTGATCAAGGCGACATCGCCCTCGATTATGGCTCAGGTACTGAATAACTTGAGATCACTTCTTCAACGTGGTTTGGGAAAAAATATTCTGGTGCAGTTGGATGTCGACCCTCAAAATTTGATGTAAATAAAAACTAAATGGAAAAACCGGCCAAGATATCTCGTGCCTGCTTGCAATTATGATCAATCGAACTGAAAAAGGCGTTTAATTCCTCATCGCTGACAGGTCCGCCAGAAAGAACCATCTGAAGCAAATCAAGATAAATCGCCAGATTGACTTGCACATTTTTATGAATGCTCTGAAGTTTTTTAACCTCCGGAGTCATTACCGTGGTCATATCCTGAATCGCATTTTCTATTTCAAAAACGATTTCTTCAACCCTGTCTTCGACAGTCGCATTATGGTCGACCCAGTCTCTGAACATCTTAAAATCTATCATTACAGTACCGCTTTGCCGGACGAATTCGAGCAGTTCCGAGGCAATCTGGCGCATTCGAAAAATAGATCCGGGATTAAAGTCGAACCTTAAATAGGCACGCAGTTCTCCGATATTCTCAGCTACCCTAAAATCGAGCATGGCATCTGATGTTCCTGTTAATGGATGATCGAGATACGGTGCGATACTCTCTAAAAGGTAGCGTGCAAATACTGACAGGGCTTTATCATTGTTTAAAATCTCGTTGATCATGATTTTTGAATATTCTGAACAGGCAATTCATGCGGAAAGTGTTTTGTAAAAATTTTCTTCAATTCCTCTTCCGCTTCATTATTCAATGCTTCGAATTTATTTAAAAGTTCTTTTCCAAAACTTGTCAGTCGGCTGCCGCCGCCCCCTGCCCCTCCGGTCTTTCCTACAAGAACTTTGATTCCCAATCTTTGCTCAATGGATTTGATTTTTCCCCAAGCCGCTCGAAATGATAATCCAAGTTCTTTAGATGCTCTGTTGAGCGAACCGAACCGTTCAACCGCTTTCAGCAGTTCCATTCGTCCTTCACCAATAATCGGGTAACCTTTATGTTCGATCCAAATTCTGTGTTTTATCTCCATACGAAAATCCCCTTCATATCCATCAACGTTTGAAAGCCCCCTCTACAATTTCACAAATAAAAATTCTACTGCTATTGAAAAGAAACATATGGTCGGCAAGGCACAAGATCCTCTACATTACGCGAAAGGTTATTATGAATGAATTCTTTATAATTTATATGATTCGGCAATAATCAGATCAAACGGACCTGGAATTTAAGTTTTCCTAAGGTAAGCTGGTCCAAGTGATTGAGCCGCTCTTTTTTAATTCTGCGACCATTAATCAGCGTGCCGCTCTTTGAACCCAGGTCTTTGATCATATAAATTCCGCGTTCAACCCATATTTTAGCATGCTTTTTATCGACCGTAGCGTCCTTGAGTTGAATGTCATTGAATTCTGCGGATCCAATTCGTGTTACATCAGATCGTAAGTTGTACGAAACGTTCAGGTTTTGCCCTCCGCTTATTAAAACGAGACATGGATTGGCAAGCGGTCTTGCTTTGTTCGCGGCAAAGAACGCTTCTTCGATTTCGTCCCAATCCCCGCTCTTCTTTTCCTCTTCTTTCAAGGGTTGAGGAGCTTCTTGCGATTCCTGAATACTTGTTTCGCTTTCAGCCGTTTCAACCGCTATAGGATGCGCCGGCGCTTCTTCGATTGGTGCGGCTTCGACGAATTCGGGTTGTGTTGAGGCTTGCTCATAATATTGCTCTTCTTCAACCTTCTCATGTTGAACTTCTTCTGAAGATGATTCTTGAGCAGGCTCCATGATCTCTTCTTCTACCGTCAATTCGGTTTCTTCCGATTGTGCCGGTGGTTGTTCCGATGTTTCTTCCATTGCCCAACCGGCGTTCAAATCTTCTTGAGGTTGAATCAAATCACTTGCATTGGGTGATTCAGAAGTGCGGTCATCAGGCGAAACAACAGGTTCTAAGGGAGCTTGAACATTTTCGAGTCGATATACTATATCTTCCTGTGCAGGAATATAAACGTTGCCTGGAGTAGTCTCTTCCGGGATATTTACTATTTCTCCTGTCGCCGCTTCTTCTTCTTCGGCTGCTCGGTTTTCCAAATCTGCGATTAACTTTTCATATTTTTCAATCTCTAATTGAAGCTTTTCGACATCTTTCTCTATCGGGCCATGTTCCAATTTTAGCTTTGTGACCTCATTTACATATTCATCTTCGGTCTCAAAGTCATCAATTTCCTTCCTGAGATCCAATTCTTCCAAAGTGGTCTTGAATGTATCCAAATCGACGAGCAAAGGTTCCAGGCGTGATCGAAGTTCTTCGACGATTTTTCGCTTCTCTTCAGCTTCATCGCGCTTTAATTTAGCGCCGGCAATAAGCTTTGCTCTTGCCGCAGCAATTCTTGCAGCCATTTTAGCGGCTTCTTCTGCTTTTTTTCTGGCTGCTTCTTCCTCTGCTTTTCTTCTTTGTTCTAAGACTTTTTCGATTTCCAATATCTTAGACTCGACCTCGACCATTCTTGATTCTATTTTTCCTTTGACCTTTGCAAAAACCTCGGGTTTGTAATTATCTTTTTTTGCTTCAGCCTTCGCCAACTGGTCGATTAGCTTCTCCCTTTCACTTTTAAGGGTTTCTAACTCAGCAGTATCGACTTCCGGAAGATTGTCGTAAGGCATTTGCTCCTCCGTAGAATGATTTAACCTGGATACGTATTTATACTTTATATTCAGATCTATGCAAGAGCCTTTAATATTTTTATCATTTCATTTTTAAAAAAAATATATTTAACACATCTTATTTGATGTGGATAATCTATCATATTTCTGGTCGTATCGTATCCCCATTAATATCAATCCGCATGCAGGCGCCGTAGGTCCGGCTTTTGCCCGATCCTTCAAATTCAGTATTTCCATAAAACCCTCAACGTCTAATTTGCCAATGCCCACCCACAAAAATGTTCCCACTAATGCTCTCACCATATGCCTTAAAAAACCATCGGCTTCGATATCAAAAAACAACATTCCTTCGACAGATTCCATTAATTTTGCGGAGTATATTGTCCTCAAAGAATTTTCCATATCACAATCTACAGCCTGAAATGCTGCAAAATCGTGTGTTCCTTCAATGGACGACAATGCCAAGCGGATAGATTTTATATCAAGTTTTTGAGAAAAATGGAAGCTGTGCCGACTTCGCAAAGGACATCTCGAAGGACGGTTAAGAATATAATAACAGTATCTTCGCGCTATTGCCTTCTTGCGCGCGCAAAAATCTTCATCAACCTCCACGGCATCGAGAACCGAAATGTCCCTGGGGAGAATTCCATTTAGGCTTCGAATGAATTTTTCAAAATCAGAAATAGATTTTTCAGTACGAAAATTTGCCACTTGGCCGAAAGCATGAACCCCGGCATCCGTCCTGCCGGATCCGATCAATCTTCCTGTTAATGGACTTAAAATGCGGATGGCTTTTTCAAGATCTACTTGCACGGTGCGATGGTTGAGCTGAGCCTGCCAACCAGCGAAATCAGTTCCATCATAAGAGACAACCAGCCCGACGTTGGACGTAGTTTCCCCCTTTTTTAAAACTCGATGAGAACCCCAAGCGTATGAGTAAAATTGCTCAGGTCTAAACCTTTATTGGGTGTGAAATTGTCAGTGACATTGTATTGAAATTCATAAAATAAATAGGAATTGTCTATTCCATATTGGTTTTTGAGATTGCTTGAAGCCCTTTTTTCGATATTGTTCAACAGCACTTGAAGGCCCGCTCTGCCATGATATCCAAATAACCCGCCGGATTTGTGCCAGCTTTCTTTTACACGAGCCTCAAAATAATACATATAATTGCCGCCCGCTCCTAGATAAGGCACGATAATCTGTTCGGGAACATAATTAAATCTGTAAATCAAGCCCAATTGTGCAGGACCCATATCCAGTCGATAACGCTGATTTGTTTTCGCTTCATTTTTAGGGGTGACGCCTCTACCTAATGCGCTTGCATATCCTATTTCTGCGTCCAATTCAAAGTCATCGATCATCTTCCAACTGAAGAAACCGCTGTAAAACATGACACCGGTATTTCCATATACTTTTTGAACATACTCTTTATCCTGAAGCCACAACATTCCAACTTTTATTCCTCCGGTGAAATTCGGATCTTTGGCCCAAACAATAGAGGATATGCATAATGTGGCTATGGTAAAGGCCACAATAAGGACCTTTTTTCTCACCCGTTTCTCCTTTCTCGACCTTTGCGGAGATAATTGATCGTCATAATGCCAATCATCGTCAGGAAAAGAAATCCGATTTTGGTGAGAACCGGATATTCCAAATCCAGGCCTGCCAAATATACAACCGGAGATAAGATAATCATCGTAATGTTTTTAGCATACGTTGATCCGGCAATGTGCGAAGCAATGCTGGGGGAGATTCGATAATATATTATGATAAAAAGCTTTCCTAAATAAGAAGTTGAAAGCCTTAAATCCCTAAATTTTCTTAATGTCTTTACGGAGGAATGATCGATCGACCCAAACGCAGCAGTTGCGATAAAACACCCACCTTTTTCCCCTGAAAGGTCTGTGGCTCCTTCGGCATTTAAAGGCGTCGCCGTCGCTTGATTGCTCAACGGCGACTCTAGATTTGTGGTATCAATCGCACTTACTCGGAAATAATAAACATAATCGTTTTTTAATCCTGTCAGAGTGAAATGATCCCGATTACCGACATTAAGTCCGGATGCCCCTTCTACTGCATCCGATCCGGTGTAGTCGCCAGCTACGGAGCCGGGCATATTCCCATAATAGACTAAGTAGTGATCAACATCGTTGCTATCCGATCTATTCCAGTGAAGAAATACGGCTTGATCACCGATTCCAGCGGATAGATTTGTAGGCGCGTTAGGAGGATTAGCTAACGTAATAGTCGTACTGGCGAAAGAAGAATCGGAGCCCGAAATTGCAATTATATAAATCTGATATGCATCAGTAGCTCCGCCGACAAGATCGGCATCGGCAGAAATAATAGAGGACCCGTTTTTAGTTCCGCCCCAACTTCCGCGACCAGTGGATGAAGCAATTGCTCTTCCGGTTCCCGGACTCCCATCGCCTCCCACTTCGGTCTGATAGGTTCCTGACAGGCCGTTGCCCTCGATCCTCCACAAAATAGTGGCTTCTTCACCTTCTCCGATCATATCCGAGGGGCTTACACCTAAAATTGAGACTGTAATACTCCCTGAGGATACGTCATCATCTGTTGAGGTTTGACCGAAAGCAACGCCGGATATAAGGATCACTCCTATAAGAACGGCCAATTCAAAGGCCCGATGCATTCTTAACTCCTTCACAACCATTAGACCTTATCAGCAGGTCTTAAGTGAAAAAAAATCATAAGTCCGCTCAATTCAACCGTCAACGGTATTATATATATTTTTCAAGTAAAATTTCAGCGATCTGTACCGCATTCGTAGCAGCGCCTTTACGCAAATTATCGGCGACGATCCACAGATTCAGACCATATGGAACCGTTTGATCCTTTCTTATTCTTCCTACAAACACTTCATCGCGATCAGTAGCATCAAGGCTTGTAGGATATAAATTATTGCCCGGATCATCCATGACAATAACGCCGGGCGCAGAAACCAGTACCTCTTTGGCTTTGTCCGGAGGCATCTCCTTTTTGAATTGGACGTTCACCGATTCCGCATGACATGTAAAGGTCGGGACGCGTACTGTGGTGGCCGTTACCTTTATCGAGGCATCCTCTAAAATCTTTTGCGTTTCTTTTATCATCTTCTCTTCTTCTTTAGAGTATGCATCTTCAAGAAACACATCGATATGAGGCAAACAATTAAATGCGATTCGATAAGGAAATCTTTCCACAACAGGTTCATGCTGATTAAATAAATCACATGTCTGCTGGAACAGCTCGTCCATGGCCCTTCTGCCTGCGCCCGAGGTCGACTGATATGTCGAAACCACCACTCTCTCGATTTGTGCTGCGTCATGAAGCGGTTTTAAAATCACTACCATTTGAATGGTCGAGCAATTCGGATTGGAAATAATGCCTCTGCTTTTATAATCCGCAATCCGTTCGGGATTGACTTCAGGCACTACCAAAGGCACAT
>Ga0315282_10017132_pt1 | contig 10494 bp, 9 predicted proteins | sample YL17G07_20_MG_FD_203693 | JGI IMG/M metagenome (GOLD analysis project Ga0315282, IMG submission 203693) | Sediment microbial communities from Yellowstone Lake, YNP, Wyoming, USA - YL17G07_20 | ecosystem: Environmental > Aquatic > Freshwater > Lake > Sediment | place: USA: Wyoming | collected... | reverse complement strand
TATGAATTTCGCATCAGGGAACTCGGACGTTATGTACTCGCAGATGGACGAGCCTTTCACCGCTCTAGCAAACCCGTCCCCGTCTGACGACATGAGGACAGAACCGTCTTTTTTAGAGATTATCAATGAATCAACATAAAAATCTTTTGCCAGGTTCTTGACATACTCGCCGGGCTTCTTCGATATCCTCCGGACTTCAATCCATAACAGCTCCTTGAGGAACTTTACCCTTTCGTCCCTATTCTGGTCCGGGGTCTTCTTCCCCATCACCTTGAGCCAAATGCTTCTGAGCGTCATTCTTTCCCCTTCTTCTTGACCATTTTGTCTATTCTCTTGTTCTCATCATCAGCGCTCTCGAGCAGGACGGCTCTCGTGACTTTTGGTCCGACCATCCGCGATAGGCCGTACTTCTTGAGCAGGACATCTTTCGCATATTCCTTGGTCTCGCGTTTCGTCTCCATTAGAGCGTCTTCATATGAGTAGGAAAACGCGTTCGGAAAGGGAATCGAAGACGCGCTCATTATCTCGTTCTTCAGGTTGCAGTCGTCATTAAGCGTCATAATCAGCTGCACCTGGTACGGTGAGAGCGAGAACGAGTCCACCACTCCCTTGCTGGCCAGAAAGGCGTTCAGCGTCCTGATCAGTCCTTCTTCCGCAGTGTACCTCTTGTTGTATCTGTAGTATTCATAGTCGCTGGAGACTATGTTGCCGTCATGGAACACCAGGACCCCCTCTTCCACGCCGTTCTTGCCCTTGATGGTCACGCAAGTATAGCCGTTGAATTTTTCTCTCATGAGTTTGACTACGTGCTCTTTCGGATTGACGTCGCTTAGAGCCACTCCTTTCTGTACCGGTGTGCCTGATGCTATGTTCATTCTATCTGCCCAGATTCCTAATCATGATGATATGGTCAGCAGTATTCTTGAGAGCCACGGACAACGGGTCGCTGCCCACGACTATAGTCTCTTTGCCATGGGACTTGGCCTTAAGCAGCACGCTCTGAAAATCTGCATCTCGGGTCATGAGCGCGATTATGTCTATATGCTGGTTATAGATTAATTCCATGGCCTCCGCAGCCATAGGAGCATCGACATCGTCCGTCGTGACTATAATGGGCTCTAGGCCCTGGTTGACTATCGCCTCTATCAGCTTCTCTGGCGCGAACTGGTTCAAGAACACTTTCCCTACCTTCACTTCGCCGAAAGCAGAAAGCTGGTTCTTGACTTTGGTCAGGTCGAAATCGAATTCCTTCCTGAGCATGTTGGGCCCGTCGACCAGCAGGCCTATCCTCTTCCCTGCATGCTCCTTTCTCCTGAATTTGTGCTTTACCCGGTCGAATATCTTTGGCATAGAATCACAATGCAAAGGCCTTTCTCGTGTTCCTCTCAGTCATCCTGTCCAGCTCATCGACAGACAGCTCCCTGGCTTTGGCTATCTCCTTTATAGCCAACAGCACGTTCTTCGGCTCGTTCCTGCCAGAGCGGTTAGGGCTGAGGTAAGGCGAGTCCGTTTCAACGAGCATTATAGATAGGGAAATATCCTTAATTAAACTTTTGCTGTCGCGGTAGACTATATTGGTCGCGAAAGAGATGTAATAGCCCAGATCCTCCGCCCTTTTCGCCTCCGTCCCGTCGCCGGAGAAACAATGGAGGATAGCCAGTTCGGCGTGCTTTCTCTCAAGCGCATCCAGTACGTCTTTCATGGCCTCTCTCGCATGGATTATGAGCGGTTTTCCATAGTCTCTGGCTATGTCTATGAGCCTTTCGAAGTTTTCCATCTGTCTCTCCTTCTCCTTGCTCCAGTAATAGTCCAGCCCGACCTCACCGATAGCTATGCAGTTGTCCAGGTATTTCTCCAATCCATCGATTCTGTTCTCCTTCAGGCAACTGATGGGGTCGATGCCGGCGCATGGAAGGACATAGCCCGAGAACTCCTTGCCTATCTCCGCTATCCTCTCGTTGGATGCAAAATCGGAAGCCGGATTGATGATAAGTCTGACGTTGGCTTTCTTCGCCCTCTCTACAACCTGATCTCTGTCCGTGTCAAACTGCCTTGCATCCAAATGGCAGTGAGAGTCTATCATGGATACAATTACCCCTCTAAGCTTTATAAATAAATCTTGTTTTACTTTATCCATGAAACTCTCAAAACTGATTGCGCTGACGATAGTACTTGGCCTGCTTATCTTCTTCGTTATATCCTTCCTGGCCGGCTTTGACAAGATTTTCCAGGTCCTATCCCAGGCGAACTACTGGTTCATACTCGTCGCGATAGGGTTCCAGATTCTATCAATAGTCACTATCTTCTTCAGATGGGACCTGGTCGTCAAGTACTGCAGGCTGAAGATATCTGACTCCAGGCTGTTCATGATAACGCTTGCTGGAATCGCTTTCTCCCATCTGATGCCAAGCTCCAGAATGGGCGGGGAGCCAGTGAGGGCGTATTTCCTGAGGAACGAGACGAAGAAGAGTACGAGCCTATGCCTATCAACCATAATAGTCGAGAGGATATTCGATGCTGTCACGTTCTCTATCATCTCGCTGTTCGTCTTAATCTCAATCTTCCTTTACTGGAACCTGCCTGCCTGGATTATAATCCTTCTAGTATTGGCTTTCCTGATAGCCCTCTCCATGCTGGTCATAATAGTCTATATCTCGGTCAACAAGAAAGTCGGCATGAGGATAGTCATGTGGTTCTTCAAGAGGTTCCAGCGCTTCCTTTCCCGATGGAGGACGACGGCTCAGTGGGAGAAGAAGCTGCAGAAAGACGTCATTCTCTTTTCCGAGAGCGTAGCAGGCATGATAAAGAAGAGGCATCTTTGGGCATACGGCTTCGGTTTCTCGCTGTTGGCGTGGATATTCGACATATTCAGGACTTACTTCATCTTCGTGGCGCTAGGGAACAACGTCAGCCTGCTAGTCATCGGAGGGGCGATAGTCATAGCTGCCCTTGCCGGCGCCATCCCTATCTCGCCTGGCGGACTCGGACTCATCGAGGCGGCGATGGTGATAGTCTTCACTTCGGCCGGCATACCAATAACGATAGCCGCCATGGTCACTATCATAGACAGATTGATATCCTACTGGGGCTTGACTTTTGTCGGGCTGATACCCTCATATTATCTCGGAATCAAAAAGTATAAGGCGTGAGCATGAAACAGAGATGGCCAAAAACGCATCGAGGCAGTTTTGATCACGATTTGTACAGGAGCAGGGCGTTCAAAACAAAAACTAACCGCCTTGACAAGATACAAGAAAAGCTGACTGAAAAGATGAATGCAGGAGGCCTCACGCAGGAGCAGCTCGAGAGGCTGGGCGACCAGAGAGAACGGGTGGCTTCGGCGATAGCCCGCTACTCTTTCAGGACGCATGATGAGCAAAAACTGAGGGAGCTCAAGCAGATGTACGAGGACCTGCCGACAGTCCAGAAGCTCAGGAACGAAGTGGCACATCGCCTCAGGAGAGAAGCGGACATCAGAGTGAAAGAAGAGAACATTGAGAATTCGCGGGAGATAAGGCGGCTGAAAATGGCTTACGCGCACACGCCATCGGAGGAAGAGAGGTCAGCGATCCAGCGGCGGATAGACGGGATAGAAGGCAGGCAGATCAAGAGCCAGAAGCTCAAATACGACATGTCCCTGCTGGCTGCGTCGGTCAAGCTGGTCACAGGTCTTGATGACTCTGCTGCGGTAAAGAGGGCGATAGAGATCGGGAAACAGCTGCCGAGAAAGGATCCGGACTTCATAGGAGAGGTGGCCGATGATATCTTCCTGATGGGCGAAAAAAGTATATACCTAAAACGTCTGAATAATGGGGGGCGGAGAAATCCGGGTCGGGATCTTGACGGCAACCCGATTCATGATTAGGAGGTTTTTCGATGGCTGGACAAGTCAACCAAGGGATAGTCAAGGACCTGAAAGAGGGGAGGTTCGTGGTCATAGACGGGGAGCCATGCAAAATCGTGAGCATCGATATCTCTAAGACTGGAAAGCACGGCGCCCATAAGGCCAGGGTCGAGGCTATCTCCCTGTTCACCGGCACTAAAAAGACGCTGATGAAGCCAGGTGACGCGACGATAGAGATACCCATAATCGAGAAGAAGGCAGCCCAGGTCGTCTCTATAATGGGCGACAGATTGCAGCTCATGGATTTGGCGACCTATGAAGTATTCGAGATAGAGTGTCCGGACGAGTTCAAGGGAAAGATAGCCCAGGGCCAGGAGCTCGAGGTCCAGGACGTCATGGGAAAGAAGATGATCGTCAGGGTCAAAGGGTAATGAAAAGTTATTGCAAGATTTCTGATTTAACTCCTTTTGGCTAATGGAGGAATACAAGAAGTCTAGGGGGGAGGGGGGGACACTTCCTGTATTATTTGTCTGTTATCTCCCGCCCAAAGGCTCTGTTTCAAAAAAAAAGTTTTCTGAGCCATTTGGTAAAAAAGTTCTGAAATGAAAAGAGGATGAGCAAACTATTTTAAATCATGTCCCGTTATAATCTTAAGCGTGACTCTATGGAACTGTCAAAGAAAAATTTCTCGGAATGGTACCAGACCGTACTAGAGGAAGCGGAAGTAGCGGATCAGAGATACAATGTAAAAGGTTTTCTTGTCCATCGCCCAAACGCAGCCTTTGCCGAGAAGATAATGTACGACATGATGGAAGATGAGCTAGAGAAGAAAGGACACAAGCCAGCGTTCTTCCCGTCAGTGATACCTGAAGAGAATTTCGAGCTTGAAAAAGAGCATGTAGAGGGGCTAAAGGGCGAGGTGTTCTGGGTCACTCACGCCGGCGATAACAAGCTTGAGAAGAGGATAGCGCTCAGGCCGACGTCAGAGACTGCGATGTACAAGATGTATTCGTTGTGGATCAGGTCATGGCGCGATTTACCACTCAAAATCTACCAGTCATGCCAGATATGGAGGTACGACACGAAAGCTACCAAGCCGTTTGTGAGGGACAGGGAGTTTCTTTGGATTGAGGCTCATGACGTCTTCGAGACCGAGAAAGAGGCTCATGACCAGGTATTCGAGGACATAGAGATCACAGAGAACGTCTATCACACGAGATGGGCCGTTCCCTTCCTATTCTTCAAACGGCCTGACTGGGACAAGTTTCCTGGCGCAGTCTATACTTTTGGAGCAGATACATTGATGCCGGATGGAAAGGTGCTGCAGATAGCCACCACCCACATGCTGGGCCAGAATTTCGCTAAACCTTTCCATATAACGTTTTTGGATAAGAACGAGAAGGAGCATTATGGCTGGCAGACGTGCTATGGACCCGGTCTCTCTCGGACGTTTGGCGCTTTAATCTCTATCCATGGCGATGACAAAGGATTAGTCCTGCCGTTCGCTCTTGCTCCGGTCCAGATAGCTATAGTTCCTATCATCAACAAGGGCAACAAAGAGAGAGTCTTACACAGATGCAAGGAGCTCAAGAAAGAATTGTCGATATTCAGAATAGTCCTAGACGACTCAGATGATAAGCCCGGCCCTAAATTCTATTACTGGGAGCTGAGAGGCGTTCCGATTAGACTGGAGATTGGCGAGAAAGAGCTCAAGAATGATTCCGTCACTCTTGTCAGGAGAGATACGGGAAAGAAAGAGGAAGTCAAGGTCAAGGGATTGGAGGGGCACATTATAGGCGCGGCTGAGCACATCTTGGAGAACCTGAAAAAGAAGGCCGATGAGTATTTACAAAACAATATCCATAAGGCTCATTCTGTTGAGGAGATTAAAAAGAATCTGATTAATGGCGGATTTGTTAGAGTCGATTTCTGTTCGATAGATAAAGCGGGATACAAGTGTGCAGAAGTTATTGAGAAGGACATTGGAGCGTCTGTGCTCGGAGTGCTTCACGGGAAGAATGAGAGACCTACGGGCAAGTGCGTGGTCTGTGGCAAGAAGGCCAATGAGGTCGTCTATATAGCCCGGGCCTATTAGACGAATGTTGCGGTTAAGCTTTTAAGTTTCTTTTTCTTATAATTACTGCCGGGAGGGACTTCAGGGTCTTTTGAGTAGGCTGATGCGAAAAAAGAACTAAAATGGAAGGTGAAATACTTTTCTCCCTGGACCTAGACCCGGCGTTTTTAAATATCTGATTTTCCTTAGTCTATCATGAAGAAAACTGCCATATTGATATTGCTTTTGATGTCTGCGGTTTTTGCACGAGAGGTTCCACAGCTAAGCATAGATTTTACTTTCGTTCCGGACAACATCTATCCGGGCGAGAAAACGATAGGAGTTTTTAATATCGTTAATCCACAGGGAGCTAGACCGGTTTTCGATCTGGACCTCACGTTTTGGGCGCCCTGTAACTATGGTATTTACAACGACTTTTTTGACATAACAGAATGGAACATAAACAACCCATCATGGAAAGGTACGAGGGTTCTTTTCTCTGGTGTCATAGAAAGGAGAGAGGTTCTTGGCGAAGACTTGAATGGAAATCCGCAGACATACGCCCAATGTCTATACTCCTTTGTTTTCCAACTCCCACCAAAAGCAGACAATTTCAGAGGGCCAGCAGTGATCAGACCAGGAGAAGAAATAAACCTGAACTTTACTCTTCAATCAAGTCCGTATGCAAGGCCAGGCGTCTATAACGAAGAATTGATATCGCAAGATTACGTGCTCCCAGGCAAGGAATTAGCGACAGTAATCAAGAAATGACGCTCAAATATATATACGCCTTCTGCGTATAACTTACAGCGAGCAAAATGCAGATTACGCAATGCATTATTATAGTCTGACGGTAGTTCCAACTACTGCTGATTCTGCATTGTTTGGAGACTAGTATTATGCCTGCTGAACCGAAACTGAAGGAAAAAAACTGGGAAGCCAAGATTGAGAAAGAGCTTTTTCAGATTTGGATGAGAGAAGACCTTTACAAGTTTGATCAGTATAGTCCTAAGAAGATATTCTCGATAGACACGCCACCACCCTATCCAAGCGGCGAGTTTCATCCCGCACAGACAGCAGTATACGCTCTCTATGACATGATCGCGAGAACGGAGAGAATGAATGGCCTGAGCGTTTATTTCCCAATGTGCCTAGATCCGAACGGCATAAAAATAGAACGGACTGTTGAAAAGAAGTACGGAAAGACTATACATGAGTTTGATAGGAGTGAATTTATCGGGCTATGCAAGGAAACCATATCAAAGTATGGCGATGAGATAATCAACACAGCTAAAACAATTGGCATGTCTTGCGATTTTAATAATGTTTACAGGACCGATTCAGATGATTACAGGACTCTGACGCAGGCAACCTTCATCGACCTGTGGAAAAAGAAGTTAGTGTATGAAGATTATAGGCCAACCAATTTCTGCCCGCACTGCAAAACCACCATAGCAGATTCAGAACTGGAATACGAAGAGTTAGAGACAGTTCTATACTACATTAATTTTAAAGTTAAAGAGACGCTGGAGAACCTGACGATTGCCACCACCAGACCAGAGCTTTTGTGCGCCTGCCAAGCCGTCCTGATCCATCCGGATGACGAGAGGTACAAGCATCTTCATGGAAAGAATGTGATTGTCCCACACTACAATAGGGAGGTTCCGATATTAGATCATACCTATGCAAAACCGGAGTTCGGAACCGGTGTTGTGATGATATGTTCCTTTGGCGACTTGGGGGATATCGCGCTTTTCCGCGAGCTGAATCTCGAACCTATATTGGCGATAGACACGGATGCAAAGATGACTGACAAGGCTGGAAAGTATGCCGGCCTGCCAGTCGAAGAGGCAAGAGTCAAACTTATCGAAGACCTGAAGAAAGATGGATTTGTTCTGAAAGAGGAGAAGATAATGCATAGGACTCCTTTATGCGAGAGATGCAAGGCTCCAGTAGAGTTCATCATGGTCAAGGACTATTATATCAAACAGCTCGAATTTTTGAACGATATCAGGAAGAGGGCCGATGAGATAAAGTTTTTCCCGCCCAAAAACAAACAGATTCTTATCGATTGGATCAACTCAGTAAAAACAGACTGGCCGATATCCAGAAAAAGGTACTATGCGACAGAGATTCCTATCTGGATTTGCAAGAAATGCGGAGAGAAATTGGTACCAAAGGGCGGAAGATATTATAAACCGTGGCAAGAACCCGCGCCATTCTTTAAATGCCCAAAGTGCGGTGGCAAAGATTTTATAGGAGAAACTAGAGTGTTCGATACCTGGATGGATTCAAGCATTTCTAATCTCTACATAGCCAAGTACAAGAAAGACCTAAATTTCTTCAGAAAGACATTTCCGAACATGCTCCGACCGCAGGGCAGGGACATTGTAAGGACTTGGCTTTACTACACAATACTTAAGAGCCACTTATTACTCAAGAAAAAGCCATGGAGGTATGCGTTTATACACGGCATGGGACTCGATGAAGAGGGAAAAGCCATGCACAAATCCTTGGGCAACTACTTTGATATTAAACCAATCCTTGAAAACCAGGGCGTTGATGCATTCAGGTTCTGGGCAGCGTCCGAGACCGGCCTGGGCGACGATTTCAGAATGTCCAAGGAGAGGATAGTCGGCGCTTCAAAATTCCTTACCAAACTGTGGAACACCGCGAGATTCATATCAATGTTCGAGGACAAGCCCGAGCCGCAGCAACTGATAGAGACGGACAGATGGGTATTGTCAGAGCTGGGAAAACTGATAAAGGTCTGCGAGGACGGCTATGGCGAGTATAATTTCTTCATACCTGCCAACGCGATAAGAGATTTTGTCTGGAATGTGTTTGCCCCGCATTATGTCGAGATGGTTAAGACAAGAGCCTACGAGGGAGGGGAAAGCGCTTCCTACACGCTGCATACTGTTTTGAAGAGCGTCCTGAAGCTGTTGGCCCCAATCTGCCCGTTCATGGCTGACAAAATATATCGCGAGCTTTACAGGAGCAGCGTCCATCTCGAGGAGTTTCCCAAGACCAGGAAGGAATGGGAGAAGAAGCTGACAAAAGTCACGCCAGACCTGGTCGAGTTCAATTCTAAGATCTGGAAGGAGAAGAAAGAAAAGAATCTTCCGCTTAATTCGGAATATACTGCAAATATACCCAAGAAGCTCATGCTGTTCGAGAGAGACCTGAGGGCGATGCACAAGCTGAAGTGAGGATATGGAGACAGACCTGCTGAAACTGGACCAGAAAGTCAAGAAGTACTGGAAAGAGAAGGACATCCCGAAGAAGACGATAAAGTTCAGGAAAGGTTCTAAGAAGTTCTATTTCCTCGATGGACCACCCTACGCTAGTGGCGATATTCACATGGGAACGGCTCTGAACAAGATTCTTAAAGACTATTACATCCGCTACTATAGGATGAAAGGCTTCGATGTCTGGTGCCAACCGGGCTACGACTGCCACGGGGTCCCTATCGAGAACAAGGTCGAGAGGAAGTTAGGGTTCAAATCGAAGCACGACATTGAGAAATACGGAGTTGATAAATTCATAAAAGAGTGCTACAAATTTGTGATTGAATATGTTGGCGTAATGAACGAGCAATTCAACGATTTGGGTGCCTGGATGGACTGGGACAACCCTTATCTGACGTTGACGAACGACTATATAGAGGGAGCATGGTACACCTTCAAGGCTGCCCATGAGAAAGGATTGCTCTACAAGGGGATTTATCCGGTGCACGTCTGTTCCCACTGTGCGACAGCCGTAGCCTATAATGAAATAATCTATAAGACAGTAGATGATGTTTCTGTTTATGTCAAGTTCCAAGTCAAAGGTAAGGAAAAGGAATATTTAGTTATCTGGACGACGACGCCATGGACTCTGCCAGCAAACACGGGAGTCATGGTCCATCCAAAGTTTGAATATGCGAGAGTGAAGACAGGAGATGAGATTTGGATCATAGCCAAAGAACTCGTCAAGCCCCTCTTCGACAAACTGGAAAAGCATCATGAAATAATCGAAACAATACTTGGAAACACACTTGAAGGTCTGGAGTACGAGCATCCGCTGAAAGAAATCCTCCCGCTGCAGAAGGACATCCAAGGAAGAGTAATCCCTTCCGAGCAGTTTGTGACGCTGGACACGGGAACGGGTCTTGTCCATACAGCCCCGGGTCACGGTTTAGAGGACTATAAGGCAGGGAGGGAGAACAAGCTCCAGGTCCTATCTCCTGTCAACCTGGACGGAACTTTCACAGAAGAGGTTGGAAAGTACGCTGGCAAGTATGTCAAAGCCTGCGATGAGAGCATCATAGAAGAACTGGATAAAAGAGGAATGCTCATCAAAATGGAAAAGGTCTCTCACGAGTATCCGTTTTGCTGGAGATGTGATACTCCATTACTGTTCATATCTGTGCCGCAGTGGTTCTTCAGGGTCAGCAAGTTCAAGCATAAACTTTTGCAGGAAAACAAGAAAGTGAAATGGACCCCCGATTGGGCAGGCAAGAGGTTCGACAACTGGCTGGAGATACTGGATGACTGGCCTATTTCGAGACAGAGATATTGGGGCGTCCCGCTGCCGATTTGGACCTGCGAGAAGT
>Ga0315282_10017131_pt1 | contig 10494 bp, 8 predicted proteins | sample YL17G07_20_MG_FD_203693 | JGI IMG/M metagenome (GOLD analysis project Ga0315282, IMG submission 203693) | Sediment microbial communities from Yellowstone Lake, YNP, Wyoming, USA - YL17G07_20 | ecosystem: Environmental > Aquatic > Freshwater > Lake > Sediment | place: USA: Wyoming | collected... | reverse complement strand
GGCTGCCCTTTTTGGGAAGCCGTTACGTTGGCCAACTGGATCTTGTGCTCGTTCAAGAGAGCCAGCCGGGGACGGACCGCAATATCGATCTCATCCAGATAGACAGTCAGCAAGCTGCTGCCCGGCAGGTCAGGCGCGATGAAGCGATAAAAATCCATGCGGCCTTTCACGCCGTCCCAGAAATAGCCGTAGTGTGGCTGAGACAGGTCCGCCCACAGGGTCGCGGTGATCGATCCATCGTTGGGTTCATCAGGATCGGGTATGAACCCGGTCCGCTCCAGTTGATAAGGTTGGTTCTTCAGCGTACCCATGGATATGCCGGAAATTAACAGGAAATATTCTTCATCATGGCTGGCATCGAAGGTGATCTGGACCGCTGCGCCGGGGTTCTCTGTCGAAACGGTTTCCTCTCCGACCATGTTTGCGCTGTATAAAAACAGGCTCAGGCGCAATGTGGGAGGGAGGTTGACTGCCGAAAACGTATAAATGCCCGATTCGGTGAAACGCAGGTGGACAAAATCGCGATCGGCGGACTTTGAAAGCTGGCCCGTGAACGGTGAATTCATATCCCAGTCATTGGCGTTTACAGAGTGGTCATTTGGCTCGATTTCGGTGAAATTCATCAACTGCTGACCGCCCCCATCAGTTCCATCCTGACCGCCGCTTTCAGTTCCATCCTGACCGCCGCCCTGCTCAGCGATCTGGGTAGCCACCTGAGAGTCGGTCCTCCATTCAACCTCCAGCCGGTAGGCGCCGCCTGCCTGAATTGGATTGACGAAGAAATAATACGCATCAGGGTACGGATCGTTAAACGGACAACTCCCCGCATACTCCGCGGTAGAATTTCCCCAACAGTCATAATCATCGTTAATATAAGGATAATCGGGTACAGGAAGCTGTCCACGCCGTGCAAACAGGCTGTAATCTGCTCCATCCGTGGAGACGAGGCGAATAAACATCGAGTTGATATCGTTTGGGACCACCAGCCGATAAAGCACGCCAATCTGATCCGGTGCGACGCTGCCAGGGTATGTGCCCGGGCCATTGAGATCGATCGGTGTAAGATCTTGAACCCTGCCCGGCTGGGTATTTCCGGTATTGTTATCTCCTGAAGAATCTCCCGACTGCCCTGATGCTGAAGCATCGTACTGGTAACTGATTTTATTGTCACTGAAGTCTTTCTCATGGGCGATATCAGCGACTGTTTCAACCGTGTAATTACCCGCCAACTTTTTTTCTGGCGGGCCTTGCAGCGCATAGACGTAAGTATCAGTTTCGTTGCGCGTCCCCGTCAAATTGCAGCCGCAAAAGTAGCAGTTACATTCATGATTGGTGATCGTCACCGCGCCGGCGTTGGCATCCCAGGGAAACACTGCTACCGTATGCTGGCCGTTTTCTAGATTATGAGTTTTGACCATCGAGAATCCGGCATAAGGCCCCTGGTTGATCGTGATGTGGTTGCCGTCGCTCAACAGGCGGATATACCCGTCCTGACTGAAGGAACCATTCACCCCATTTTCATTGCTGGTCTGGCCGGTTAAATCGTTAAGCACGCCGTCAAGAAAGTCGATCGAGGTAGAGGTGCTGGAAGGAAGGTCAAAGCCAGACAGAATCTGGCAGCGATGCGATTCGGCACCGTACTGCTGCATACAGGTATCCAGCCCACCCTGCAAAATCCAATTGGGGTAACTCAAGCTGGGCATTTGCTGCTCATTCACCAGCAAGCTTTCTCCATCCCCATATTTCAAATAAGTGCGCAGTGGAAACTGCCGGCTGTAGGCATTGGGCTGGTATTCGGGCAGTTTATTCAAGTTGGATTGGTTATCGAGGGATATCTCGAGGTTTCCGGGATTGCCCTGTTTCAAGCCGAGTTTAACATTTGGGCCATACTTTGCATCTTTTATAAAGTATTTGTTACATTGATCGCTGCATACTTTGCCCTGGCCTACCAGACCCTGCCAGCATCGCAGGGTAGGTGCACCTGGCGCTTCTACAAATTCGGCAACCACTTCGATGAGGAACTCGATATCGGTTCGCCAGGATGAGTCGCCGCAGCCGGTCTTTTCATAATATGTATCGAACCAGGCGTGGTAAAAATTTTCCGCCGCCTGGTTCCCCATTTGGGAATGCAAAAATATGACATCTGCAACACAGTCGCCCGAACAGGCATTATGCACGGCGCGAGTCTCTATGTTGCTCTGTCCCCGGATCGCGACAACCATGAACGCCAGGAATCCAAGTGCAAGACCCATAGCAAAAAATGCAGGTTGCATCGAGCCATTATGTTTCATGAAGACCCCCTTTCGGGTTCCAGCTATCCAATATCATTTGTTACGCGTGATATCCAGGAGAACCACCCTAAAGACGCACAACCATCATGTCTAGAATCATATTCATTATACACTTTTTTAGTATCACCTCAAAATATAGGAGTAAGTCGGTAAACCCGATACTTCCAATTATCCCTTAAAACGGATAAACTTATCTAAAACCATAACCACTTTTAGTAAAACCTTTATATAATCATGGAAAAGGAATTTGCCAGGAGGAAAGAATGAAATTTGATAGTGTACTTCCTGAAGATGTGGGCATGTCATCCGCACGTTTGTTGAAAGCCAAAGAATATGCACAGCGGGTGGGCGACCAATTGGGCGCTTCGGGTGGCGCGGTGCTGGTGACCCGCCATGATAAGATCGTGGGCGAGTGGTATTGGGGTAAACGCGGCCCATCACCCAGCGACCTGCCTTATGATGCCAACACCATGACGCCTTTGATGTCGATCACCAAAGGTCTGACGGCTACCGCCCTGGCGCTGCTGGTCCAGGATGGCACTATCTGGTTGGACGAGGCAGTTTCTGCTTACATTCCTGAATTCAAGGTGGGTGAGCTGGCCAAAGTAACCATCCGCCACCTGGCGACCCATTCCAGCGGCCTGCCAGGAGGCGACATCGATTTTTATTCTTGCTGGCGCGACCAGCGCCCGGGCGAACCCTTGCCCGAGACCTACTTCCGGCATGCCATGGGGCGGGTGGTGCGTGGGGTGGTCTTTGAGCCGGGTACCTGGCATGTCTATTCGGATATTGCCACCACTATCCTGGGTGAGGTTATTTTTCTTGCCAGCGGCGAACGCGTACCGGACATCATCCGTAAGCGCGTGTTCGAGCCGTTGGGGCTCAAGCGCATCGGTTGGGATTTTGACGATGACCTGGCGCAGGATATTGCCACAATCGTAAATGATAGCTGGATGGGGGGCCAGCATGGCAGTAAGGAAGCCCGTTCGGCGGGTTCGGTAGCTGGCGGCCTGATCAGCAACGCCCGCGACCTGGCAACATTTGGCTGCCTGCTGCTGCACGAAGGCGAGCTGGACGGGAAGCGAATTATCGCACCGCTCGCCGTGCGCATGATGACCACCTGCCAGTACCCGCTCCCCGGGCGGGTGAATTATCCGCACCGCGGGTTGTATTGGTGGATCAAGGCTGTCCCCGATACGCCGGAGCTGGGTCATATCGTCCCATACGGAACCTATTGCCACGGCGGGGCAGCGCACAGTGTATTGGTGATGATGCCGGCCCTCGACATTGCGGCGCTGATGATCCGCAACCGGGTTGGCGACCCGCCGGGATTTGTCTATAACCGGGACTACCCGATTTTCATGGATCTGGTGGCGGCGGCAGTGGATAAAATTTAATATAATCTGTGGGCATTCACGAGGTGTAAGGAGAAAACCATGAATACCATTGTTTGTATTTACCGCCGGCTCAGGCGAGCTGTTCTGGCTCAGTTTGGAAAACCCGCCGCTATGCCAGCTTCTGACGATGACCGGCTCGATGTTTTGACCCAGAAGGTTTTACTGGTTGTCTACGATCCGGTCGTAGATCAAGCCAGCGGTTTAACCCTTTCGCAAAAAATGCACTGGCAGAATGCTGAAGAGCTAATCAATGGCTATATTGCAGATATTGATGAGAGCAGTGGGGGATTGGTCAAGTTTCAGGTGGTCGAACGCATCGACAGGGATGAATTTCCACTTAAGGTTGGCGGATTTCTCTATGATGTGAACACTTATTTTACACAACCCAAACCGCCGTTCGCCGATGGGGGAGCAGATTATTATCAAATCATCTCTGACCTGAATTTATTAACTCGGATTGACGATCATGAAATTGATGAAGTCTGGATCATCGCTTTTCCCTTTGCGGGTTTTAACGAATCAATTATGGTTGGAAGGTGCGCATTCCCGTGCAATTCAAATCCACTTGACAATACAGATCAATGCTCGCGTAGATTTGTCATGATGGGATTTTCATACGAGCGTTACGTGGGTCAAATGCTCGAAGATTTTTGCCACCGGGCAGAATCTATTTTGGCTTACATTTATAACCCTGCAAAGGGGGAAGCTAATCTTTATGCTCGTTTTGTCCGTTACGACAAAGTTAAGCCGGGCGAGTCAGAGGTTGGATCCGTGCATTATGCACCCAACAGCGACAGCGATTACGATTATGGAAATCCACGTTATGTAACAAGCCGCTGCGATGATTGGTTTAACTTTCCAGTTTTTAAGAATGAGACAAAACAGGTGAATTGCGACGCCTGGGGAAGTGACGAAACCCACCCTGATGATCGTTGGACGCGTAATCACCATAAATGGTGGTTAAATCATTTGCCAAGAAAAGTGGGTCGCACCAATGGGATAGCCAACAACTGGTGGAAATATATCGTAGATCCGAATCGCGTTTGAAATCTAAGGGTGGAGGAAAGCATGGTAAGAATCGGGGTAATCGGAGCGGGTATCTGGGGTACGATGCACGCCCGGGCGTATGCACAGCATCCTCTGGCAGAACTGGTGGCAATCTGCGATGTGGATGAAGCACGAGCCCGTAAAGTCGCTGAAAAATATGGCATTCCAAAAGTGTTTACCAGCCTGGATGATATGCTGGATGAAGGATTGGATGGGATTTCTGTCGTCACTCCGGATGACTCGCATGCCGCGATCGTTATAAAAGCCGCTGCCAGAGGTGTCCACATCCTGGTCGAGAAGCCGCTGGCAACCACAATTGAGGAATGTACCAAAATGGTGGCAGCCGCTGAAAAAGCGGGTGTATACCTGATGGTGGATTGGCATAACCGTTGGAACCCTCCCTATTATTATGCCTGGAAAGCCATCCGTGAAGGTGAGTTGGGTGATATCCGCTATATTTATTATCGTTTAAGCGACACGGTTTACGTGCCCACTAAGATGCTTCCCTGGGCAAATAAATCATCGGTGATGTGGTTCCTGGGAAGCCATGCGCTGGATACGACCTGCTGGTTTATGGGAAAGAAGCCGGTCCGGGTATATTGCCAGAAAAGACAGGGGATGCTTGCCAGCCTGGGGGTTGACACACCTGATTTTTACGTAACGATGCTCGAGTTTGAAGGCGGCGCTATGGCAGTCGTGGAAAACACGTGGATTCTGCCGCAAGAGTCACCCACGCTTATCGATCACAAGTGTGAAATCCTGGGGACAAAAGGCGCTATTTATCTTGATCCCACCGATAACCGCAGTTTTGCCAAGTTCTCGCCTGGAACAACCGCCGGTTTCCCGAATGCTTCCTATCCGGATATGTTCATCAGTCCTGAGGTCTATGACCGGCAGTTGGGTTTTGCTGTTGAAAGCATGTACCATTTTGTGGAATGTATTCAGAATAAGACACAGCCGCTGGCAAGCGGGATGGACGGCCTTTTAAATACCCGGCTGATCCTGCTGGCTGAGAAATCTGCCCAGACAGGTATGCCAGTGGCGATTGAGGATTGACCCTGACCTAAAAAAGCTGCGTACTGTGCTTTTAGCGCGGTTATCTCGCCTGGTTTGGTCTCTTATCGCTCCGTTCTATTGACGGCAGTTTTAACTGCGGGAAGTTTTTCGGCTCGAGGGGAAAGAACCCTAAATTTCACGGCGGATTTCAGCGGTCAGCTTCATCAACCGCTGGCCGTATTCCACGTAGCTGGCATATTGCATCTCTTCAGGTGAGGAGACCGAGGCATCATGGTAAACCACTGCGATATGCGGCTCAATGGAAAGCGCCTGGTCGTAACCACCCTCGAACAAGTCTTTGAGGATACGCTTGACATCCCCTTGCCCTTCCCCTGGAAATGTATGCTGGCGTTCTGGAAAAATCCCCTCAGACTCGCCTGTAAATATACAATCTTTAATATGTACACGCCGGATGGCATGTTTGACGTTCTGGTAAAATTCCCAGGAGCTTTGTTTGGTGTAGGGCGGTTGGCCAATCCGGCGATCCATCCCGACCGGGTTGCCGGTATCAAAAACCAGCTTGAAATTTGGGGAATCGATCCGCTCCAGCAATTTGAGGGTGTGTTGGTAGGACAGCCCGCCAAAGTTGCTGCAGTTTTCATGCAGGTAGATTACCCCGTTTTCTTCACATACCCTTACCAGGGCCCTTAATTTTTCAATGATCATCTTTTCCAGTTCGGGGCTGTCAGGTTGTTCGTCCTTGACAATCATGAAACTCATCCCGCGTATCAGATCGGTTTCCAAACACTGCATGCGCGGGATGGCGCGTTTTAATTCCTCCATACTGCGCTGAAAACCCTCTTCTTCTCGAGGATCTTTGCCCCAATTGGCGACGGCACTGCCAAAGCAGTCGATCCTGACTCCGCTTTGATCCAATTTCTGGCAGACCAGTTCGAACTCCTCATCGGAAATGTCGGTCAGGTTGATGCCATCGATGTTTCTGGCTTCAATGGCTGACCAACCCAACGCTTGAGTTGCCTGGATTTGAACGTCAATCGATAAGCCGGCCTCATCCGCAAAACCTGAATAATACATGGTTTCTCCTATGCCAACGGCCTTACCCATTTTACAAACGCCGGAAAGATTTCTTCTGGCTCAGGTAAATTCGGCACCCAGCGCTTTTCATGTTCGAACTGCAGCCAGCCATCATAACCATTTTCTTTCAACAACCCGATTGACTCAGCCAGGGGCAGCTCACCGGTACCAGGCAGCACATAATGCCAGCCATCTTCCATCGCCTTTGGGTCGGTTGGGTCATAGACCGCATCTTTAATGTGGGTGTAACCCACCCGGCCTTTCAACGCCGCAAAGGTATCCCTGGGCGCCTCTCCGCCGATCCGGTAGGTGTGACCCATATCCCAGATCGCTCCGAAAGCCGGGTCAGGTATGCTGTCCAGCAGAAGGCGGCAGTCACTGGCTTTAACCCAGTGGTCGTGCGTCTCAAAAAGCCAGTGCAGGTCGAGCGCTCCGTCCAGGGCCAGGATGTCTTCGATGCACTCACGCCCGATGGCAGCCAGCTCTTGCCGGTTATGGCTATCGAGGTCACCTCCGCCAAAGATGCGCACGTTGGAGCTGTGCAAGGCATGTGCGGCTACAATCGTCCGCCGGGCTTCTTCCAGGTTGCCCTTGTGCTTTTCGGGCACACAAACCGTAATGCTCGAGCTAATGGCGCTCACTTCCAGGCCGGCATCATTCAGCCGCTGAAGGGTTTCGGCGGCATGCGTGGTAAACATCGGCAGCAAAGTGATATCCAGCGTATCCAGGTAGCCGCGAAAATCGACTCCGTCATAGCCGTAATCACGCCCACGTTTACAAATTGTGTCCAGGTCCCAGTTAGGGCATCCGAGGGTCATAAATGCCAGTTTCATAATAAACCTTAGCCTTCCACGGGAATTTCCACACCCTTGGTGCACCCGTAGGGGTGAAGAATCATTACCGTTTAACGATAAAACCCAAAAGATTTGTTGATGTCACCGACCGGGCCTTCCTTGACCTCTTTTTGGAACTGTGAGGTCTTAATCAATTCCTGGAGATGGGCTTCATACAAATCTGCATCAAAAGGCAGTTCGATCGGGCGTCCCAGGAATTGGGAAAGCATGATGGAATTGCCCAATGTCAGTGAATTGATCCCTTCCGGCGCCGGAGCGATCAGCGGGCTGCCGTGCAGCACGGCGTTGGCAAATGCCTCGATGACTCTGGCATGTCCCGGTTCGTTGGTTTCAGGATAAGGGACTTCCTTTGATTGACATTCGACTTTATCAAAGGCGCCAGGTGAGGTCTGGATAAATTCGAGCATTGATGACTGGTTATGGGTAAGTGTTAAACGCCCATCTTCGAAAACCAACCGGCCATTTTCACCTACGATTTCAAGACGGTTGGAACCAGGCGACTCGGCGGTAGTGGTAATGAAATGCCCGACCATACCGTTTTCGTGCTCGAAGTAGCCGGTAACTTCATCTTCAACCTCGATATGGTGGTATTTACCAATGGAAGCAAAGCCTGCCACGCGTTTGGGCAGTCCGAAGAACCAGGTGTAGATATCCAGGTTGTGCGGGCATTGGTTGAGCAGCACCCCGCCGCCTTCACCCTTCCAGGTGGCGCGCCAGCCGCCGTTATTGTAATAAGTCTGTGTGCGGAACCAGTCTGTGATAATCCAACTGGCGCGCACCAACCTGCCCAATGCACCCTGCTCGATCAGCTCTTTGCCCTTGCGCCAGAAGCCATGCGTGCGCTGCTGGAACATGATGCCGAAAACCAGGTTGGGGTCCTTTTGGTGGGCTTTTTCATAGGCAGCGATCATCTTCTGCCCATCCTTTACATGCACCGCCAGGGGTTTTTCGGTCAGGACGTGGATGCCGCGTTCCAGGCTGTCGATGCTGATGGGAGTATGGAAGTAATGAGGGGTGGCGATGATCACTGCGTCCAGGTCAACCTTATCCAGCAGATGGTGATAGTCGTAATAAGCCGGCACGTGGTATTCTTCGGCAGCCTGGTCGGCACGCGGTTGATCAATATCACACACGGCGACCAGTTGGGTGTTGTCCAACTGCGTGAGGTCGTACAGGTGGCTGCTCCCCATGATACCCAGGCCGATCACAGCCATCCTGACTCTGGTTTTTTCTTCCATACAGATTCTCCTTTGTTCGGAAATATTGGCTTCTAATGGAATTATACTCCGGGCGGCATAATGTGAACTACCATAGAACCGAATATCTTTAAGAAAAGATGGCTATAATAGATTCGGGGATGAGATGCGCGGTGCTTGTCAACCGTGAATTTGAGGAGAGAATTTTTATACCACGACTGATCCAACAGGAACAACAGGGAGATTGTCCGTTATGGACATCGAGATCGTAGACGACCGGGGCATTGAAAGCCTGAAAGTTTTGGAGGTGGATGGATGGTACAAATAGAACTCCCCAAAGAGCAGATTGCCTTGTTTTGCCGGGAGCGGCATATCCGGCGTCTGGCAATTTTCGGTTCGGCGCTGCGGTCGGATTTCCGGCCCGACAGCGACATTGACCTTTTGGTCGAGTTTGAACCGGATCACATCCCCGGCCTTTTCGGGATAGCGCGCATGGAACGGGAACTGTCAGCGCTGTGCGGAGGACGGAAGGTGGACCTTCGCACGCCGGAAGACCTGAGCCGATATTTTCGTCAGCGGGTACTAGAAGAGGCCGTGGTGCAGTATGCGCAAGGATGATGCCATTTGGTTGCGGCATATGCTGGATGCGGCGTACGAGGCCATTGAGTTCGCGCAAGGTCGAACTCGCGTCGATCTGAACGGCGACCGCCAGTTGGTATTGGCGTTGGTCAAGGATATCGAGATCATCGGCGAAGCAGCTTACCGGGTTTCCCAAACCGCACGGGATCAACTTCCAGACATTCCCTGGGATGACATCATCGGCATGCGTCACCGGCTGGTTCATGCCTATTTTGATATCAACCTGGATATCCTCTGGTGAACCGTGCAAGCTGACCTTCCGCCGCTGATCGCTGAGCTGGAGCGTGCCACGCCAGGTGAGGTTCATTGATGGCCGGCACGCCCCCAAATCCGGAGCCTTCCACACTCTTCAGTGCACCCTAGGGGTGCGGGAATTCCCAAAGAACCGAATATCTTTTAGAAAAGATGGCTATAATAGATTCAGGGATGAGAGGGGCGGCGCTTGTCAACCGCGAATTTCATGACTTATTTGCAGAATATTCAACCATGAGAGGGCAGTAATCCGGCATAATTGCAGCATATCAAGAGTCCGTATAATTAATATTCGACGGCAAGGAGAAAAAAATGTCAACTACTGATGTCGTCAACGCAATTATCAACGGTTTCATAGCTATAGGAACAATCGTCGTCGCCATTCTTGCGATTTGGGGAGATTCCGTACGTGCGAAGTTTACTGGCCCAAAGTTATCGCTAGTTCAGCATAATCTCAAAGGCTCGGTAGTGCCGTTATCAAATGGGCAACGTTCGATTTTTTATCATCGTAAGGTGGTAAATAAGAGAAGCCCCATCAATGCAACAAATTGCAGAGTGCTCCTGAAAAAGATATGGCGTAAAGTTACAAATGGTGTATTCCAAGAAGTGAGCCTAACAGTTCCTTTGACATTTGTGTGGGCTCCATCAGAGATTACGCCGCCCTACATCAATTTGCGAAAAGAGCATGTTCTTGACTTCGGTATCGTAATTGAGGGACAAGATCACT
>Ga0315282_10017129_pt1 | contig 10496 bp, 6 predicted proteins | sample YL17G07_20_MG_FD_203693 | JGI IMG/M metagenome (GOLD analysis project Ga0315282, IMG submission 203693) | Sediment microbial communities from Yellowstone Lake, YNP, Wyoming, USA - YL17G07_20 | ecosystem: Environmental > Aquatic > Freshwater > Lake > Sediment | place: USA: Wyoming | collected... | reverse complement strand
GGAATCGAGTATACGGTCGCGTCAATTCCTTTTCAAGAATCTATCATAGGATGGCCGTATCTTTTTTGAGACGTCTTTATTTTTTCTTATTTGCTTTTTTAGCGCATTGGGCACTGCAATATTTGTTTTTGTTATCTAATGTCGTAAAGACTTTTCCGCAAATTGAACATTTCTTTTGAATGATTCCCATTCAGTGGACCTCATCACTACAGTTACGATTCGACAAATATAAGATTGCGTTGTTGTTGGGGCGAAATGTTATCCTCATACGCACGCGCGCGTGCATTCATTTACTCTCACTCATTCTCACTGTCACTCTCTCACAGATAGACATCCTCACTGCACGGCAAGAAATAATCCAAGACAAAAAGTAAGCGCGAGCTTGGGTTTAACAAAAAGTTAAATACGTTCCGATAGTATTAGATATAACCTTAAGAGCTTGCAGAGGAGCACGAAACGGTTGAACAAAGTACTCTTGTTGACTTTGACGTTGTTGCTCGCAGGTTCATATTTCTGCAGGTTAGACACTAGCCCTCGATTGGTGTCCGGAATGGCGTCTTCAGGGACAAACATCGGTGGACCAATCACAACAAACGCCACGTGGACTCCGGCAGGAAGCCCATATGTCATATCGACGGATATTCTGGTTATTGCCAATGTTTTCTTAACTATCGAACCTGGAGTCACTGTCAAATTCGGGAATGGGACAAGCATAATAGTAGATGGGACTCTTGTCGCCGAAGGAAGCGCTTCAAGCTTGATAACGTTCACGAGCAACGCATCTTCACCTATTAAGGGCGATTGGGGGAGCATTAAGACACGAACAGGAGGCCACATAGCAGTGGAGTGGACCACAGTAGAATACTCAACTGATGGAATCGAAGTTGGGGTATCGGGCTCAAACGTTAGCGCAACACATTGCACTTTCGAGAACAATGAAGATGGAATTAATGCAATCGACTTGTCGGTAATAGACTCTGAATTCTTCAACAACACCAACGCAATCGTCGGGTCAGGGACATGTGCAGTGCAGAACACAAACGTCTGGAACAACAGCGGCAACGGAATCCAAATCAACGGCACAGTCACAAATTGCTCAATTTATGACAACGGTGGGTATGGCGGGTCAGCGATTTACGGAAGTGATAGCTATTCTATAGTATACGGAAGTTATGCCCAGTCAGCGAGCTCTTTTATCAATTGCTCAATATATGGTAACGAAGGTTACGGCATCGCCGCAGCTTCAATTATCAACTGCTCTGTTCATGATAACAAAGGAAGTGGCGTCTTGGGCTCAGCCGTCAACTGTCTTGTTTTCAACAACGGCGGAATTGGAATCAATGGTGGAGCTACCAACTGTCTTGTTTTCAACAACGGCGGAATTGGAATCGGTGGCAATTGCACGAATTGTACTATTCATGACAATGGCGAAGATGGCGTGAGTGACCCAATTGGCATGGACGCACCATTAGTGGCCAATTGCGAAATTTATAACAATAACGGAATTGGCGTTGACGTGTCTGGGTCGGCGAAGCGTAGCAAGATACTTGATTCAGACATCTTCAACAACAAGGGCTTCGGCGTATTTTTGGAGGGTTATGGAACTTTGGTGTCAAACTGCGACATTCACGACAATCTTGCCGGCGGAATCGTAATACCACAAGTCCCCCTGGGCTATAACAGTCCGAGTATCGACTGCCAGATTGAAAACTCGGAAATTCACGATAACCTTTTTGGAATCCTTGAATCTTGCGCGCACTCGGTGACGCCTGAAATCACCCGCGACCTCTTAGTTTCTGGATGCAACATAAGCCATAATGTGGAAAGCGGGATCATGACTGACACACTTGAACAGTATCCAGCACCCTATTATGCCAGCATAAGACTCGCTGTGAAGGACACAATTGTCGACTCGAATGGTCGATTCGGAATAAGTCTGAACACAACCAACACGGCGAATGGACAAGCAGTGTATTTCCCCATCCTTGAAGTCACTGACTGTACGATCACGAACCAAACGGTGGGCCTCATAGGAAATATCGGAAATGTTGCTGACTGCATAATAGCGAACAACTCTCAAGCAGGTTTAGACGCGTTCCAAGCACCAGATAACCAATCGATATGGTATGGCTCGGGATGGATTACCATAACTGGCATACATCAGAACAATATTTACAACAACGGTATTTACAACATCAAAAACCAAATTGTATTCGGTCAAGACCTGAATGCAACGATGAACTGGTGGGGCACAACCAACAAGACGCAGATAGAAGCCTACATATACGACTACTACACGGATTACAACGTTTCTCGTGTCCTTTTTGAACCATTTCTAACGAGCCCAATATCTGTACCAGAATTCCCACAATTCATGGTGCTCCCACTGTTCATAATCCTAACATTCTTCGTGCTTGTACTCCGCAGAAGAAAACATCATGCATGAGCGCGCGCTGTCTGCTTTTGTGTGTGTTTGGGACAAAACTTCACCCTTGTGTACTGCTAGAATGGCACGCGCTAGTTCTCACTGTCACACAACTAGATCAGGGCTATCTTGAGACTCTGTTTGGAAAGAGTCAGCTTTTACAGCGCGCGAACGCAAGAGACATACCCGTTCTTATCTTCGAAACGCTATGCTGCGAAATGCATGCATTTGGTTTTCTATTCCTCTCAATCTGAACGTGAGCAACAACTAGATGGAGATGGCGGCTTTTTCAGAACTGTGTCCTATTCAGTTCAGAATCCATTCCTGTACTCACATCGCGTCTCAACGAGTGATCTCGGAGAATGTTAAGGCGTTTAGTTGGAAGAAGTTGGACACCATCTTGCACCTCGTGTCCAACGTTCTCAGTCTCCAGCAACTTGATGATTTCGTAGCAATGGTACAAAAGCTTCAGACCCCTGTCGGTTGTTCTAAACATTTCTCTCCTATCCAAGGATGACTTGTCAAGCAGTTTCATGCTCATCATAAACTCGAGATATCCGTTCAACATGAAATAACTGAGTCTTGCTCTATCCATGATGCTGGTTTTCGCCATTCCAGGGCGTGCCATTTCCAGAATCTCTGCGACTATCGCCAATCTGTCCCTTTCCCGTCTCTTGAGCTTCACACTCATCTTCTGCTCCCCACAACACACAAAAACAAATGATAAATCAAGAGTATAATTCTATGTTTTTGTACATCTGTACAAATTGTTTGAACACACCCACAATTCATAGGACCGTAGCGCCCATCAAAAAGCGCAATTTCAGTCTTCTCATAGAGGGTTTGGAATATCAATCTTGGCATCATCATCAGCTGACTTAGGGCGCCTGCACAGATTTGGTTTGGGGGCTCCATTGATCGGTTCTATGATGAATATTTTCCACAGAAAGTTGTTAATGGACAACACAAGATGAGTATCCTTGAAATATACCGTGACAGAACCATGCAATACTGTATTCCTATTGCCTGATATCTAGTGTGGCTTTCGTGCGTGTGAAAAGCGCGTTGTTTCAGATGACAGAGTGACCATAGTGGGAACAATCAGTTTGGACACGCACTCGCAGATTTATGTCCTTAATGCCTATAGCATTACACACTTTGCATAATTCTTTCAGTGGATTATGGCGCCTAAGAGTAGTTCGAAGAGCTGGGTTCTACAGTGCAAGGTTGAGCAGTTCGGCAATGTCCATGATTTGGATTTTGCTCTCTGAGCCTGTGGTTTTGACGGCGTCTTCGAACGTCAAGAGGCAGTATGGGCAAGCTGTGGCGAGGATTTCTGCTCCAGCTTCAACGGCGTCTTTCACGCGGGTTTCTGCTAGGCGTGGACCCGGAATGTCGACCCACATTCTTCCGCCGCCTCCTTCACAGCAGATGCTCCGAGCTCGGGAACGGTCAAACTCCAACAGTTTGACGCATGGCACGCTTTCAATAACCTTTCTGGGCTCTTCGTAGATGCCGTTTTGTTTGCCCAAGAAACATGGGTCGTGATAGATGACTTTCTTGTTCACTTCCTTTGAAAACGTGAGCTTTTTCTCGTCAATCAGCTTCGCAAGCAGTTGCGTGTGGTGCTGTATTTCGAAGCTTGTCTGGTTGTACCTGTTCTTGAATGCATGATAACCGTGAGGACAGCTCGTCACCGCTTGCTTTACGTTGTACTTGTTGAAGGTTTTCATGTTCTCTTCAACCAAGAAGTCGAACAGGCCTTTTTCTCCCATGCCGTAGACTTCGCTTCCGCAGCAGTTTTCTTCGTCTCCCAAGACACCGAAGTTCAATCCGGCCTTTGCAAGGACACACGCTAAGCTTCTGGCGACGCTTTGAACTCTTGGATCGTAGGCCGACGTGCAACCGACAAAGTACAGAACATCTGCGCCCTGGGAAATGTGTTTGAGGTTAAGGTCTTGAGCCCATTCCGACCTTTTGTTGCGGATTCTTCCCCACGGGTTGCCGTTCTTGAATATGCTTTCCAACGCGTCTCGGATTGTCGGCGCTATTTGTCCTTCCTCAACCGCCATGCCGCGTATGTCAATCAAAAACTCGTATGGATTCAGATCCTTTGGGCAACGGACGCCGCAGGTGCTGCAGGTTGTGCAGCTCCAAAGCTCATTCTGAGAATGCTGAGTTAGCTTGCCCATCGTGGCAACTTCGCGCATGTACTTCCTGACGTTTAAGTTGGCTTTTCGTGCAACTGGACAGCTTCCAGTGCATGTTCCGCACTGTATGCATTCGAGCAGCTTATGTTTCTGAGTGAGCTCTTGGGCGTTCATGTTGTCCATCACTTTTAGTTGAATGGGGAGCATAAGATTATTAAAGCGTTTTCCCGTGAATTGTTTGAAACATATCATGGAAAAGGAGACTTCATCCATGGAGAAAAAATCGCCCAAGATCGGCGTTTTTGTCTGTGAATGCGGGGGCAACATAGGGGAAGTTGTGGATGTCAAGGCGGTTGTTGACGCTGTCAAGACATGGGACGGTGTTGCCGTGGCCAAATATCACAAGTATTTATGCTCAAAACCGGCTCAGGAAATGATTCTTGACGCGGTGAAAAAGGAAAATCTGGACAGAGTTGTAGTCGCAAGCTGCACTCCTCGTATGCATCTTGCCACTTTTCAGAGCGTCTTGGAACGAGCTGGTCTAAATCCGTTCATGCTTGAATTCGTGAACATACGGGAGCAGGACTCATGGATATTGGGGCCGCATCCCTCGCTGGAAGCGACAAAGAAAGCTATCAGTCTGATAAGAGGCGGTTACGAGAGAAGCCGCGAGCTCGAGCCGTTGCAGCTCATAAGCGAGAAGGGCTCCAGAGAGATACTCATTATCGGCGGAGGCATCGCAGGTATCACTTCCGCCCTTGAGCTTGGGTATTTGGGTTACAAAGTTGACCTTGTTGAAAGAAAGTCCAGTATCGGCGGCAACATGGCCAAACTGACCAAGGTTTTTCCCACTTTGGATTGCGCGCAGTGCATTTTAACGCCAAGGATGGCTGAAGTCGGCAGAAACACAAACGTCAACTTGTACACCTACGCTGAGGTGCAAGAGGTCAGCGGGCGACCGGGCAACTACGACGTGAAAGTGCACATGAAACCGAGGGGTGTGGACGTTCAGAAGTGCAGAAGCTGCGGCGTCTGTGCCAAAGTTTGCCCCGTAACGGTTTCAGACGAGTTCAACGAGGGTTGGGCGCAACGAAAAGCAGCCTACATCGAGTTTCCGCAAGCCGTGCCTTCAGCTTACACCATAGACTTCAGCGCGTGCACAAAATGCGGAAAATGCGAGCAGCTCTGTCCAGCCAAAGCCATAAGCTTAGCAGATAAGGGAAGCACAGTCGATCTGCACGTGGGTGGCATAATAGTGGCCACAGGCTATCAGCTCTACGACGCGAAGAAACTCGAAACCTACGGTTATGGCACGTACAAAGATGTCATAACAATGATGGACTTGGAACGATTCGTCTCTGCAACTGGCCCGACTGGGGGCTACATCAAGAAAGCTGACGGCACCGATGTTAAACGCATGGCGATCGTTCTTTGTGCGGGCTCCCGAGACAAGAACTACATCTCATACTGCAGCCGAATCTGCTGCATGTATTCGTTGAAGCAGGCATTCGTGCTGAAGAAAATGCTCGGCATAGACGTCAGCATCTACTATACGGACATCAGAGCAACAGGCAGAGGGTACGAAGATCTTTACTGGCGCGACCAAGAAGCCGGTGTCACATTCATCCGTGGCAAAGTGGCGGAAATCTACAAGAACAGCAAGGATGGTAAGCTCGTTGCCGTTGCGGAAGACACGATAACGGGCGAAGTGACGGAAGAAGAGTTCGACATGATTGCCCTAGCCACGCCTATGGTTCCGCCCTCAGGTTTGAAAGAGCTTGCTGACAAAATGAAAGTCCCCATAGGCGAAGATGGCTTCGTAACTGAAAAGCATCCAAAGCTTGACCCCGTCGATTCACTGGTCACCGGAATCTTCGCTTGCGGCTGCGCGCTGAGTCCGAAAGACGTGAGGGACACGGTTTCAGACGGCTTAGCCGCCTCGGCTAAAGCAGCGCTGTTCCTGAAGAGTGACTACGTCACTACAAGCCCAGAGAAAGCTTATGTCATCAGCGACCTTTGCAACGGCTGCAATGTCTGTGTTCCAGCCTGTCCGACAAACGCCATAAGTATGCAAGACGACAAAGCCAAGGTTGACCCGTTCCTGTGCACCGGTTGTGGCGCATGCATACCCGTCTGTCCCCAAGAAGCCATCGACTTCAAGAACGCGACGACCAAGCAGATAACTGCAACTCTGAGAGGAGTACTCGTAGAAAAACAGCCAGGCGAAGTCAGGGTCGTCGCTTTTGTCGACAAAAACGTCGGTTATACGGACATGGACTTCCTAGGGCTAGACCGCACAAACTATCCCGAAAACATCCGCATCGTGCCAGTTCCAACCACCGCCATCCTAAGCTTGAAGCATCTGCTTTACGCCTTCGCATACGGGGCTGACGGTGTTCTAGTCATCGAAGGAACGCAGGAAATTGATGAAAAATTCACGAAGAAGAGAATGATCGACATGGGAAGGGAACTTGCCAAGTATGATGTTGAAAGCATGAGAGTGCGCTACAGTTACGTGCCCCTCCCAGTCTACAAGAAGGCTGCAGAGCTTTTCACGATGTTCACGGACAGGATTAAAAAGTTCGGACCCTTTCCAGAAGAAAAACGCGCCGCAATAAGACAGAAGTTTGCTCTGTAAACAGCCTTTCACCTCTTCCACTCTGAGACCCAGAGACTGGGTTTCGTTACATCATATTCTGCCAAGTATTTTTGGCAAGCAACTACCCAGGATTCACAAAGCAAAGCTTACGCAGACACACCGCTTAGACCTTTTGAACGCATTAGAACTATCTTCTAGCGCGCGTTAATCCAAGTGTAGGTGCCGTGAGTTCGACAAGAAAGTGCAGGGGATGGGGTTTGAACCCTGTCTCCAGTGGCGACGTCTCGTGCAAAATCCTCTTTTTTCTCTAGCGCATTTATCAGGAATGCCTACGTTTGTATTTCAGTTTTAGCGCGCGTTACCAGTTCGAACGTTAAGGCAACTTGCCGATGCTAGCCAGCTCATCAGCGACATCCTTTAGTCCCAGTTCTTCGAATTTAGGTCTCGTTGGCCAACCGGTGTTTACGTCCCAGCCACGCAATTCATAGTACCTGTCTTTAAGTGCTTCAAATTTAGCCTTATCTATTGGCCCGTTTACAAGGCCTGTTGCAGTACCTCCATAGCATTTAATGGCTTTCTTAAAATATGGCTCATTTAAAGTGTCGTCTTCTCTTGTGCGGTTTTCCCTTTTCACCATTATTGCCCTGCGCAGGTTCCAGATTCGTTCGCCTGCCTTCGCTAGCTTGTCTGCATCCATATCAAGCCCCGTCACAGCTGAGAGCAGACTGCTCTCAAAGATTCTAAGGTCTATCTGGGGAGGGTTGTAGAAACTTGGTATCATACTCCAGAATTCGCATGCAGGTAAGGAGTTTTTTATGCATTGATTATCCTCGACCCATGCTGCGACCCGTTCAGCTCCCTGGTAAACGGTTTTGCTTAAGTCAACAATCTGATAGTTATCATAAGGCGGGAGTCCAAAGTGTTCATTTGCCTCTGGAACGGATGGATTTTTATAATCGTGGCATGAATCAATAGGATCCCTTGTATCAGTAGCCCAATGCAGTGCACTTCCTAGATTGTCCACATGATGAAAAGCATAACCATGAGCAGTATGCAGCTCTTTATACAGATCCATTAGCTTTTCACCAGACACCAATTTTTTCCTAAAGTATTCGGTGAATCTTGCCGTACCTTCAGCGTAGGGGCTTTCTCCGTTAGCGATTTTGTGGAGTAGTACTGTCAAGAATTCGTGATTTGTGGCTGTGCCTCCCAACCATTTGGGAGCAGGTAAACCAATATCTTCCTCAATTTCTTTCCTTGTTAGAATACCTGCTTCAAGAGAAAGTGCTAGAAGGGCCGGTATCCCTCCCATTACTTCAAAGGTGTTTATGCCAAGCCTCTGGCTAAGCACATTTGCTTCCCAGACCTCTTTAGGATCAGTGCTAAATATAGGAGCCCATAACCAATTTGCACATGATGCGCCACATAGTCCTATCCCAGGAATGTAGTGGATGCTATGACATTGCAGTGGGCATCCATAGCACCCATATTGTTTCCTAAAGTATTTTCGAGCGAATATGTCTTTTGTTTCTTGTGGAGCCGTATAAGGGGTTCGAAACATTAACCTTAACCAATTCATTTTTCTATTTTCTTCTATTATTGTCCTCGTTAGTTCCATGACCTTGTCAGGTTTCGCGACTGCTACAACACCTGTCCCCCTGACGGCAATCGCTTTCAGATTCTTTGAGCCCATCACACCTCCGAAACCGCCTTGACCAGCAGCAAACTTCGTCTCGTTCAGAATTACAGCTATTCGACTAAGATTCTCTCCAGCTGGTCCTATGACCAGTATCGATGCCTCCGGTTCATCATTCATTAACACTTTCTGCGCTTCAAATGCTTCCAAACCCCATAAATCGGCGGCATCTTTGGTCTCTACGTTTTCGTCGTGAATCGATAAATAAACAGGTTTGTCAGCTTTGCCCAAAATGACAATGCTATCATAACCGGCGTATTTCATCTCTGCCGGAAACATACCCCCGAACCCAGAATATGTGAATAGTTCATCTGGATAGCATTGAGGTGATATGCCGCAAACTTCTCCTCTGCCAAACGGGCCATACATGCCTGTTAGTGGCCCTACTGAAATGATAAGTGGATTACCAGAATCGAAAGCGCCTATCTGTGGGCATCCTAGGTCCCAGAAGATTTTTGTATTGAGTCCTACTCCTCCAATGAACTCTTCTGGTCCGTAGTTCGCTGTTGGCACTTTGTTTATCGTGCCATTTGTTAGGTCGACTTGCAGGACTTTTCCAGCCCAACCATATGATTTTGCCATATCCATTACCTCTCATCCTTCGACACAATCTTTAAAGCTTGAAATGGACAGTACTCGACACATATTGGTCCACCTTCTCTTCCCTTACATAGATCGCATTTGAAAGCGACATTCTTATCTACATTAATCTTTATTCTCTGCGGATCAAACGGACAAGCGCCAACGCACATCCCACAACCAGTGCAATCATCCTCATCAACATATGCAGTACCAGTTGTCTGGTCAATGTGCATAGCCTTGTCTTTCAAAGGACAGGCAAAGTAACAACTTGGAGAGGAACACTGCTGGCACGTAATATGGCTGTGCTCACCTGTAAACGGGTGCCGAACTATGTGCGATCTGGCCAATGCTGGTCCTAGTACACCTTCGTGATACAGCGAGCACATTACTTCACATACTCCGCATCCAGCGCACACTTTGGGATCATGAAAAAGCAGTGCAGATTTGGGGACATCTCGCATACTTCTTTCTCCTCTCTTGATTGCTTCTCAATATTATATCCTTCTCAAATCTTTTAAGCTATTAGCGCACGCTCTATTGCGGGGAGTGGAGGACGTATCCCAGCGGTGTTCAGTACACACATCGACTTGCACGCGTGGCTGAATGGCGATGCCGTTGCTATCTAAGTATCTCCCGCCACTTCTTTTTTATGCGGCAACTGAACATGTTCGTTGTCGGGCGAGGGACTGATCAATAGAGTTAAATTAGCATTTGGTAAAAATCATCGTTGGACAAGGTCGAAGCGAGGGTCCAGATATTGAATGAGAGGCTTTGAGTCGGGGTGGGTTTCGGTGAATATGATTTTGCATATTGCGAAACGCGAACGATGGAAAGGAGCAAGGCTGGATGGAGTCTACCGTGGTGACACGTTGGATTCTCAGGGCTTCATGCACTGCTCTACTCCGAAGCAGGTTGTCAAGGTGGCAAACGCGCTGTTCCACGGTCAGGAGGGCTTGATTCTTCTCTGTATCGATGCTGACAGGGTTGAATCTGAGATTCGATATGAGGGCACTGGAGGAGAGAAGTATCCCCACATATATGGAC